>Ga0209335_10000121_pt1 | contig 82701 bp, 76 predicted proteins | sample COG_09_FD_184753 | JGI IMG/M metagenome (GOLD analysis project Ga0209335, IMG submission 184753) | Pelagic Microbial community sample from North Sea - COGITO 998_met_09 (SPAdes) (version 2) | ecosystem: Environmental > Aquatic > Marine > Neritic zone/Coastal water | place: Helgoland, sampling...
TTCAATTCCAAATTGGAACCAGCTTTTAAATGAAAAAATTATTCACCAACTTATGCCTCGTAACAGCAACGCTGTTCGTCTTGCCTACATTTGCCGCTGAATTCAAAGCAGGGTTTGTAAGTACGCCGCGCGTCTTACAAGAGTCCAGCGTGGCGAAAGCCGCACAGGTGCGTCTCGAGCAAGAGTTCTCAAAGCGGGAAAAGACGCTGAATGACATGGGGGCCAAGGTGAAGGACGTTGCGGCAAACTTGGAGAGGGATGCCCCGACGCTATCGGAGTCCAAACGCGTGCAAAAGCAGCGTGAGTTGGTTGAGTTAGACCAAGATTTTCAGCGTAAAAAGCGTGAGTTCCAAGAAGACCTCGCTATTCGAAAAAACGAAGAGCTACAAAAGGTATTGCAACTCGCAAATGAAGCCATCAAGAAAATTGCGAAGGCTGAAAACTTTGACCTGATTTTGCAGGATGCCGTGTACATGAACGCCAAACACGACATCACGGAGCGGGTGATGAAGGCCTTAGACTCGGCTCAGTGAACCGATAGCAATCAGGCATGGCAGCGCCGTTTTCTACCACCGTTGCGGACGTGATTGCGGCGATAGGTGGCGAGTGCCGAGGTGATGCGGCTTTGCCACTGGTCGAGATTGCACCCATAGAGACGGCGGGTGTGCAGGCGATTAGCTTTGTCGCCAACCTGCGCTACCAATCTAAGTTGGACGATAGCGCCGCGGGGTGTGTCATTGTGTCTGAGGCGTTGGCCGCCAAAGCGCAGCAGCGCGGGACCTGCATCGTGACACCAGACCCCTACGCCTATTTTGCGCGCTTGACCCAGTGGTGGAAGCGTTCCGCGCAGTCGCTTGACCCCCAACAGGCTGTCCCGGCAGGGTCGCGTATCCACCCGACAGCGGTGATTGATTCCGATGCATGGGTCGCTGAAGACGCCACGGTTGGTCCCTTTACGTGGGTGGGTCCTGGGGCCGTTGTCAGCTCCCAAGTCGTATTGAGGGGGCATGTGTGCGTCGAAGCGGGTGCGCATGTGGGGGCGCACACGATCATCCATTCGCACGTGACCGTCGGCAACGACTGTGTGGTCGGACAGCGCTGCATTGTCCATGCCGGCGTCGTTATTGGCGCTGACGGTTTTGGTTTTGCGCCGCATGAGGGCACCTGGCTAAAGATAGAACAGTTGGGGACGGTGCGCATTGGTGACGATGTTGAAATTGGGGCGAACACCTGCATTGATCGCGGTGCGCTTGGCGATACGGTGATCTCGGACGGTGTGAAGTTAGACAACCTCATTCAGGTTGGTCACAACGTCTATATTGGCCCCCATTCGGCGATGGCTGGTTGTGTCGGCATTGCGGGTAGCGCCCGCATTGGGGCGCGCTGTACGGTGGGCGGTGGCGCGGTCGTTTTGGGCCACCTATCGCTGGCAGACGATGTGCATATATCGGCGGCAACGGTGGTGACTCGGTCAATTAACAAGCCAGGTCACTACACCGGCGTGTTTCCCATAGACGAGAATGCGCAATGGGAAAAAAATGCCGTCGCACTCAAGCAATTGGGCAAATTGCGTGAGCGCTTGCGCCGTTTAGAAAGCGATAATAAAGCCTCTGACGCCTAACGACGGCATGACGGCACAACGTCGCGGCTGCCATGCCGGGGCAGTCTAGATCACCTGTCAACATAGAGAGCCTGCACCATGATGGACATTCATCAAATTTTAAAGAAGCTTCCCCATCGTTATCCCTTCCTGTTGGTCGATCGCGTGATTGAAATCAAAAAGGGAGAAAGTATTCGCGCGCTGAAAAATGTCACGATGAACGAGCCGTTCTTTGGTGGCCATTTCCCTCACCGCCCCGTGATGCCCGGTGTTCTGATGCTGGAAGCGCTCGCCCAAGCTGCGGCCTTATTGGCTTTCGAGACGCTGGGTACCGAGCTTGACGACGAGACCGTCTATTATTTTGCTGGTATTGACGGTGCGCGTTTCAAGCGCCCTGTGGAGCCGGGTGACCAGCTGATACTGGAGGCGGAATTGATTCGCATGAAAGCGGGTATTTTTAAATTCGCGACGCGCGCCAAAGTGGATGATGCGATCGCCGCCGAAGCCGAGCTGATGTGCACCATGCGAAAAATAGCCTAATCGGCGAGCTTGGTATTTGATAAGGTTTCGGTATGTCTCTCATTCACCCCACCGCTGTTATTGACCCTAGGGCAGACCTTGACGGCTCTGTGACCGTCGGCCCCTATAGCGTCATCGGTCCAGATGTCCGAATAGGCGCACGCACCCGTGTTGGTCCACACTGCGTGATTGAAGGGCACACGACCATTGGAGAGGATAACCATATTTTCCAATTCTCCAGTTTGGGCGCCATTCCACAAGACAAGAAATATGCGGGCGAACCGTGTGAATTGGTGATTGGAAACCGCAACACGATACGTGAGTTTTGCACCTTCAATATTGGCTCTCCTGGCGACGTGGGCGTCACCCGCTTGGGTGATGACAACTGGATCATGGCCTATGTTCACCTCGCACATGACTGTCAGGTGGGTAACCACACGATCTTTGCCAACAACACGCAATTGGCAGGACACGTGCACGTGGGTGATTGGGTTATCTTGGGTGGGTTCACGGTCGTGCATCAGTTTGTGCGTATTGGCGCCCATGGGATGACTTCCATGTGCGCCTTGCTTTTTGCAGATCAACCACCGTTTGTGATGAGCCAAGGCCAGCCGGCTGCGGCGCGCTCCATGAACTTCGAGGGCTTGCGCCGCCGCGGCTTCTCCGCGGAACGCATCGCCTGCGTCAAATCTATGCATAAAGCGCTTTACCGAGATGGTCTGTCTTTGACTGACAGCATCGCGGCAGTCAAGGCGCTCTCGACGCCGTCGTCTGAGTCACAGTCCGATGTGGACATGATGGTCGCGTTTTTGGAGAGCGTGGACCCCAAGCGAGGAATTGTCCGTTGATCAGCCCGCCATATTGCGGCGGTTGATGGGGTGGCCAAAGCATGGTGAATATCGGCATGGTTGCGGGCGAGGCCTCAGGCGATATGCTCGCTGGCTTGTTGCTGGGCGGGCTAAACGCGCAGGGAGTTGATCATCAGAGTGTGGGCATTGGTGGACCACTGATGGCTGCGAGCGGGTTTACGCCGTGGTGGTCTTATCACGAGTTGGCGGTGCGCGGCTACGTCGAGGTCCTGCGTCACTATCCACGAATTGTGGGCATTCGACGGCAATTGGCCGACCGCTTGATGGCGCGTAAGCCCGACTTGTTTGTGGGCGTTGATGCCCCAGATTTCAATCTCGACCTTGAGCTGAAGTTACGCAGCAATGGGATACCCACCGTGCATTTCGTAAGTCCGTCTATCTGGGCGTGGCGTCCTGAGCGAATAGGTAAGATCAGAGCGGCCTGCGACCACGTGCTCTGCATTTTCCCATTTGAAGTTGACATTTACGAGCGAGCCGATGTGCCCGCCACGTATGTGGGGCATCCACTCGCCGACGTCATGCCCATCACGCCTGAGCGCGCGCTTGCCCGCGCGGGGTTGGGTGTTCGGCAGGATGGACCCGTGGTGGCTTTGTTACCTGGCAGTCGAACGGCAGAAATTGCCCATTTATCACCTGCTTTCTTTGCGGCTGCAAAATTGATTCACGCCGAACAAGCCGATGCATTATTTTTGTTGCCAGCGGCGCCGAGTAAACTGCCGCAGATTCAGCGTGAGTTGGCGCGCGCCGGCTTGGCGTCCGTTGACTGGTTGCAGGTGATCGATGGGCAATCACAGGCGGTATTAACCGCGAGTGACGCCACGCTGATAGCGAGTGGTACCGCGACATTAGAGGCCGCGCTGGCGAAGTGCCCGATGGTGATCGCCTACAACATGCCGTTCATCAGCTGGCAAATTATGAAACGCAAACGTCTACAGCCGTGGGTCGGACTACCGAACATATTGGCGCAACGCTTCGTTGTACCGGAGTTGCTGCAGTCTGAGGTGACGGCTGAACGTCTTGCCCGCGAGACCCTGCGCTGGTTGCGGGATGCCGATGCGCACGCCGCTGCGTGTGCGACGTTTACCGAGTTGCACCACACCTTGAAAATGAATACCGCCCTGGTAGCTAGCGATGCGATCCAAAAAGTCATTGCCCGTTAACCCCTCAACCGGACAGACAGCTCTGAGCTGGGACCCACCAGGACTGATCGCCGGGGTAGATGAGGCTGGCCGTGGGCCCCTGGCTGGGCCAGTTGTGGCCGCAGCGGTCATATTAGATGACCTGCAACCAATTCTTGGGTTGAACGACTCCAAAAAACTGTCCGAACGCAAGCGTCAGTATCTGGCGCTTGAGATCAAGGCCAAGGCCTTATGCTTCTCAATTGCGCAGGCCTCTGTTGAGGAGATTGACGAGATGAATATTTTGCAGGCTACTCTGCTGGCCATGCGTCGAGCGGTCGCGGGCTTGCGCTTGAAGCCGGTCAAGGCGCTCATAGATGGCAACCGTATTCCAAAATTGGATGTCATCGCAGAAGCAATCGTGCAGGGTGATGCGAAGGTAGCGTGTATTTCTGCCGCATCGATTTTGGCTAAAACGACGCGTGATGAATGGATGTTGGCTATGCACCAACAGTACCCTCAATATCAGTTTGCAGCCCACAAAGGCTACGGGACAGCGGTGCACCTAGCGGCCTTACGTGCGCATGGCGCAAGCCCCATACATCGGAAGAGCTTTCGCCCCGTTTTGGCGTTGGATCACTTGGCCAGGGCGGATGCCAATGGCCATGACGCCTAGCCGCCACCGCCACCGGACTTGACGCCTGTTATGACCGATTCGCCCATGCTGATCTCATCTGCCGACAACGCGCTGGTCAAGCGCATTCGGCTGTTGTTGCGTGATGGGGCCGCTTATCGCAAAACAGGTCAGATCTGGGTAGAGGGCGATCACCTCTGTCGGGCCGCCCATGCCAAGGGCTGGCAAGCGCAGACGGTGGTGTGGTCGCAAACAGGGCACGAACGGGCGGCCAAGGCGTTGGCGGAGGCTGAGTGGCATGACTTGCTCGCCTTGGCCGGTAACGCGGTGCAAACGGTGGTACTCACCGATAAGCTGATGCGTGAGCTAAGTGGCATGGAGTCGCCCGCGCCAGTGGCCGCGCTGTTCGCATTACCCGAGGTGGCTACTGCCACGCTCGACCAAGGTGATCATGCGCCTGTTGCCCCCAACGTGCCAACGGTGGTCTTAGATCGCGTTCAAGATCCCGGCAACATGGGCGCTATTATTCGCACCGCCGCGGCGTTGGGTTTCAAACAGGTGTTGACGGTAAAGGGCAGTGTGGCGGCATGGTCGCCTAAGGTGGTCCGTGCGGGCATGGGCGCACACTTTGGATTGCTTATACGCGAGGGCTTGGATTACCCAGCCCTAGGCGCCTTAGCGGTGCCGATATTGGTGACCAGCTCCCACCAAGGTGATTGGTGCCATGAGGCAACGCTGCCATGGCCCTGTGCGTGGGTGTTTGGGCACGAAGGGCAGGGCGTGGGAGCCGACCTGCAAGCGATGGCTGCGCAACACGTTCGCATCATCCAGCCCGGCGGTGAGGAGTCATTTAACGTTGCGGCGGCGGCGGCAATTTGCCTGCACGCGAGTGCGGCCCGCGAGGCCAGCAAAAAAGCCTGATAGTCACTCTGCATCAGGACGGGTCTCCGCTATAATTGGAGGGTTTACCCGTAACCTGCTTGCGCGCCATATCAGTTCACACTTTCACCCCTTGAGAGTGCCCAAAAACTGGCATGCCTTGCCATCTTTGGCGCAAGCAATCAATTTGGAGTTTCCCGTGCTACCCGTCCACCCGACAGCCATATTAGCGCTTGCCGACGGCACGGTCTTTTCAGGTATTGCCATTGGCGCAACTGGTCAAACGGTCGGTGAGGTCGTGTTCAACACGTCCATGACTGGTTACCAAGAAATATTGACCGACCCGAGTTACTGCCAGCAAATCGTGACGCTCACCTACCCGCATGTCGGTAATTACGGCGTCAATGCGGAGGACGTAGAAGCGTCTCGTGTGCATGCCGCCGGCCTGATTATTAAAGACCTGCCCCTACTCGCATCAAACTTCCGCAGCGAGCAATCCTTGGCCAGCTATTTGAAGGCGGAGAACACCGTTGCCATCGCCGACATCGATACCCGCAAGCTGACCCGCCACCTGCGAGAGCATGGTGCGCAGAACGGCTGTATTGTTGCGTTGGCGGCTGACGTCGCGTTAACCGACGCCCACATTGCCCAAGCCAAGGCTGCGGCAGCGGATGCACCCAGCATGGCCGGCTTGGATTTGGCCCAAGTGGTCAGCACAAAAACCGCATTCGATTGGACGTCAACCGAGTGGCACTTGGGCACAGGCTATGGCGAGTTAACCGACCCCAAGTACAAAGTGGTGGCACTCGACTTCGGTGCCAAACACAATATTTTGCGTATGTTGGCCCAGCGCGGTTGCGCGGTGAAGGTGTTACCCGCTCAGACGTCCTTCGAAGAGGTCATGACGCACGCGCCTGATGGTGTGTTTTTCTCCAACGGCCCAGGGGACCCACAGCCGTGTGACTATGCCATCGCAACGGCACGCGCCGTTATGGACGCGAAGATCCCCGCTTTTGGCATTTGCTTGGGACACCAGATCATGGCATTGGCCAGCGGTGCGACCACCTACAAGATGAAGTTTGGGCACCACGGTGCCAACCATCCGGTGAAAGACTTCGATAACCAGCGGGTGTCGATCACCAGCCAGAACCACGGCTTCGCCGTCGATGAAAAGGCGTTGCCTGCTAACTTGCGGGTAACGCATCGCAGCTTATTTGACAACACGGTACAGGGCCTCGCCCGCACCGATACGCCCGCTTTTTGCTTCCAAGGACACCCTGAGGCCTCCCCAGGTCCCCACGATATTGGGTATCTTTTTGACCAATTTACCGCGCTGATGGAGAAAAACTAAGTATGCCTAAGCGCACAGATATTAAAACAGTCCTCATCCTTGGTGCCGGTCCGATTGTGATTGGTCAAGCCTGTGAGTTCGACTATTCGGGCGTACAGGCCTGTAAAGCGCTTCGAGAAGAGGGCTACCGTGTTGTGCTGATAAACAGCAACCCGGCGACCATCATGACCGACCCGGATACGGCGGATGTCACCTACATCGAACCCATTCTGTGGCCAGTGGTTGAGAAAATTATTGCCAAAGAGCGACCAGATGCCATTCTGCCCACCATGGGCGGGCAGACCGCGCTGAACTGCGCATTGGATTTGTGGCGCAACGGCGTACTGGATAAATACGATGTGGAGCTCATTGGCGCGACACCGGAGGCCATCGATAAGGCGGAAGACCGGCTGAAGTTCAAGAACGCGATGGAAAAAATTGGACTGGGTTCGGCCCGGTCAGGCATTGCGCACAGCATGGATGACGCTTGGTCCGTGCAACGCGAAATGGGTTTCCCAACGGTCATTCGCCCTAGCTTTACGTTGGGGGGGACCGGCGGTGGTATTGCCTACAACGCGGAAGAATTTGAGACTATTTGCAAACGGGGCTTGGAGGCATCGCCAACCAACGAATTACTCATTGAAGAGTCTTTGTTGGGATGGAAAGAGTACGAGATGGAGGTCGTGCGTGACCGCGCCGACAATTGCATCATCGTGTGTTCTATTGAAAACTTGGACCCCATGGGGGTGCACACAGGTGACTCCATTACGGTGGCGCCTGCGCAAACGCTGACGGACAAAGAGTATCAAATTTTGCGCAATGCCAGCTTGGCAGTGTTGCGCGAGATTGGGGTGGATACCGGTGGCTCCAATGTGCAGTTCGCCATCAACCCAGAAGATGGCCGCATGGTGGTGATTGAGATGAACCCTCGGGTCTCTCGCTCGTCTGCCTTGGCTTCCAAGGCGACCGGGTTTCCGATCGCGAAGATTGCGGCAAAGTTAGCAGTTGGCTTTACGTTGGACGAGTTGCGCAACGACATCACGGGCGGAGCGACCCCGGCTAGTTTTGAGCCCAGCATCGACTACGTCGTAACGAAGATACCGCGCTTTGCGTTCGAGAAATTTCCAACGGCCGACAGCCGGTTGACCACGCAAATGAAGTCAGTGGGCGAGGTCATGGCCATGGGGCGAACCTTCCAGGAAAGCTTTCAGAAAGCCTTGCGTGGCTTGGAAGTGGGCGTTGACGGCATGAACGAAAAGACGGTTGATCGCGAAGTGCTTGAGCGCGAGCTGGGTGAACCTGGCCCCGAGCGTATTTGGTACGTTGGTGATGCCTTTGCGCAGGGGTGGTCTGTAGAAGAGGTGTTTGCACTGACCAAAATTGACCGTTGGTTCCTCATCCAAATTGAGGAAATCGTCAAGATTGAGTTGGCGTTAGAGAAAAAGACGCTTGAGCAATTAGACAGCCAGACCTTCCGCGGTTTAAAGAAGAAGGGCTTCTCTGATCGTCGCTTGGCCAAGTTGCTGAAGAGCACCGAGGGCAATGTTCGCTCGGCACGTCATGCCTTTGGTATTCGTCCCGTTTACAAGCGGGTGGATACCTGCGCGGCAGAGTTCGCAACCAACACCGCGTATCTGTATTCGTCGTATGAAGACGAGTGCGAGTCCAATCCAACCGATAAGAAAAAAATCATGGTGTTGGGCGGTGGCCCCAACCGAATTGGTCAGGGTATTGAGTTCGACTATTGCTGTGTGCACGCCGCGATGGCGATGCGCGAAGATGGTTATGAAACCATCATGGTGAACTGCAATCCAGAGACGGTGTCAACGGACTACGACACCAGCGATCGCCTGTACTTCGAGCCGCTAACGCTGGAGGACGTGCTGGAAATTGTGCATATCGAGAAGCCGGTTGGCGTGATCGTTCAGTTTGGTGGTCAGACGCCATTGAAGCTGGCTTTAGGCCTAGAGGCCGCTGGCGTACCCATTATTGGAACCAGTCCGGACATGATTGATGCGGCGGAAGACCGCGAGCGCTTCCAAAAGCTGCTTAATGATTTGGGCCTGAAGCAACCGCCAAACGCGACGGCGCGCACCGAAGCGCAGGCGTTGGAAAAGGCCGAGGCTTTGGGGTATCCGTTGGTCGTGCGGCCCAGCTATGTGTTGGGCGGGCGGGCCATGGAGATTGTGCACGAGCCGCGTGATCTAGAGCGCTACATGCGTGAAGCCGTGAAGGTCAGCCATGACTCGCCTGTGTTGTTGGACCGGTTCTTGAACGATGCCGTTGAGTGCGATGTCGATGCCTTGTCGGATGGACAGCGCGTGTTCATTGGTGGCGTGATGGAGCATATTGAGCAGGCGGGCGTGCACAGCGGTGACTCTGGTTGTTCGTTGCCGCCGTACTACTTGTCAAAGGCGACCATCGACGAGATGAAGCGCCAAACCGCCGCGATGGCGAAAGGCCTCAATGTCGTTGGCCTGATGAACGTCCAGTTCGCTATCCAAGAGGTTAATGGTGAAGACGTCATTTACGTACTTGAGGTCAACCCGAGAGCGTCACGCACCGTGCCCTTCGTATCAAAGGCAACGGGTATCCAATTGGCAAAAGTGGCCGCCCGCTGTATGGCGGGGCAGTCTCTCGACGCGCAAGGGATCATCGACGAGGTGAATCCGCCGTATTTCAGTGTCAAAGAGGCGGTCTTTCCGTTTGTGAAATTCCCAGGTGTCGATACGATTCTGGGTCCAGAGATGAAGTCCACTGGTGAGGTGATGGGCGTTGGCCGTACCTTTGGTGAGGCGTTTGTGAAGTCGCAGTGGGGTGCAGGTAGCACCTTGCCCCGGCCAACGGATGCGGTGAACAAAGTCTTTATGACGGTTAAAAACGGGGATAAGCCGCGCGCGGTCGCCGTTGCCAAGAGTCTGACGGAAATGGGCTTTTTGCTGATTGCAACACGTGGAACGGCCGCCGCACTGACGGCTGCCGGCGTGGCATGTGAGGTGGTGAACAAAGTGGCTGAGGGCCGCCCCCATGTGGTTGACATGATCAAGAACGCAGAGGTGTGTATGGTCATCAACACCGTGGAAGAGCGCCGTAATGCCATTGTGGACTCTCGTCAAATCCGCACCAGCGCCTTGTTGGCGCGCATCACAACGTTTACGACCATTTCTGGTGCGGAAGCGGCCGTCGAAGGCATGGCGTATGTGGATGACTTTGAGGTCTACTCGGTTCAGGAACTGCACGCGATGCTGAGTGCCTGATAGGTGTTTTTCCTGCTGACAGGTCACGCCACGCACGTTTAAAATACGTCCATCTATCGCAGCGTCGTTTCGCTGTAAACGCCGCCTTTGGGCAACCAAAGGCGGCTTGTTTTTTTACCATGAGGTCGCCATGTCTACTATTCCGATTACCCTCAAAGGCGCTGAAAAGCTGAAGGCCGAGCTCCACCAACTCAAGACTGTCGACCGCCCTTGGGTAATCAATGCGATTGCAGAGGCCCGTGCCCAAGGTGACCTCAGCGAGAATGCCGAATATGACGCAGCCAAAGACCGTCAAGGATTTATCGAAGGCCGTATTGGTGAAATTGAAGGTAAGCTGTCGGCGTCCCAAATCATCGATCCATCGACTCTGAATGCCGAGGGCCGGGTGGTCTTTGGTGCGACGATAGATCTGGAGGACGAGGACACGGGTGGTGCGGTGACCTATCAAATTGTGGGAGAGGACGAAGCCGACATCAAGTTAGGACTTGTCAATATTGGTTCGCCGATCGCGCGCGCCATGATCGGCAAAGAAGCTGGCGACTCGGTGACCGTTGAGGCACCTGGTGGAACCAAACACTACGAGATCGTTGACGTCCGCTACGTCTAGACGGTCGAGCGTTTTTTGAACATGCGCGATCGCACGCTGCTTACTTGAATCCTATGGTTTATGCACGTGCCTACACGCTGCTAGTTGCGCTGTTTTTCGGCGGAACAACTGCGCTGTCATTCCTTGCCGTCCCCATGCTGTTTGCGTACATGGACGCCCCGCAAATGGCGGGTGCGCTAGCCGCGCGTTACTTTGCGGTGCAGCAGTGGTTTGCCGTTGTCGGCTGTGCCTTCGCATGGGTGCTATTGGCAGGTGCCGGTCGCGCCAAGCTGCGTGTGCTGAACCGCCGATGGCCTACCATGGCCTGTTGGCTGCTTGCCGCTGTCGTGGCAGCCGTGAATTACTTTGCGGTCTCACCACTCATTGTGAATGCCAGAGCGAGCGGCGGCGATTTGGCGTTTTGGCACGGCATGGGTAGCGGTTTAATGCTCATCCAATGGATACTCGCCACCGTGATGGCGTGGCGTTTGTTGGACCTAGCCGACGCCTAAGCCGACGCCTAAGCCTAAGCAGCCGACGCGCTGGCGGCGGCGACGGTGTTGAGCATCAGCATGGTAATGGTCATCGGGCCAACCCCACCCGGTACGGGCGTGATGTGACCGGCCACTTGGCTGACGGCTTCGAAGTCCACGTCACCGCAGAGCTTCCCTGCATCATCGCGGTTCATTCCCACATCCAACACGATCGCTCCGGGCTTCACCATGTCGGCCGTGACGAGATGACGCCGACCAACCGCAGCCACGATTACGTCAGCTTGCAGCGTATGCAGCTTCAGGTCGGGTGTACCGCTGTGGCAAATGGTGACGGTGGCATTTTTTTGCAGCAGCATCATCGCCATGGGCTTGCCAACAATGTTGGAGCGTCCAATCACGACGGCATGCTTGCCCTTTAAATCGACGCCGGCACCGTTGTTAAGGCTCTCCAGCATTTTGATACAGCCAAACGGCGTGCAGGGCCAAAAACCAGGTTGGCCGACCATGAGTGCGCCCGCGCTGGCGACATGAAAGCCATCGACGTCCTTGGTGGGCGCGATGGCCTCAATGACTTTCTGAGCGTCTATATGCGCGGGTAAGGGGAGTTGAACCAAAATGCCGTGGATGGACGGGTCTTGGTTGAGCGCGTCGATGCGTTCCAAAAGGGCGTGCTCGCTCAGGGTCGCCGGTTGGCGCTCTAGCACCGAGTGTATGCCCATGTCCTCGCAGGCCTTGACCTTGTTGCGAACGTAGACTTGGCTGGCAGGATCATCGCCCACCAAGATGACTGCGAGGCCGGGTTGTGTGCCCCTCGCGGTGAGTTGCTGAATGGTGGTCGTGGCTTGGGCTCGGAGTTGCGTGGAAAGGGCTTTACCGTCAATAAGTTGGGCGCTCATGTGTTCAAGCTGTCTTCGCGTTACCGGCTGGCGTTAAGGCAATTTTTAGTAGGTCGGCGACGGTATTCGCGTTGAGCTTTTCCATGATGTTTGCCCGGTGGGCTTCCACCGTTTTGATGCTGATGTTGAGGTCGTCCGCAATTTGCTTATTGAGTCGGCCCGCAACGATGCGCTCTAACACCTGCGCCTCTCGTGAAGTTAGTTTTGCCATCAGCGCATCGCGTGTGGCGGCGAGGTGGAATTGCTCGAACGACTCTTGAGCCCGGTCTAGCATGCGCTCTACCAAGGCAGTCAGGTCGTCTTCATTGAAAGGCTTTTGCACAAAATCTAGCGCGCCTTTTTTCATCGCCTCAACCGCCATAGGTACGTCGCCATGGCCGGTGATGAAAATAATAGGCAGTGGTGACAGGCGCTCTGTTAGGCGGTCTTGTAATTCCAAGCCCGTCATACCCCCCATGCGAATATCGGCGACCAAGCAAGCCACCTCTCTGGGGTCATAGCGACTGAGGAAACCTTCGGCTGACTCGAAACAGCGTACGTGATAGTCCTTGCCTTCAAGCAGCCACTGCAGGGAATCACGAACAGCTTCGTCATCATCGACAATGTAAACAGTACCTTTTTTAGAGGACAGGTTCATACTATTCCTTGATTTTTTCCGTTAGGCGAGAGGCGGCCGGCGGCAGAGACGTGGCGTCTGCAGATGGTTTAGTGGGGATCCAAAAGCTAAAACAGCACCCGGCAAGTTCCTCTCCATTGTAAAGGTTCTGTGCGGCCATTCGGCCTTGGTGAGATTCGACGATGCTGCGGCATAGTTTCAGGCCAATGCCCATGCCTTCGTCCTTGGTGCTGTAGAAGGCGTCGTATATACGACCCAGTATCTCCGGCGGGATCCCGGTTCCGTTGTCCTGAACCAAAAACTCCACCCCATCTTGATCTTGCGCGCGCTTGGGTTTAATTTGCAGCTCGATGATCCTTTGGCCGACCGGGCGGCCAGCGGACTGTATCGACTCTGCTGCATTTTTGATGAGGTTGACCAAGACCTGCTCGATCAATATACGGTCAACGGGGAGCAGGGGCAGCCGCTCAGCGACATACGGCATCAACCGCACTTGGTGGCGTCGCAGTTCAATGTCTGCCAGTTCAGAGGCGCTGACAACCATGGCGTTGACATCGGTCGGGCTGCGGTTGGGCTCACTGCGCTTGACGAAGGCGCGTATGCGCGCAATCACCTGCCCAGCACGTTTAGCCTGATGGCTGGTTTTTTCCAGCGCAACGATTAAGTCATCCTCTGAAATACCTTTGGTCCGGAGGCGGGAGACCATGCCTGAGCAGTAGTTGCTAATCGCAGTCAGCGGCTGATTGAGTTCATGGGCGACGCTGGACGCCATCTCACCCATGGTGATGAGGCGGCTGGCATTTTGTGCCCGCTCCACTTGGAGCGCCGCTTGTGCTTGCGCCTCGTGCCTGAGGGTGATGTCGGTTGCGATCACGATTTGTGCCAAGCGGCCATCGACCCAACTGATATATCGTGAGCGGACTTCCAACCAGCGACCCAGTGGCTCCATGTAGACCTCGGTGTCGTTGGCTCTGGCCTCCAATAAATCAGTCGTTGGGATCCCGCCCAGTTCAGAGGTCTCTACGCGCTCACTGTCGTCATTGCGCTGTGCCTCCGCACGCATACCGATTTGCGCTTGCGTGATGACCGCGTAGTGGCCAAGTGAGCGGTCATCAAACCAGTTTCGGTATTGCTTGTTGGCAAACAGCAGCTCGTGCCCGCCGATGCTGGCGACGGACACCGCCGCGTCCAAGCTCTCTAGTACCGTGGTGAAGCGCTCGTGCGCGGCGCTGAGTTCCTCTCGGATGCGCTTGGGCTCTGTGATGTCGGTCATAGACGTCATCCAACCCGTCTGCACGCCGTTGGGATCTACCAAAGGCGAGACATACATACGGGCCGCGAAGATACCCCCGTTTTTTCTTTGCACCCGCACCTCGAACCCCGATGCGTTGGAGCGCCCTTTCAGCTCGTCCTCCAAGCGCCCCATGAGCATGGCGCGGTCCTCATCAGGCCAATAGGGAAATGGCGGTAAGTGGCCAATCAGCTCAGACTCAGACCAGCCGGTCATTTGACAGAACGCCGGGTTGACGTAGGTGATGCAGCCTGACATATCCAGCGCGCGCATGCCCGTCAACATGGAGTTCTCCATGGCACGGCGAAAATTAGTTTCCGCGATCAACGCATGTTGTGCCTCTGCTCGCCGACGGTTGTGGCGCCAGTTCCCCATCAGCATCCAAATGGTCAGCGCGCTGAGGGCGGCAATCACCCAAAAAATGGCGCTACCCAAGACCCCTTGTGAGGTCCGCCACGTGCGGGCTTTGATGTTGAGGCTGCTGCCAATCGGGGATACCGGCAGCTCGTAGGTTGGCATTTGAGCCTTCCACGGTAGCCAGTCTCCCAGCATGGGGCGTGCGGGCGGTACATTGCCCGCCAGCGTATTGCCTTGACTATCGACCAAAGCAACCGCGTACTTGGTCACCACTTCGGCGGGTAGGCCGTAGCGCAACAACCCCTCTATAGAGAACTCCCCCACTAGCGTGCCTTTGACTTTGCCCGCGCCGAAGATGGGTACCAAAATCATGAAGTTTGCGCCGTCATCCATACCGCTGTAGGTGGTGTTGTTGACGATCGGTCTGGTAAAAATCGTTTGCTGTAATTCTTTGACGGCGTCCAGACCGCCCGCGCTGCGCGCGTTGTCTATGACATCGCCCACAAATCGCGTGCGGGTCAAGGCGGCGGTATGCGCGCTTTGCGTCGCAATCACGCGGTTGTTGGCGTCTAGCCATGACACCGTATCTAAGTCTTGCGATGTGGCAAAAAGACCAGGCGTGCGTTCCTGAAAAGCCTTGGTGCCTATCCGTTTGGTTGTGAGCGCGCCAGCGAGGCTGGTGAGTTGGTCTTGTGCAGAGATGATGTGCAAACGGAGGCGTTGTTGGGCGTAAGCAACGTCGCGGGTAATCGTCTCTTGTTCTCTGTCCATTTCTTCAATGCGCAGGTAGCCAATGGCCAGCACGATGGCGAGCAAGAAAACGAGTACGGCTATCAAGGGGGCAAATGTGGCGACGCGGTCTTGGGAGGCGGTCGATTGCGCGCGCCACCAGCGGCGCCACAGGCGGCTTGGCACCTTTAAGGTCGTGCGTCCCTGCCGCTGGCGGGGGCGGGAATCTGGGTCGGGCGGCGTCGGTGCAGTCATTCGGTAAGTGTAGAGCGATCACGTCGCAGATCGGTGGCCTCGATGCGGTTTTGGATCGACGTAATGGATGGTGTTAATCGGGGTTGAAAGTTCATAATATGAAATTCAATCGCGCATATTGAAAAAAAGTTCGAATTGTGGGACACTTTTCGACACTGAAAAAAGTCAACAGACTAGATCCCCATATTAAACGGGCTGATATCAAAGGAGACAGCATGTCCGATAAACCTGAAATAAGTGCAATGGCTGACGAGTTCGCAGCGGAGACACGCGAGTGGCTGGAGTCATTTGACGCGCTGCTTGCAGCCAATGGACCCGAGCGGGCCCACCAACTGCTGGAGGAGATGCTCGAGCACGCACGTCAACAGAGCTTGGACATGCCGTTCTCAGCAACGACAGGTTACGTCAACTCCATCGAGCCCGGCGAAGAGGCACACTCGCCTGGTAACTTGGAACTAGAAGGACGCTTGCGCGCCTACATGCGTTGGAATGCCATGGCAATGGTGGTGAAAGCCAACCGCCTGCATCCAGAAGATGGAGGCGATTTGGGGGGACACATCTCCTCATTCGCGTCTTTGGCGCATATGTTTGCCGCGGGCTTTAATCACTTTTGGCACGCGGCCAACGAGGAGCACGGCGGTGACTTGCTTTACATCCAAGGCCACAGTGCGCCGGGTGTGTACGCCCGCGCGTTTTTGGAAGGTCGATTGAGTGAAGACCAATTGTTGAACTTCAGGCAAGAGGTGGGTGGGAAGGGGCTGTCGTCTTACCCGCACCCGAAGTTGATGCCTGAGTTCTGGCAATTCCCCACGGTATCCATGGGCTTGGGCCCATTGATGGCGATTTATCAGGCGCGGTTTTTAAAGTACCTGCATGCCCGTGGGATCGCAAATACCGCTAACCGCAAGGTGTGGGTGTTCTGCGGTGACGGCGAGATGGACGAGCCTGAGAGCCTAGGCGCCATTGGCTTGGCTGCGCGTGAAGGGCTGGACAACCTCATCTTCGTGGTGAACTGTAATCTCCAGCGTTTGGATGGTCCCGTGCGCGGTAACGGAAAAATTGTGCAAGAGTTGGAAGGTGAATTCCGCGGGGCGGGGTGGAACGTGATCAAGCTCTTGTGGGGTTCTGAGTGGGACGAGCTGTTAGCGCGGGACAAAGAGGGCGCCCTGAAAAAGATCATGATGGACACCTTGGACGGCGATTACCAAGGCTTCAAAGCCAACGACGGTGCGTTCGTTCGTAAGAATTTTTTCGGCCGGGATCCCCGTACGTTAGAGCTGGTCGCCAAGATGACCGATGAGGAAATCTTCAAGCTCCGTCGTGGCGGCCATGATGCCAATAAAGTCTACGCGGCCTATCACAGCGCGGTGAACACGAAAGACCAGCCCACGGTGCTGTTGATCAAGACCGTGAAGGGTTACGGCATGGGCAAAGCGGGTGAGGGCAAGAACACCGCGCACCAGGCAAAAAAATTGAGTGACGAGGATGTGCGCAACTTCCGCGATCGCTTCAACATTCCAATTCCGGACAGCGAACTGAAAGATCTGCCGTTTTACAAACCGGCGGATGACACCCCAGAGATGCGCTACCTGCATGCGCAGCGTGAAAAGCTGGGAGGCTACTTGCCAAAACGCTTGCCCAAGGCGGAGGAGTCTTTCAAGGTCCCTGAGCTGGATGCGTTCAAAGCGGTGCTCGAGCCAACAGCCGACGGCCGGGAAATTTCTACCACCCAAGCGTATGTGCGTTTCTTGACGCAACTGCTGCGCGACAAAGAGTTGGGCCCGCGCGTGGTTCCCATTCTGGTCGATGAGGCGCGTACCTTCGGTATGGAAGGGATGTTCCGCCAAATCGGTATTTATAACCCCCAAGGCCAGTTGTACACGCCGCAAGACCGTGACCAAGTTTCCTATTACAAGGAAGACAAGGCCGGACAAATTTTGCAAGAGGGTATCAACGAGGCAGGCGGTATGGCCTCCTGGATTGCGGCGGCAACGTCCTACAGCACGAACAACCGGATCATGATTCCGTTCTTCGTGTACTACTCCATGTTTGGTTTCCAGCGTATTGGTGACCTCGCGTGGGCCGCTGGGGATATGCAGGCGCGTGGCTTCTTGCTGGGCGGCACCTCTGGACGCACGACCTTGAACGGCGAGGGCTTGCAGCACGAAGATGGCCACAGCCATATTTTGGCAGGCACGATTCCAAACTGCGTCTCCTACGATCCCACCTATGCCCACGAGGTTGCGGTCATCATGCAAAACGGTTTGAAGCGCATGGTGGAGAACCAAGAGAATGTGTATTACTACATCACCTTGCTCAACGAAAACTATGCCATGCCCGGTTTGGTGGCGGGCACCGAAGAGCAGATTATTAAGGGTATGTATTTGCTCAAGCCAGGTGCCAAGGGCAAGCAGCGGGTGCAGTTGCTAGGTAGCGGAACGATTCTGCGTGAAAGCATTGCCGCACAAGCGCTATTGCAAGACGACTGGGGCATTAGCGCCGATGTCTGGAGCTGCCCAAGTTTTAATGAGCTCACCCGCGAGGGGCAAGACGCTGATCGTTGGAACCTATTGCACCCCACGAAGAAGGCGCGTACCTCCTTTGTTGAGCAGCAACTCAGCACCAGCACTGGCCCTGTGGTCGCCGCAACCGACTATATGAAGGCCTTCGCCGAGCAGATTCGCCCGTTCATTCCCAAGGGTCGCACTTATCGTGTGCTGGGCACCGACGGCTTCGGTCGCAGTGACTTCCGTTCACGTCTGCGTGAGCACTTCGAAGTCAACCGTCACTACGTCGTGGTAGCGGCACTCAAGGCGCTTGCCGATGAGGGCACAGTGCCCGCAAAGACGGTCGCAGATGCCATTAAGAAATACGGTATCGACGCGGAAAAAATCAATCCTTTGTACGCTTAACCGACGCACGGAACGGAGAACAAACACATGTCTATGATTCAAGTGAATGTGCCCGACATCGGCGACTTCGACGAAGTCGCGGTGATCGAGTTGTTGGTGGCGGTGGGCGACACGGTCGCGAAAGACCAATCCCTCATTACCGTGGAGTCCGATAAGGCCTCGATGGAGATCCCATCCAGCCATGCGGGCGTGGTGAAGGCGATCCACGTTAAGTTGGGTGACAAGGTCAAACTAGGCTCGTTGATGTTGGAGTTGGAAGGGGCCGCTGACGCGCCCCCCGTCGCTGCCGCACCAACGTCATCACCATCACCCACGTCAGCACCGGCAGCGCCTGTCTCTGCCGCTGCCCCAGCCGGTGATGTGGCGTTGCACGTACCCGATATTGGCGACTTTAAAGACGTTGCCGTGATCGAGATTTTGGTCGCCGTGGGTGACACGGTGACGCAAGAGCAATCCCTCATCACCGTTGAGTCTGATAAAGCCTCTATGGAAATTCCCAGCAGCCATGCGGGTGTGTTGAAGGCGCTGAGCGTGAAAATTGGGGACGTCGTGAATATTGGCGATCTCATCGGTGCCATTACGGTGGCCGGTGTCGCGCCTGCAGCCCCTGCAGCCCCTGCAGTGACTGCAGCGGCACCTGCCGCCGCCCCAGCGGTTGCCGCCACGCCCGCGCCTGCCGCTGTCGCTGCGGTAGCGCCGCCGGTGGCATCGTCGGCGAGCGTGGCCGCGCACAACCCGACGGTCGCGCCGTCGGGTAGCCTGCCGTATGCCTCACCGTCCGTACGCAAGTTTGCGCGCGAACTGGGCGTGCCCTTGGCAGAAGTAAAAGGCTCGGGCGCAAAAGGGCGTATCACGCAAACCGATGTGCAGCAATTTACCCGCGCCGTGATGAGCGGTACGGCGAAGACGACTGCGCAGGGTGCAACCTCAGGCGCCGGCGACTCGGGTGCGGCGCTGGGCTTGCTGCCATGGCCCAAAGTGGACTTTGCCAAGTTCGGTCCTGTTGAGCGCATTGAACGCTCGCGCATTAAGAAAATTAGCGCGGCTAATTTACACCGCAACTGGGTGATGATTCCTCATGTGACCAATCACGATGATGCGGATATCACCGAGTTAGAGGCATTCCGTGTTTCGACCAACAAGGAAAATGAGAAATCAGGGGTGAAGGTCACGATGCTGGCCTTCCTCATCAAGGCCTGTGTCGCGGCCTTGAAGAAGTTTCCCGAGTTCAACAGTTCGCTGGACGGCGAGCAGCTGGTGATGAAGCAGTACGTGAACATTGGTTTTGCCGCCGACACGCCGAATGGCTTGGTGGTCCCGGTGATCAAAGACGCCGATAAAAAAGGGGTGCTTCAGATAAGTCAAGAAATGGGCGAGCTGGCCAAGAAAGCCAGAGATGGCAAGTTGGGCCCTGCAGATATGACCGGTGCCTGCTTCACCATTTCTAGCTTGGGCGGCATTGGTGGACGGTACTTTACGCCCATCATCAACGCGCCAGAGGTTGCTATTTTGGGCGTGTGCCGTTCGACCACTGAGCCGGTATGGGACGGGAAGGCCTTCCAGCCTCGCTTGATGTTGCCGCTCTCTTTGTCGTGGGATCACCGCGTGATCGACGGGGCTGCGGCGGCGCGTTTTAACGCCTATCTCGGCCAAATCTTGGCGGACTTCCGTCGCGTGTTGTTGTAAGGAGCTGATATGGCATTGATTGATGTACAGGTCCCTGACATTGGCGACTTTGACGAGGTTGCCGTTATTGAAGTCTTGGTTAACGTCGGGGATACCGTCGCCGTGGACCAGTCTTTGGTGACCGTGGAGTCAGACAAGGCATCCATGGAAATTCCGTCTAGCCACGCAGGTGTGGTCAAGGCGATGACTGTCAAGCTCGGTGACAAAGTCACCAAGGGTTCCGTGTTGCTACAAGTGGAAGCGCAAGTGGATGCGGCCATCCCAGCAGCGGCTGCGACCGCAGCACACACCACAGCCGCACCAGAGGCCAAGGCAGCCGTGCCCGCAGCGGTAGCTGCAAGAGCGCCCGCGGTGGCGGTCGATGCGCCCAGCGATACCGACTGCGACTTGTTGGTTTTGGGCGGTGGCCCGGGTGGCTATTCGGCTGCATTCCGTGCCGCCGACCTGGGCTTAAAAGTCATTGTGGTGGAGCGCTATGCCACGATTGGGGGCGTTTGCTTGAATGTTGGCTGTATCCCGTCTAAGGCGCTGTTGCACGTGGCGGCGGTGATGGACGAGGTCAAGCACTTTGATGCCTTGGGCATTAGCTTCGGCGCGCCCGAGGTGGACTTGAACAAGCTGCGTACACACAAAGAGAACGTCATTGGCAAGCTGACTGGTGGCTTGGCTGCAATGGCCAAAATGCGCAAGGTGGAGATTGTGCGTGGCGTGGGCAATTTTGTGGGCTCTCACCAGTTGGAGGTAGCTGAGACCGAGGGCTCGGCGCAGGCGTTGACGGGCGTGAAGCGCACGCTGAGTTTTAAGCGCGCCATCGTGGCGGCAGGCTCGCAGGCGATGCGTTTGCCCTTCATGCCAGAAGATCCGCGCGTGGTTGACAGCACGGGCGCACTGGCGCTCAAGTCAGTCCCTAAACGCATGCTGATTTTGGGCGGCGGCATTATTGGCCTGGAAATGGGTACGGTGTATTCGACGTTGGGTGCGCGCCTGGACGTGGTCGAGATGATGGATGGCCTGATGCAGGGCGCAGACCGCGATCTGGTGAAGGTGTGGCAAAAAATGAACGCAGACCGTTTTGACAACATCATGTTGAAAACCAAAACGGTGGCGGCACGTGCCACGGCTGAGGGTATTGAGGTCACCTTTGAGGGCGAGGGTGCGCCAGCGCCACAGACCTACGATCTGGTGTTGCAGGCCGTGGGTCGATCTCCAAATGGTAAAAAAATTGGCGCAGACGCAGCGGGTATTGCCGTGACGGATAGGGGTTTTATCGACGTCGACATTCAGATGCGTACCAATGTGGGTCACATTTTTGCGATCGGCGATATCGTCGGGCAACCGATGTTGGCGCACAAAGCCGTACACGAGGCGCATGTGGCCGCCGAGGTCATTGCTGGCGAACTACAGGGTAATGCCGAATTAGCCAGCGCGGCCTTTAACGCACGGGTCATACCGAGTGTGGCGTATACCGATCCGGAGGTGGCTTGGGTTGGTTTGACCGAGGACCAAGCCAAAGCGCAGGGGATTAAGGTTAAAAAGGGTCTTTTCCCTTGGACGGCATCGGGCCGTGCGATTGCCAATGGTCGCGATGAGGGTGTCACGAAACTGCTGTTTGATGACTCACCAGAAGCGCACGGTCATGGCAAGATTCTGGGCGGTGGGATGGTCGGCACGCATGCGGGCGACATGATTGGTGAAGTTGCGTTGGCCATTGAGATGGGTGCGGACGCGGTGGACATCGGTAAGACGATTCATCCACACCCGACGCTAGGCGAGAGCATTGGTATGGCGGCAGAGGTCGCGCATGGCAGCTGTACCGATTTGCCACCCACGCGTCGTAAATAGGCAAGGTGATAAGCGGGCTGTGCCCGCCGTCCCCTGTCTATGGTTGCTCGATTTCCGCGAAGGCTTGCTCGGCTAGCGGCGGCGTTGCCACGCGGTGGGCGGCTTCGAAGCGGCGCGTCCAATAGCTGCGACGCATGTCGCTGATCCGGACACGGGCGCCTGGCTTGGGCGCATGCACAAACTTCCCGTCACCGACGTAAATGCCAACATGGCTAAACGGGCGACGCATGGTGTTGAAAAACACCAAATCGCCTGGTCGCATGTCCGCTACGTCTATGGGCTGCGAGGCGGCAGCTTGCTCAGAGGACACGCGTGGTAAACGGATGCCAGCGGTCTGCCTGAAGACCGCTTGGACCAAGCCACTGCAATCTAGCCCCAAGCTTGTTTTGGATCCACCCCAAATATAGGGCACGCCGATGAGGCCGATGGCATTCAAGGACACCTGAGATGAGAGGCTGAGTCCTTCTTTGTTGCTGGGGTGCCAGCGGGCGATTAAACCCTTGGTGCTCAAAAACTGTCGCAGCGTGTCGGTCGGTTCACCGTTCGCGCCCCATGTCAGCTTAGGCAGGCTTGACAAGGCACACACCAAGAGCAGGGCCAAGCCCATGCGCCAGCGCGAAGTGTCTAAGGTTAGCCTGTCTCTCATACAGAAATAATAACTTAAAAAATAATTTAATCAATCACTTAGGCTGGCATTTTGATGTTTTTTGGTGGAAATGGCTCTTAGGTGAACGCCAAGGTCGGGCAGACCCTGAGCGGTGGTTGACAATAGAGGCTTATTTTGAAAGGACGCTCCGTGTTACTAGATGCAGATCAATGTCAGTTGGTGCTTATCGATTACCAAACGCGGCTGATGCCCGTGATTCACGACGGCGAGCGAGTGACCCGGAAGGCGCGGTTATTGGCACGCATAGCCCACTTGATGGGCGTTCCCGTTTGGGCAACCACCCAGCGCGCCGCGGCATTGGGCCCATTCGTGCCAGATTTGGCCTCATTGGTCACGCAACCCTTGGACAAGGTCGCCTTCAACGCCTGTGCGGAGGGGCTGCTACAGCGACTGCAACCGCCGGTAGCGCGCACGCCCGGGCATGGAAAGAACGCGCGCAGTCTGCCCAAGCATTTGCGCCAGTCTGCGCCGGCTGAAGAGCCCCCTGAGATGACCCGCCCCGTGATCGTATTAGCCGGCGTCGAGGCGCACGTGTGTCTACTCCAAACCGCGCTGAGTTTGGTGGAGCAAGAGCTGGAGGTTTGGGTGGTAAGCGACGCGAGCGGCTCGCGCGATGTGCGTGACAGTGACGCCGCTTTTGACCGTTTGGCAGGTAACGGCGTTGAGCTTGTCACCACTGAAATGGCCGCGTTCGAGTGGTTGGGCGATGCGGAGCATCCCGATTTCTCAGAAGCACTTACGCTGATTAAAGCGGGTTAACAAACCGGGTTAACAAAGCGTGGATGGCATGGTACGGTAGGCATCGACCGCCCCAAGCCTCTGCACGTGCCGCAGGTGTCAGTCTCCTGCAAGACAGGTCCCAATAATGGAGGCTTGGTTTATTGATTGGTCGATCGTGCGCATTTGCAAGTTAGCAGACGCCGGCGGTTACCCCCTTTGAGGCTAGGATAGACATGAGCGCTGAACGCGACTTTGCAGCGGTATACCGGGAATCCCTGGAGCAACCTGAACTTTTTTGGCGCGAGCAGGCCACCCTGATCGATTGGCAGCGCCCATTTGATGTGGTGTGTGATAACAGCGAGCCACCGTTTGCTAAGTGGTTTGTGGGCGGGCAAACCAATCTATGCCATAACGCGGTCGATCGCCACGCAGCGACGCACCCCGACAGAAACGCGCTGATTTTCGTATCAACCGAGACCGATACCGAGCGTACCTACACCTTCCGTGAGTTGTTGGCCGAGGTGAAGACCATGGCCAGTGTGTTGAAGGCGCAGGGGGTGGGTAAAGGTGACCGCGTCTTGATCTACATGCCCATGATTCCCGAGGCAACGTTCGCCATGTTGGCGTGCGCACGTATTGGTGCAATTCATTCGGTGGTGTTCGGTGGCTTTGCAAGTGTGAGCCTTGCCAGCCGCATAGACGACTGTACCCCGACAGTGGTGGTGAGTGCGGATGCCGGTTCTCGTGGCGGGAAGGTCGTGCCATACAAACCCCTGCTGGATGAGGCCATTCTCTTGGCCGCGCACAAGCCGGCCAAGGTGTTACTGGTTGACAGGGGCCTGAGTGCGATGGCGCTTCAAGCAGAGCGTGACCTTGACTACGCCGTGGTGTCGGCCGCCCACCGCGATGCGGATGTGCCTTGCGAGTGGCTGGCGTCGACTGATACCAGCTACATCTTGTACACCAGCGGTACGACAGGCAAGCCCAAGGGGGTGCAACGTGACGTCGGGGGCTATGCAGTCGCGTTGGCGGCGAGTATGCAGCACATTTTTATGGGGCAAGCTGGGGAGACCTACTTTGCCACCAGTGATATCGGCTGGGTGGTTGGGCACTCCTATATTGTCTATGGGCCACTGATTGCGGGGATGGCGACCGTTATGTACGAGGGCTTGCCGATTCGACCCGATGCGGGTATCTGGTGGCAAATGGTTGAGAAATACCGAATTTCGGTCATGTTCAGTGCCCCCACCGCCATTCGCGTTTTAAAAAAATACGACTCCGCCTTCATTAAAAATGCCGATCTTTCCAGCCTCAAAGGCCTGTTCTTAGCCGGGGAGCCGTTGGACGCGCCGACCGCGAGTTGGATATCCGATGCATTAGAACGCCCCGTCATTGACAACTACTGGCAAACCGAGACCGGCTGGCCGATTTTGACCTTGGCAAATGGTATTTCCGAGGGCAAGACGAAGTTAGGCAGTCCGGGTGTGCCCATGTATGGCTATGACGTCAGAATCATCGACGAGCAAACCGGCCAAGACATCACTGAGCCCAATACCAAGGGGGTGGTTGCCATTGAGGGGCCTATGCCTCCGGGCTTCATGCAGACGGTTTGGCAAGACGACAAACGGTATGTCGACACCTATTGGCGCAGTATTCCTGGCCGCTTGGTTTACAGCAGCTTTGACTGGGGCATTCGCGATGCGGATGGTTACTTCTTTATCTTGGGACGCACCGACGATGTGATCAATGTGGCGGGACACCGCTTGGGTACGCGTGAGATCGAAGAGAGTATTGCGAGCCATAGCGCGATCATGGAGGTGGCTGTGGTGGGTGTGGCGGATCAGCTGAAAGGACAAGTCGCGATGGCCTTTGCGGTGTTGAAGGACGCCGATGCCTACGCATCGCCTGAGGCCAAGCTGCAGCTCGAGGGGGCCCTCATGAAAGTGGTCGACGAGCAGTTGGGGGCAGTGGCGAGACCGTCGCGTATCTACTTTGTGACGTTGCTGCCCAAGACCCGCAGCGGCAAGCTCCTACGCCGTGCGATTCAAGCGGTTTGCGAGGGGCGCGATCCCGGTGACCTCACGACCATGGACGACCCCAGCGCCTTGGCGCAGGTAACCGCCTTGGTGGGCGGTAGCTGACCGAGACGGGGACTCCCCGCTAGCCTTGCTGAGTTGAGTTAGGGCGCGATAAGGGCTATGATTGACTTGTTAATCACTATATTCAATTTCGCGCATGAATGAACATAACCAAGTGGCCAATCAGCAGACCCCGGACGCGGAGGCATCTCAACCGGAGGGCGCCCGCGTTTTTGAGTTGGCGGCTGAGTTGTTCAGTGTGCTCTCAACGCCCATGCGCTTGCGTATCCTGAGCGCCTTGTGCAACGAGGAGAAGTCGGTCAGCCAAATGCTGACCGAGATAGATACCACTCAGCCCAATTTATCTCAGCACCTAAACGTACTGTACCGATGCGGCGTCTTAGCGAAGCGCAAGCAGGGAACACAGGTTATCTATCGGGTGCAAAGTGAGCAGGCGGTAACGCTTTGTCGCAGCGTTTGCACGCAAATTGCCATCGAGATGGACTCGCCGTCGGACGTCCCAGCCGACAAGCGTCTGTTGGCTCGCGTCTTTTAATTGTTACCTCAATCCGCCATCCGGTTCTTTTCACACGACAGATCTCGCCTTTCTAAGGCCTTATCTGCCTATTTGCCCACATCGGTCTATCTTTTTGGCGTCTATCGCCGATTAGGTGGCAGAATACGGGCTGCACAACGACCCTTCCTTGTCACTGTCGCATCCGCCAATCGGTTCAGCCGTGTCGCGGGAGGTTTTTTTACCCAACTTATGTTTTCCCTAGGAAAACGGAGGTCAGCGAATCAATGAGCGAGACGAACAGCGTCTATATTGCCTTTAATGGCAACTCGTACCTTTTCGGCGGTAACGCACCGTACGTAGAGGAAATGTACGAGAACTATCTCGACAACCCCAGCAGTGTGACGGATGAGTGGCGAAGCTACTTTGATGCCTTGCAAAACGTGCCGGCTGTCGATGGCTCTGATTCACGTGACCTACCCCATCTGCCCGTTGTCAATGCGTTTGCCGAAATGGCGAAGCAGGGAACGACGCGCGTGGTGCAAAGTAACGCAGACTCCCAAATGGGCAGAAAGCGCGTGGCTGTTCAGCAGCTCATCGCCGCCTACAGAAACGTGGGTGCGCGCTGGGCAGACTTGGATCCGCTGAAGATTGCGGACCGAGAAAACATCCCAGAACTTGACCCCGCTTTCTACGGTTTGACCGACGCGGATCAAGAAACAATTTTCAACACCAGCAACACGTTCTTTGGTAAAGAAACGATGTCGCTGCGCGAGTTGCTCAACGCGTTGCGCGACACGTACTGCGGCACCTTGGGTGCTGAGTACATGTACATCACAGACCAGACGCAAAAGCGTTGGTGGCAAGAGAAGCTGGAGAGTATTCGTAGCAAGGCGGTACTGAACGCTGAGCAGAAAACCCATATTTTGGGTCGCCTCACGGCGGCAGAGGGCTTGGAGCGTTTTCTCCACACCAAATACGTGGGTCAAAAGCGATTCTCCCTAGAAGGCGGAGAGAGTTTCATCGCCGCCATGGATGAGTTGATCATGCGTGCGGGTGAAAAAGGTGTGCAAGAAATTGTGATTGGCATGGCCCACCGCGGGCGCTTGAACGTGCTGGTGAATACCTTAGGCAAAATGCCTAAAGACCTGTTTGCCGAGTTTGATCACACCGCACCTGAAGACTTGCCCAGCGGTGATGTGAAGTACCACCAGGGTTTCTCCAGCGATGTGCCGACACCCGGTGGCCCTGTCCACTTGACGCTCGCGTTCAACCCGTCGCACCTAGAAATTGTGAATCCCGTCGTCGAAGGCTCTGTGCGTGCGCGCATGGATCGTCGTCATGACCCGAAAGGGGAGCAAGTACTGCCGGTATTGGTTCACGGTGATGCCGCTTTCGCTGGACAAGGCGTGGTCATGGAAACCTTGGCATTGGCCGAGACTCGGGGCTACACCACGGGTGGTACGGTGCATTTGGTCATCAACAACCAGATTGGTTTCACCACGAGTGACCCGCGTGATAGCCGTTCCACACTGTACTGTACCGACGTCGTGAAGATGGTTGAATCACCCGTGTTGCACGTTAACGGTGATGATCCTGAGGCGGTGGTGCTGGCAACGCGCTTGGCACTTGAATACCGCATGGCCTTCCAAAAAGATGTCGTGGTGGACATCGTCTGTTTCCGCAAGCTAGGCCACAACGAGCAAGACACCCCGAGCATCACGCAACCCTTGATGTATCGCCGCGTCGCCACACACCCTGGCACACGCAAACTGTACGCTGACCGGCTGGCTGCACAGGGAATGGGCGACACCTTAGGCGACGATTTGGCGAAAAGCTATCGTTCTGCTTTGGATGAGGGTCGCCACACTGTTGACCCCGTACTGACGAACTTCAAGAACAAGTTCGCGGTGGACTGGGCGCCCTATTTGGGCAAGCCGTGGACAGATGCGGGTGACACCTCAATTCCTGAGTCAGAGTGGCGTCGTTTGGCCGAGCGTCTGACGACGATTCCAGACCACATCACGCCACATCCGCTGGTTAAAAAAGTGTACGTCGACCGCGCAGCCATGGGGCGTGGTGATGTGCCCGTCGACTGGGGGATGGGCGAGCATATGGCGTTCGCGTCACTGGTCTCTAGCGGTTTCCCTGTTCGCTTGTCTGGCGAAGACTGTGGTCGTGGCACCTTCACGCACCGCCACTCGGTTATTCATGACCAAGGGCGTCAAACACGCCTCGAAGACAACGCCTATGTGCCCTTGGAAAACGTCTCCGAGACACAAGCGCCGTTCGTGGTGATCGATTCCATTTTGTCTGAAGAGGCCGTCTTGGGTTTTGAGTACGGCTATGCATCCAATGACCCCAATACGCTGGTTATTTGGGAGGCCCAGTTCGGTGACTTCGTGAACGGTGCGCAGGTTGTGATCGACCAATTCATCGCGTCAGGCGAGGTGAAGTGGGGCCGTGTAAACGGTATCACGCTGATGTTGCCGCATGGGTACGAAGGACAGGGGCCTGAGCACTCCTCGGCGCGCTTGGAGCGTTTCATGCAGTTGGCTGCCGACACAAACATTCAGGTTGTTCAACCGACGACGGCAAGTCAGATTTTCCACGTGCTTCGTCGACAGATGGTGCGTGGTTTGCGTAAGCCGCTGATCATCATGACGCCTAAGAGTTTGTTGCGAGCCAAGGATGCAACGTCACCGATGTCGGAGTTCACGAGCGGTATTTTCCAAACCGTGATCCCCGAGACCAACCCGGCGGTTGTGAAAGCTGCGGCCAAGGTCAAGCGCATCATTTGCTGCTCTGGCAAGGTCTACTACGACCTCATCCGCAAGCGCGAGGAGATGGGCGTCAAAGACGTTGCCGTCATTCGGGTGGAGCAGTTGTATCCGTTTCCACACAAGGCGTTCGCGGCAGAAGTCAAACGCTATCCCAACGCGTCTGACATGGTGTGGTGCCAAGACGAGCCACAGAACCAAGGTGCTTGGTTCTTTGTTCAGCACTACATACACGAAAACATGCGCGATGGTCAGCGACTCGGCTACGCCGGTCGTGCGGCCTCGGCCTCACCCGCTGTGGGCTATGCGCATTTGCACCAAGAGCAACAGAAGGCCCTTATCGAGGGGGCGTTCGGCAAGCTCAAGGGCTTTGTGTTGACGAAATAAGCTGAACCGCATTGATCTAGGTCGCCCATGAACGCGCAACGCCGCGGTCGTGGGCCCTAACCGAAAAGAATTCAAGGAAACTGAAGATGGCAATCGTAGAAGTCAAGGTCCCCCAACTGTCTGAGTCTGTTGCTGAAGCGACGTTGATGACGTGGAAAAAGAAGCCGGGCGACGCCGTGGCGATGGACGAAATTTTGATTGAGGTTGAGACCGATAAAGTGGTCTTGGAAGTGCCCGCACCGGCTGCGGGTGTGATGGCAGAGTTGGTTGAAGCCGATGGCGCAACCGTCGCCTCAGAGCAGGTGATTGCCCGCATCGATACCGATGGCGTTGGTGCTGCTGCAGCCCCGGCAGCCCCGGCAGTGGCGGCAAGCGCGCCGGCAGCAGCAGCTGCTCCCGCATCCGCGTCTGCATCGGCACCCGCATCCAGTGCGGCATCGACCAGCAAGGCAGGCGTGGCGTCCCCAGCCGCGGCCAAACACATGGCCGACAACGGTATGGCCGCCGGCTCGGTTGCAGGAACGGGCAAAGACGGTCGCGTGACCAAGGGTGACGTGTTGGCGGCGGTGGCTGCGCCCAAAGGCGCTGTCACCTCCACCGCATCTATTCCAACGGGCATCCCCCAGACCGCTTTGCAACAAGTCGCCACCTTAGCGCCAGACCTTGGAGACCGTCCTGAGCAACGTGTGCCCATGACTCGTCTGCGTGCGCGCGTGGCTGAGCGCCTCTTGCAGTCGCAAGCGACCAACGCCATCCTGACGACTTTCAACGAAGTCAACATGGCGCCGATCATGGAGTTGCGCAAAAAGTATCAGGACAAATTCGAAAAAGAACACGGTGTTCGCTTGGGCTTCATGAGCTTTTTCGTGAAGGCAGCGGTTGCCGCGCTGAAGCGTTACCCCGTGTTAAACGCCTCTGTAGACGGCAATGACATCGTGTATCACGGTTACTTTGATATCGGTATCGCTGTTGGCTCGCCGCGTGGGTTGGTGGTTCCTATTTTGCGTAACGCAGACCAGTTAAGTTTTGCCGACATCGAGAAAAAGATTGCCGAGTTTGGTAACAAAGCCAAAGAAGGTAAGTTGGGTCTGGATGACATGACGGGCGGCACCTTTTCGATCTCCAACGGCGGGGTGTTCGGCTCTATGCTGTCAACGCCCATCATCAACCCGCCGCAAGCCGCCATTTTGGGCGTGCATGCGACCAAAGATCGCGCCGTGGTTGAAAATGGTCAAGTGGTTGTGCGCCCCATTAACTATCTTGCAATGAGCTACGACCACCGAATCATTGACGGCCGTGAGGCGGTACTTGGTTTGGTGACGATGAAGGAGGCACTTGAGGATCCTTCACGCTTGTTGTTCGGTATTTAATTAGAGAGCGGAAAATATGTCACAGAACTTTGATGTCGTCGTTATTGGTGCGGGCCCAGGCGGGTACGTTGCGGCGATCCGAGCCGCACAGTTGGGCTTTAAAGTGGCCTGTATCGACGAGTGGGAAAACGCAGCCGGAGGCCCTGCGCCTGGCGGTACATGTACCAACGTCGGTTGTATCCCATCCAAGGCCTTGTTGCAGTCATCTGAGCACTTCGAGCAGGCGGGCCATCACTTTGCTGACCATGGCATCGGCATCAAAGGGCTGAGCATGGATGTGGCGCAAATGATTGCGCGCAAGGATGCGGTGGTCAAACAAAACAACGACGGCATCCTGTATTTGTTTAAGAAAAACAAGGTCAGCTTCTTCCATGGTCGTGGCTCATTTTTGTCACGCACCGATGGTCTCTTTGAGTTGTCGGTAACCGGTAAGTCAAACGAGACCCTGCAAACACGGCACGTCATTGTGGCCACCGGTTCATCGGCGCGCCCCTTGCCGGGTATCGAGTTTGATGAGGTGAACGTCCTGTCTAACGACGGCGCCTTGCGCGTGGGTGCAACACCCAAGCGTTTGGGCGTGATTGGGTCTGGTGTGATTGGCCTGGAAATGGGATCGGTCTGGCGCCGTTTGGGTGCCGAGGTGACTGTGCTCGAAGGCTTGCCCACCTTCTTGGGTGCGGTAGACCAACAAATTGCGAAAGAGGCGCATAAGGCCTTTGTCAAGCAGGGCCTAAAGATTGAGCTGGGCGTTAAGGTGGGTGAGATCAAAAACACCAAGAAGACCGTGTCGATTGCCTATACCGATGCAAAAGGTGGTGCGCAAACACTGACCGTTGACAAGCTGATCGTCTCGATTGGCCGCGTCCCCAACACGGCGGGGCTTAACGCAGAAGCCGTAGACCTCAAGCTTGATGAGCGCGGTGCGATTGAGGTGGATGCGAATTGCCGTACCAATGTCGCCGGCGTGTGGGCTGTGGGCGACGTGGTGCGCGGCCCGATGCTGGCGCACAAGGCTGAGGAAGAGGGCGTTGCCGTCGCCGAGCGCATTGCGGGTCAGCACGGTCATGTCGATCTCGACTTGGTTCCTTGGGTGATTTACACCAGTCCTGAGATTGCATGGGTGGGTAAGAACGAGCAACAACTGAAAGAACAAGGCATTGCGTTTAAAGCCGGTACCTTCCCGTTTTTGGCCAATGGCCGTGCGCGCGCATTGGGTGACACGACCGGTATGGTGAAAATGCTGGCGGACGCGACAACCGATGAAATTTTGGGTGTTCACGTGGTTGGCCCCATGGCCAGCGAGTTGATTGCAGAAGCCTGTGTGGCCATGGCATTTAAAGCCAGTAGCGAGGATATAGCGCGTATTTGCCATGCGCACCCGTCCTTGTCTGAGTCCACCAAAGAAGCGGCTTTGGCCGTAGATAAGCGCACCCTGAATTTTTAAGGGAACGCCCTGCCGGCGTGACAGTCGGCAGAAGTGACCGCTGGTAACCTGAGGGCCCAGCGGTTATTTTTTATGGCGCGTCACCTGCGACGTGCACCTCCTGCCTGACCTATGCCCATCACCCCGTCCGAGTCTATTCCGCAACCCATCGCCGCGACTGGCCGCCCGCCTGTGGTGGAGCAGGCTGACCCAGCGGTGCTGGCATTGTCTCAAGGTGGGTCAGTAGAGCGAGCCTATGCGGCGGCGCTACAGGCTAAGGGCTATCAGACAGATCCAGCGCAATTGCTCGCAATCAAAGCGTTGCAGCGCTGTGCGGACGAATGGACTCAATACAAAAGCAAGCGCGCGAACATCGTTAAGAAGTTGTTCTCTCGTCCACAGGTTCCGCGTGGCGTTTATATGTTTGGCGGGGTCGGCCGAGGCAAGAGTTTTCTCATGGACTGTTTTTTTCAAGCCGTCCCTATCGAGCGAAAGACGCGCTTACATTTCCACGAATTTATGCGGGAAGTGCATAGAGAGTTACGCGAGTTACAAGGCACGGTAAACCCCTTGGATGAGCTCGGTAAACGCATGGCAAAACGATTCAAGCTGATTTGCTTTGATGAGTTCCATGTCGCTGACGTCACCGATGCGATGATTCTTCACCGGTTGTTGGTGGCTTTGTTCACCCACGGTGTGGGCTTTGTAACCACGTCTAACTTCAAGCCAGATGACTTGTACCCCAATGGGCTGCACCGCGATCGGATCTTACCGGCGATTGCGCTTTTGAACGAGCGGCTGGAAGTCTTGAGCGTCGATGCAGGCACAGACTACCGTAGTCAAACACTGGCGTTGATGGACTTCTACCATCAGCCCAACGGTGCCGTAGCGGATACCGCCATGTCCGACGCCTTCACCCGCTTAGCGGAGGCTGCTGACGAGGCTCCTACCGTGCACATTGAGGCGAGAGACATTACCGCCAGACGTAAAGCGGGTGGCGTGATTTGGTTTGACTTCCGGGTGCTGTGCGGTGGTCCCCGTTCGCAAAACGATTACTTGGAAATCGCCACCCAATTCCATACTGTTTTCCTGAGTGATGTGCCGGAGATGGACGTGCGTCAGTCCAGTGAGGCCAGACGGTTTACGTGGCTGGTTGACGTGCTTTACGATCGCCGCGTCAAGCTCGTCATGTCTGCTGCGGTTGAGCCTGAGCGGCTGTATGTAACGGGCCCCATGGCGCACGAGTTTGTCCGAACGGTCTCACGTTTGGCCGAGATGCAGTCACAGGCATTTTTAGAGGAAGCCCGTCGTGATGTTGATACCGGGCTGACTTGATGGCAGCAGCAGACTGGGTGGCGGATATCCCGTGGGTGCAGCGTGCGGTCAACGCGTTTTCTGCCACGGGTGAGATGGGGTTGGCGGATGTGAACTACCGCCCACGGGCAGGGCAGCAGCGCATGGTGCAGCTGGTGGCCGACACCATTGCCCGCTCTGGTGCGCTGGTCGTTGAGGCGGGCACCGGCACGGGGAAGACCTTTGCCTATTTGGTTCCCGCTTTGTTGAGCGGAGAGCGTGTGATGGTGTCGACCGCGACCAAAGCGCTGCAAGACCAACTGTTTTTTAGAGACCTCCCGGGCTTGATTAACCGGCTGGGAATCCCCGTGCGCACCGCACTGCTAAAAGGGCGTAACAACTATCTGTGTACACACCGATTGAAAACGCACCTAGAGAGCGGAGCGATTGGTGATCGATTTTTAACCCGAGCCCTCGCGCAGGTGCAACGCTGGGCTGTTACGACGGTCAGCGGTGATTTGTCTGAGATGCCCGGTTTGGACGAGCGATCGGCCGTGATCCCGCTGGTGACGTCGAACCGTGATAACTGCCTTGGCGGTCAATGCCCCGACTTTAAGACCTGTCACTTACAAACCGCTAGGCGAGAGGCGCTAGCGGCTGACTTGGTGGTGGTGAACCACCACTTATTTTTTGCGGACCAAGCCATCCGCGAGTCCGGTATGGCGGAGTTGCTGCCGTCGGTGGGGGTTGCTATTTTTGACGAGGCGCACCAGCTCAATGAAATTGGCGTTCTTTTCTTGGGCACCCAACTGTCATCTTTTCAGTTATTGGACTTCAACCGTGATGTACTCGCCGCCGGGCTACAGCATGCGCGGGGTCTGTGCGATTGGACGGAGATCACTGGCCACTTTGAGCGTTGTATACGCGATGTGCGTTTAAGTTTGCCGGTAACAAGACAAAAAACCAGCACGCGATTCCCTTGGGTTGATGGCGTACCGGCAGGTGCCGATCCCACGTTGTGGGCGGAGTCTGTTGGCGCGTTAGATGTGTCCTTCGAGCGTGTGCGCGTTGCGCTGGATAGCGTGAGCGAGTTAGCGCCCGACTTCGAGCGCTTGGTCGCACGATGCGAAACCAGCGTGGCACGACTGCGCGATTTGCGACAAGACGTTGCCGACGACCATGTGCGCTGGTTAGAGGCAGGTAGCCAGTGGCGATGGGTGGATAGTCCACTGGACAGCGCGGCTGCTTTTCAGCGCGCAGCCCAAATGGCTGCGCGGGGTGCGTCATCGGCTGGCGTGGATAGCGCGTCGATTTCGAAAACAGGCACGGAAACGGACACGGACACGGACACGGACGCAGAAACGGACACCGATGGTGAGCACAAAGGCTCAGGCCCCAAGGCCTGGATTTTTACGTCAGCGACCCTGGGTGACGATGCGCAGTTAGATTGGTTTGCCAAACCCCTGGGGCTGGACGCCGCTACCCGCGCCGTGGTCAGTAGCCCCTTTGACTTCTCTACCCAAGCGGCGCTGTGGGTGCCGCGCGACTTACCCAAGCCGACGGATCCCGGCCATGCGCTGGTCTTGGCCCGGCGCGTCAGTCAGTGGGTGGTTCCGTTGCAAGGCCGAACGATGGTGCTGACCACCAGCCTGCGCGCACTCGGCATCATTGCGGAGACCCTAAGGGACGCGCTTAGCGGTCAAAACATAGAGGTGTTGGTTCAGGGCGAAAGTAGCAAACACGCCTTGTTATCGCGTTTTCGCTCCTACGGGGATGCTGTGTCTCAACGACAGCAGCGCAGCGAGGGCGAGGTCACCGCCAACGGGGCGGTACTGGTGGCGTCAGTCTCCTTTTGGGAGGGGGTCGATTTGCCGGGCGACGCGTTGCAACTCGTGGTGCTGGATAAGCTGCCGTTCCCTGTACCCGATGACCCACTCACGCAAGCCAGAGCGCGGCGCATCACTGAGCGCGGGTTATCGCCGTTTACCGAGCAGGTGTTACCCGATACCGCCATTGCATTGAAGCAGGGCGCGGGTCGCTTGATCCGCTCTGAGCGAGACCGCGGCGTGTTGGTTATCGGTGACCAGCGCTTGGTCACCATGGGGTATGGTCGGCGGCTGATGCAGGCCTTGCCCAACATGCAACGCCTCGAGACCGAGGCGGACATGTTGGCTTACCTACATGGTGTGATCACCAAAACTTCCACCACGGGCTAGCACCGTCACCGCTCTCGTTCGCAGCGGGGGGCGGGGCCTCTCCCGTGGTTTTAAGCTTCTCAGGCGACGAGGCACGCGCAGCGTTGCTGTAGGTCGCGCTCAAAACACGCTTGGCATCGTCGCGCAGCTGTGTCATGCCTAGGGCATCGTAGGAAGAAATAAGCACCTGCAACGCACCTTCTAATGCGGGCGCGTCCTTGAAGTTGTTTATCGCATATTGGGCGCGGTTGACGGCGGCCAAGTGCATCGTGCGTGATGCGTAGTAACGCGCGACGTTCACCTCCGACTGCGCCAACGAGTTCACAATAAACGCTATGCGTAACGCCGCATCGTCGCTGTAGCGCGAATCCGGAAAGCGCTCAATGAGCTCGTTAAACGCGGCATACGAATCCTTAGCCGCCTTTTGGTCTCGCTCACTCAGATCTACGTTCGCTAAGGCGCCAAACAGGCCCAAGTCGTCATTGAAGTTGACCAGACCCTCTAGGTACAAGGCGTAGTCCATCGCCGGACTGGCTGGGTGCAAGCGCTTAAATCGCTTAATGGCGGCAAGCGCCTCAGCGGGCGATGCGCCACGATAATGCATGTAAGCTTTGTCAAGCTGTGCCTGTTGAGCCAAGGGGGTGCCCGCCGCACGACCCTCTAGCTTTTCGTACAAGGCGGCTGCCTTGTCGAAAGCGCCTGCGTCTTGCTCGTCCTTCGCTTCTTGATAGATGCGGTTTGGACTCCAGTCGGCGGTCGGATCCTTGGGTTTTGGGGCAGCGCAACCGCCCAAAATACTGGCGACGCCCAGTAACCACGCCGCTGTTGATAATCTAGTCATGTGACTTGGGTTCCAATGGGTTCAGAAAACGGTTGGGCGTGCCCTAGGTCAGGACAATAAGCGCCGTCGTTTACTTCGAAAATTATAGCTAGGCTTACGGAACCATGAAAAACTTGTCTGAAGATATACCCACCGCGGCGGAAGAGGTTGATGGCGGTGTGGAGACAGACCAAACGGAGTGTTTGCAGTTGCTGGTCGGCGTCGATGCACATCAGGAGCGTATCGACCGATTTTTGGTTGCTGAGGTGCCCGGCTTTTCCCGTTCTTATTTGTCGCAGTTGGTCGTCCAAGGGGCGGTCACCATCAACGCGGTAGCCGTGCGCAAGCCGGCCCACAAAGTACGGGCAGGCGACACCGTTACGGTAGAGGTCAGGCCGACGCAACAAGCGATGGCATTTAAACCCGAGCCGGTTCCCTTGTCCGTGGTCTTTGAGGATGCGCATCTCGCCGTCATCGACAAACCGGCGGGCTTGGTGGTCCACCCCGGGGCAGGCAACTGGACAGGTACCTTGTTGAATGGCTTATTGCACCGGTACCCCGATGCGGTGCATCTGCCCAGGGCTGGAATTGTTCATCGATTAGATAAGGACACGAGTGGACTCATGGTCGTGGCCCGCAGCCGGCAAGCCTTTGATCAGCTCACCCTGCGTTTGGCCGCTAGGGATGTTCACCGCGTTTACCTCGCTATTTGCCATGGGCGCTGGTTGCGGTCCTCGGATGCCTCGCTGGGTGTCAGTTTGACGCAGGCGATTGGGCGCGATGTGAAAAATCGACTCCGTATGGCGGCCTTGGAACGGGGGGTGACCCACGGCAAGCCCGCGCGAACCGATGTTTATGTGTTGGATACGCAGGCGGCTCACAGCCTGGTGCGTTGCAAATTACATACGGGAAGAACCCACCAGATTAGGGTACACATGGCCGCCGCTAATCACCCCTTGGTGGGCGACGTCCTGTACGGCGGCAAGGCCGCGCTGGGCATGACGCGCCAGTCGCTGCATGCACACCAGCTGTCCTTTCACCACCCAGTCACAGAGGCCCTGCTATCGTGGGTCAGTGATCTACCCACAGATTTCAATACGGCGTTGACAGCGGCTGGCCTACATTACAATGGTGAGCATGTGCTGTGGCCTTTCCAAGGCTAGACACCTCTTATTCAAGTTGACCCGCCACACGGGTTAACGGTCCCCGACCCGCGTATCGCGTGGTGTTAACTTCATCGGACCTTTTTGCATGCAAACGACGGATGCCAAACGTGTTCTCGAAACGGCCTTAATTTGTGCCGGTCAAGCTGTGACCGTTCGCGAGTTGGTTGCTTTGTTCGACGGCGCGCTATCACCAGACACCATTAAGCGATTGCTACAAGAGCTGCAGCTCGAGTGGACCCATCGCGGGGTGGAGCTCGTTCCTGTGGCGACGGGTTGGCGCTTTCAGAGCCGACCCGAGTTGCGCGAGTACCTTGACCGACTGCATCCCGAGAAGCCGCCGCGTTACACGCGTGCTGCCATGGAGACGCTGGCGATCATCGCCTATCGACAGCCGGTAACGCGTGGCGACATAGAGGATATCCGTGGCGTCACGGTGAACTCACTCATCATTAGGCAATTAGAGGATCGGGGTTGGGTGGAGGTGATTGGGCATCGTGAGACGGTTGGTCGTCCGGCCTTGTTAGCCACGACGCGCCAGTTCTTAGATGACCTCGGTTTGGCCTCGCTCGATCAGTTACCCGACTTACAGGATGCGGGGGCAGACGCCCTGATGGTCGCGGGCTTGGTGGGAGCCGACGAGCTTGAGTTGGACCTACACCCTCATGACGACGTGCCTGAGGGAGCGCCGTCAGAAACGAAACCAGATATAGATGCGGCCGACGATGGCGCACCTCTTAGCGATGTTGTGACTGACACCGCACCGGACACGCTTGTGTCCCCACCAACCGAAGACGAATCTGATGAACGATCCTGAGCAGGACGACATGGCTAACGCCCCATCGACAGAAGACAGCCCACCGACTGCCAGTGAGCCCAATGCGGCTGCTCACAACCACGTCAGCTTTGAGGATGTGATCAGTGGCGCTTTTGACAGCGAGACCGCTGTGGATGCATCCGCGCCAGAGCAGGGCGGTAGCGCGAAGCGTGTCTTGGCCGCGGAGTCCAACAGTCCAAAGTTGCACAAGGTGTTGGCGCAAGCGGGTATGGGGTCACGCTTGGAGATGGAGGCCTTGATTGTTGAGGGGCGGATCTCCGTCAACGGCGAGCCTGCGCACGTTGGCCAACGCATCAAGTTCGGCGATACGATCAAGGTGAACGGGCGTCAAATTCGCGTGCGCATCGACCCACCGCCACCACGCGTGTTGGCTTATCACAAGCCAATCGGGGAGGTGGTGACCCATGATGACCCGCAAAACCGTCCCACTGTGTTTCGGCGTTTACCCAAGCTGCAGCATGGCAAATGGCAGTCGGTTGGTCGCTTGGACTTAAACACCGAAGGTCTGTTGCTGTTCACCAGCTCCGGGACCTTGGCAAATCAGCTCATGCACCCGCGTTTTGGCTTGCAGCGTGAGTATGCCGTGCGTGTGTTGGGCGCGTTGAGCAATGTTGAGAAGCAAAAGTTGCTTGATGGGGTCAGCTTAGAGGACGGTACGGCGCAGTTTTCGTCCGTAGTGGATGGCGGGGGCGAGGGTTCTAACCATTGGTATCGCGTGACCATTGGTGAGGGACGTAACCGCGAGGTGCGTCGCATGATCGAGGCGGTGGGCCATGCCGTTAGTCGTTTGATACGCATTCGTTACGGTAGCGTGGAGTTGCCGCGTGGTTTACGCCGAGGCGCTTGGGTGGAGCTGGATTGGGGCGATATCGAGCTATTAGCTCAAGAGGCCAATGAGGCCTTGCCCGTGGCTAAACCCTCTGGCCGTTCGGCCAACCCGCAGGCGGGCAAGTCAGGCCGTACAGCGGGCTTGGGTCGCTCTGTGAAGACGACGTACGCCAAGTCCGGTGGGCGTCGTCCCAGCACCCCTCAGGGGTGGGACATGCGTGCGGAGGCCGATGCGGAGAAGCGCGCAAAACGGACTACGCGGCGACCAACACGTGTGGGCCCCACAGGGGAGCCCGATCCATTGAAGACGTCTTTTGGCTACATCGGTGGCGACGCCTTACAGCGCCAGCGAGACCGCACCAGCACCGGTGGCAAGGGTCGTAAGAAGCCGCGTTGAGCCAGGCCGTGCGGTGGGGGCTGCCAGCCGTCAGCGCGCACGCACGTTTGATAAACAGGGGGCTTAGCAGGTTAGAATAGGAGGCTAAGCTGGCAGCGTTGCCGGCGACGCACGTGTAAATTTTAATTCAAGGTAAATACCCATGGCAATCGAGCGCACCCTTTCCATTATCAAGCCAGACGCCGTCGCGAAAAACGTGATCGGTCAAATCTACGCCCGCTTTGAAGCAGCCGGTCTGAAAATCGTCGCTGCAAAAATGGCGCACCTGTCACGTCCAGAAGCAGAGGCTTTTTACGGCGTCCACAAAGAGCGTCCTTTTTTCAAGGACTTGGTTGATTTCATGATCTCCGGTCCCGTCATGATCCAAGCCTTAGAGGGCGAAGGCGCCATTGCTAAAAACCGTGACCTGATGGGCGCGACAGATCCTAAGAAGGCCGATGCAGGCACTATCCGTGCGGATTTTGCTGACAGCATCGATGCGAATGCGGTTCACGGCTCAGACGCTGCTGAAACGGCTGCGGTTGAAATTGCCTTTTTCTTCGCAGGCATGAATGTCTACGCGCGTTAATGCAACATGACGGCTAACCTACTCGATTTTGATCTCGAGGGCTTAGCCGCCTTTTGCGAAGAGTTGGGTGAAAAACGCTTTCGAGCAACCCAACTCTACCGCTGGATACACCAACGTGGTGTGCGTGATTTCGACGCCATGTCTGACCTGGCCAAGAGCCTGCGTCAAAAACTTCCCGACGTGGCCCATATCGCGTCGCTCCCCGTTTTAAGCCGACAAAATGCATCAGACGGCACGATCAAGTGGCTGTTTGATGTTGGGTCTGGCGATGCGGTCGAGGCCGTGTACATTCCCGAGTCTGATCGCGGCACGCTGTGCATTTCGTCGCAAGCGGGTTGCGCGGTTGGCTGCCGCTTTTGTTCCACGGGGCATCAGGGCTTTAGTCGCAACTTGACCACCGCTGAAATCATCGGTCAGCTTTGGTTTGTCGAGCACACGCTCCGGGCTGAGCGCAACACCACCGACCGTGTGGTGACCAATGTGGTGATGATGGGCATGGGCGAGCCTCTGCAAAATTACAACGCGTTGGTACCGGCCCTAAGAACCATGTTGCATGACAACGCCTACGGCTTGTCGCGCCGACGCGTCACCGTCAGTACATCGGGCGTGGTGCCTATGATCGATCGTTTGGGGCTGGATTGCCCGGTTGCGCTGGCGGTGTCTTTGCATGCGCCTAACGACACGCTGCGCAGTGACTTGGTCCCGCTCAACCGGAAATACCCTCTGGCAGAGCTATTGGCGGCATGCGCGCGTTACTTGCCGCATGCGCCACGTGATTTTTTGACCTTTGAGTACTGCATGCTCAAGGGTGTGAATGACCAGCCTAGCCATGCGCGGGAGCTCATCACCTTGGTCACATCGTTCAATGGCGGACAGGGCTTGCATTGCAAGTTCAATTTGATCCCGTTCAATCCGTTTCCCGACTCGGGTTTAACGTGCTCAGACAAAGCGACCGTGCAGGCATTTGCCGACCTGTTGTCGCAGGCTGGCATCGTGACCACGGTGCGCAAGACGCGCGGGGATGACATTGATGCGGCCTGCGGGCAGTTGGCTGGCGAGGTTCTGGACCGTACCAACGCAGCCAAGCGCATGGCCACTTTGCGGCAAGGCACGGGGACGGTGCACACCATCCAAGTCACCGCGGCGTCCGCGCACAATGTCCGTTAATATTTGCGGTGGGACTTGCCGAAGGAGACCTCTATGAGTAAAGCAAACGATCAGCCGTCTGAAATGAACACAGAGCCCGCGCCCGTCGATAAACCAGGCTGGATCCTACTGCAAGAGGCGCGGCTGGCACAGGGCATGGATATTGAGCCTCTCGCGGCGATCCTAAAAATCCCCGCGCGCAAAATCGAGGCGCTGGAGGCAGGCGCCCTCAGTGGCGTGGGCGATTTGACTTTTAGCCGTGCCTTGGCGGGGAGTATTTGCCGCCAGTTGCGTATTGATGCGAAACCGATTTTGGCGGCATGGCCGACGCGGGATACGTTGGCGCGCGAGGTGCCCTTGAACCTGCCCAATGACGGCGCGGCCAGCGCCGCCACAGCGTTGCCACCCGAAGCGGCCACCGGATCCGGTGGGCGTGTTGTCTGGGCTGTGCTCGTTCTTATTTTGGTCGGCATCGGGGTGTGGTTGGCAGTGACGGAATTGCAACGAGGCAGCGAACGTCGCGAAAAGGCTGTGGGCGCCGCCGAGCGCTTGGCGCCCGAGACGGGGCCCGGCATCGCAAACCAGTTGGTGATCTCGCCTGTCGAGGGTAGCTCGTCAGAGAGCGGAGCTGACGATGTGAAAGCGGCCAAGCCCGTACTGGCCGCACCTGTCAAAGTAGCGCCTGTCAAAGTAGCGCCTGTCACGGCCGCTGCCACCGTGACATCACCTCCGGCAACGTCACCTCCGGCAACATCAGCCTCGGCAGCATCGCTAGACGCGCCAGCAAACGTGGCCACTCCCCCGTTGACACCGCCACCCCCAGTCCCTACCGAGGTGGTGCCGGTGGCACCAACGCCGACGGTCGGTACGGTGCCTGTTCAGAAGCGTAATCAGCCGTTATCTTCCGCCGATATTGGCCAACACGCATTGGTCTTAAGCGCCGTGACTGAGTCGTGGGTGGAGGTGATTGGCCGGTCGGGTACACGGGTCTTTACCCGCCTGATGAGCCCGGGTGACTATGTCGTTTTGGGGGATGAGGATCTGCCGTATAACGTGTTGGTGGGCAATGCGGTGGGTGTGCGCGTCTTCTCGCGCGGCCAGCCTGTGGATGTGCAGGCAACGGCGCGTCTGAACGTGTCGCGCTTTGACGTGAACTGAATTAAACAGATACAGGGTTTTCAAATGACGACCACTCCAGCAACGACAACGACAGAGACAACGACAACGACCGCCGCACCGGTCACGATCTCGCAAGCCCAGAAGCGTCAAACGCTGCAAGCCCGTGTGGCTTGGGGCGACCACGTTGTGACCGTCGGAGGCGATGCGCCGGTGCGGGTGCAGTCGATGACAAACACGGACACAGCGGACGCCGTGGCCACCGCGATACAGGTAAAAGAGCTGGCTCAGGCGGGCTCTGAGTTGGTGCGCATCACGGTCAACAACGATGAGTCGGCCAAGGCCGTGCCCTACATACGCGAGCAATTAGACCGTATGGGAATCATGACTCCCTTGGTCGGTGACTTTCATTACAACGGCCATCGTTTGTTGGCCGACCACCCTGATTGCGCGCAGGCCCTGTCCAAGTACCGTATCAATCCGGGTAACGTGGGTCGGGGTGAGAAGGGCGATAAGCAGTTTGCCCAGATGATCGAGATGGCCTTGCGCTGGGACAAACCCGTTCGCATTGGCGTCAATTGGGGTAGCTTGGATCAGGATTTATTGGCCTCGATGATGGATGCCAATAGCCTGCGCGCGACGCCTTGGGACGTTAAGCAAGTCATGGTTGAAGCGCTGATTTCATCCGCGCTGGCCTCGGCTGAAACGGCCCAGCGTTTAGGTATGTCGCCCGCTCAAATTTTGCTCTCCTGCAAAGTCAGCGGTGTGCAGGAGTTGATCACGGTGTATCAATCGCTGGCGACGCGCTGTAACTATGCGCTGCATCTCGGCTTGACCGAGGCGGGCATGGGGACCAAGGGTACCGTGGCCTCGGCTACCGCCTTGGCGGTTTTGCTACAGCAAGGTATTGGTGACACCATCCGCGTATCGCTGACACCTGAGCCAGGGGAAGCGCGTACCCAAGAGGTGGTGGTTGCGATGGAGATTTTGCAATCATTGGGCTTGCGCGCGTTTGTTCCGAGTGTCACGGCCTGTCCCGGTTGTGGTCGGACGACCAGTAGCGTCTTTCAAGAATTGACCAAAGAGATTGATGACTACATGCGCGACGCCATGGTGGATTGGCGCGATCAATACCCCGGTGTTGAGAGCATGAAGGTCGCGGTCATGGGCTGTATCGTCAATGGGCCTGGTGAGAGCAAGCATGCCGATATCGGTATCAGTCTGCCGGGCACCGGCGAGGCGCCCAGTGCACCGGTCTACATCGATGGCGAAAAGGCCATGACACTCCGAGGCGATGGCATCGGTGCGCAATTTAAAGCGGTTGTGGAAAGCTATGTGCAGAAGCGCTACGGCGCCTCACAAAACACAGCGGCATAACATGCTACGAGGCGGCGTCAGTCGCTGTTGACATTGGTATTTTTGTAACGAGTTTTATGGCTGAAAAGTTAGTTGCCGTTAAAGGCATGAACGATATTCTCCCCGCGGAGTCCGCGCATTGGGAATGGCTGGAGTCCGAGTTGAGGGACTTGATGGCAACGTACGCGTATCGCAATGTACGAACACCCATTGTGGAGCCAACCGGGCTGTTTGTCCGTGGGCTTGGCGAGGTCACCGATATCGTCGAAAAGGAGATGTACTCCTTCGAAGACCGCCTGAACGGCGAGGCCCTGACACTGCGCCCAGAGGCGACGGCAGGTGTGGTGCGCGCAGTGGTGGAGAACAATTTGTTGTATGACGGCCCGCGCCGCCTGTACTACATGGGCCCGATGTTTCGTCATGAGCGCCCTCAGCGCGGTCGCTATCGACAGTTTCATCAGGTGGGTGCAGAGGCCTTGGGTTTCGCAGGCCCAGATGTCGATGCAGAATTGATTTTTATGGCGTGCGATTTGTGGGCAAAGCTTGGCCTTACGCAGGTGCGTTTAGAGATCAACAGCCTTGGTCAGCCCGATGAGCGCTTGGCGCATCGCGAGGCGCTGATCAGCTACCTCGGCGCCCAAGAGTCGTTATTGGATGAGGAGGCCAAGCGCCGCCTGCACAGCAACCCTTTGCGCATCCTAGATACGAAAAACCCTGCGATGCAGGGCTTGGTAAATGACGCGCCCAAGTTGATGGATTATTTGGGCGAGGCCTCGTTGGCCCACTTCAATGGATTGCGCGCCATTCTCGACGACGCGCAGGTGCCTTATCGCATCAACCCGCGCTTGGTTCGCGGCATGGACTACTACAACCTGAGCGTGTTTGAGTTTGTGACCGAGGAGCTGGGCTCGCAAGGAACCATTTGTGCGGGCGGGCGCTACGACGGCCTGATTGCGCAGATTGGCGGCAAGCCTGCGCCGGCTGTTGGGTGGGCGTTAGGGGTTGAGCGGATTTTGGAGCTGTTGAAGAGCCAGTCCTTGTTGCCTGCAGCGCCGGTGCCCGATGTGTACGTGGTCGTTCCCAGCGCCGATCATGCGATGGTGGCGGCACAGGTCTGCCGCGCCTTGCGCACGGCGGGTGCTCAGGTGCACATGCACGCGGGTACCGCAGATGGTCAAGGAAGCATGAAGTCGCAGTTCAAGCGTGCAGACGGTAGCGGCGCCACCTGGGCCGTGATTCTAGGCGGAGATGAGCTGGCTGCTGGGGCGGTGTCGGTCAAACACTTGAGGGGCGGGGCCGATGCGCAAGGGACGGTGTCCTTGGGCGATCTCGCAGCTTGGTGGGCGGGACAGGCGGCCTAAGCCCAGCGTCGCCGTGTTCGCTGAGGCATTCTTGCCCAGTCGCCCATAAAAGAGCGGACTACGCCCTACAATAGCCAGTGCACGGGTGCCCAGTGGGCCGCGTGCAACCGTGACATTTTTATACCTTAGACAGACGCAGGCAGGCATGGCGACACAACAACTCGATCTAGAAGAGCAAGAGCAACTTGATAAGCTCAAGGATTTTTGGCGTAAATGGGGCAATGCCATCACGTGGGTGGTGATCGCTTTATTGAGCGGCTACGCGGCATTCAATGGCTGGCAGTTTTGGCAAAACAAGCAAGCGCAAAAAGCGGGCGCAATTTATGACCAAGTAACGCAAGCGGTTGCGGCCAAAGACGTGCCCCGTTTGACGCGTGTCGTCGGTGATTTTCGCAATGAGGCCAGTGCCTCAATCCTGTTGCAACACAGTGAACTGGCGCTCGCCAAATTGGCGGCTGACAACGGTGACTATGCTGTCGCGGCTGCCGCGCTAGATCGTGTCATCGCGGACGGTCATGACGAAGGGCTGACAGCAGTGGCGACGTTGCGTTTGGCTGGCGTTTATATGCAGCAAGGCGCGATGGACAAAGCCAAGGCGTTGCTAGACGGCGAGTGGGCTGTTGCGTTTCAGGGCTTAGTCTCCGACCGTCTGGGCGATATCGCGATGGCGGCATCCGACAAAGAAACAGCGCTAGCGGCGTATCAACAGGCGTGGGCCACTTTGAGCGAAGATGCGGCCTACCGCCGGCTGGTTGAGGTCAAGTTGAATGCACTCGGTGCGGTCGCCGGGGTTTCCGGGGTTGTGGGGGCGCAAACAAAGTGATGAACCGCATGGTTTTACGCGTGCTGGGCTACGGCGTGGGCTTGTTCTTGGTTGGCCACTTGGCAGCATGCTCCTCTGTCGACGTGCCACAACCAACCCCGCTCAAGCCGTTAGAGCCGCTACTCAGCGTCTCAGAGGTTTGGCAAGCGCCATTGGGCGGCGAGGTCGGTGACGGTCTGCGCATGGCAGCGCATGACAACTTGTTGGCAGCGGCCACACTTGATGGCCTGCTGCGGGTGATCGATACAGAGACGGGTGAGACGCGTTGGTCAGCGCAGTCAGAGACCGCGCTGATCGCGGGCGTTGGTTTTGATGGCAAGCGCGTCGCGGCCATTGATACCGAAAATGGACTGCAGGTTTTTGAAGCGGGCAAGCATCTATGGACAGCCCGTTTACCTGCGCGGAGTTATACCCAGCCCTTGCTTGCGGGCGGGCGGGTGTTCGTCTTACTGAGCGACCGCCGTGTGGGCGCCTTTGATGCCGATACCGGGGCGCAACTGTGGCTGCGTCGCTATGCAGACTCAACATTGGTGCTGGCCCACCCCGGTTTATTGGCGGCGGTAGCCAATACCTTGGCGGTCGGTTTAGGTGAGCGGTTTAGTGCGATCAACCCCGATAATGGCGCCTTGCTGTGGTCGACGCCGCTGGTTCGCCCAAGAGGTATTGACGAACTGGAGCGCCTGGCTGACTGGGTGAGCGGGGCGGTTTTTGCAGGTACCCGCGTCTGTGGGCAAGCGTTTCAAAATGCCGTCGGCTGTATTGATCTTGCGACGCGCCGTGCGGAGTGGACGGTCCCGTCTAGCGGAGTGAACGGATTGGCGGGCGATGTTGCGGCGCTTTACAGCATCGATGCGACAGGAAAAATTTCCGCAATGAAGACGGACAGTGGGGCGTCTATTTGGACGCAACGAGATTTGTTACTGCGAGGCTTGACTGCGCCCTTGTTGCTGGGTCAAACAATCGCTATCGGAGACTTCGCGGGCTACGTGCACTGGTTGTCACGGACAGACGGTCAGATCATGACGCGCATGTCAACAGATGGGTCGCCCATCGTTGGCGCGCCGTTGTTGGTTAATGGCACGGCCGTCGCTGTGACTAAGCAAGGCACGGTGTACGCATGGCGACCACAATGAAGCCTGTGATTGCCCTGGTAGGGCGTCCCAACGTGGGCAAATCCACGTTGTTTAACCGGATGACAAAGACGCGTGATGCCATCGTCGCTGACTACGCGGGGTTGACCCGCGATCGGCACTATGGATCCGGTCGCTTGGGTGCTAGAGAGTTTATTGTCATTGATACCGGTGGCTTTGAGCCCACGGCAGAAACCGGCATCATCAAAGAAATGGCCAAGCAAACGCGTCAAGCGGTCGCCGAGTCAGATGTGGTGATTTTCGTGGTGGACGCGCGCGAGGGCTTGAGTGCGCAGGACCATGACATCGCCTCGTTTCTTCGCCGTTTGGGCAAACCCTGTTTGTTGGTTGCCAACAAGGCGGAGGGGATGACCCAAGGGATACAGCTGACCGAGTTTTACGAGCTGGGCTTTGGCGAGGTAATCCCCGTTTCGGCCGCACACGGGCAAGGTACGCGAAGCCTCATTGAGTTGGCATTAGAGCCCCTCAACTTGCCGGAGTTGGATGACGAGCCTGAAGTTGATGACGGAACCATCCGTCTCGCCGTTGCCGGACGCCCCAACGTGGGCAAGTCGACGTTGATCAATGTTTGGCTAGGCGAAGAGCGGTTGATTGCCTTCGACATGCCCGGCACGACGCGGGATGCGATTAGCGTGCCGTTCACCAAAGACGAACAAAAATACGAGCTCATTGACACCGCTGGCTTGCGCCGTCGGGGCAAGGTGTTTGAGGCGATCGAGAAATTCTCGGTGGTAAAAACCCTGCAGGCGATTGAGCGAGCCAATGTCGTGGTGCTCCTGATTGACGCAATACAGGGTGTCACGGATCAAGACTCGCATATTGCGGGCTTCATTGTTGAAAGTGGCCGCTCCGTTGTCGTCGCGATCAATAAATGGGATGCCGTTGACAGTTATCAGCGTGAATTGGTGAAGCGGTCCATTGAGCAACGTCTGGCTTTTTTGCGTTTCGCTGACGTCTTTACGATTTCAGCGATCAAACGCCAGGGCTTGGAACCGGTTTGGAAGGCCATTGCGCACGCGCATGCGTCGGCCACGCGCAAAATGCCCACCCCCAAACTCAGCCGTATTTTGGAAGAGGCGGTCGCCTACCAGCAACCCCAACGCAGCGGTATGTTCCGGCCTAAGTTGCGCTATGCCCACCAAGGGGGCATGAACCCGCCGGTTGTGGTGGTACACGGTAACTCGCTGGAGCACGTAACAGAAGCCTATAAGCGCTACCTCGAGGGGCGGATTCGAGAGGCGTTTGACCTGACAGGCACGCCCCTGCGTGTCGAGATGAAGAGCGCTGACAACCCCTACGCCAACAAGTCGTAAATTCCTTAAACCCTGTCGCGGCGCGGTTTTATTTAAAATCGATATCGGCGCGATGTGGTAAGGTTAATCTTTTAAAGCACACAACACGGACCATATCGTGAGTAATAACAAAGGCCAACTTTTGCAAGACCCGTTCTTAAACCAATTACGGCGCGAGCATGTCCCTGTTTCCATCTATTTAGTGAATGGAATCAAGCTTCAGGGGCAAATTGAATCGTTTGACCAGTACGTCGTCTTATTGCGTAATACGGTAACTCAAATGGTTTATAAGCATGCTATTTCAACGATTGTGCCTGGACGTCCGGTGCAATTTACGGGGCCGGGCGACACAGAGCAAACTGCCGAGTGAGTGAAGACGCGCCCAAGGTCGTCTTGGTCGGCGTTGACTTCGGGCTACCCAATTTTGACGCGGAGCTAACCGAGCTAGGCCTGTTAGCCGAGTCAGCAGGCTTTGTCGTTGCTGAACGTGTGACCTGTAAGCGGCGCGCACCCGACGCTGCCCTGTTCATTGGCACGGGAAAAGCGGACGAAATCAAGCTCATTGCAGAGGGCGTTGGTGCAACAGAGATTCTGTTTGACCAAGCCCTGAGCCCCGCCCAACAACGCAATCTTGAGCGAACCATGGGCTTGGCGGTCAACGACCGTATTTTGCTTGTTCTCGAAATTTTCTCTCAACGGGCGCGTAGCTTCGAGGGCAAGTTGCAAGTCGAGTTGGCTCGTTTGCAGTACCTAACGACGCGACTGGTCAGGCGTTGGTCTCACCTAGAGCGCCAGCGCGGCGGCGTTGGCCACCGAGGTGGCCCCGGAGAGCGCCAAATTGAGTTGGATAGACGCATGCTGAATGACAGCATCAAACGAACCAAGGAGCGACTGACCAAGGTCAAGCGCCAGCGTCAAACCCAGCGCAAGCAGCGAGAGCGCTCGGGTACCTTCAAGGTATCGATTGTTGGCTACACCAATGCGGGCAAATCCTCGCTGTTTAATGCCTTGGTTAAAGCGCAAAGCTACGCCGCAGATCAGCTGTTTGCCACCTTGGACACCACCACGCGCCAAATGTACCTAGCGCCAGTCGAGGCCTCCATATCGATCTCTGACACCGTCGGCTTTATTCGGGATTTGCCTCACGGCTTAGTGGCGGCCTTTTCTGCCACCTTGCAAGAGTCGGTGGAAGCCCATTTGCTATTGCACGTTGTAGATGCGGCAAACCCCGCTAGTTTTGAGCAAATTATGGCGGTGCGGGAGGTCTTGGCCGAGATTGATGCGGGTGAAATTGAGCAGATCTTGGTTTTCAACAAAGCCGACCTGATCGAACACGACAAAGCCCCAGAGCGCATGCGCGATGAGTTGGTGCATGACGGCCGGGCGATCACGCGTATTTTCGTGAGTGCTCAGACAGGAGAGGGGCTTGATGGCTTGCGCGACCTGCTCGCAGAGCGCTATCAGGCATTCGCCACCGACCCCGCTGCTTACATCCCGGAAACAGACGACCCACGGTTTGCGCACTTAGCGCGTTAACCCTAATGCCCCTAGGCTGTGAGCGGGCGAACAACTCATGCCACAATTAAACCCATTGAAAACAGATCGGATATCCATTACATGACTGCGATTTCGCGACTTACTAATCGGCCAGGCATCTTTGCGCGTCTGGTGCGGGTGTTTAACCTCAACGGTTCAGACTGGGGCCGGGGCGAGAATGACAAGCCTAAATCAGACCAACCAAGTGGCTCTGACGAGGAGCGTCAGCACGACAACGTTGAGCCAATCCGCCCATCCGGACAAGGCGGTTCGTCACAACGTCCGCGTAACCAAGACGGGCCGCCCGACTTGGATGAACTGTGGCGTGACTTCAATCAGCGTTTAGGCGGCCTCTTTGGCGGCTCGAACGGACGTAATGGGAACGGCAGTGGCAATGGCAACGGTTCTCCGCCACCCTTCCGTCCAGACGGCAAGTCTGCCGGTATCGGCGCGGGCCTGATCGCCGGTGTGCTGCTGCTGATCTGGTTGTCTACCGGCTTCTTCATTGTGCAAGAGGGCCAGCAGGGCGTGATTACCCAGTTTGGTCGTTACCACAAGACGGTTGGCGCGGGTTTCAACTGGCGTATCCCGTATCCAGTGCAGGCGGAAGAAGTGGTTTTTGTGACCCAAATTCGTTCGGTGGATGTGGGTAGTGACGCCATCGTCCCCGCAACGGGCTTGCTGGAGTCCGCTATGTTGACGGCGGATGAAAACATCGTCGAAATTAAATTTGCTGTGCAGTACCGCCTGAGCGATTCCCGAGCCTACTTGTTTGAGAGTCGTGACCCCGACGCCGCGGTCGTGAAAGCGGCTGAGACAGCGGTTCGCGAGGTGGTCGGAAAAATGAAGATGGACTCTGCTTTGGCAGAGGAGCGCGATCAAATTGCGCCGCGTGTGCGCACCCTCATGCAGACGATTTTGGATAGATACAAAGTCGGTATTGAGGTCGTAGGCGTTAACTTGCAACAGGGTGGTGTGCGACCACCTGAGCAAGTTCAAGCGAGCTTTGACGATGTATTGAAGGCGGCGCAAGAGCGTGAGCGAGCCAAGAATGAGGCCCAAGCCTATGCCAACAACGTGGTGCCACGAGCCGGCGGTGCTGCAGCGCGTTTGCGCTCGGAGGCCGAGGCTTACCGTGCACGTATCGTGGCGCAGGCTGAAGGTGATGGCCGCCGTTTTGAATCCATTTTTACCGAGTACAAAAAGGCGCCTGAAGTGACTCGCGACCGCTTGTATGTGGACGCGATGGAAGAGATTTATAGCAACGTCAGTAAAGTGTTGGTGGAGTCCCGTGATGGCTCGAACCTGCTGTACCTGCCGTTGGATAAGCTCATGGGCTCTGGCGCCGGCTTGCGTGATGGCAGTGCGCCGCTCACCTCGTCGCCTTCTAGCTTGTCTAACCAATCACCCACTCTCAACCTAGACGGTTCTCGGGCGCGTTCACCAGATAACGCGCGCTCGCGAGACGGCCGATAACGGTCACGTTGAACCACATTTAGAGAATTACAAGAGGTTGTTATGAATAAGTTAGGTCTATGGATTGCATCGCTGGCCATATTGCTAGGGCTCGCCAGTTCCACAATGTTTGTTGTTGACCAACGCCAATTTGGCGTGGTTTACCAGTTGGGCGAGATTAAGAGTGTTGTGACGGAGCCGGGTTTGAATTTCAAGCTCCCGCCGCCCTTCCAGAATGTTAGCTACATCGACAAGCGTTTGTTGACGCTAGAGAGTACGGACACCGAGCCGATGCTGACTGCGGAAAAGCAACGTGTCGTGATCGATTGGTTTGTGCGCTGGCGTGTCTCTGACGCGTCGCAGTACATTCGTAATGTTGGCTTGAACGAGCGAGCTGGCGCGCTGCAATTGAACCGCGTGATTCGTAACTCTTTCCAAGAAGAGGTGAACCGTCGTACGGTGTTCCAATTGCTCTCGTCTGATCGTGAATCACTGATGGCGGACGTCAAGGCGCAGGTCTTGCGAGCGGTTAACGGTGCTGAAAAGCCGTGGGGTATGGACGTGGTCGATGTGCGGATTACCCGCGTTGATTATGCCGAGACCATCACCAAATCGGTTTACGACCGTATGGAAGCAGAGCGTAAGCGGGTGGCGAACGAATTGCGTTCTACCGGCGCGGCGGAGGGTGAACGCATTCGCGCCGATGCAGACCGCCAGCGCGAAGTGATTTTGGCTGAAGCCTACCGCGACGCCCAGACCCTCAAGGGTAAAGGGGACGCAGAAGCGGCGGCGGCCTACGCAAAGTCCTTCGGTCGGGACCCCGCCTTCGCTAAGTTTTACCGCAGCTTGGAAGCCTACAAAGCCAGCTTCACCTCTAAGAATGACATCGTGGTGTTGGATGGTGACTCGGACTTCCTCAAAGGCATGAAAAGCGGCCTTGTGGGGCCGACTAAGTAAGCGGGTTGCTTAAAACCCGTTAGGGCCTTTGCCCTAACGACGCGCCGAAACGCTGCACTGGTATCCCACCAGCGCAGCGTTTTTTTTGAGGCCTGTTCGAGATTGTCGGTTCACGCGGAGCGCATAAAGTGCCAGGTGCGGCGAGCGTTACAATCTAAGGCTGTATTCCCACATCTAAACTTCTATGTCTGCTTGGGTTCTCCCAGATCATTTGGCCGATGTCTTGCCCTACGAGGCGCGCCAGATCGAAGAGCTTCGCCGCGTGCTTCTGGACGCGGCGCGCACCTTTGGTTACGAGCTCGTGATGCCGCCTTTATTGGAGCATCTCGAGTCCCTGTTATCCGGGACTGGTGAGTCCTTGGACTTGCGCACCTTTAAGTTGGTTGATCAGCGTACGGGCAGGTCGTTGGGTTTGCGCGCAGACACCACGCCGCAAGTTGCTCGGATTGATGCCCACCTATTGAACCGTCAGGGTCCTGCGCGCTTGTGCTACTGCGGGCCTGTCGTGCACACGCAGCCAAGCCATGGCAATGCCTCGCGCGAGCCGTTGCAGTTTGGCGCAGAGCTATACGGCCACCAGGGGCAAGAGGCAGACCTTGAGATTTTGGAACTGGTCCTGACCATACTCAACCGCGCCGGGGTAGGGACGTTTGTGCTGGATTTAGCCGACGTGCGCGTCGTGGATGCGTTGTTGGCACCCGCTGGTTTGGATGCAGGCAGCGCCTCGGCTATCCATCAGGCGCTGGCCAAAAAAGATACGGCCACCCTCATCGCCTTGACCGCAGATTTGCCCGAGGCGATGCGCGACGGCTTGCGCCTGATTCCTGATTTGTACGGCGGTGTAGAGGTACTAGAGCTCGCACGCAACAGCCTACCCAGCAGCCCGCTCTTGACCGAGGCATTGGATGATTTGGCGCGTCTGGTTACTGGCGTTCAGGCCATCGCCAGCGTACAGGTATCGATTGATCTGGGTGACCTGCGCGGATATGCCTATTACACGGGTCTGCGTTTTTCGGTCTATGCGCAGGCATTCGACGATGGGCAGCAGTGCGAGTTGGTGCGTGGGGGACGTTACGACGAAGTCGGCGCGGTGTTTGGACGCCGTCGTCCCGCCGTTGGCTTTAGCGTTGATGTGAAAGAGTTGGTCGGTATGTCGGCCACCCCGAAATTACACCGAGCGATTCGTGCGCCTTGGGGCGATGCGCCCGGGTTACGCGAGGCCGTCGCGGCACTGCGGCAGCAAGGGGAGGCGGTTGTCTCCCTGTTGCCTGGCCATGACAACGAGGTGAATGAGTTTGACTGCGACCGTGAGTTGGTCCTCCTTGATGGTGCGTGGCAGGTGCGGGCAGCAGCCTGATCGCCTCTCGCACCGACTTCCTTTTATTTTTTTGAGAGCATAGGCCATGGCATCGTCCGGACGCAACGTCGTAGTAGTTGGCACCCAGTGGGGTGACGAGGGTAAGGGTAAGTTGGTTGACTGGTTGACTGAAACCGCAACCGGTGTGGTGCGCTTTCAAGGGGGGCACAACGCCGGGCACACACTGGTAATTAATGGCGTAAAGACCGCCTTGCACCTGATTCCCAGCGGCATCATGCGTCCTGGCGTCACCTGTTACATCGGTAACGGTGTGGTGCTATCTGCTGGCAAACTGCTGGAAGAGATCAGCGGCTTGGAGAAGGCAGGTATTCAGGTGCGTGACCGCTTGCGAATCAGCGAAGCGTGTCCCTTGATATTGCCTTTCCATGTGGCGCTTGATGTGGCGCGGGAGGCCGCAAAAGAAAAGGCGGGAACGGCCAAAATCGGCACAACGGGTCGCGGTATTGGCCCCGCCTATGAGGACAAAATTGCGCGCCGCGCACTGCGTGTACAGGACTTAAAGCATCCCGAACGGTTTGCAGCGAAGTTGCGAGAGTTACTTAGCCTACACAACCACGTGCTATCGACCTACTTGAACAGCGCTGATCTGGCATGGGCTGAGCCGATTGCGGGCTATCTTAAAAACGGCGAAATACAGTTCGATGCCGTCTACGACGAAGCCATGGCGCATGCCGAAGAAATCCTACCGATGGTTGGTGACGTGTCGCGTGAACTCAATGCTGCGCATCAAGCGGGCGCTTGCCTGTTGTTTGAGGGCGCACAGGGCACCTTGCTAGATATCGACCACGGCACCTACCCCTTCGTGACATCAAGCAACTGCGTGGCGGGTAACGCGGCGGCGGGTGCGGGCGTTGGCCCTGGACTGTTGCATTACGTGCTGGGAATCACAAAAGCCTACTGCACCCGTGTGGGTGGTGGACCATTCCCAACGGAGTTGGACTGGTTGACACCGGGTACGCCCGGCTACCACCTGTCCACCGTAGGCGCTGAGATGGGGACGACCACCGGTCGCCATCGCCGATGTGGCTGGTTTGACGCGGCCTTGCTAAAGCGCTCGGCACAGGTCAACGGGCTTAGCGGTCTGTGTATCACCAAACTCGACGTGTTAGATGGCCTTGCTGAGTTGCAACTGTGCGTAGGCTACATGTTGGACGGCGAGCGTGTGGACCTGCTCCCTATGGGGGCCGATGACATCGAGCGCTGCACACCTATTTACGAGACCATGCCCGGTTGGGACGAGTCGTCTGTGGGTGTCACCGAATTTGACCGCTTGCCGCTTAATGCGCAAAATTACTTGCGTCGTATCGAAGCCATTACCGGTGTCCCCGTGCACATGGTGTCGACCAGCCCTGACCGGGATCACACCATATTGCTGCACCACCCCTTCTCTGCGGCCTGAAATACGACGATGTTTTTGATTGAATCCCCAAACCCTAAAGGACTTTTATGTTGACCGAAGACGGCAAGCACCTGTACGTTTCCTATGATGAGTACCACAATTTGATTGAGCGTCTTGCAGTCAAAATTCACCAGTCAGGTTGGGAGTTCGATAACATTTTGTGTCTGGCGCGCGGTGGCATGCGCCCAGGTGACTTGCTGTCGCGTATCTTTGATAAGCCCCTAGCCATCATGTCAACCAGCTCCTATCGTGCGGGTGCAGGGACGGTACAAGGGCATTTGGATGTCGCGCGCTACATCACGACGCCCAAGGGCGAAATTGCTGGCCGGGTATTACTTGTGGATGATTTGGCAGACACGGGTCACACCCTGAACGCGGTGATCGATACGCTCAAGGACAACTACCAGCCGATTACCGAGTTGCGCAGTGCGGTCATTTGGACCAAAGGTGTCTCCAGTTTCAAGCCAGACTACTCGGTGGAATTTTTGGAGAGCAATCCTTGGATTCACCAGCCTTTTGAGCCTTACGACAACATTCGACCAGCCGCCCTCGTAGAGAAGTGGAAAGCCTGATAGCCCTCACTCAGATAACCCTAGCCCGCGCGTGACCCTATGACCCCAGACACCCAGCTCATCAACCACCCCTACAAAGCACCTGATGAGTTCGAGGCGTCTACCCCCGGGGCGTTTAAGGCGTCCACGGTGTTGTTCCCCAACGTGGCGGCGATGCGCAGCCGTCAGTGGGCAGACCGGTCTGCGTATACCTACGGTACGCATGGTACGCCCACGACCTTCACGCTAGAGGCGCGTCTCGCGACCCTTGAGGGCGCCAAGCACTGTGTGCTGACACCCAGCGGTCTCTTGGCGATTGGTCTGGTCGATATGGCGTTTTTGGATGCGGGTGATGAAGTTCTCATTCCAGCGAATGCTTACGGTCCCGGCAAAGCGTTTGCCCACGGCGACTTAGCCCGCTGGGGTATTCAGACGACTTTCTTCGATCCTTTAAACCCCAATGACTTGGCAGAGAAAATCTCGGCGAAGACCCGGTTGGTGTGGTTGGAGGCGGCGGGCTCCATCACGCTCGAGTTTCCAGATGTGCCCGCCTGTGTCGCCGTGGTGCGCGCTGCGAACGACGCGGGTAGAGAGGGTAGAGCGGGTAGAGCGCGTCCCATAATAACGGCCCTCGATAACACATGGGGTGCGGGCGTGGCGTTTCAGGCCTTTGAGATGGGTGTTGACCTGTCCATGCAAGCGCTAACCAAGTATCCCAGTGGTGGCGGTGATGTCCTGATGGGGGCGGTTTTCACACGTGACGCTGCCCTGCACAACACCTTGCAAATGTGTCATATGCGACTTGGCATATGTGTGGGTGCCAACGATGCGGAGCTCGTGTTGCGTGGTCTGCAAACGATCCATGTGCGCTATCACCACCAAGACGCCACGACACGTTCGTTGGCCGAGTGGGCGGTCACACGCCAAGAGTTCGCCGCAGTGCGTCACCCCGCATTGCCTGACTCTCCCGGACACGCGACGTGGTTGCGGGACTGCAGCGCCGCAGCGTGTTTGTTTTCTGTGGTGTTTAAGCCGTGCTACAGCTCGGCACAGGTGGATGCGTTTTGCGACCGCCTCACCGTCTTCGGTCTGGGTTACAGCTGGGCCGGACCCATGAGTTTGGCTGTTCCGTATAGTTTGGATGCGGACCGCGGTTGTGGGGAGGCTTTGGTCGGTGTGGTGGTCCGGTTCGCTGTTGGGCTCGCGCACGTCGACGACTTGCGTGCGGACTTGGCGCAGGCGTTGGACGGCATGGTCGCTGACACTTAACGCCTAGCGCCCGCCAACACAAGCTCAAAACGCGGCAACAACCGCTTGTGCCGCCGCCGCCAAGGCGACGGGTGCGGCACTGGCCACCTGTATGGCCTTCGCTTGTGGGAATTGGGCGAAATTGCGCGACATGGACTCGTAGTAACGCGGATCGTAGTGTCGGCTCAGTAGCTCGGCGACCACCTCTGCGCTCGCACCCGCACACGCTTTTTCCTTCCAGTCGGCGACCACCTGTCGACCCAGCAAGGCGGCTAAGGTGTCGAGCCGCTCGCCGAAAAATGCCGCGTCTTTCACAAAGAAATCGTAGTCGCTCATGAGCAGATCAACCCGATCCGCTAGGGCCATCTCAATGTGTGTGCACGGACTGGCACGCATCGCAGTGATCAGAGATTCGGGCACCGTGAGGTTGCCCACACGTTTGCTTTCTGACTCAATGTAAACCGGGCGACTGGGGTCGAGCTGGCGCAGGCTATCCCAAACGCAGGTCTCAAAATGCTTTTGGCTAGGTTGTGGCGTACCAGGAATCAGTCCCAAGACGGAGCTGCGGTGCTTGGCAAGGCCCTCTAGGTCGATGACCTGCTCGCCAGCCTGCGCCAGCGCATGGAGGATATGGGTCTTCCCGACACCGGTCGCACCCGCTACCACCCGTAGGCTGAGGCGCGCCGCTAAGACAGGGGTCTGCGCCATCACCTCCGCTCTGAACGCCTTGTAGCCGCCCGTCAATAGGTGGACGTGAAAGCCGATGGCAGACAGCACCGTGGCCAAGGCACCACTGCGGTTACCACCGCGCCAGCAGTAAAGCAGCGGACGCCACGTCCGCGGCGTCTCGGCTAAGTGGGCGTCAATGTGTGACGCAATGTTGCGTGCAACCAAGGCCGCGCCTTGCTTCTTGGCCTCGAAGGCGTTGGTCTGCTTGTACAAGGTGCCAATGTGCACCCGTTGCGCATCGTCCAACGATGGCCAATTCTCCGCCTGTGGCAGACGGTCTAGCGCGTGCTCCGATGGGCTACGGGCATCAATAATGGTGTCGAACCGCGTCAGATCTGAGAGCGCCTCGTTAGGGGTGATGGCGTTTATAGGCACGGGGTCAATAGGTCCGGTTTAGGGGGCAAGCAGGCGAATGATTTCAGGCCATGCATTGTCTAACATCAGCGCTTGGGCTTGCTCGTTGGGGTGAATGCGGTCCGCTTGAAACAGTGACAGGGGGTCGCTACTATCCGCGATACCCTTGAGTAGAAAAGGCACGAGACCGGTCTTGTGCTCACGGCTCGCCGTGACAAACACTTGCGCGAATGACTCCGTGTAGCGTGCACCGTAGTTCGGGGGCACCTGCATACCCAGCAACAAAACCTTGGCGTTGATCGCTTGGCCCATTTTTATCATTGCGGATAAGTTGGCCTGCGTGCTGGCGAGCGCCAGGCCGCGCAATGCATCGTTAGCACCCAGTTCGATGATAAGCACGGTCGGTGCATATCGACGTAACAGCGCGGGTAGGCGGGTACGGCCACCAGAGGTGGTATCCCCGCTGATACTGGCGTTGATGACTTGCGCGGGTATCCGCTGGGCAGCCAAGCGCTTAATCAACAGGCTGACCCAGCCCGCACCGCGTCGCAGTCCATACTCCGCGCTGATGGAGTCTCCCACGATTAGGATACGTTGGCCACCCGGGTCTGATGTGGCGAGCGAATTCCGTGCGAGCAGTTTGGCACTGGAGTGGGTCGCGTCCACGGCTTGCGCTGAGGTCACGGCTTGGGCGATCGACGGTGCGCCTAGGGTCATGCTTAACGCCATGGCCACGGGCATGCCCAGCGGCAACAAATGACGATAAACAAAAAGGCGCAAACGACCGAGGGCTATCGTTAAGCCGTTAAAGTCAAGGGCGCGCATAGTGCGCTGCATTAGGAGAGTTAATCGCATGTCCGTGACATCCCAGACTGTTAGTGGTTTAGATCGCCCTATTGACGACCTTGTATTACGCGCCACCGGCGTTGGTAAGGACGTTACCGACGCAACGGGCACCTTGCCGATATTGTCCGGTGTAGACCTCACATTATCTCAGGGTGAGTCCATGGCCATTGTTGGCGCCTCGGGCTCTGGCAAAAGTACGCTGTTGTCCATCTTAGCGGGTCTGGACACCCCCAGCCGTGGTCAGGTTTTTTTAGGTGGACGTGATTTATTTGCAATCGATGAGGACGCGCGTGCAGCGTGGCGTGCACAGCATTTAGGCTTTGTGTTTCAAAATTTTCAGCTGCTATCGCATCTCACTGCATTAGAGAACGTTATGTTGCCACTGGAGCTGGCGTCACGTCGCGATGTTCGGCGTGAGGCTGCCGATATGTTGGCCCGCGTGGGTCTTGCTGAACGATTGGGTCATTACCCTAAAGTGATGTCCGGTGGTGAGCAGCAGCGCGTCGCGTTGGCGCGCGCCTTCGTGATGAAGCCACAGCTGTTGATGGCGGATGAACCGACGGGTAGTCTCGACTTTGCCACTGGCAGTGCGGTCATGGCCTTGATGTTTGAGCTCAACCGAGAGGTGGGAACCTCGTTGCTGCTTGTGACGCATGACCCTGCGATCGCTGAGCGCTGCCAACGAAAGCTGACATTGCAGGCGGGACAGGTGGTTTTTCCCTAGATAATGTCGGCATGGCTGCCATTAAAGTTTTATTCGGATTTCACGCCGTAGGCGTTCGCATCAAAACGGATGCCGCGTCGGTCGTTGAGGTCTATTTCGATGCGAGCCGCCGCGATATGCGCATGCGTCAATTCGTGGCGCGAGCCAAGGAGGCGCAGGTGCGCCTAATTGAGGCCGATGGTGCGAGGCTAAGCAAACTGTGCGGTAGCGCAGGCCACCAAGGGGTTGTTGCGCGAGCGCATGACGTGCAGTTGGCGACGAGCTTGGACGACTTACTCGATGCCGTCGAGGCTGCTGGCAACGATCACCCCTTAATTTTGGTGCTTGATGGCATCACCGATCCCCATAACCTCGGTGCGTGCTTGCGCGTTGCTGATGGGGCCGGTGTGCAAGCGGTGATTGCCCCCAAAGACCATGCGGCGGGCATCAATGCGACGGTCGCCAAAGTGGCGAGTGGTGCGGCAGAGACGGTCCCGTACTTTATGGTGACAAATTTGGCGCGAACGCTCAACGAGCTAAAGGAACGTCAAATCTGGGTCATTGGGACCAGTGACGATGTGACAAACACCATTTATGACGTGGACCTCACCGGACCCGTTGCCTTGGTTTTAGGCGCAGAGGGTGCGGGTATCCGCCAACTCACACGCAAGACGTGCGATGAATTGGTGTCCATTCCCATGGCGGGTGCGGTTGAGAGCCTCAACGTCTCTGTGGCGAGTGCCGTTTGCCTTTACGAAGCCAGACGCCAGCGTCGCGCCAAGGCGTAGCCAGGGCTGCGCCGGACTCACACCCAGCCCATGGCGCCAATGGCGGCGCCACATCCAATTAGCCAGAGTAGGTGCACCCGCGTGCGCCACACCATGATCGCCGTGGCCACGCTCATGGCAGCAGGTAGCCACGCCACGGGTGCGTCGGGGACCTGAGAGGCAATCAGCCACGCCGTTGAGGCGAGCAATGCGATCACCACGGGCGTCAGTCCGGCCTTAAAGGCTTTGATGCCCAGATGCTCCTGCCTGTGGTTTGCCCAACTGGCAAATTTATAGGTCAATAGTGAGGAGGGCAACATAATCGCAAACAACACCATGAGGGCACTGGCGATCGCGATGGGCCAGATCATCCAAGCATGGGTTTGCGTGAGGGTTGTCACGTACGTCGACTGCATCGCGACCTGCCACCCCAGTAGGGGGATGAAGATGACGTTGGGCCCCGGTGCGCTTTGCGCCAACGCAATGGCGTTGTTGAAGTCACCAGGACTCAGCCAGCCGGTTTCGGCCACCAAGTAGCGTTGCATGTCAGGTGCGACGGTCATTGCGCCACCAACGGCCATAAACGACAGCAGGAAAAAGTGCAGAAACATGTCCCAGGCCTGCCACAAAACGGCCCATCCTGCGCCTTCAATCGCCCCGTTCATGGCGCCTTACCTTTTTCGCGTTTTAAGATGCGCAGGCTAAAGAAAATACCCACCCCACCCAATGGCAGCAGAACCCATACCAATGGTAGGCGCAGCAGCGCAACGGCGAAAAAAGTAGATGCAAAAAGAGCAAGGCACGGCCATAGACCGAGCATATGGGTGCTGAGGCCGTTGAGCATACGGAGCACCACACCCGCTATCAGGCCGGCGCTGATGCATGCGACACCACGCATCATGCCTTGCGTGACCGCTAAATCTGCATAGTTCGCAAACAAGGCGGCGAGGCACAAAACGACAGCGGTTGGTGCCATGAGCATGCCCGCCACAGCGGCGAGCGCGCCACGCCAGCCAAAGAAGCGGCCACCCAAAATGATAGACAAGTTCACCACGTTGGGTCCCGGCAGTACCTGAGAGACGGCCCAGTCATCGACAAACTCTTGTGCTGTTAGCCACTGACGCGTTTCCACGAGCTCACGCTGCGCAATGGCGATGACCCCTCCAAACCCCTGTAATGCGATGCGTGTAAACGACCAAAAAAGCGCGGCTTTGGTGTGTGGGCGCTGGGCCATACGGTGGTGCCGATCTTAGACGGTCATGCCACCGGAGACCTCTAGCACCGCGCCGTTCACATAGCTGGCTTCATCGCTGGCTAGAAATGCGTACACGTTGGCGACCTCCTCAGGGGAGCCCAGACGTGCCAAGGGCACTTGGCTTTTCATGCTCGCCAAAATCTTCTCGGGAATGGTATCCAGAATGGGTGTCGCGATAAAGCCTGGTGCCACGGCGTTGACACGAATCCCTTTGGGTCCGAGCTCGCGTGCCCAGGTTTTTGTAAAACCAATGACGCCAAACTTAGATGCGGCGTAGTTGGTTTGACCAAAATTACCGTAGATACCAACAACCGATGAGGCATTGAGAATCACGCCACTGCCTTTCGCTACCATGGCATCTGCCACAGCTTGTGTGCAGTGGAAAACACCGCGTAAGTTGACATCAATGACGCGATCAAATTGTTCTAGCGTCATTTTTTGCAGACGGGCATCTTGGGTAATACCGGCGTTGTTCACTAGGATGTCGATGGCCCCAAATTCGGCAAGCGTATCGGCTACGACGGCATCGACCATGTCGCGCTGTGTTACGTCGACGACGAAGCCTTGGGCGCGCACGCCTAGGGCGTTAGCGGCATCAACTGCGGCGTCAACGCTCGCCTGCTTGATATCGCAGATGACGACGTGCGCACCTTCCTGTGCGAATTTCAGTGCTGTCGCCAACCCGATCCCTTGGGCTGCGCCGGTGATAAGGGCGACTTTATTGTTTAGACGGTTCATTGTGTTTTCTCCGAAAAAAGTGAGACAGCTTGCCTGCGTGAATAGGCTTATTATTGGCGAGAAACTACACAGGGTAGAGACCGCTTGTACGGGCTATATGATCGCTCAGTGGTTATCGCCGTCCAGTCGCAACCGAGTCACAAACGACTCATCGCCGGAGAGCATTGATGAATGATTTGGGTCGCCTTGAAGATTTGCCAGAGGCTTATCGCCATGATTTACGTGCTAAAAACCTGGTGCCGTTGTGGCCAAGTCTGCGGGGTGTCTTGCCACCTCATATACCCACTCGCCAAACCGCTGCGACGCATTGGGCGTACCAAGACATCAAGCCGCTGTTGCTTCAGGCTGGCGCGCTAACACCGATTGAGAAAGCCGAACGTCGCGTGTTGGTATTGGCGAACCCGGGCCACACATTGGAAAAAATGCAGGCGAGCGCTGCCATGTACCTTGGCATGCAGCTGCTGCTGCCCGGAGAGTGGGCGCCTAGCCACAGACATACCCCGAACGCAGTGCGGATGGTGGTGGAGGGTGAGGGCGCTTACACCACGGTGCAAGGCGTGCATTGTCCGATGGTGCGCGGCGACCTGATACTCACGCCCACGGGGCTGTGGCATGAGCATGGGCACGACGGCACAGAGCCCGTCATTTGGTTGGACGTGCTTGATCTGCCGTTGATCTACTACACCGAAACGAGCTACCACATTAACGGCGACAAGCAAGACGTGAGTAGTGCGCAAAGTGGGACCGACTACGCGGTTGGGTCGGTGGTTCCTATGCACGTCTTTGAGGCCACGGCGGCTGACAACGCACACCGTGATTCGCCATTAGCCAGCTATCCGATTCTGCGGTATCCGTGGGCCGTTGCCCGTGACACCTTGTTGGCGTTGGCGCAGTCCGCTCCCGATCAGAAGGTGCTGCAGGTGGTCTATACCAACCCGCAGACGGGAGGCGATGCACAAAATATATTGGGCTTCTACGCGTTGATGGTGCGTCCGGGTGAAACCGCGCAACTTCCCGTGTGCTCGCCTGCACGCGTCTTGCATCAGATTGAAGGTGAGACCGAGGTGGTGATCGCAGACCAGACGTTTGCGATGGGAGCGGCGGACACCTGTTGTGCGCCCGGTTACACGCCGGTGGCTATTCGCAATACGTCAACCACCACCCCGGCTTTTCTGTTTATGGCCGATGAGGCGCCGTTGCATAGAAAGCTAGGCGTCTACGAGCGGCGCGCTTAGGCACTGGGCCTGGCCTGCGGTGATGTCACGCAGGTCATGGTGCCATTGCGCCATGTCTTGGGTCGGTGCCGTGATGGTCACAGATACCGTCTCGTGGTCGTGCGCAACACTGAGAGTGGCTCCGTTAGCCTGCGCGAGTCGGCGCACCGCACCCTCGTGTGCGTAGCTTACTTGCCAGGTTGCGGTGCTGGTAGCGGTGTGTGGGATTTTTTCCGCAACCGCGCAGGCCTGCGCGATGGCGTCGGTGTAGGCCCGGACCAAGCCGCCAGCACCCAACTTCACGCCACCAAAATACCGAACGACCGTGGCCAGCACCCCCTCTAGGTCTTGGTGTCTAAGCACCTCTAGCATGGGGCGCCCCGCGGTTCCGCTTGGCTCCCCGTCGTCATTGGCGGCAGACTGTCCGCCAGCCATCAGGGCCCAGCAGACATGGGCTGCACCCGGATGGGCTAGCCGCAGCGCGTCTACCACCGCCACCGCCTCGGCACGATCGCGAACGGTTTGCACGCAACCAATAAAGCGGCTTTTCTTGATGAGGTGGTCTGTGTGGACGGGCGCGCCTAGGCGGTAGGACATGCGTGCTTGCTGGCGTTAGGTGGCGCTAAAGGTTTCTGTATCGACTTCCCGTTCCGCTTGCGCGTTATAGCGGCCACCCATGACGGTGCCTTGGTTAACCAAGGCATCTAGACGTGCGAGTAATTCGGCGCTCAATGTGACTTGGTCGGCGCGTGCGTTCTCAACGGCATGTGCGGGGTTGCCCGTGCCGGGGATGGGCAGAATGTCATCGCCTTGATGCAGCAGCCACGCGATCGCTAATTGCGCGGGTGTACACCCGACATCGGCTGCGATGGTCTTATAGGTGTCTAGCCAAAGCTGGTTATGTGCCAGGGCGTCGCCGTGGAAACGTGGCATACCCATGCGGATATCCTTGGGGGTAAACACGCTTGGGTCGGATGCGGTGCCTGCCAAGAAGCCGCGCGCAACCGGACTAAATGCGACAAAAGCCGTCCCCAGTTCGCGACAGGTTTGGAGTACGGAAATCTCAGGGTTACGGGTCCACAGCGAGTACTCCGTTTGCAACGCGGCGATGGGGTGCTCACGGTGCGCACGCCTCAGGGTGTCGCTAGACACTTCCGACAAGCCGATGGCGCGAATCTTCCCTGCTGTTATCAAATCAGCCAAGGCACCAACGCTTTCCTCAATCGCCACCTGTTTATCCCATCGGTGCAGATAGTAGAGGTCAATGACATCGGTGTTTAAGCGCTTGAGCGCGTCTTCACACGTCTGTCGAATGGTTGCCGGGCGACCATCGATGACACGCACCAGCTTGCCATCGCCTTCGACGTCCACGCCTTGCATGCCGCACTTGCTGGCCAGCGTGAATTCGCTACGACGCTTAGACAGAAACTTGCCTACCCAGGTCTCTGACAAACCAAACCCGTATAAAGCGGCGGTATCAAAATGGGTGACACCCGCATCGAGTGCGGCGTTAAAGACGGCCTCTGCTTGGGCGTCAGACGCGGCGGGGCCGTAGGCATGGCATACATTCATACAACCAAAGCCGGTGGCAGATACCTGAAAGGGTCCTAGTTGGCGTGTGGACATGAGATCTCCTAACTTATTTCAATTGTTGCTCGAGTTGGTGCATGACCTCGTAGCAGGGTAAAACACTGGCGACGCTGCTATTGGGCTCGCGACCCTCGCGAATGGCGGCAAAAAACTCACGATCTTGCAGCTCAATGCCATTCATACTGACGTCGACTGAGGAGACATCAATCGGCTCCTCTTTGCCTGTGAAGAGATCATCGTAGCGTGCAAGATAGGTTCCCGAGTCACCGATGTATCGGAAGAATGTGCCGAGCGGCCCATCGTTATTAAAGCTGAGGCTAAGGGTGCAAATCGCGCCATTGGCCGCTTGTAATTGGATACTCATATCCATCGCGATACCCAAGGCCGGGTGAATCGGGCCTTGCACCGCATTGGCTTTCACAACGGGGCTGCCGACTTGGTAGGTGAATAGGTCGATGGTGTGCGCCGCGTGGTGCCAAAGCAAATGATCGGTCCAGCTGCGCGCTTGACCCAATGCATTCATGTTGGTGCGCCGAAAAAAGTAGGTTTGGACATCCATTTGTTGAATGTTGAAATCGCCTGCTGCAATTTTCTTGTGTATCCACTGATGGCTGGGGTTGAAGCGCCGTGTGTGGCCACACATCGCGACCAACCCAGTGGCTTGCTGGCGTTCAATGATTTTCTGACCATCTGCGAAGACATCGCACATGGGAATCTCGACCTCCACGTGTTTGCCCGCATCCAGACAGGCCAAGGTTTGCCCTGCGTGCATTTGCGTGGGCGTGCAGAGAATAACCGCATCGACTTCCTTGATGGCAAGTGCGTCTTCTAATTTTGTGCTCGTGTGGGCAATGCCGTAGCGCGCGGCCACTTCGTCCGTCTTTGACTGGTCGCGAGAAATCAGGGAGATGACCTCTACGTCCGCGATGTTCTTGATGCCATCCAAGTGCTTGATGCCAAAAGCACCGGCGCCTGCGAGGGCGACTTTAATCGTCATGGGTAACTCCTTTGTGGGTTAAGCGTTCTCTAAAATCGCGTGGCCTACCGCCGTGTTTGACGCAGGCACATGGTAGAAGCGGTGCTTCAGCGTGGGTGGCGTGCCTTGCTGTTTGCCATCGGTGATATCGCTCATGGCGCCACGTGCAATCAACCACATGACCAATTCGATGCCCTCACTGCCGGCCTCACGCACGTAGTCGATGTGCGGGATGGCGGCGGCTGCGACGGGGTCGTTGATCAGCATGTCTAGGAAGTTGCTGTCCCACGCCTGATTGATGAGGCCGGCACGCGGCCCTTGCAGCTGGTGACTCATGCCGCCAGTGCCCCAGATGTGCACGTTTAAATCCTCGTCATAGCTTTCAACCGCTTTGCGTATGGCTTGCCCCAGGTTGAAACACCGCTGACCGCTGGGGATGGGGTACTGCACCACGTTCACGGCAAAGGGGATGACCGGGCATGGCCACGCGTCTTTCTTGGGATCCAAGGAACCACACATCAGTGATAAGGGCACGGTCAGGCCGTGATCGACATCCATTTTGTTCACAATGGTGAGGTCAAAGTCTTGTTGAATCACGCTTTGAGCGATGTGTGACGCAAGCATGCCGTGGCCTTGCACCACGGGCACAGGCCGGGGGCCCCAGCCTTCATCTGCGGGTTGGTAGCTGTCAGCGGTTCCGATCGCGAAGGTCGGGATCATGTCCAAGCTAAAGGCCGTTGCATGGTCATTGAACACCAAAAACACCACGTCTGGCCGGTTGTCTTTCATCCATTGCTTGCTGAACTCGTAGCCGGCGAATAACGGTTTCCAATAGTCTTCATGGGTTTTACCGAGGTCCATGGCCGCGCCGATTGCGGGGACATGGGAGGTAAACACGGAGGCGGTAATTTTGGCCATGTGATCCTTATGTGTTTCGGTTTGGGGTCTGGCGTTGGGGTGGACGCTGTGCATCACCATGCTCGCCAACGCGACGGTTACCTTCGACAGACCGCCCGCCACGCACCATCATGTCTCGGTACGCCTCTTCGGTCATGCCCGTCATGGAGCCCGCCATTTGCTGGAAGCTCTTACCGTCCGTTGCGCCAATTTTGGCTAAAAAATAGATGTTGCCACCTGTTTGCATGCACCAATTCAGGTCGCGGGCCAGAACGGCTTCCCGTTGCTCTTCCGTCATGGGCCACTCACTGAGGTAGGCACGTTCGTCTGCCTTGAAGCGTGTGCGGTTTTCTGCCCGCATCAATGACATGCAGAATTGGTTGAGCCAGTAGCCTTTGCGGCTTTGTTCGGCATCAAAAATGATGGTGCCGGGTACATCGAGATAGGGTTTATCAAGCGCCATGTTTTTCCTCCGGCCAGTAAAGGTTCATTGGGTTATCAACAAGCAACTTCTGGCGCGTTGCCTCGTCTGGTGCGATTTGTGCGATGAACTCTACCAAGAGACCATCGTCAGGCATGTGGTCTTTGAGGTTGGGGTGCGGCCAGTCGGTGCCCCACAAGACGCGGTCAGGGAACTGCGCAATGAGGCGTTGGGCAAACGGCACGACATCGAGGTAGGTAGGGGATGCGCCGTTCAGTGCCTTGGGTCCTGCCACCGACAAGCGTTCTGGGCAGGTCACCTTGCTCCAGACGTTCGGGTGTTCTCGCATAAAGCGCTCGAACAGCGCGAATTCAGGGCCATCCACTGGTTGCGTGACGTCTGGGCGGCCCATGTGGTCGACCACGACGGTGGTGGGCAGGGCGGTGAAAAAGTCCCACAACTCGGGTAAGTCAACGGCCTCGAAGTAAATCACGATATGCCAACCCAAGGGTTTGATGCGGTTGGCAATTTCCAGCAACTCGTCTTTCGGCGTGAAGTCGACCAAGCGCTTAACAAAGTTAAAGCGTACGCCGCGCACACCCGCATCGTGTAGGTCTTGCAGCGCCGCATCAGTGATGTGGCGGTCAACGGTGGCCACGCCGCGCGCCTTGCCCCCCGAGCTGTGCAGGGCGTCCACCATCGCGCTGTTATCGGCGCCATGACAGGTCGCTTGCACAATGACATTTCGTGCAAAACCCAGGTGATCGCGCAACGCGAACAATTGGTCTTTAGAGGCATCACAAGGCGTGTACTTGCGCTTCTCCGCGTAGGGGAAGCTGTCCCCTGGGCCGAAGACGTGGCAGTGTGCGTCCACCGCGCCAGCGGGTAGGGTGAGCGTGGGCTTGGTGGGACCGTTGTACCAGTCTAGCCAGCCGGCCGTTTTGGTGAAGCCACCCGTGGTTGGTTTGTCGTGCGTCATATGGGTTCCCCTGTCGTCTCGGATCAGTCGATGTACTTTAAGCCGGCTTTCGCCAAGGGTTCGCGCATGTTGTACATGTCTAAACCCAATTCGCCAGCTGCAAAGCGGGCGCGTTTCTCGCCTTCGAACGATTCGCGTTTTTCAGCCGCATCGGCGGTTTTTTCTGCCCAGGCGCTGGGTACAACGACGACGCCGTCATCGTCGGCGACGATCACGTCACCGGGGTTCACCATGGCGCCGGCACAGACGATGGGAATGTTGACAGAGCCCAATGTCGCCTTGATCGTTCCCTTGCTTGAGATCGCTTTGCTCCATACCGGGAAGTTCATGGCGTGCAGCTCTTTGATGTCACGCACACCCGCATCAATAATCAATCCGCGCGCGCCTTGAGCCTGAAACGACGTGGCAAGCAGGTCGCCGAAATACCCGTCTGTGCATTCGGCTGTGACCCCTGCGATCACGACATCGCCGGGTTGAATTTGCTCAGCGGCCACGTGGAACATCCAGTTGTCGCCGGGCTGCAGTAGCACGGTCACCGCAGTGCCTGCGATGTGCGCACCCGGATAAATCGGACGCATGTATGGTTTGAGCAAACCCACGCGGCCCATGGCCTCGTGCACGGTGGCACTGCCCAGTTTGGTCAGGCGCTCGGTCGCCGCCTGATCGGCGCGTTGAATATTTCTTTTCACAATGCCTAGTTCAGTCATGGCGTGCTCCAGTTTGGGTGTGGGTTATTTTCGGTGATTGATGCGTTACAGACCTTTGGCCTGTAGCTGCGTATCTAGACGCGCAAAAACACGGCGAGCGTTGCCCTCAAAAACCTGATGGCGTTGTGTTTCCGTGAGGTTAGGCGTTGCCATGACATAGCGCTTGGTGTCATCGTAGTAGTGCCCGGTTTCTGGATCAATGCCGCGCACCGCGCCGATCATTTCACTGGCAAACAAAATGTTGTCGACAGGAATCACCTTGGTGAGTAAGTCAATGCCGGGCTGATGGTACACACAGGTATCGAAAAATATGTTGTTCAGCAAGTGCTCGCTCAACAGCGGTTTTTTGAGTTCTTGTGCCAAACCGCGGAAGCGTCCCCAGTGGTAGGGCACCGCACCACCGCCGTGTGGAATCAGGAACTTCAGCGTGGGAAAGTCTTTAAATAGATCGGACGTCAGGCATTGCATGAAGGCCGTGGTGTCGGCGTTCAAATAATGGGCGCCGGTGGTGTGGAAGCAGCTGTTGCAGCTGGTCGAGACATGGATCATCGCCGGGATGTCATACGCCACCATTTTTTCGTAAATGGGATACCACGCACGGTCTGACAGGGGCGGCGACGTCCAGTGACCGCCGGATGGGTCTGGATTCAGGTTGATGCCGACGTTGCCGTATTCGGTCACGCATCGCTCTAGCTCTGGAATACACGTGGCGATATCAACGCCCGGCGACTGCGGCAGCATGGCGGCGGGAACAAAGTGGTCTGGGAAGAGTTGACTGACGCGGTAACACAGCTCGTTACAGATACTGGCCCAGGTACTAGAGACCTGAAAATCGCCAATGTGGTGCGCCATGAAACTGGCGCGTGGACTGAAGATGGTGATATCGCTGCCGCGTTCGCGCATTTTGGCGAGCTGGTTGGTTTCAATGGACTCGCGCAGTTCGTCGTCGCTGATAGAAAGTTCGCTCACTTTCGGGCGGTTGGCGGGGTCATTGATTGCCGCGATCTGGCGGTTGCGCCAGTTCTCCAGCGCCTTAGGCGCCGTGGTGTAGTGGCCATGTACGTCGATGATGAGTGGTTTAGTCATGTGGGTTGGTCCGTTTCCATCGGGGAATAAGGGGAGGGGAGGTCAAGCGGGTTGGCGCATGCCGTTGCGTTGTTTGGTCTCGGCGCTGCTGGGGGCCGCTAATGCGTCCACAAGCTGTTGAGCCGCCACGGTATTGGCCGCCTGGGTTGCTACCGCGGCAGAAAAAACGGTATTGATTGCGACGCTTGCTGGCAAGCTACCGAGAATGTGAACGCCATGAACCCCAATCAGCTCAGCGTGTTGTTGGAAACCCAGCGACACCTCGCCGCTGGCCAATAAGGATGCCACGGGTGTACCGGGTGGCGGTATCTTGATGCGTGGGGCGATGGTCTGTGCGATACCCCACTCTGCGAATAGCGCCGCGAGGGCAACGCCGCTGGGTCCCGTGGAGTAGGCAAGGGCATTGGCTTGCAGTACGGCTTGCTTCAGCGCATCGGCGGTACCGATGTCGGGGGTTAGCGCGCGGTCTAATGTGGCCGGTACGGCAGCCACGGTCTCTGACAGGGCGATTGGCGCGATCGGCCCGGATAACTTGCCGCCGGCAGCCAGCTTTGTCATGGCGGCGGCGCCCAGACAAACCACGTCAACCGCCTCATCGGCCATGACACGGTTTGCGGCATCCACGCCCCCAACGGACTCGACGGTGACGGCTTGTCCTGTCACGTCGGTGTAGGCGCGGCATAAATCAGCCAACACCGCTTTGGTGGCCATGGACGACAGCACGCGGATGGCGGGGAGGGGACGGGGAGAGGTCATAAAGCTGCTTCTTTGGGGGAACCCGCATTTTGAATGTGTTTTGACGCCCATGAAAGAAAGATATCCCACTACCTGATATATCATTTCGGCATAGCTTGTGGCGTCGATGGACGCGAAGCAACCCTTTGACGACGGCAAGATCGAGGCCCATTCATGGATATCAAACAACTGACCTACTTCGTAGCGGTCGCTGACCATGGCAGTTTTTCCCGCGCGGCGCTGGAATTAGGGGTTGCGCAACCTGCGCTATCGCGTCAAATCCGCAACCTAGAGGTTGGGCTACGGCACACCTTGCTGCGTCGGCACGGTCGCGGCGCCGTCCCCACGGAGGCGGGGCAGTTGTTGTTAGAGCACGCGCGCGGCATCCTGCACCAAATTCACCGATGTACAGAAGCGCTTAGCGAGATGCAGCAAGCGCTGGGCGGTCGAGTGGCTGTCGGGCTGCCGCCCAGCTTGGCGAGAATGCTGACGGTGCCCTTTATGCGGGGTATCGCCAGCCAGTTGCCACAGGCCCAGGTCTCGATTGGTGAGGGCCTGTCGGCGGCCTTATTGACTCAAGTTCAGCACGGACGACTCGATGTGGCGCTGGTTTATGACGCTCACGCTTGGCCAGAAGTCGCCATCAAGCCGCTACTCAACGAGGCGCTTGTCTTGGTGGGTAAGCGCGCTCCGGGCTTGGCGCAAGACCCACCCGATGGTGCCGTGAGTCTGGCAGAGATTGCGCAGGTACCGTTGGTCATCCCGCGGCGCCCCAATGCCATCCGTCAATCGGTGGAACAACGCTTGGGCGCGCGGGGTCTGAGTTTGAACGTGGCGCTTGAGGTTGACGGCGTATCAGCCATTTTGGATTTAGTGGCTGACGGCGCAGGCAGCGCTTTGCTGCCGCCCAATGCGGTGTTTAGCTCCATCAAGCCGTCGGATTTTGTGACCCGCCGCGTTGAGGGTGCCGCTTTAGATGTGCCTGTGATGGTGGCTACCAGCGGCCGCCGCACCATGACCAGCACGCAAATGGCAGCCTTGGCGCTGTTATGCGATACGGCGAGGGTCGTTTTAGAAGGGGCCTAGTCCATGACGCCTCTCGGATCTCACATCTCAGATCTCGCATCTCACAAGTGGCTAAACTAAGGGGCTAGCGCCGTGCATTGCAGCGTGTGTTCTGCTGGCATATGACACGAACCGCTTCCCCCCCTTTTTTTGAAAGACCCCTACGATGACACCCTTCGCCCTATACGCTATCGGCAACGCCTTGGTCGACACCGAGTACGCTGTGTCTGACGAGAAACTCACAGCGATGGGGGTCTCCAAAGGTCACATGACTCTGGTGGATGGGGCCGAACGCGCCGCGTTGTTGGCGCAACTCGCCGACCAAGAGGCGCGACAGACGGGTGGGGGATCTGCTGGCAACACCGTTGTTGCCTTTGCACAATTTGGGGGTTCGGCTTTTTACAGCTGTCGCGTGGCAGACGATCAGTTGGGACGTTTCTATGCGGCTGACTTGGCGCAAAACGGCGTGCTCAGCAACCTGGCGCAACCCTCAAAGGGCTTGTCCTCCGGCGCGGAGACCGGCTGTTGCTTGGTGCTGGTGACACCTGACGCGGAGCGGAGTATGAGCACCTACCTAGGGACGACCGCGGAGCTCGACGCGTCCGCCCTAGATCTTGACGCCATTGGAGACGCGGGCGTCTATTACATGGAAGGCTACCTAGCGGCATCGCCCAGTGGCTTAGACGCGGCCGTCAAGGGGCGCGCACAGGCTGTGACTAAGGGCGTGCCACTGGCATTGACGCTCAGCGATGTCAGCATGATTAACTTCTGCAAGCCCGGCTTGGACGCGATGCTGGGTACTGGCGTGGACTATTTGTTCTGTAACGAAGAGGAGGCGCAGGTCTGGTGCGGCGTCACAGAGCAGGCATTGGTTAACGCCGCCTTGGCGCCCCTCGCCAAGACCGTCTGCTTGACCCGCGGCGCCAAGGGGACCTTGGTGTTGCAAGGCGGACAGGTCCATGACGTGCCCGGCTTTCCTGTGAAAGCGTTAGACGCCAACGGGGCGGGCGATATGTTTGCGGGGGCCTTTCTCTACGGCCTCAGCGAGGGCATGACCGCACCACAGGCCGCTTCGCTGGCAAACAAGGCGGCGTCCGTTGTCGTTGCGCAGCGCGGCAACCGCTTAACGACCGAGGGCGTGCGCGCCTTGTTGTCCGATTGGCGCGCGCTCTCAGCGACTTAGCCCTTGCTCGGGTTGATCAAGAACTTAGTCGCGGTCGCGCGCTCGTTGTAGATCGCGATCTGCGCGAGGTCAACCGCTTCGCTGAGGCTGATCTCGTTGGCGTAGTGGCTGGCGAAGGTGGTGGTGAGCTCGTCCATGACGCGTTGGCGTAGGGCGTTATTTTTTTCCTCTCCGAGTTGGTCAAGGTAGGGAAACACCAGCCAGCCACCGATACCCCACGCCATACCGTAGCTGCGGGTAATCTCCGTTGGGCGCAGGTCCAAGTTGCCATACAGATACACCTGCTTCTTTACCGGGGATCCATAGCGGCTATACGTGGTGGCTTGACGGTTCAGGGCGGCTTCCATCGCGGTCAGTATTTGGTTGGCCAAGGTGCCGCCGCCGGTGGCATCAAAGCCCAAGGTCGCGCCGGTGGCGATCATTGCGGCGATGAGGTCCTCCATAAAGGTGGGCGCACTGCTGTCACAGACATAGCGCGCACCCAGACCTTTCAGCAGGTCGGCTTGGGCGGGCTTACGCACAATATTGACGATCTCTATGCCGTCTGCCTGACAAATTTTGTTAAGCATTTGACCTAAATTGGATGCGGCTGCGGTGTGAACCAGCGCACGGTGTCCCTCGTGCTTCATGGTCTCCACAAAACCCAATGCTGTGAGCGGGTTTACAAAGCATGACGCACCTTGGGCGGGCGTCGCCCCAGCAGGCAGGACAACGCACTGTGCTGCCTTCACTAAGCGGTACTGCGCATACATGCCGCCTGCAAGAACGGTGACGGTCTTGCCCAGCAGCGCTTGCGCCGCGTCTGAACTCCCAGCAGCAACGACAAGGCCGGCGCCCTCGTTACCGACGGGCATGGCTTGGTTCATGCGTCCCGCCATGGCCCTCATCGCTCGTTCCGGTACGGGCGCCTGTATGCCATGTTGACCAGACATCGCCGTGACCTTCTGCATGTCGGCGGGGCCAAAGAGTAGACCGATGTCCGAGGGGTTGAGTGGCGATGCGTGTACCTCGATCACCACCTCGTCTGGGGCTGGTTCGACCAGCGTCTGCGATGTCACGACGACCTCTAATGTGCCGTTATCGCGAACGGTAGAAGTCAGTTGCAAACCTTGAGTGGGCGATGACATAGTGAGCCTTTCAGTAGCGGGTGGGTAGCGTGTTTCGTCTAATGAGATAGCTTAGAGTTTGCCTCTATTGTGCTCTGCCGCGAAGGTGACTACCGTCCGCTGGACAGGCGCACAGTGAGAAAGTGGTTATTCTCTGCACCTGCATGATTTTTACGTTGATTTCCCAAAAGGACGGCCCTTGTCAAACGTTACACACCAATTGTTCCCCGGCTTCCGCGATGTGTTGGTCCCCGTCGCCACGGGGCAATCGATCGCCGCCGTTGTGGGCGGGACAGGCCCCGCGCTGCTGCTCTTGCACGGTCACCCACAAACACACGTTATTTGGCACCGCGTTGCGACCCAATTGGCCGCGCACTTTACGGTGGTTGCGGCGGATCTCAGAGGCTATGGCGATTCGTCTAAGCCAGTTGGCGATGCCGATCATGCGAATTACGCAAAGCGGGTCATGGCCCAAGACCAGATCACGCTCATGGCAGCGCTTGGATTTTCGCGTTTTAAGGTGTTATCTCATGACCGAGGCGCGCGCGTAGCCCACCGCATGGCTGTCGATCATCCGGCGTGTGTTGAACGCGTCGCCATGCTAGATATTGCGCCAACGTTGGCCATGTATACGCAAACCTCGGAGTCGTTTGCCCGGGCTTATTGGCATTGGTTTTTCCTGATTCAACCCGCTCCCATGCCTGAGCGTTTAATCACGTCAGACCCAGCGGCTTATATCCGGGAGGTAATGGGTAATCGCAGCGCCGGTCTGAAACCCTTTGACCCGTTGGCGTTGGCGGAGTATGCGCGCTGTTTGTCTTTACCCGGTGCCGCGCATGGGCTATGCGAAGATTACCGCGCCGCGGCCGGCATTGACCTCCGCCACGACCAAGCAGACATAGACGCGGGGAGAAAACTGACGCAACCACTGCTGACCTTGTGGGGTGCGGACGGTGCGATACAAAAGTGCTTCAAGCCGCTAGCGGAGTGGCAAGCGGTGGCGACCGATGTGCGCGGCCGTGCGCTGCCTTGCGGACATTACATACCCGAGGAGTCGCCGGACGAGTTGCTGGCGCAGGTATTGCCGTTCTTGCTTGAGGCATAGGTCGGATGCCCGATGCCGGATGCCTGAAGCAAGCCGTTGGTCTATTGTGCGTTGGTTGATGGTTTGGCTGGTTTCGCCAAGTCTGCGCGGGTGAGCCGGTTACTGGTTATGAGGTTTTGAATTGCCGCGACGTAGACGGTGCCGCGCTCAGAGTAGTCGATTAAACCGGGCGCTAGCTCCATGCCCGTGATGGGTTGCCCCGCATCGCGCATCCCCGCTCGTAGGCCCCGTAACTCGCGGTAGGCAGCGTGCGTGTTGAGGTTGTGAATGTAGGCCGCGACCGATTCAAAGGGGTACTTAAACCGACGCACTTCGTGTGTGGCATTCGCCGCGCGTTGAGCGGGCTTGATGCCACAGCCCGGTCTGACGCACCACTGGCCAAACAAATTGTTGCCCTCTACCGCGAACCGAGAGGTTCCCCAAGCGGACTCATTGGCGGCTTGCGCCATCGCGAGTGATGGCGGAATGACGTCCATTCGTCGCAATAAGTCTTGTAGCGTCTGTGGGTCGATATCGGCGCTGTCTAGCGCATAGCGATCTAATAGCGCCTCCAGGCGTTGCTGACGCGCGTCTCCAAGCGAGCGGTTCCGTGCGATGTCCGCCTGTTGTGCCTTGACGAACAAGCGGTTACGCAAAATAGCGTGGTTCTCAAGCGTGACCAGCGTTCGTATGAACTTAAAGAAGGCCAACTTGCGTGCCCCCGATTCCGTGATGTCCGCAAACGTTGGTAACGGCATCGAGCGCACCCGCTGTGCGTAGGCCGTATCCTCTTCTAGGCTAACACTGCGCTCATCTAGGGCCGCACCATCGGGTCGGCTGGGCGCACTTGCGAGCCATAGCCCGGCGACAACCAGCAGTGCCAGCAGTGCCAGTAGCCCCAGCAACCCCGGTAGGGGCAAGCCTAGCCAGCCTCGTTTGTAAGCTACCCCCATACTGATCGCGCGCCTTACCGAAAATGAAACTTAGTGGTTTTGGGTTAATCCCAAACCTTAGCATTGATTGGGCCTAGCGACCAGCGTGCTTCCCCGTGAACCGGATGGGTGCGGGGCAACCCAGGCGACAGGTGGGTGGGTGACGGGCAGGCAACAAACGTGGTTCAATCCGACAATCGGCGTCTTAGCCGGGTTGTGTTTGGGAGGGGTTTTCGTTGATAAATAAAATTGCTGATTCCGTTGCCGAGGCCATTGGTAACGTGGACGATGGCGCCACCGTTTTAATCGGAGGCTTTGGCACAGCAGGCATCCCCGATGAGCTGATTGATGGGCTAATTGCGCAGGGTGCGCGTGGCTTGACGATTGTGAATAACAATGCGGGCAACGGCGAAGTGGGCTTGGCGAGGCTGCTAAAAAACGGGCAAGCTGCCAAGCTGATTTGTAGTTTTCCGAGGCAGACGGACTCTTGGGTATTTGACGAGCTGTATCGGTCAAAAAAAATACAGTTGGAACTGTTGCCTCAAGGTAATCTGTCTGAGCGTGTTCGCGCGGCGGCGGCGGGTATTGGCGCGTTTTTTACGCCCACGGGTTATGGCACAGCGTTGGCCAAACACCCCGATGGCAGTCCCAAGGAAACGCGCGTGATTGATGGCAAGGGCTATGTGCTGGAGTATCCGATTGCGGGTGACTTGGCGTTAATAAAAGCGGAGACCGGCGATCGCTGGGGTAACTTAACCTACCGCATGTCCGCCCGTAATTTTGGCCCGGTCATGGCCGCTGGGGCGAAGCGCACGGTGGCAACGGTCCACCGCATCGTCGAACTGGGTGAGCTCGATCCTGAGCACATCATTACGCCGGGTATACACGTCAGCAAAATTGTCAAAATTGCCTTTACACCGACGCAAGGTGGCGGCATCGCGAGTCCAACCACGCCGCCCCCTGCGGCGAACGCGGGGAGACCCTTATGAGCACGTACACCAAACGCACCCGTCAGGATGTGGCGCGACGGATTGCGGCCGATATTTTCGATGGCGCCTATGTCAACTTGGGCATCGGACAGCCGACCTTGGTCGCCAACTACTTACCCAAAGATATCGAGGTCGTTCTGCATAGCGAAAACGGTATTTTGGGTATGGGGCCCTCTCCGGAGCCTGGTATGGAAGACTTTGACCTCATCAATGCCGGTAAGGCACCCGTGACACTGCTTCCTGGCGGCGCGTACTTTCACCATGCCGATAGTTTTGCCATGATGCGTGGCGGCCATCTGGATATCTGTGTATTGGGCGCTTTTCAGGTGTCGGCTACGGGCGACCTCGCCAACTGGAGCACGGGTGAGCCGGATGCCATCCCCGCCGTCGGCGGCGCGATGGACTTGGCCGTGGGCGCCAAGCAAACGTGGGTCATGATGGACTTGTTAACCAAGCAAGGTCAGAGCAAAGTGGTTGCGGCCTGTACCTATCCACTCACCGGCGTGGCGTGCGTGAAGCGCATCTATACCGACCTTGCCACGCTCGCGTGTGGGCCAGAGGGTTTGACGCTGTTGGAGGCCGTCGACGGGCTGAGCCACGCCGAGTTGGTCGAGATAGTGGGCTTACCGATCGCCCCGAGCAGCGCCGATCGGTAGCCGTTTCGCGATACAAACGCCTTGAGTTAGCCGTGCTAGCTTAGGACGTGAGGCCCGCAGCGCTCACACCTGCGGCACAGGCTAGCTCATCTTCGTCACCCGTACCGCCGCTGGCACCAACGGCGCCGAGTAGCTTGCCGCTGCTGTCTTTAATTAGAACCGCGCCTGTTTGGGGCAGAAACTTGCCGTTGGCTGTGGCGGCCAAAGAGACGAAAAAGTTGGGGTTGTCTTTGGCGCGCTCCATTAAGGCGCGGCTTGAAATGCCGAAACCGACCGCACCCCAAGCCTTGGCTTGTGCGATGTTGAAGCGAAACATGCTGGCGCCGTCTTCGCGTGCAAAGGTGACCAGATCGCCAGAGGCATCGATCACCACAAAACCCATGGGTGGTAGTTTTTTCTCAATTCGGCAGGCGATAGCGCCGGCAATGATGGTTTGCGCGGTGGCGAGTGTCAGGGATTGCGACATGGTGGACTCCAAAGTGGGTTAAAAAAGAAAAGTAAGCCGAAGCTAAAAGCATGGGCACGCATGGCAACGCCGCACCGCTCAGGTGAGATTATGAAGCCGTTAGCAAACTGAGGCTAAGCAAAGAGAGCGTCGTGGAGATCAGGACGGCCTTTGCAATGACCGTGGGTTTGATGTTGTACTGCAGCGCGATTACAAACGGCATGGCGCCACAGGGACCTGCGGCGACCAAAAACGCCATGGTTTGCCAGTCGGGCTGCATGACAACCACGCCACCCAAGGCGAAAAAAAGTACGGGGTGAACCACTAACTTGGCTCCAATGGCTAGCCACGCAGGGCCGCCTACCGGGCGCATGGGCTGGTCACCCAAAATGACCCCCAACGCAAAGAGGGCTGCCGGCGCCGCCGCACCACCAACGAACTGAGCGTAGGTGTAGACGCCAGAGGGCAGGGCGTCTGGGAGCAGACCTGCAAAGACGCCTAGCACCGTGGCAATGACCATGGGGTTCTTGGCCAGCATGCGCAATACATTCGGGATGCGAAAAGCACCCTCTTGCCGCGATGCATGCGCACGCATGAAGTCCATTAGCAAGACGGTCAGACAAAAGACCATGACATCAATAAAGACAATCGCTGCGATGGGCTCTGCGGCATCGAGGCCGTACAAGCCGCGTGCGATTGGCAATACAAACATGAGGTGGTTCACAAACGCCGCAGCCATGCCGACCAGCACCGATTCGGCGGCGGGTAGCCTAAAAATGCGCATGCAGATGACCGCGACGCCGCCATAGACCAAGAGTTCGCTAAACAGATAAATGCGAACGGTTGGCCAATCTATTTGGTGCAGCGGGACCTGACTGACGAGGTTGAACATCAATGCCGGCGTCGCGACATAGAAAGCAAAGCGGTTAATTGCCTGTGCGGTCGTTACCTCAAAAAAGGCGACTCGTCGCATCAAGTACCCCATCAACAGCGCCATGAAGATGGGCAGTATGGGGTCTTGAAGACTGGATAAAACAGACATCGGTTGGCGAGGGAATGGTCAGCTTTCGCCGTTGTTTAGTGCTTAGCCGCGCGGTGGCAGGCCACGCACCATCGTCAGGTACTGCAAGCGTGTGCCGCGACGGCGGTGCTCAGACAGTGCTTGATACTCTGGGTCATCGAACCACGTTTTTGCCTGCGCTTCAGACGGAAATTTCAGCAAAATAATGCGACCCTCTGGCGGTTGCTCGCCCTCAAACGTGTGTGGATGGTCATCGTAGGTGATGAACTCGCCGCCGTAGCGTTTCAAAATGGCAAAAAAGCCTTTCTCATACAGCCGGTAGTCAGCGGCATTGATGACATGCAGATTAGCAATGAGGTAGACGGGTAGATCGTTGCTCATACAAGTTCTCCTTTTAAGTGCTTAAAAAACGATGGCCATGAGTACCGCGATCGCCAGGCCGAACACGGTGTGGGTTAACAGCGCAGCGGTACACGCCAGCATGGGGCGTGGTGTTTTATGCGCTAGCACGCCCGCTCCAAGCGCAGGCATAAAGAAAAACCAAGGAATGACGACGCTCAGAACGCCAAACAGCACCCCGTCTTGCCACGTCGGCGCTAGCAGGTTCAGCGGTTGCCACAGCAGGTAGAAAGCAAATACGTAAACCACACCGATTCCGTAATGCAAGAGCCATCCCGCTGCGGCTTCTCCTGGCATAGCGGGTGTGGTTTGTAGTTGGGTGTTTACGAAGATGCGGTCACGTAACAGCAACTTCAACCAACGACCAACCACGGACCAATTGGTGGGTGGGAGACCGCCTAAGCGGTGAAACAGGCGTTGCCATAGATCAAGAACGGCGACAGCGACCACTGAGATAGCGATCAGTTTTAAAATATCAAGCGCGGACATCAGTCCTCCAAGCGGTGGTTAATTGCTGTGCGACCGACAAGCGCTTCCACATGAAAACAGCGCTGACATTGATCGATAACGTAGGGCGATATCATCTCAGAGAGCGCTGCAACGAGGTTGTCACCAAGGCGTTAAGGCACCGCTAGCTGGCAGTCGCTTGGCGCACGGCATGGTCCCATGCGTCCATGCGCGCCTGCGCTTGCTCCCTTGAGAAAGCAGGCTCAAACCGTCGCTCGGCTTGCCACAGCGCACTGAGCTCCGTATGGTCGGCGAAGACACCGCTGTGCAGTCCTGCGAGATAGGCGGCACCCAGCGCCGTGGTTTCCGTTACTTTCGGGCGTATCACAGCGATGCCCAACAAGTCAGCTTGAAACTGCATCAACAGGTCGTTGACACACGCGCCACCATCGACACGCAGCTCACTGACTTTTTGTGCGCCGACCGCACGCGCATCCCGGTTCATGGCCTGCAGTAGGGCCGCGCTTTGAAAGGCGATGCTCTCAAGCGCGGCGCGTGCGATGTGCGCCATGGTGGTGCCGCGGGTAAGGCCTGTGATGGTTCCACGCGCATGGGCATCCCAGTACGGCGCGCCTAGACCCGTGAAGGCCGGCACCATCACGACGCCATCTGCGTCGGGTACCTGCGCGGCCAAGTCTTCCACGTCGCCGCTGCTCTTGATCGCTTGCAAGCCATCACGCAGCCATTGCACGACCGAGCCGCCAATGAAGACACTGCCCTCAACCGCGTACTGTGGTTGCTGTGCAATTTGAGCCGCTGCGGTGGTGATCAGACCGTTTTCGCTGGCCGGCGCGGTTGCTCCGGTGTGTGCCAACATGAAACAGCCCGTTCCATAGGTGTTTTTTGCTTGGCCGGCGCTAAAACAGGCTTGCCCAAATAACGCGCTCTGTTGATCGCCCGCTACGCCGCCAATAGGGATGGCGACGCCTGTGATTGCCGCATCGGTCATGCCAAAGTCCGCGCTGGAGGGCAACACCTCTGGCATCATCGCGCGCGGGATGTCCAGCATCGCCAGCAGGTCGCTATCCCACTGCTGGGAATGAATGTTGAAGAGCATGGTGCGGGCCGCGTTTGTGACATCGGTGACGTGGCGCTTGCCGTTGGTGAGTTTCCAAATAAGCCAGCTGTCTACGGTTCCAAACGCGAGGTGACCTTGCGCCGCCAAGGCCCTTGCACCGCTGACATTCTCAAGCAGCCAATGCAGTTTGGTTGCGGAAAAATAGGCATCAATACGCAGACCGGTAGCCGCTTGCACCATGTCCTCTCGTCCGTCCTCGCGCAGTTGCGCGCAGGTAGGCTCGGCGCGTCGGTCTTGCCACACGATGGCGTTGTAGATGACGCGGCCATCACGGCGGTCCCACACGATGGTGGTCTCGCGCTGGTTGGTGATACCAAGGGCTGCGATATCTCGCGGGTGCACACCACTCTTAGTCATCACGTCTGTGAACGTGGCCATTTGGCTATCCCAAATGACCTGTGGGTCATGCTCGACCCAACCCGCTTTGGGATAAATTTGCGGAAACTCTTGTTGTGCCAACTCGACTACTTGCCCGCGACTGTCAAACAGTATGCTTCTCGAGCTAGAGGTTCCTTGGTCTATTGCTAGGAGATAAGTCATTCTTTGGTGCTCCGCTTGAGGGGGATGTGGGGTGGCTTAGCTAACGACACACGTGACATCGTGTTGCGCCATGAGGTCTGAGAGCGCGCTAGGGGGGTCTTGGTCCGTGAACACCATATCGATCTCCTCTAGTGTCGCCAATTCCACCATCGCAGCGCGACTGAACTTGGTGTGATCTGCTGCCAGCCAGACTTGACGCGACTGGTCAATGATGGTCCTAGCAACCCGGACCTCGCGGTAGTCATAGTCGCGCAAGGTGCCATCTGGTTCGATTCCACTGATCCCAATCAGTCCGATGTCGACTTTGAACTGACGAATGAAGTCTATCGTTGCCTCTCCCATGATGGCTTGATCGTTGGTGCGCACGACACCACCGGCCACGATGACTTCGCAGTTTGGGTTGCCTGACAGTAGGGCGGCGACGTTGAGGTTGTTGGTGATGACCCGCAGGTCGTTGTGTCGTAGCAGCTCATGGGCAACCGCCTCAATGGTGGTCCCGATATTCATGATCAGCGAGCAACCGTTGGGCACACGGGCAGCGATGGCCCGCGCGATGCGTTGCTTCTCCCCAGCGGCGATGGCTTGACGTTGCCGGTAAGCAATGTTTTCCGTTGTGGACTCAAGCAACCGCACACCGCCATGAAACCGGGCAATGAGCCCTGCATTGGCAAGGCGGTTGACATCACGGCGAATGGTTTGATGCGTGACGTTGAAGCGCTCGGCTAGCGCCTCTATCGTTTGGTGACCGTCCACGGAGGCGGCCTGGATGATGCCAGATTGGCGGGGTGTGGGCGTCATAAGTAATCGTTGTTGTTCGAAATAAATCATAAATGAATAAATACATATCAATTACAATCAATTAGCAATAAAAACGAACATTAGAATAAAAAAGTGCTAAAAAGCCTACCCCGGGCGAAACGTGCAAATGAAAAGCCACAAGGCAAGACCATTGCTTATCAAACGCTACTCGATGCTTGGAAAGCTGGCAAAGTTCGTTAAACCGACTTCAAAAGTCCTTT
>Ga0209335_10000125_pt1 | contig 81532 bp, 46 predicted proteins | sample COG_09_FD_184753 | JGI IMG/M metagenome (GOLD analysis project Ga0209335, IMG submission 184753) | Pelagic Microbial community sample from North Sea - COGITO 998_met_09 (SPAdes) (version 2) | ecosystem: Environmental > Aquatic > Marine > Neritic zone/Coastal water | place: Helgoland, sampling...
GTGTTGTTCCAAACAAGTTTTTTGAAGAACAGAAAAAGAAAAAGAAAAAGAAAAAGAAAAAAGACGAACGTTTGTTTGTTTGTGTTCTTTCTGAGTGATGAATATAATCTCTTCAAACATCATCACGAAGAATAAAAAGAATACAAAGAAGAAGAAGAACGCACCGCAGCATTAAGGACGACAACATTCAATACACATATCTATGGGGTGGGGCGATCCACCACCAGCGTCGTTGTTGAGCAATAGCAGCGGGCAACAACAAAAAATCAACACGAAAACTTTATCCTTCTTTGTCTTTTTGTTCCTCATGGCGTCGCTTCCTTTCTTCCAATCCCATCACGATTTGGCGCACAAACATCGCATCGAACACGAACGAGCGCACTCGGGAAATTCTATGCACTCCCTGAGAACAGAAATCGATCGAACCGTGGACGCAAAGGAGGAGCTATCTCTCCTTCGGAAGTACGGGACGAAAGTCGTCAAAGGGAGTTTAAGAGGTTTCGTGGAAGGACGTTTGGACGAAGTTGCCAGAAGGACAGAGAGAGAGTTGAGTAAAACGTTGGGGACGGGAGCGGAGAACGGCGGGGGCGATTTGGCCTCGAACTTAGTGAGAACGTCTCGATCGCAAGCGGCGATGAGGAATTTTGGACGAGTGCCGTTTCACGAGAGCAGCACGAGTAGTTTAGGCGCTTCCGGAATGAAATCGTCCGGACAAGGTACGGCGAAGAACAAACGCAATAATAAACAAAGCGCAAACGCGAAAAGAGAATCGCTCGCGGAAAAGTTGGAGCAGTTGGAAAAGATTAACCAGAAAGCGAGAGAAAAATTAGAGAGTGGTTCGGACGCGTCAGAGTTGTTCGCGGAAGCTGCCATGACGCAAGAATCGTGGGCAGACGCGATGAAGATGGCGAAACATTCAACCGGATGGAAAGGTGGAGGTAAAGCGTTCATGGAGCGGTTGCAAAGCCAGAGAGACGAGTACAAGGAGAAAGCGAGCGCGGTGTTCATGTCGGACGAAGACGTCGCCAAAGCGGACGCGCTGATTCACCAAAAGCAAAGAGAGGAGAAAGAAAATAGAAAACGACGATTCTTTGGTGGATTTAGACATAACAAAAGGAAAGATATGGACGCGACGTTGGACGAAGACACGAAGACGCACTTTGAAACTATTCTCGGTGGAATTTCTGGCGTGCAAAGCGACGCGGAATCATTGTTAGAAAGAACTGAAGACGAGAAAGGAAGTTTAGTTTCGCACGCGCGCGAGAAACAAGAGGCATATTTGAAGAGACACAACTCCAAGTCTAGAGATATCCCCTCGTGGTTGCAAGCGAGGTTGGAGTCGAACACCTATTCCGCGTCGGAATCCGATCCGTTGGAGATCGAGCCAAATAACTTAGCAAGATGGATACCGGCTATTGCGGCGAGAGAGCACGTTCTGCCAAAGCGTTCAAGGAACGGGTTGGAGTGCTCGTCGTCGCCGGTAACGGCGGATTTAAGAGACAGCGGTCGTTTGATGCAAAGAGATTTAAAGTATTTGCAGAGAGTGTGGTCGTCGCTCGATGCGACGAGATTGGCGCAGGGATTATGGGCAAGAATGCCTTTACTTTCCGAAGGTTCAAACGTTATTTTCAGAGATAGAGTAGCTTCATCGTCCTCGACTTCTTCCAGAGAATCTCGATCGGACGCGTCGGCGACGCCGAGAGTACACAAACCGAGAGTTCACAAAGAACACCGACCGGCTGAAATGTCTACGGATACGAACGAAGCTATTGAACAGTTGCGAGCAGCTATTGCGAAAGGTAAAGCTTTCAAAGATGATGATGACGACGAAGAGGAAGATGACGATGACGAAGAGGAAGAAGAGGAAGAGCAAATGGAGCAAAAACCGCAAACCGCAGAGAACGCGGAGCAGCAATCGGCAGAGGTTTTGAACACAGTAGCTCAGGCTTTAAATCTCGATAGCACCGATATAGAAGAGCTTGGATTAGTTAGCATAAAGAATAGAGACAAGGAAGGCCGCGAGGTTGTTTTAGATGCAGCGATGTTGGAAAAACCTATCGGGGAGGACGGAGAGAACGGTGCAGAAGAAGACGGAATTGAAGAGGGAGGAGATGAAAATGCGAATAACAAAGATGAGGACACCGAGCAAGAACAACAGCCACAACAACAGCAAGGTAAAGATGGGAACGATGACAATTATTCGAACGATGCAAGCGTCGTTGTAAGTGGTGATGATAACACGGACGATGTTGGTGAAGAAGTACCGGAGAGACGACGACGACGTCGACGACTTTTGAGCACGTCGCAAAAGCCGCGGAGTATTCCTTTGACTTTACATCGAGCCATGCTCTTTCCGGATGATTATCACACATCGGACAAGTATTGTCCTGCCGGCATGAAAGGTTGTACCGAGTCAGAGCGTAGGTTGCCGCGCGCGATTGAGTTGAAACAAGAGACATTTGTGGACGGCGTCACGCAACGAGGCGGCGCAGATGGCGATTTGCTTCAAGTTAAACAAGGCGAGCGACAGCGTTTAAAACTCAAACTCGATTTAGTCGGCGTGTTACCGTTAAATGACGAGGACTATGAATTCAAAACGTGTGCCGTGGTTGGTAATTCTGGCGTACTTTTGAAATCCAAACAAGGCAAAGAGATTGATGAACACGAAAAAGTGTTTCGAATCAACTACGCGCCAACGGCAGGATACGAAGAAGACGTCGGCTCGAGAACAGATTTCGATTTCGTGAACTTACAACATGTGAAACCATTCATTGCTGGTCGTACGCGCTTGGGAGGTTCCATTCCGGAAAGTTCTCGCTCTGCGTTACGAAACACGACTTTGGTACTGTTTGAAATTTTCAATCCGTTTGCGCGTTATCATTACTACGCGCCGTTATTGAAGCGGTTAGAAACAGCGCGAGTTTCCGGTGTTGCAAACGAGCACGTAGCTCCAGGAAGCTCCGCGATTGTAGTTTCTCCTGAAATCATCGCACACGCGTTCAAACTTTGGGAAGCTGTCAAAAAAGCCGTGGAACTCGGTGCTGTTTTTGCTGGATTTCACTCGAAAAGGTTCAAGCCGAAACCAATGTCTGGCGTCTTTGCGGCTACGTTTGCGTTACACTCGTGCGAGAAAGTTTCTCTTTACGGTTTCTCGCCGTATTCAAAAACGTCCGCGATTTCGAGCGATTCTAACAAGTATCATTACTTTGATTCCATCACTGGTACGACGACGCATCACTCGTTTGATTTAGCGTATGAGTTTTACAGACAACTGTCGCTTTGGCCTTGCGGCGGCATAGCGTTGGATATAAAAACTTAAAATCGGATTCATTGTTGTCAAGTTATCTATCTATTATAGCACTACAAATCTAGCTTATCTATCCTCTATACACACACACTCTCTCGCTCTCTCGCTCGCTCTTCTTTCATACCCTCACAAATCAGGGATCGCTGCTGGACTTTCTTCTCATCCTAATCAAACTGAACAGTTTTCGCACGAGCGTTTCTTTCTTCTTTTGCTTCTCTCCGCTTCCTGCTGCAAAGCCGTTGTTCTTGTTGATTCGAAGCACCGCGTTTACTCCTTCTACCGTTTCGTTCTTCACCAATCCGTTTTCATTCTTATCGTCGTCTTCATCGCCGTCGTATTCAGTAACTTTTGGTTTACACCCTCTTGTGGGATACCTCGCTTTCAAAGCCAATTGAAATCTCTCGTGCTTCACCCCGGGAGGTCTCGCGATCGCAAACGCTTCCAACGCCTCCTCCGCGGTCATGTTCTCCTTCTCGATGAGATAACTACACACGATAAACCCCGTTCGATTGAAACCATACGCACAATGAATAGCAATATACTGTTCCGGATGTTTTTTCCAATGCTTCGTCGCTTCTCTCATCACTTTCGAGCAACATTCGATGTTCGGTATCGATTTTGCTATGTTCCTGACGTGTACTCGATGTACCTCTTTCGGTATGTCCTCTTCGTACAAACACTCGTGATTGCTCAAATCAATGATCATGGTAACCTCTCTCTGTTTCGTCTCTCGTTGTTCGTATAACATCTTCTCCACTGTTAAAATATGCGCGTACTTCTCCATCTGCTCCAAGAACTCTAGCGACAACGGGGTCTTCATCGGTACGAACTTTGTCTTTCCGACGTTCTCGCCACAGGACTCGTAATCGCCCCATTTCTGTAGTTTCGTGAGAACGGTCGCTTTTTCGTACGGAATCTGGTCCGTGTTTCCGAATATTTCCGAGTTTCGTGAGTTTCGATCGTTTTGTTGTCGATGATGATGATGTTGATGATGATTCGTAGTATTAATAGTAGTATTCTTGTTTTCGCTGCTTTTCTTGTCTTCCTCGTCTTCTTCTTGTTCCAATAAAGTGGATTTAACATTTTTGACGGCTGGGTGGTTGGTATTACTGCAACTCGTCGTAGTCGTCGTATTCATCGTCGTCTTCATTTGCTCCGCAAACATGACACCCAGGCTATCGCACGAAGACGCTCTCATCGAAGACACGCGACCTTGCGGCGGAGATACCGGGGATTCGCTTTTTCCTTGTCTCGACCCCCAACCGTTTTCTTCTTTCTCTTCTTTCTCTCCTCCTCCTCCTCCGAAAGCTTCCATCGTCGTCGCTCGTCGCGCCTCTCTCGCTCTCGACGAACTCGTCTTTGGCGATAAAGGAATTTCATTTTTCTTCTTCTTTTTCTTCTTCTCGTTCATGATCTTTGTCTTCTTCTTCTTCTTCTTCTTCTTATGCTGCGAGGAATAATAATTCGATGAGAGATGAAAAGAAGTTTTGTGGAAAAAACTTTTTGCTCTGATGACTTTTGCGCGTGCGTTTTGTCTCTCTTCATAAAGAAAAAGGAGTGTATGCGAGCGGCGCTCCAAAACGCTCGTCTGGCGTTCAATCATCACAGCAGTAGTTCAATCATTATCAAACGCACCACCGATAGATCTATCGCGACGACGAAAACAACAATGTCTTCTTCATCAAAGGGAAAAAACTGGGACGGTTCTGGCACGCAAGAAGATTTGATGCACCGAGACGAGTGCATTTTAGTGGACGCTAAAGATTCCATCGTCGGTCACGCGAGTAAATACGACGCCCATCATTTCTCCGCGAATGCAGAAAGAAGAAACACTCCGAAAGGTTTATTACACCGAGCGTTTTCGGTGTTTTTATTCGATAAAGAAAATAACAAACTTTTGTTGCAACAAAGAGCGGCGTCGAAAATTACCTTCCCGTCGGTGTGGACGAACACGTGTTGTTCGCACCAGTTGCACGGATACGAACCGACTGAAGTAGACGACGAGGTAGTAGACGTGAGAAAGAATAAGAGAGCGCCGGGCGCTGTTCGCGCGGCGAGGAGGAAATTGTTGCACGAGTTGAACATAGACCCAGAGACGGTGAAAGAAACGCAGTTTAAGTTTCTAACTCGTTTGCACTATTGCGCGAAAGATAGTTTTGGAGAGGCGAGTTTGCGTCCGGAGAACGGGACCGCATTTTGGGGCGAACACGAGATGGATTACGTTTTGTTTTGTCGAGCGGACCAGGCGGAGTTGGTGAAAGGCGGGATGTCGATTAACCCGGAAGAGGTAGACGCGATGATTTGGGTGTCGCCGGAGGAGTTGAGAGAGATGATGAAGGAAGAGAAAGGTTTGCGGTGGTCTCCGTGGTTTCGAATCATCGTCGATAGATTTCTGTGGAAGTGGTGGGAGAACATCGACGAAGTGTTTGCGACCGATAAATTCGTCGACGAGCAAAGTATTCACGAAGTCTTAGAAGAGGAAGATTAAAATTTTACGCATAAAGGTGCGCGTTTCCTTCTCGTTTTTTCTCTCTCTCTTTTACACACGCGCGCATATACTATATATGCGATGCTGATTATTTTCGATGAAGACAATTTATCGACGGGCGGACAGACGAGCTTGATACCTCGAGTGTTGATCAGTCGGAAGGCGCTTTACAAACGCACCTGAGAAAATAATAATAGCGCGCGTGCGCGCACACGCGTTCGTCTCTCTTTTCTCTTCTACCCCAAGGGCTGACTCGTTCAATTTTCTCTCTCTGTCACTCTCTTTCTCTCTGAATGTATCCGCAGAATCTAAAGTACATCGTCCGAATTTATTAGCAGGTAGCCTTTTGTGAGAATACTATTAGTAAGAGTACATCCAAAGTAATATTTGTCGCTCGTAAAAATTTTCGCTCTCTCCTCTCTCCTTGCTCTCGTTCAAAACTTTCTCCACTTGTCCTCTTCACTCTTGTATACGCACAAAAGAAACCTTTACATAGGAAGTATAAAAAGAATATTTCGCTCATAAAACACTCTTGCAGAAGAAATAATAATGGAAAACGACGAGCAGTCGTTGCCTAAAGCGACCATCAACAAGATGATCTCGGACAGCATCCCGGAAGGTTTACGATTGAGCAACGACTTGAGAGATTTACTTCTCGAATCGTGCACGGAATTCGTCCTCTCCATATCCTCCGAAGCGACGGATATCAGCACGAAAGAGAACAAAACGACGATAACACCGGAACACGTGATTGCTGCGCTGAAAAAACTAGGTTTTGATGATTTTATCGACGAGTGCACGAAAGAGATGGAGATTGAGAAAGACGTTGCCAAAGACAAGAGAATTGAAAAGAAGAAGAAGAAAGACATGGGCATGTCGGCGGAGGAGGCGATGGCTCTGCAGGCAAAAATGTTCGCCGAGGCTAAAGCGAGAATGGCTGGTCAACAACAAGGAGGACCTTAATCTCCAGCCGAGCGCGTTTTTATAACATAGTAGCCGTTTAGCTTTTGTGTAGAATAATATATATTTTTAGCCCACCTTTATGGTGGGACAGACAACGTGTTTTCATGCAAAGTACACGCGCGATGTTGTTTCAATGTACTACTAATCGCTCTTTTTACTTTTAAAAGTTGCTAATCCCAAAGCACGACTTCAACACGCTCCTACCACCCGGGATGTAACTCAAACAATACCAAACCAACGCCAAGGATTGCAAAATCAAAAAAACCATCGTCAACGGAAACGATTTCAACACGCACGCCGACACGATGGTCATGATTAAACACCCGAGGTACATCAAAGTTGCCACCAAACGCGTGGCTTTGAACATATTCTTCGCCTGTCGGGCAAACCCGGTTAAAAATCCAGTCGAACCTAACGATAAAATGTTCCCGATGGAATACAACAACGCGAACTTCATCGGTTGCATCCACAACAAGGACGAGAGGAACGAGCAAATGAGACCCATGCCAGCGCAACAGGCAAATCCGTATAATCTTTGCTCGTATGTCAAATCAATGCAAATAGATCCGGTGAGTTCGTCGAGCATTCCCGCGGGCGTTTCCGGCTGTGATGGTTGAATACCAGCCCTGTTGTATTTATATTAGAGAAGAAGTTCATACACAGGATTAGTTTTTGTCGTGTCGTTAGGACGAGAGAGAGAGAGAGAGAGAGAGAAATAAACCGTTATTATTGAAAGAAGAAGAAACGAAGCACTCACATCAACTTCACCTTATCCACGCCTTTCGACACGGACGCTTTAATCTGTTCCGCCATCGTCCCTCCTCCTCCTCCTCCTTCCGGGTCCTCCTCCGTGCCGTAAATGGAAATCTTTCAAATTTGCAAATTTGATTTATGTGCGAGAAGAGACCGAAGAGAGAAAGAGTGTGTCGTGCGCTCTCCGCTCTTTCCGCTCTTTCCGATCTCTCTCTCTCTCTCTCTCTCTCTGCGAACGCGTGTTATTACGTATCTAAGAGAGACGCGTATGTGCGCTGTATATGTGTGCGTGTGTGTGTGTATTTATTCTCCCAACTGACGAAGAGTTTTCTGAAGTTCGTTTTAAAGAGAGAGAGGAATGTGCCAGAAGAGAGGAAAGAGGAGATTCCTCAGGAGAAAGAGAGACAAAAAAACCGCACAAAAAAAAAGGGAGAGAGAGATGAGAGAGGACCCAGGCGAGGAGGAGGAGGACGGAGAATCCGAATACGGCACGCCCGAAGCTCGGGTGAATAACGACGCCGGTGTCTTGGTGCATTCTCCTCCTTCTTCTTCATCGTTGGAGTCCTATCCTTCTTCTTCGGTGAAGAAGAAGAAATTTGCTTCTTCTTTCGTAACGAACAACAACGACGAGGAGAAGAAGAAGAAAACTTCGAGGACGAGAGAGGACCCCACCCCGAAATCTCCGGAATATTCGACGCCGCAGATGCGAGTGAATGCGAGTAATAATAACAGTGTTCGCGTTCGTGGTGATGGTAGTAATCGAGCCGCCAGCCCATCGATGATTGCTTCTCCTGCTAATAATTCGAAAGTGTCCTCCTCTCCATCTTCGTTCACTCCAACGAAGAGAACAAATAATAACATGAACAAATCATCTTCCTCTCGAACGTCAAACATAGACGTGTCTTCGGTTCAATCTTTGATGTTAGCAAACACGCATGCGGTGAATGATTTACACAAACGAGTGTTGCGTGCAACCTCGCACAGGGAAAAATGTATCACTTTACTCTCCAACGCGCACGCTTTACAGTTGGCGTTGGTCGAAGCCAATCAGACACACGAAATGCTAGATGCGCAAAGTTTAACGCAACTGAAGAAAATTATGATTTCGTGCTTGGGGTTGCTGAGATTGTGCGTAGCGCGAGTGGACGAGGTTGGAAATTTATCCATCCTAGAGAAGGCGTTTACGAGATATGGAATACTCTCGTCGAGCTCGAATAAGAAGTTTATCAGTTTACAATCGGATTTGGAGATTATCGAAACGCAATTATGGAATTTAACCGGCGCGAGTGGAGGTGGAATCGCGTCTAAAACTCAAAGCATTGCATCATTGACAAGGCATTCGAGGTTGTTGAGAGGTGGCTTTACCACGGCGATGAATAAGATTATTTTCGGGAGCGGCGTGACGGAGATGATTGCGTGCGGGGTTGATTGTTCCGAATTGTGGGTAGCGAATGAGACGAGGTTTCCTAGACGTTCGGGAATCTTACAAGTCACGGATTTGTTTTTAAACGAGCGGAGAGAGCTGGAAAACGGTGGTAGATTAGATGCGAGTAGCAGTGGTAGTAGCGTTAGTACAAGTAGCAGGAATAAGAGCAGTAGCGATGCTTACAGTAAATCGAGAGGAATAGGAGGGTGTTTTCGAAGTCTCGAAGAAGGTGACGAATACAATGACGATGGTAATATAAACGCTGTCAGAAACGGAATGTCTTCGCTTTCCATGCGCGTTTCAGAAAAGCCACGCGGAGCTATTACGGTAATGACAAAAGGCTCTGGTGTATGTGCGGCTTTGCTCTTCGTTGGGACGTCCGCTGGTGACGTTTGCGTGTGGGACGTAGATTTGGGTAAAGGAAACGAAAACGCGGTAATGAAAGTTAGGAAAGGTGTGAGTGCGACAGCTATGAGCATCGTAGACGACGAAGAAGAAGAATCAAACGACGACGACGACGACGACAACGACAATGATTTGGTTAGGGGCGAGGAGGAAAACGGAACGAACGAAGTGCGCGCTTCGGCATTCCAAAAGAACAAGTTTCAAAATTGTACGCTTTGGACTGGGTTTTCAGACGGTTCGATATTAGAAGTCATGGCAAAGGTAAAAATAAAGTCTCGGCGACAAAGCTCGAGCTTAGGAAACAGTCAAAACACATCTCCGGGAGATTCTTGGAAATTTGATAACGAAGTCGATCGCATCGCTGGAGCAGATTTTGAAGTTTATTTGCGTCTGGGTCGATTAATTCGTGGAGAAGCGGATGGATTTGGTGTCTCAAAACGCGCGGTGAAGTTTTTAGTGTACTTAAACGGTCACGTATACGTGCCATACACGAACGCGACGGCGACAAAGTACGCGAACGAGAATTTGGAAGTGTGGTCGACGAAATCGGGAAAGCGCATAGCCTCGAACGAAGTTCACAATGATTTAGGTTTAGTCGAAGAGTGCGTCGCGTACAAAGACGCCGAGTGTGTCGTTACTTTGCACCAAGCTGAAGGTACGTTCGGGAGTGCTTTGGGAACGGTGCAACTCTGGGGAGGAAGAGGTATCGCTCCGGAAGCGCGAAGCGCAAAGATCAATGAAATTCCGTTTGGGAGTTTGGCGTGTAGCGTCGATATCGTTGAATTTGCCAGTCTTTTGATTATTGGACATGTTTCTGGTCATATTACCATATGGAAGCTTCCTTCGACTGATGAACTCGACGCGTACGTGACGAAGAGAGTCGACGAGAGAAGTTTAAATCTCGGCGTGCCTGGCAAAATTTTAGCGCATCGGTCTGGTATGGTCTCCATGTGCGGTGTTCACGCCGTGAGCGGTTCGCACAGTGGTGTTGCTACCGCGGGAACGTTTGGCTCGGTATTACTGTGGCCAATGTCGGAGCTTGAGAGTGCGGCTGATCGTGCAATCAAAGAAAACGGTGGTAAAATGAGAAGAAAGAAGCGCCGGCAGCCTTCGCAAGAGAAACTGAGCGCTGGACTCACATCGAGTCGAACGGTGTCCCAGGATCTTTCTCCGATGCTTTCTAAAGATCGGAATGGCGGCAGTAGCGGCGACATCGGGAAGAAGTTTATGCACACGCCGAGCGAAAAGCGAATCGCTTCTCAATTAAATACGACGTTGATTACTCAGAGTGAAGTTGCGCTGAAACAGAAAATCGGGGAAGGTTCCTTTGGACGAGTTCACGTCGCAGTTTGGAATCACGTTCAAGTGGCCGTAAAGTTCATCGGAACCGAAGGCATGGAAGAATCGTCCGACCTTCGCATGGCGATGGACGAACTCGAGAAGGAAGTTTCGATTATGACGAATTTGCGACATCCGAACATCGTCGCTCTGTTTGGAATAATGCGATACCCTCCAGCTATTGTCGAAGAATATTGCGCGCGTGGTTCTTTATTTTCAGTTTTACAACGCCACGCGAAACCTGGCGTGCCATCTTTACAGTGGCGCGTTCGTTTACGTCTCGCGCTCGGCGCAGCGTGTGGCATGTGTTATTTGCACAATTGCACTCCACCGGTAATTCATCGAGACTTGAAATCTGCAAATCTCATGGTTGATGCATCTTTCCGCGTTAAAGTTGGTGATTTCAACTTGAGTCGCGTGACTGCCGCGAATAGAGCTACGGGTAATAGTGTCTCAACCTCCGTGAACTTGCACTCTCCGCGCTGGTCGGCGCCTGAAGTATTAGACACGGGTGATTATTCGAAAGCGTCAGATGTCTACTCTTTTGGTATCGTACTTTGGGAAATCCTCACGTTGCAATTGCCGTGGGCGGAATGGTCGCACTGGCAGGTTTTGCACGCCGTGATTGAGCTAGAGGAACGTCCAGAAATTCCAGCGGATGTTTCACCTCGTTTCCACGCGCTCGACAAGTTTATTCAGTTGATGCGTTTGTGCTGGTCGCAAAAAAGTGTCGATCGACCGACGTTTGAGACTATCATTCAAACCGTACAAAAGATGATTGAATCCACGGAAAAGTTCGAGGATGAAGAGCGTTTGAAATTCAAAAATGAAAGTGGAACTGTTGGAGGCGCCATCGCGCCTCGAAAGTCCGGATCATTACCGAAAAGTATTAAGATCTTCTCTGCCAACACCAATGAAGGAGAAAAAGCTCCGGCGCCTTCTTCTTCCCGTTCGAACGTTGTCGACACGAATAAAGATGTAAAAAGCAGTAGAGATGACGACGTAAATAACAACAATAACGAAGATGATGACGATGATGCAGTCGTGATAATAAAAGACAAAAGGAAGACGAGCGGCGTTGCTCCTTCCAATTCCATAACGTCCGCGACGAAAAATACAAACAACGACAGTTTGACGAGTCCGCCGAGTCAAAAATCCTCGTCTATTTTAGCCGGTATTGAATCTAGGAAAAGCTTCAACACGCGGCAAAGTAGAGTCAAGTCGCCGTACAAATCGCCTTCGAAGATATTGAGAGGTTTAAAAAGTTTATCAAAGAGTGCGGACTTATAAAACACAGCTCGTAGAAATTGTTTATGTAGAAGATATTAGCTCGCGCGTGTTTTGTAAATCTGATGACTTTTGAAGCGCGCTATCGCAAAACGAATGCGCACGTACTGATTCTCTATGCGTTGCAAAATGAAGCAATAAAAGTAAATTTTATTATCAAAGCTATGTTTCCTAGTATAGATTAGAGCTACTTATTTAGGCTGTTCCAGTCGCCGAAGTGAAAAACACCATAGCGCGTACTTCCTCTGATCCTAACTCGATCAGTTGTCAGCTTCATGCGTATTCAACCTCCATTTTCATCCATCGAGTTTAAACGACGGTAATCTCCCCAAAAAGGACATGGTAGGCTTTAAAACGAACACGCACACACATTAATTTATATGTTTTGCTATTACGCGTCTTATTTGGTTGCTTATCGGCGGTTATTGTGGTGTCTTCCTCTGTGTCCAATAGACACACCCGGTAAGTTACCCATGTTCATGGACTTCAACATATCCATGGTATCTCTGTCGACTTCAATCGAGTCAGTTTGTAACGCAGACTCGTCCGGAATAAAGTCCATTCTACGCTCTCTTTCCTCTTCTTGAAGCTTCAAGGAGATGCCTCTGACCGGACCTCTTTGGATTCTCTTCATCAAGTGGGTGGTGAAACCGGCGATTTTGTTTCTCAATCTCTTGGACGGGATGATGGCGATTTCATCCGCGATTCTCTTGTTCGTGGCAAAGTCGAGAGTTAATCGGGAGTAGTATTTCTCGATGATTTGACGAGAGGCCTGTGGTGTTTTAAGTAAGAATGAAAGAAACATCGTGAGCATAGGGCTAAGAGAACAAAAGGCCTTTGAAATTCCACGCCGACTTTCGCGCATACGCACACTCTCGCGAACGATAGAACGCGCAGATACACCGAAAAAAGCGTGGATGTGATCTTTATGCACACGTTTGTGTTCTAAACGCTCGCATTGAGTACCACGCGCGCACACTCCTCCTCCCCTTTTCCGGACGCGCGAAATTTTTCGCCCCAAAAGAAAAAAAGGGAGAGAAGATGAAAATCGAGTAGTGATTAAAAACAACGCGAGAGAAAACTCTCGCGAACGCGCAAACTCTCTCTTCACGTTTGATTCGTGTTACAAACGTACCTTCTTGACCGTTTTCGTGCGAACGCGACCCATATTTTATGCGTGTGTTGTAAGCGTGTGTTTAAAGTGAACTCTCTTGTGGATGGGGAGGTCTTCGCGGAAGAGGAGGCCTTTTTTGGGGGGGTCCGAGAGTCCCTAAACCAGGATTCGCCCCGAAACTTCTCTCCTTTTCTCCTCCTCCCACACAATCACACCATAAAAAACATCCAAGAATTACTAAATCATGTTGACAACTTCCCTCGTTGGCACGAAAGTTACCGCGGCTACTAGAGTCCAAACCGTGAAAAGAAACGCGACCGTTCGCGCGGCGACGCAAAAAATGGGCGCGAAAGGTAAAAAGAAAGGAGAAAAGGTGCGTTTGTAGGATAATTTTTTACACGAAAATGGAGAAAGAACAGAGAGCGAAAGAGAGAGAAAAAGAGGGGGAGAGGGCGTTTTATCTGCTTTCTTCTCTCTCGATCTCTTTTGTCTTTGTGTTGTTGTGGTGGTGTTCTCTTCTGCAATCTTCTTCTCCTATTGAACGCAAACGACGCGGTATTTGTTACTCAACGCACCACCACGGTCGACGACGAAGTGATTTATTATTGTCGTCGTCGTCGTTTACGTCGTAGACGTTTCTTCTTCGTCTTCTTCTTCTTCGCGAGAGAGAGCAAGAAGGGAAAGAGATTAGAATTTTCCTCTCCTTGTGTTACCCTTCTTCTTTCTCTCTTCTCTTTTTCGGTGGCAAAATCTAATTTTATCATCGCGCGCTCTTTCGGCCTCCGCCTCCTAAAAAATTCTGACCTGTTTTCCTCTCTCTCGTTTGTTGGTATTATTCTTTACAACAAAAAACAAAAACAACAAACAACACTAACAGTTATCTTTGGGCGAGTGGTTTATGAAGTACGCGTTGAAAGACTCAAAAGAAACCGGCGCTGGCTACGAGGACGACTTGAAGAACAACCAATACAAACCGAAGGGTAACTTATCCGCCTCGGTTGGCGGGTCGTTCAAAGGGGCGAACGATGTATAAGCGGCATTCAAAAAATGATGCGCGGTGCGCGAGAGACCAAGCTCGTCGTAGAACGAGAAGAGACGATATCTCACCGCCATATATTAATAATACCATTTTATACACCATATAAATTAAAAGATACACTGTTGTATATATATATACTCACACTCTTTTCGTTCTCTCTTCTTCTTCTTCTTCTTCTTCTTCTTCTTTTCAGCAGTAGTAGATGACGAAGTACTCGCACGCTATTCTCTTTATTTCCGTTTCTGATCAATCAACGCGGAGAGCGCGTCGAATGTATCTGAACCCGGATCCTGGGAACTCCTCGTCGTTCCTCGAGTGGACCGTCCTCCCGATTTCGTCTCTTCGTTGCTGTTCCCAGAAGACCGTCCACTGCTACCACCGGATTTCTTCGTTGGAGACGCGTTTGACTTGCTCTTCGTTCCGCGCAACGACGCCTTGCTATTATTATTCGTGTTGTTCTTAGTGTCATTACTCCTACCAATTTCGACGTAATTCCCCAAATCTGGTGATCCGAGTTCTAAACTTCCAACCAACGGTAGCGCGTCGTCCAAGTCGCGCATATATCCGATGCTTCCAACTTTGAAAGCATTGCCTCCGTTTTGCGTATTCTCGTCGTCCGTTTGGTTGTTTCTGTCGCCGCCTCTGCCTCCAGAACCTCTTCCGAAGCCTCTGCCTCTACCGCCGCCGCTGTTGTTACCGTTGTTATTATATCTATCGCTTTTTTGCGTGGAGTTCCCTCGAGAACTCGGACTGGTCCCTGCGTTCAAATCGTCGTAATAATCCACTTTCGTGGAATTCTTATTCCCGCTTCGATCGGACGGCGAAGTTCCGAGCATGTCGTGCGGGAAAATCGAACCGAAACTTCCGGCGACGCCAAAGGACGTACCAAAAAACGCGCTCGATGGCCCGCGGTCCCGTTTCCCACCCGCGTTTCCATACATCGCCGGCATGTTGCTATTATCTTTGCTATTGTTGTTCTTTCCATCGTTGTCTCCTCCGTTACTCTCTCTATTATTGCCTAAATTCGATTGGTGAGAGGAGTACTTCAGGTGCGACCCAGCTAATAACTCCGACGGGGAAGGTAACGAGCCTAATCTACCACCTGGCAACGAGCTCGACCCCGCAATCGTCGGCGAGTACCCCGAACTCAACCGAATGCCGTTATAATCCGGACTTCCCGTGTGTCTCCCGCTCATCTCCAAGTTTTGCTGCGCCAACGCCAAGTTCGCGTTGACTAGAGCGGACAAGTCATTCTCCGGCGTCAAGCCGTTGAATCCGCGCGTGGGCAATCCTAAAGACGTAAACGAGCTCAAACCAGCCGCGGATGGAAACTTACTCGGTTCCGAGCCGTGGAACCCATTCTTTTCGTCGCCTTTCCCGTCGTCTTTCGATTTGTTCTTCTTGGAGGCGTGCGGCCCTCGTCCGGACCCTCCGCCGCTTCTCCCTGCTCCTCCGCGTCCTGCTCCTCCACTGACGCCCCCTCCCCCGCCTCTCCCTGCCGGTGGATCAGGTAACACAAACGGTGCCGGCTCTTCCCCCGGCGCGAGTTGAAAATTCGTCCTCGCGCCCGGCCCGCGTATGTGCCTCGCCGCGGCGTCGTACGCTCTCGCCGCTTCTTCCGCGGTATCGAACGTCCCGAGCCATAATCGAGCGCCTCGGTTCGGGTCGCGAATTTCCGCCGCCCAACTATTTGTTGTTTGTTTGTTGATGAGTGCGTCGTTATTTAATAAGAAGAAAGAGTATTTTTGTGGTGAGTTTGGTTAGAGAGAAATTTTGCCCCTTCAAAAAAGAGAAAAATATCTCCGAAAAAGAGGGAAAAAAAGGAAGTTCTTTTTTCGTACCTTCCCCACGGCCTTTGCCGTACGCCCCGGTACACCGAGGAACACTGTTTCTTGGTCTTTGTTTTGGTCGACCCGCCCTGTTGGGCGGTAGTACCGCCGCCGCCGTCCAAGGAGGAAGGGTCTTCCTTGGCGTTCTGTTTTAAGACAAAGACAAAGACAAAGACAAAGACAAAGTGGGGGTCGTTAGAGGAGGAAATTAATAAGAAAAAGTGCGGGTAAAAAGCGACTCTTTCAAAAAGGGAACAACAACAAAAAACTTTTTAAGAAGACATCACGCGTAGCGGTTATAAACGCGAGAACAAAACAGAGATCTGCGTCTAAAACTTTGAGATCTGCGAGAAAACTATGTAAGTACCTCGTCTTCGTTCATCCTTTGATCAACGCGCGTTCAAAAAGTCTCTCTCTTTCTCTCTTTGCGTTCAGAATTTGATAGAGAGAGAGAGAGAATTCTTCTCCTTCTTCTAGGGATTTGGGTAAAATGGAAAAAAGTTCCTTTCAATTTTTTTGTCCGATTTTGATGAGAGACTTGGCTCATCAACAACGAAATAAAAGAAGAAAACACTCGTCAGAAAACAAAAGAGACGAAATAATAGAATTCTTAAATGCTTCGAGAGGAACGCGAATTGTGCTACAAACACAGAGACGCGTACTACGAAGCCATAAAACGAGGAGAAATCGAGGAAACGAATAATAATAATAAGAAGAAGGAATTGAAACGGCTGAAAGCTTTGTTCGAGAAGCACTGTCCGAAGAGTTGGGTTGCGCATTTTGAGAAAATCCGAGAGGATTCGGAAAAGTTTACGAAATTGACGAAATTGACGACGACGACGACGACGACGACGAAAGAGTAGAGCTTCTTCTTTCGTGAACCAAATCACGATGAACTCTTCTGAACGAGGAGGACGATTCGGGCGAGGCCGCGACGAGAAAGACGAGTACTACAGAGACAGAGGAAGAAGAGATTCTGTTGGAGGACGACGCCACTTTGAGGAAGAGGAGCAGGAGGAGGAGGAGGAGGAGAGACGATACCGACAACGACGGCGGTCCCGGTCTCCAGAAGAAAACTTTAACAGAAACGAGAACAGAGGTAGAAACGTGGGCATAACCGGCGGAGGTGGATGGAGCAGAGGAGGAGGAGGAAGAGGTGAGAACGATCGCGACGGCGATGAAGACAGAGGAGGAAGAGGAAGAGGACGCGACGATTATTACGACGATGATAGAACAAGAAGAGGGAGAGACCGGTCTCGGTCCCGATCGAGATCTCGCGATAGAGGAGGACATAGACGAGGGGGGCGAGACGAGCCGTACCGCGCTCGAGGAAGAGACGGCGGCGGAGGAGGAAGAGGAGGAAGAGGAGAACGAGTGAGAGATTATAGAGACGACAATAGACACGACGACGATAGAACAGACGAGCGAAGAGGCGGTGGTCAACGCAGAACAGATTTGCCGCCTCCGCCACCGCCTCCTCTGGTAGAAAAAGGAAAAGAAGAACTCGTCGTTGCAGAAGACAACGACGACTTTGAGGACGACGAAGCGGCACAGATGGCAAAGCTCATGGGCTTTTCCGGATTCGATACCACGCAGAACAAACACGTAAATGATCCAAACGCAAACGTTTCCGGCGTATTCAAGAAAACCAAACGGGAAGCGAGGCAATACATGAACCGTCCGGGCGGCTTTAACAAACCGTTGCCGAGCGAAAAGACCAGGTGAAATAAAAAAACTGCAACTACGAAAACAACTATCCTCTAAAACTCTAAAAACTCCGAACTATTTTTGGGTCGTCACCAAGTGTAAATACTTCACCGCGGTCCACTTCTCTCCAACCTTCCCTCCTGCATACACGCATTCGCCGACGCCAGTCGCGTTCCCGTCGTCTTTTTGATCTCTGGTCGTGTGTAACCACAGGATTGCGTCTCCTCTTTTCGCTTTCAAAAACAAACTCGCGTCCATATCTTCGCACGTCGTCGCCGTCCTCCTCCCTTGTTCGTATTCCTTCCCGCTATCGCCCCCTCTGTGACCACTGTTACCGTTTGGAAACATAATCACCCCGTTCGAGCTAAACTCTTCTTCGCCTTCTTTCCTGCTCTCGTCTTTCAAAACTAAAACCACCGTGCCTAAGTGCATGTCGTTGATTCGTCCGACGTTTTTCTCGCGCTCGAACGGCGCGTATACTTTTGAATACAACGGTCTCAAACTCGTCTCTCTCGTTCTTAAATCGTGTTTATATACTCGTAACTTTTCCCCGTGCGACGACGGCGTGTGCGTCCATTCCGCTAGTCTTCGTTCGATATCTTTCACGACCGAATCTCCTTCTCGTTCGACGACGAGATTGACGGAAGAAGACGAAGAAGAAGAAGACAAGGAAAACGTTTTTTCGATCAAATAATCGCACTCCGAGTTGCTCAAAAACTTCTCGTACTTGACCGCGTTCGGTTGCCAACTTATTTGCGAAACGCGCGTTGGATCCACACTTATGGTGTTCGACACCGGAATGCCGTCTAACGACGATGAGACTTCAGACGACGACGACAGTTTGAAAGAAGACAAAGAAGTTTTTGTCGTCGTTTTCTCTTCAACCTCATCCTCAAACGCAAACACGACGACGTAAAAAGAAGAAGACAAAGAAGAAGAGAAGGAGAAGAGAACGAGGACGACGAAAAGGGAGCGGCGCAGGAAGAAGAAGCCCGGCGTCGTCGTCGTCATTTAATTACCTCTTCTTAAGAACATGTACTCTTTTTTTGTGGTGTTTTTCGAGTATGATGAAAAAGGGAAAAACGAAGCAAAAAGTCTCGTCAGTTTGTTTTTTGCTTCAAAATAAAAAAAAGATGAGCAAAATCAGTTTGAGCAGAATTGGAGCACTCAAAGCTTTTACGACGACGAGGAGGAGAACACCACCACCACCACCAACAACAACGTTAGGATCAGAAGCGAGGAGGAAAAAAAGGTTGAAGAGAATACGAAGCGATTATGTTTTGAGCTCCTCCTCCTCCTCCTCGTCCTATTTTAAATTGGAGAAAGAAGAAGAAGGAGAAGAAATTCTGTTATTAACTCCCGAGGAAGTCATCGAAAATCTCCCTTCGATACTCCTCGAGTCCGAGTTAGAAGGTACTACTGGTGACGATACTAACAAAGGAGTGGTGGATTTAGTCGAGTTTTCGACGCTCTGTAAAGAGTACGTGAAGAATAACGGCGACGTGGACGCGCTCGTCCGGAAATTCTCGGAAAGCGAGTATAACTCGTCGCAGTTTTTAGAGGCGGCGTTCGATACCGTCTACGACGCGAAGATGGCGATGAGGAAGAACGAAGTCTCCGTGGAAGTGTTCGGGGCGTTTCAGGAGATTTGTTTGATTTGCGCGAAAGCGTTTCGGAAGCGAAATATGAAACCGGAGGTTTTTTTAGCGGACGAGTGCGTGAAAGAAATATCGCAGAGTCGATACAAGGCGAAGTTGTTCAAGGACGACGAGGCGATTGAACGAGCGCGATGGAAGGTGAGGAGGATGTTAGTGGAATCCTTCGTCGACAGAGAGTTGTATGGGAGTAAAGAAGTTAAAGAAGAAGGAGAAGGAAAGACGAAGCAAACGCTTTTAGACTTTGCAAAGTTCGCTCGACAGCTTTCTATCTGTCGCTCCACCGCGCTCGAGGACATGGAGAAGAATATCTCCTTCGCCACGGAAAGAATGGGAATGAGCGAAATCCTCATCGAAGGCGCCACCGAGAAAGCTCTGAACAAACCAGATGACTTAGAAATCACAAAGAAAGCGATGGAGAGAGTCGTGAACTCCGTGGACGAAGTGTTGGCGTTGTGTTTAGAGTTGGACTTGGAGAAGAAAAACAACCCGGCGACGACTCGCGTGATGAAAGCCGAGCAACTGTTAAGAAAAAATCGTGAGTTTTTGGACGACGGCGACGAAAACGTGTAGTACTAATAGCAGCAGTAATAGCAGCAACATAGCTCGAAAAACGTGTTTAATACGTGGTTTTCTTTCTTCTCGTTTTTAAACGAAGAACGTTTTCGCGTCCTGTTTGTTTCTTGGTGAACAATACTACAAACGAATACTTGTACGCAAGCAACTTTTGCGTGGGCAAAAAATCATCAATTTTTTCAGAAAGTCTTGATAAAAATGTTCAGGACGACGCTCACGCAAAGGACGACGAACTTTTCGAGACTCCATCAAAACGTACTCCACAAAGCACTCCTCGTGACACCCACAAGCAGCGGCGCGATGATGATGTTGAGTGGCAAGTATACGACGCACATTCGAGCGCTTTCGGGAATGTCCGCCTCGTCGTCGTCGTCGTCGTCTGAATCGTCTGAATCGTCTCTCGGGAAAAGGGTCCCGTCCTCTGTCTCCTTCTCGTCGTCGTCACGACAAATTGTACGTGGCGTTATCTCCTCCTCCACCACCTCCAAAAATCATCATCATCATCATCATCATCCGTTACGATCGACGACGAGCGCGCGAGCCTCTGTCTCCTCCTCATCAATCGTCCGATTTAATAACACGACGACGAATTCGACGAGGAGGAGTCAAAAAGTGATTCAATCCATCTCTCTGAAAGACGATTGTAACAACAGGAGTAAAAAAGGTACGACGACGAGGAGATCAAACAACTCGATTCGATTACTCGCCACAGAGAGTGAAAATGGGTCCTCCTCTCAAACTGCTGACGTCGAAAAAAAAAATACCGCAGAGAAAAAAAAATCAAATTACCCGAAACTTCACGTGCAAACGAACGGGAGGGTGGTCGCGATTGGCGACTTACACGGCGACATTCAACAAGCGCGAAGAGCGTTACGGATTGCCGGAGTGCTCGGTAAAGACGACGACGATAACGTGAATCCTCAGTGGGTGGGCGGCGATACGGTGCTCGTGCAAGTCGGAGACGTGTTGGATCGAGGCGACGACGAGATTGGGATTTTGATTTTACTGCAAAAGTTAGGGAAAGCGGCGAGGAAAGCGGGAGGAGATGTGTTTGTTTTGAACGGGAATCACGAAGTTTTGAACATTTCCGGAGATTTCCGGTACGTCTCTCGAGGCGCGTTCCACGAATCGATGCGCTTTTCGGACCACTTGGTGAAGTTGTTTGGTAAAGACGCCGTTCCCGGGAGAAGAAGAAGACGATCGTCCAAACAAGAAGATGGCGAAGAAGAAGAAGAAGAAGAAGAAGAAGAAGAAGACGAAATGGACGAGTGGAGAAAACAGACGAACGCTAGGGTTGGTTTGTTCTCACCGGGCGGACCGTTGGCGCAACAACTGTCCATGCACAATACGGTGTTGATCGTCAACGATACCGTATTCGCGCACGGAGGATTGGTGCCTAGACACGTTGATTTTGGATTAGATAAGTTGAACAAGAGCGTTTCGGAATGGATGCGCGGTAAACGGATCGAAGACGAGGATACGAAAGTGGCTTTAGGGATGGCAATTGGCGGCGTGAAGGATTCTGTAGTTTGGCACCGAGCGTACGGGACAGAACACTACGCCACGAATACGGAACGAACGAACGCGTGCACGTTATTATCGAGAACTTTAGAGAAGATCAACGAAATCGAAGGCATTCCCGTGAAACGTTTGGTAGTAGGGCACACCCCGCAAATGCAAGGAGCGAATTGCGAGTGCGACGGGAAAATTTGGAGAGTTGACGTCGGCATGTCCTTCGGCGTTTTAGGCGCAAACCCGCAAGTGTTGGAGATTATCGGTGACGAGGTAAAGATCTTAACGAGAGAAGCACCGGTGACCATGTCTAAGTTATAATAATAATACTAATAGTATATTAATCTTTCCCGTCTCTCTCTTTCTCTCTCTCTTTTTCTTTTATTCCGAATCGCTCGCCATGCCCTTGATCTCTCTGCGCTGTCGAGTCGGTTTTTCGGCTTCTTCTTCGTCTGAAGATGATTGGTTGAACAATTTTGGCCGAAATGGCGAATTCACAGCGTCTGGTATTGCCCCCGCATCCTCCTCTGACGCACCTCCATCTTCTCCTCCCACATCTTTCTTCTTTTTCAAAATTCTCTTCTTCTTCGTCGTCGATTTCTTCCGCGGCGGCATATCTTCTTTCTTCTCGACGGCGGCAGCAATCTTCTTCTTTTTCGTTGATTTCTTCCCTTTTTTACCTCTGGATTCACTCGAAGAGGAAAGAGAAGAAGAAGAGGAAGAATCAGATGAATGCTTCGAAAGTGAGGACGAATCGGAGTCTGAATCATCCGATGAGCTCGAAGCAGCCGCGTTTCCTCGTTGACTTTGATGGGTTCTCTCCAACGCCGCATCCTTCTTCGCCTTAATAGCTGCCAACGTTTCTTGAACGCGTCGTCTTTTCTCCTCTTTCAATTGATCTGCCCGAGCTTTCTTCGCCGCAGCGGCTTCCTCTTTGGCTTTCTTAGCTTGCTCGGCGCGTTCTTTATCTAACGGTTCGTCCTTATCCTCATCGTCGTCTGAAGGAGGGAGCATAAACGCTTCTTTCTCGGGCGCGACGGCATCGTCGAACATATTTTCCGCTTTCTTGTTACTATTCTTCTTTTTCTTCTTCATTGGTTTAGTGAGTCCTTCTGCTTCGCGCATGGCGTCCATGGCGTCTTCATCCTCCTCCTCGTCGTCGTCCGGAAACTCGACATCGTCGTATTCCTCTTCATCTTCTCCTCCGTCAGAGTCGTCTGGAAATTCCACATCATCACCGACAATATCATCCTCGTCGTCGTCGCCGTCAACGTCTTCACCATCGCCGCTCTTTCTTTTATTCTCTTTCGTCTTCTTCTTCGCGCTCGCTTTACCTTTCTTCGTATCTCCATCTTCGTCCTCGCCTAAGCCCATATCCATAAAACTATGCATCGCGTTCCTTACTTGCGCGTTGTTCTTCAACTTCCTCACGCGCTCCAACACCACATCTGGATCCTCGTACGGGTACATCTCGTGCGCCCAATTTCTATACATGCCTAATATCAAAGCAATATCGTGCGTCTCGTTCCCTTTCCCTTTCCTTTCTCGATCGTACACATCCGCGAAGGTTTCGTAGACTTTTTGAATTCCGTTCGGGCCTAAAACGTGTTCCTCCACGGAAAACTTTGGTTTCCGTTTCGACTCTTTCTCTTCTGCTTTTGGTGTCGTCGTCGTTCCCCCCGCACCACCATCGCCGATGTCCATCGCTCGCTCGTCGTCTTCGTAGTTGTTGTTGTTGTTGTCGTTCACATCATCGTTCTTATTATTATTGTTCGTAGTCGTCGTCGCTTTGGTAGTGAGAGAGGAAAAATGTGCCTCTCTCTGATCTTTCGGCAACCACGACTCTTTCGGCGTCGCGCAATCTCGAGAGTAGTGTCCGGTTTGTCCGCACTTGTAACACGTTCCTGGTTTTGGTGGCATGATTCTCTTTGCTTTTGCTCTCTTTGTGTTCTTCTTATTATATATATATATATTACTTTTAAGAAGAGTGTGTTTGTGCGTGATATACTAATAGTAGTGTGTGTGTGTGATAAAGAAATTTAAACTTTTGAGACGACTCTTTTTTCGAAGGAAAAAATTCAGAAGAGAAAAATCAGCTTTTTTTTTGTTCTTTCTTCTTCTTCTTGCAAGAAAAGTCTTCACCACAATTCATTCATAATTCGCACTTCTCTCTCTCTCTCTCTCTCTGCTATATATACAAAAACATTAAACGACAAAAAGAAAGAGTAATAAAATAATGGACGCGATAGTAAAACTGGTGGAGATGAACTCCCGAAATCCTTGGTCACGAATTACTTCGGAGAAGATGTTTTTGAGCTTTTTACAAGGCGCGAACGTGCACAATTGCGCGGGCTTTTTTGTGAAATCATCGGAGGACGACGATTCTGTTACGAAGAAAATAATAACCGTATTGCCGAACAGCGTGCCGATATCGTGCTTACCCACCGGGGCGATGAAACTGAGCGTAGATTTAGATGTAGAAGATAGCGTTTTAGACGTTTTAAGGTCTGACGAAGGAGAAACAAACGAAGGGGAATCGTACATCGATACGCTTCGTTTGTTGATTTTAGTTTGTTTACGAACCGAGGCGTCGGTGGAGGAGAAACTCTCGATGACGTTCAGAAAGATGGAACAAAAGAGAGGGTTTGGAGTGACTTTAGAACACGTCAAAGAATGGATCGAAGACTGCGAAATCGTGATTGGATCTGAGATGAAGAGTTACATGAGGAAAGAGAGAGAAAATGGGTTGATGGAGGAGCGCGATGCGAATAGTAATAATAATAATAATAATAATAATAATAATAACAAAATCGAACGAAGCGCGTCGGCAACGCGGAGGAAGAGAATGAGTTTAAGTTTAGGTGAATTGAAGAAGAAAGAAGAGAGCACGACGCACTCGTTGCGGTGGATGCGCGGGAAAATGGAAGCGCACTTTCAGAAATATTTTAAAACGCACGGCGTGGCGATGGATTTTGTGGCGTTTACGGAAACGGTGTCGGAGATTTTAGAGATGTGGTCGACGGAGGCGTTGGATTCCGTCGAGCGGGCCTTCAAGGAGACGAAAAGTTACGATTCATTCAACGAGAAGATTGAGCGAGCAGAGGCATTGGGTGGAAGCGGATCCTCAACGACGACGAGTGGTGGTCCGGGTGAACATCGGAGACAGAATAGTGGGAATAAGCACTTGCTCCTATCTGGGAGATCTGTGGGTAGTAGTAGTGGAAGTAGCAATAAGAAACTCAATCGTGCTCCAAGCATAATTGAGACGGTTGCGAAAACGTTGAAGAAAGGGGTTGAATCCACCGTGATAAGTCGCGAAGGAAGTCTGCGCGAACCCAGTAACTCTATGTCTTTGACACATCACGAACGAGCGCTAAGCGACGACCGGTTGAGTAATTTGAGCAACCGATCTTTGCCGCGTAGTCCTACGCTTTCGAGACAAGACTCGGGGAGTGAATTGATCTACGCAAAACAGCCGATTAGTCCGACATATTCGAAGGATAATCTCCTTTCAACAGCCGGCGTTGGGGGAGGAGGAGGAGGAGGAGGCGCCTTTGGGATGAATCCAAACACCATCGTTTCGTATTTACCGCAACAATATAGACACGTCATCGACGGCGCGTTTGACGCTTTAGGCATGAGCACCAAAGCACACGGCGGATTTGCGACTCGAGAAGGAGAACACGTGAACGACAATTACTATTACGAAGAAGATTTTGAGGACGACGACGCGGACAGCGCGCACATGACCGAAGCGCAAAAACGCAGGCGTGACTTGAAATCCGAACTCTTTGAATCCGAACAAGAATTCATCGACGTCGAAAAGCAACAAGAAGGCATTTTTGAGGATACGACCTGGCATCGTCTCGTCGCATTCTTCCGTGAAGTTACCATCCGCCTCTTCCTTTACAACGTCGTCAAACTCTTGCTCATCATCGCCCTCCTTGCCGGCGACGCCGCGCTGTGCATGTTTGTCGTCAACCGTTTCGGCGTCGTCTCCGGTCTCGGCGTCGTCGTCATCATCAACCTCGGGTTCGCCGGCATTTTCACCTACTCCATGTTAAAGTTCCAAAAGCGCGAGAAAGGTTTACGAAACATGGAATTCGGGCACAACTGGGTCCGACAAACCGACCACATTTTGCAAGGCAACAATACGGTCGTCAACAGCGCTTTAAAAGCCGCGGAAACCGCGCAGAAAGTCGAAAGCATGAAGGACAAGTTCGTCTCGTCGCCGAACGCTAATACTAATACTAATAATAAATCGTCTTCTCAAGAACAAAAACAGCAACAACATTCGCCGATGAAGAAGAAAAATGACCCCGTAAATAAGTCGAGGGAGCGTTTCGAATCCGCGCACGAATACTTGTAATACTATTTTTATAACGAAGAATTTTAAAAACTCCATTTTCGCGTGCTCAAAAAAAAATTTTCACTCGATCGATGAAAAAGGAAAAAAGACAAAAAACAAGACAGACCAAAAAAGGCACACGCCCTTTCTCTTTTCATTTTTATCCACACTTTTAAGAAAGACTTTCTTCATCCTCGCCGCTTTCGTTGTTGTTTAAGAAGAAGGGTGACAATGCTTTTCTCCACCGCCGCATCGTCGTCATCGTCGACGCCGTTTGTCTTCTTTGTCTTCTTCTTCTTCTGTGTTCCAGTCCTCTTCTTTGCGAGGAACGCACACGCGCTCGACTACGATTGTTTGTGCGAGTGTTGTCTTCCCGGCCAGTGCGAGTTAGGGACGAGAAAACATACGTTCAACGTCGGGGACCCGCAGTTGTGCACGACGAACATGTGCGCCTCAAACGTGGCGAGCTGTCCAGACAGTGGGTCACACAACGCGGGAGGGACGAATATTGCGACGTATTTGGACTGTTCGTGCGCGTGTTGCAAAGACTCCAACTGTCCGACGTTGATTACGAACGCGTTTCATTCGGGCGGCATACAGCAGTGCACGCCGTCCGCGTGCTCGTCGAAGTTTTACTCGTGCCCAGACCCGGGGGCGCATAACTCGGCCTTAAACGAAAACTTCGCGACGTTTTACGATTGCACGTGCGGATGCGCGGACACGCCGTCACAAACCAAAGATATCAATCGTTTTTACGCGGGAAAGAGTACCATGTGCACGCAGAACGAGTGCGAGAGTCGGTTTACGACGTGTAAAGACGAAGGCGCGTCAGTTATTGAAGCGTGGTACACTGGAGAGGAAAGCGACAGCGAGAAGTTTGATTCGAGTCCTTGGGAGACATACAAGGACGGGAATGTTAGAATTTCAATTGGCGGGAAAACGGTGACTTTGTCAAAAGGCGCGGCGGCTGGGATTGCGGTTGTTGTTTTGTTTGTCGTATTTTCTGTGATTGGATATTTTGGGTATAGATTGTACCAACGAAGAAGAGGGTACCGATGGATGGTGTTTGACCACGACGAGGAAGGAAGAATAATGGCGAGAGAGGTGAAAGGGAGTAGCGACGTGGAAATGTCTTCGTCTAACAACAACAACATCAGCGCTAATAGTGGTGGTAACGCGGAGAATGTGGTACAGATTTCGTCGTTGCGGGCGCAACACGCTGCTGCTGCTGCGGCGGCGGCGGCACCAACTGCTACTCCCCCGGCGTCGGCTCCTGAGGCTCCTTCAGGAACTTCGCCGAATTATACTAGCACCGCAAAAAACGATGATCAGATGTCGCCGTATAGAGTGGACTGATATTAATAACAATGGATCATTGTAAGGAAAACAACCATAAAAACTCAAGTAACGGATATCCTTCGACTCTCCAATTCCTTTTTCAAAGCTTCTGTCAAGTAAGATTCGCACCCGAACGATGATACCATTGCGTCGTGTTCATCCCACAATTCCTTCGTCGCTTTTGCACCGGTATATCGCGCGCGGATGAGCGTATTTCGAGCGGTGTGTTCACCGCCGATGAACTCAACGACGTCGACTTTATACCCGAGTATACGCAGCACCAAAGCGCGCCATGCATCTGTCACGTTATCTATAGTTCTTTCGTACAATATGCCATGTCTTGCAATAGACGTCATTGGAGCTAACAAGACAGACGACGACGACGACGACGACGACGACGTTACGCTCTTTTTTATGCGAACGTGTAAATCATGATGACAGCACGGAGACGCTAATATCAACTTCGTCTTCCATCGCACCGCTCGAACCAAAGATTGATCCGTCGCCGTATCGCACGCGTGTAAAGCGATACACACGTCTACGTTTTCAGAACCAGGTATCTCCGCCTGTTCAATCGTCCCTTGGACGAAAGAAACGTCCCGCTCCCAACCTAACTCTTTCGCCACCGCTTCGTTGTGCTCTTTGCTTTGCCTCTTCACGTCTACACCGACGACGTTCGTGTCCATACTCTTTGTATTCTTCAGAAACGAATACGTCGCAAACGTCAAGTACGCGTTCCCGCATCCCAAATCGACGATGTTAAGTGGTTTCTTTGCAGATGTATATTCTTCGTCCGATGCAACAGGAAGGGAAGCTTCCAAGTGATGTAAAAACTCCTCCACTTGCTTATACTTATCCCTCTTTGCCGCTTTAATCTTCCCATCTTTCGTAGAGACGCCCACTTGCACTAAAAACGGGTCATCGGCTCGCATCAACCGTTTCTTCTCCCGGTCGTTCGCTAAAAACGACGCGTTCTTCCTCGTCGTGTTGATTAATCTCTTCGTCGAGTCCGCGCCGTTCGTCTTCTTCGATTCATCCTCGTCGTCGTGGTTACTCCTACTACTCTCTTCTTCTACACTACTCCTACTCTTTTTACTCCTGGACACGAACGCGTCTCCGCTCTTCGTCACTCGAATATCGTACGCCGTCTCGTCTCGCATATCCACCCGCCAATTCCCGTACCCGCCGTTCGCGACCACGTCCTCGAGTATCCCCTCCACTTCTTCATCGTGCACCGCGAAATTCTTGGTAAAACTCTGCGTCTCCGTAAACCGGATCAGTTGCACTTTCAACTCGTTCTTGATCAAAACCGGTCTAAACTCGCTCTTCTTAAATTCCGGTTTCTTCTGTTTCGGCGCCTTCCCGGTTCCCGAGAGTTTGACGACATATATATCGCGAGACGTCATCGTTCTTTCCTCCTCGTTATTTTCTTTCACTCCTCCTCTTCTTAACGAGTGGAGAAACAGTCGTTGCATTTCTTTCGCCGTTTTCGTCTCGAACGCGTGTCTGCCTTCGCGTATTCTCAATCGAAGATGAGGAGGAGGAGGAGGAGGACCGTTACTAATGTTGTTGTTGTTGTTCGCTTCTTCTTCTTCTTCTTCTTCTTCGCCTTTTGTGAATGCTTTTTCTGCTTTTTCTTTTTCTGCTCTCGTCGTCGTCCTCCTCCTCCTCACCACAAACTTCGTATTCTTTTGTGGTAACGACGACGACGAGTTTGGAGAACAACAGAAACAACGACGGCTCGAAATCATCCTCATCATCCTCATCCTCATCATCATCATCGTCGTAAAAGTGTCGTCTCCTCGTCCCAAAACTTCCACTTCTCCAAGAAAACAAAAAACAAACAAAAAATCAAAAAACAAACAAAAAAACTTTTCATCACAAGAAAGAAAGACACCCAAGAGAGAAGAAGAGTTTGTGTTCGTGCGTCATCATCGGTTATTCGTCGTCGTCGTTTTTTTTTAGAAGAAGAAGAAGAACGAAAGAAGAAGAACGAAAGAAGAAGAACGAAAGAAGTCTCTTATTATATACTCGTTTTTCTGAAACTCTGCTTTTTCTTTGCGATTCAGACGATACAGACGACGAGTTGTGAGAAGAAGAATACTACTACAGTCGTCAAAAACATTTTCATCGTCATCATCATCATCAACGGATGCAAATGACAACGATGATGATGAAAATAAAAAACGTCGTCCAATCGTACAAAGATTTATCAAAGTTTAAACTGAGCGTGTTCGTCGTCAGCACGGCGGCGGCTGGGGCGGTTTTAGGCACCACCCAACAACCTGTTACAACAACGGGAACGACGACGACAGAGAAGAAGAAGAACTCCTTAATCTCGTCCTCCTCGTCGTGGCTGCAGCAGCATTATCAGCAGAAGCAGCAAAAGCAGCAGCAATTTGTTCTTCTGGATGAAGAGAAAATAAAAACGATACTCAACGCTTCTTTCGGGACGGCGTTGTGCGCGTTTTCCGCGAACAGTTTGAACCAAATTTTGGAGAAGAAGCAAGACGGGATGATGGCGAGGACAATGCGAAGACCTTTGCCGAGCGGGAGGTTGTCGTTAGGGAACGCGATTGCGTTCGCGGCGGCGAGCGGGATTTCCGGGACGTGGTATTTGAACGAATATACGAACGAGACGACGGCGATGTTAGGTGGTGGAAACATTTTGTTGTACGCGTTCGTGTACACGCCTTTGAAGCAAGTGCACTGGTTGAACACGTGGGTAGGGGCGGTCGTGGGAGCGATTCCGCCGATGATGGGATACGCGGCGGCGGCAGATTTGAAGTTGATATCGAACAACGATGATACGAGCGGTTGGAGCAGTAGCAGTAGTAGTAGTAGTAGTAGTAGCAGTAGTAGCAGTAGTAGTAGTGGTAGTAGTACTAGTATTTCAAGTCTCTTAGGAGGAGAGAATTTCGCCAAAGGCATGGTTCTTCCTTTAGCGGTGTATTTGTGGCAAATGCCGCACTTTATGGCCCTAGCGACTATGGGTAGAGATGATTACATTAAAGGCGGGTATCGAATGTTGACGCACCCTTCGTTTGATCCAACTTTGCGAAGAGCCGCGAACGTGGCGGTTCGGAATTCGTTGATGCTTTTACCTCTTGGATTTATCGCCGAGAATGTTGGTCTGGTGTCTAAAGATTCTTCGTTTCGGTACGAAGCGGTCGCTTTGGGTGCGCCGCTCGTTGCGACGGCGCTCATGTTTCGTCAAAAAGCGAACATCACGAGCGCCCGAAGGATGTTTTACGGGTCGTTGGCGTATTTGCCTCTGTTTCAAATGGCGCTTTGCGTCAGAAATCGACAGCATTATTACGACGAGAGTGACAATGAAATAAACGAACACGATGACGACACAAACATCGCGAGACTTTTGATGACGCCAATCATCGCTTTACACGATTTGTTCGCCGTGGACGATTCGTGTCCGCAAGTCGCGCTGGCGGAGGAGAAACAAGAGGACGCAAAAAACGATAAGAAAGAGTAGAAGAAGAAGAAGTTCTTATTAGAATTTCGGCAAAAGTTAGCGCGGGCATGTAATTGATGTAGAAGATATTTATTCAACGAGAGCCTCTAGGCGCTTGCCAATCTAACTTTATCGGCCTACCGCCCATACACGGCGTGTTGTGTAACGTCGCCGCTTGGTCGATTTCGTCTTTTTTAAAGTCGGCGTATCCTTGTCCTCGAAACTCCCCGGTGTCTCGGTTTTCCAACCACCTCACTTTAATCATTTCCACTCCGGCGTTTTGCTTGAAGAAATCCCATATGAAGTCGTCCGTCATGTTAAAGTCTAAATTTCCCATGAACAACGTGTAACATCCGTGAGGTTTTTCCCCCATCTCTGGAAACTTCTTCTTGTTCTTTTCTTTTTGATTGCTATTCGGCAACGACTCGCCTCTCTCCGCCGCCGCTTTCCTTTCCTCCGCGGTGTTCCCTCTTTGCTCCCAACGCCGTATCTTACACTCTCTTTTCAAAACCATCCTCCCGGAATTCTCCACCGCTTTCGTCGCCTCTTCTTCCGAGTGAAACTCGACGACTCCGGCGCCTAAGAACTTCTTCGTCAACTTTTCCTCCATCCAGACGATGCTCTTAATCTCGCCGATATCCACGAACGCGCGTTTGAGACTCTCGTCGTCGATTTGCCAGGACAAGTTCCCCACGTACACTTTCGTGTTCGACAGTGGGAACTCTCCAGGTTTCGGCGGCTTCTTCTTCTCCTCTTTTTGTTTCTCTTCTTCTTCTTTTCTAGTCGTAGTAGTATTCCCGTCGTCTTCAAATCCTCCTTCGTACTCGTCGTCGTCCGCATCGGGAACCTCAACAAAATTATCATACCCGATGTTCTTCTCGTCGTCGTTCTCCTCCTGCGCTTTCATCTTCCTCATTTTCTTCGCTCGTTTCTTTGCCAGCTTTTTCGCCTCCACATCGTCATCATCATCGTCTCGTTTCGTTTTCTTTCCTCCCATAGAATGCTCTCGTTCTCTCTCAACAAAGAGTAGTTGGACGCAGTAAAAGAGTTGTTGTTGTTGTTGTTGCGTGTTTTTGGATTCGCCGCCGCTCTGAGACGCTTTTTTGCTCCAAAACGACAAAATTTGTTTTGCACTTTTTTTCTTCTTCTTCTCAATAATAATAAATTCCACTCGCTCTCACTTCTTCATCGTAATATATTTATGATATGTGTGGATGACGAGGATGGTGAAAACAACGACAGAGACGTACTGCGACGACGACGAGACGATTGAGTTCTTCTCTGAGTTCTACTCTTACTGCGCGGAGCGATTGAAAATGAAAACGACGACGACGGAAGAAGAAGAAGAAGAAGAAGAAGAAACGATTTCATCATCAGTTTTGGAGGACGTGACCAGATTGGTGATTTTCTTTGACGACGACGACGAAGAAGACAAAGAGAAGCGAAAAGAGTACTTGACTTTAGAGAAGAAACGCGTGGAGAGATACAGAGATTTACGAAGAAGAAGTGAAAGAAGAAGGAAAGATGGAGAGAAAAGAACGACGAATGTATTCGCGGGCGTGGAAGCGCTGCTGGCGGTTATCGCAGAAAAAACGACGACGCACGAGAAGAAGAAGAAGTTAAAGAAGAAGAAAGAAGTCTCTGATGAAGATATTTCTAATAAGAAGGATACCAAAAATGATACGCTGCGCAAAGCGTGGGAACAGATCGTGCCGAAGGAGCACTTCGTGAACGCGATGCTAAACGCAGATGTGAGCGATTCGCGAATAAAAAACGCGAATAAAGCGATGGCGGAAATGTTCAAGGAGTGCGTAGAGATGGAATGTAGCTCGACGACGTCCGACGCGCCGGCGACGTCGTTCTTCGAGACGGGTGAATTTTTACGAGATAGTGAAGAAGTTACGAACGAAACGAACGCCCAGAAGTACTATTGCGATCTAGAGCGCGCGTCGGAGGAAATGCGGACGCTTTTAAACGCGTGCGAACGCGCCGATTTAATCTTGAAGAAACGCTTGTACGAGCGTCTAGTTTTAGAAGAGCATCAAAAAGAAAAAGAACGAGAGATTGGAGCGGTGGAAATGTTTGCCAGGGGATGTTGTCTGTTACCGCATCGGAAGGGAGTGCGCGATAGAGAAATGCATAGCAGTGATAAGAACGCAAGTAGAAGCATTGTTCTCGCGTCGACGTGTTTACAAATTTTGTCTAGAAGAGGATACGCGGATAAGTGCGCGAATGCGATTGCTTTTGTTCATTTTAGAGAAGAAGAACGGGAAGAACAAGATGAAAAAAAGTTCGTCGATCAAAAGGATGAGAGTCTAGCGCGCGTATTAGACTCGATATCAGATACGCGGGCGTGTTGCAAAGTAATCGAAAGCGTTATTGTTGACGTTTTCGGGAGGAAAAAATACACAAGCGCCAGTCGCGACTGCGAACGCGTGCTTCGTCAGATGTTAAAGCTGAGATTTTGGAAGTGCGAAACGACCAGATACTTCATGGGGGAGGAGTTGCTACTTCGAAAAGGGTGTCCAAGGAATGTACTCCCGTCGCTGCTTCGTCTGCTGATTGTTAATCCTTTACCCACAGATTATCTCGCTGATGAAAAAAACGGAGACGAAGCCGGAGCAATCGCATCGGAAAATGTGAGCGTTGAAGACTTCAAACACGCGATTATAGTGAGCGCGTGCGAGTTATGGGCGTCGAAAGAGTTTGTCGTCGGGAGTTCAGCGAAAGCGAAGGGCCACTTGGCGGCTATTATAAACGCGACATTAATCCTATCGCAATCTTCCGGCGCTTCGTGGGAAAAGTTCGTCAACGGCATCGAAAGTGGAAAATTCAACGATGGCACGACGATGACGTCTTACATTGTCGACGGCATATCGTCTCGATTAGAATCGTCCTCAGCACAAAATCGCGCGCACGCGTCGCGAATCGCCAAACAATTTTCGTTGGCCATGAACACAGAAAATCCAACGATGTTGGATTTAAACGCACCGGTAGATGGTGATACCGACCTTCTCGATCCAGATGAAGGCGAGGACGACGACGACGACGACGATGGATATCGAAGCGCGAACGAAGCCGAGTGGGAATCAAACGTGAAAGTGACACTTGGTGAATACGACGCGTCGAAAGTGTTACCATCTTCTTTTTACGAGGCGGAAACTGTCGAAGGGGAAAGCAAAAGAGAGAAAGGACCAACCATCGATATCGAAGAAGTAGACGAGCAAGATGAAGAGGACGACTCTGAAGAGGACGATGAAGAGTTTCGAGCGTACGATATCGACTCAGATGATGACGACGAGCTCACGCAGAAGAATTCGAACGCGAAGAATTTGAAGCGGCATTTAAAACAGCTTCCAAAACCGCGAACTTTGCGCGAAGCTTTGAACGCTTTGCGGCGCGTCAAACCTTCCCAACACATTGCCGATGCAGATTTAGCAGACGCACAGGAAGGTGCCGTGTATGCATTAGCAGAAATGTTTGAAACCGTCCCAGATGAACTCTTTTCCGTAGCTGGTCAGTTTTCAATCGCGCTATTACACGCGAATCCACCGACGCCTTCGGTGAAAGCGCTGGAAATATCGCGCATGAACGGTTTAACAAGATTGTTTGAAAACGCTCCGGAAGAGTCTATTCCAACAGCCATTGGTCATGCGTTCGATGGAACGAGTTGCGATTCGAGTCATAAACTGGAGGTTTTGAGTTGCATCGCGCAAGCCGCGAAGACGTTATCGGCATTGCCTCCTCCATCATCGAGCGCTTCTCTCGAGCCAGGAGAAAGCGAAAAATCAGCGATTGCTGCAACGAGCGGTAAAACGCGCGTGTTCGCTCCGAAAGCTTTGGAAAACCAAAACAGAGGTATCGGGCGAATCGGTCATAGAACTCGTTCGGCGCTCATAGGTCCGACAATCGTCGCCCCGTTATTGGTTTCGTTATCATCCCAGTTAGAAAAAATGGCCGATTTATCTTCCTCAATAGGTAGCGAAGCTATAGTTTTATCCGCAATGTTGGATTGCATCGGCGAATGTTGCTGCCGGACACAAAACGCCGTCAATTCCTTTAATACTTCGTTGGCAACGCTCGCGACGCTCACCAAACACGACTCGTTTTTGTTGAAGCACTGCAATCCGAGCGTCCGGTCGAGCGCGTTGGTAGCGTGCGCGAAAGCGTTAATGGTTGTGCCAGATATCATGGCTAAGGAAGAATTGATGCTCTCGTTACAAGAATGTCACAATCAGGAGGACGACGATAGTGACAGAGCAGAACGTCACGAAACGAAAACGTCCAAACTCTTTGCCGCGATTGAGAAAATCACCTCCATCGCTAGAATCGAAAACGCTCGCGGCGTCGACGAGCAGTGTCGCTCCGCCGGCGTTTTCGCTCTAGCCGCCGCACGAGACGTCGTCAAACGCGCCACGGAGAATACTTTACTCGATAATCAAAACGACGACCCGGAAAAGCAGCAGCACAACCTCTCTGTTCAAGACTTTGTTTTACCGAAAACCGAGAGCAAGCGCTTTCAACAAAGCGCGAGTCAAGTGGTCGCAAAAGCCATGGAAAAGTTACGAGTGAACGCTCCCGTTGGCGAAATGAAAAAGAAAGAGAGCGTTCGTTTCGCGTAGAATCAGGAAATAGATAGATGTGTAGAACTTTAGACATGTAGAAGCGCGTGATTTACGTAGAACGCGTATTAATGTGTGTACGTTGCGCTTGCGCGTTTCATTTTTTTCCTTTTGTTTTCGTTTTTACTTTTTCGCTGCTGCCTCGGGCTCTTCTTCCTCGCCATTAAAAACGACTCCCGATCGTCATTCAATTTTGCACGACGCGTAAGAACACACACACACGCTTACACTACTCGCGGTATAAAAGCGATCGTCATCGAGCAGCTGTCGAATACGAAAGAAAAGAGGGCAAATTTCTTTTCCAAAGAGAGTTTGAGATAGAAATAGTATTCAGAGCGAGAAGAACAGAGTCGTGAGATTGTAAAATTGACGGCTAGCGGCGAATACACACAATAAGAACAACAACAACAACAACAACAACAACAAATAAACAAATAAGCAAATAAGCAAAAATGATACAACAAGATAGCAAAACGAAACTGTTTAGAATACGGAAAACCGTCTCTAAAATGCTCGCCTCTCGCGGGTATTTAGTTTCCCAAAAAGAGTTGGAACGAGACAAGGATTCGTTTTTGGAGGAATTCGGGGAAGTGTCGAGAGAGCATTTAACTATTATGGTTCCGAAAAGAGACGATCCGTCGGAAAACATATTCGTGTTTTTCCCGGAGGAAGAGAAAGTCGGGGTGAAGATGATTAAAGATTACGCGAAGAGAATGCGAGAGGAGAACGTTATGCGAGCGATTATCGTGATTAGAAGCTCCTTGACGCCGTTCGCGAAGCAGTCGCTGTTGGAGGTGCAGCAACAAAAGTTCATCATCGAAACTTTTCAAGAGACGGAGTTATTGGTGAATATTACCGACCATATTTTAGTTCCCAAACATGTTTTGCTAACCGATGAGGAGAAGAAGACGTTGTTGGAAAGATATAAAGTGAGAGAGACACAGTTGCCGAGGATTCAATTGCACGACCCCGTGGCGAGATATTATGGGATGCGTAGAGGGCAAGTCGTGAGAATTATTAGACCGAGTGAAACCGCGGGGAGGTATGTGACGTACAGACTTTGCGTTTAGACAGAGAAAACTGCGATATTACTATGTATGTATGTACTATTCTAATTCATTATATTTCCTCACGTGGTTCTATTCTTCTATGTGCACTTATCGTTGTTTGTTTTATCAGCGTCATCACGTACGCATACACTTGCTTCACAGTGCCTTGACAAGGATTAGCAATCGAATGTTGAGTCGCGATCAGCAGTAGAACTTTTCTGACTGTTTCTTTCGTAAAGTCTACCGGTAAGTGTGCTTTGTTCTTGACCAACTGAAACGCAGCGATGACTGCAATCGAGAGATCTTTCGCATCGTCGCAACACACAAAAACGCCTGTATTTTTACCTTCTGTGGTTGCATGTTTCATCAAAAACTCCACGCATATCGGTAATTTTTCTTCTATATCACCTCTTTTCTGCTTGGCAAACTTTAAAGGCACGTGTAAATACTCCTTCGTGTCTTCGCGCTTGACTGAAAAATTGGGCGAGTGTTTTGAACCAACGTATAAAACCGCATGAACATCCTCCTCTCTCGCGTTCCCATTGAGAAGCGCTTGAAACGTTCCAACGTATACATTTGAGTCTAAAGCATCTTTTAAGGATATAAACACATCCTCATTTTCATTCCCGTCCATGTCATCCTCGCTGCCCGTTTGTATCACTTCTCTGATTAAACGTTCGCACGCTTTCGAGCTTTCGCACGAAACAAACTTCTCCATGTGTCGTTGGAACTGCTTCGGTGTTAAATCGAAAGCCCACGTTTCCTCGTCGTCTGCGGCACCCGGAAAGTAGTTGTACGATATCGTCTTATTACCTAGTTCGAATTTACATCTCTCTCCGGATTTCGTCAGCGGCATCGAGGCGCTCAGAAGATACAAAACCGTCGCCTTCTTTTTTTCCCGACTTCTCGCGACGATATTCTCCAAATTGTTCCTACAAACGTACTCACAGTGAAGCGGTCCAGACTTTTCCAAACCTTCTTTAATCTCCGCGAAGTGTGCCTCGGGAACCACGCTCAAAAATGTCTCCACGAACGACGCCATTTTCGTCTCAATCGCGTGTAATTCGTTTTCGCTCAAGAAATCCGGAAATTCATCTTTTTCAATCCGAGCGTTTTTTACAATCACTTCGCACGCTCGATTAATAGTCGCACACCATATCGGAACAGTCTTGGCCAAAGCGTCTGGAAACCGTTTCGTTTTACTCTTCGTCGCGTCCACTATGATGACTTTAGATGCTGATCCATCTCGACTCGCTTCTAACAAAACGTGCGTATTCAACCGACTTTGCGAAAATTGGTGATTTAAGTTATGTCCGTCGATGGATTTGAATGTGCACGTTTTTGCTTTCCGTAAATCCGTATACCACGCGCCGCACCGCAAATTCGCAAAGACAACAGGCAAAGTCTGCTCTCCTCCGAGTTTCTCTATGGTCTCCTGTACGAACGCATGATCCACGTAAACGCTTCTCATTCGATTCAAAACGTCCTGGTTACTTTTGCGAATCTCTCGACACCGCTGATAAAAATTGGGCTTAATCGACCGCTCGATGTCCTCGTCTGCGAGTAAAGCGAACTTCTCGTTATCAGTAGTATACCCTTCCTCGTTGTCGCCGATGTCATAATCTTCCTGAACATCCATGCTGTTAATTCGTTTTACTCCTCTTTCGATCTCGTTCTAGTTCAAACGCCAGTTGTTCTCGTTCAAATTCCAGCTGTTCTCTTTTCAATTTTAACATTTCTCGTTCCAACTCCATCTTTTGTTCTTTTTCCGATCGGTCTTTCTTCATATTTTGCTCGTGCCAATCCAAATCTTCTTTCAACTTTCGCGCGTGCTCAATATCTCGTGCTTTCATTCTTTCTTGGTGACGCAACCTGTCCATTTCTATGTCCCGCATTACGCTGTTCGTTCGCATTACGCTGTTCCGCATTTCAGCTTGGAATTGTAAGTGATATTTACTCAGCTCAACTTTTCGCACAGCTCGCTCGTTCACATCATCATTCGCGGGAGGATGGACCGACGAAGGCGTTCTCGGTGCCATTATTATTATTATTATTATTATTATTATTAGTAGTAGTAGTAGTAGTAGTAGTATTATTATTATTATTATTAGTATTATTACGACGACGACGATGTGTGTGTGTGTGTGTGTGTGTGTGTGTTGTGAAAGAAACAGTTGCAAGAATTTTTTGAAAAACTTCAATCGCGCGATGAAAACGCGCAACCGACAACCGGACAACGAACAGAGGCAAAAAATAAAAAAGCAAGACAGAATTCTCTCTCCCCCTCACAAAACGACGATGACCGCAGAAGAAGAAGAAGAAGAAGAAGAAGAAGAAGAAGAAGAAGAAGAAGAAGAGTGGACGACTCTGAAACACCAACGCGAAACGAACGTTCCTCCATCTCTCTCCTCCTATGAAGAAGAAGAAGAAGAAGATGGAACAACGTGCGTTTCGTCCGTGTCCGAAGCCATCGATATCGCTTTGCGTGCTTTCGAATCTCGAGCGGAGATGTACTCTCGAGTGAAACGTGCTCACGGGGACGTTTTAGAACGTGTACGCCGAGGAGAGCGAGGAGAGTCGTCGTCGTCCGTCGCTTTTGTGGAATACGAGAAATCGTTAGCCGCGTTTGCTTCGGACATGAACGAGCTGAACGGGAAGTTGAAGCACGTTTTGCAATATCTCGCTCGAGAAGAAGAAGAAGAAGAAAAAGAAGAAGAGGACGAAAAGCGAGTGTGTTTTCAGCTCTTAAAATCGGTTCAAGAACAAGAGAAGGAGAAGTTACGACTGACGACGGTGGAGATGGCGTTGAAGACTCACTACGAGATGAAGAATTGGTCGTGGCAACAGGACGGGTACGTGGAAGAGGAAGAAGAGCGGGAGGAACGAGAAGAGGAGAAAGAAAACGCCTCGTCGGCTTCGGCGTTGAAGCCGTCGTGGGCGACGTACGTCGACGGCGAGAAGAACGACGCGTACGAAGGGCAAAGGAAGTGCTGCGAAGAAGCTCCGGAGCCAACAAAGATTGAGTTTGAAAACGCGATGAAAGAAACGACTGTAGGATTGGAAAATTGTATACAAACGATCAACGACGCGAGAGAGGAGTTGTTGGAAATTAAAGCGTCTTACTTGTCTCTTTGAGCGGCGAGAACGAGAGAAGGGAGATAGTATCATAGATTAAAGAGATTCGTTGTAGAAGTAGAGGTAGTATATAGTAAAAGGTTATATTTATAGTTATATATAGAGACTAAGGTAGGACTAAGAATCAAAGCAAATTACACGTCTCTCTCTCTCTCTCTTCAAACGTTTGTCGAGTTTTAGAGATTTAACGAGCGAAGCGAGAAAGCGCCGAAAAGCCACTCTCCCATCCTCGCTCTTCTCCTTTCTCTTCAAACTCTCGAAAGCGAGTGCGCGACGAAATAATAAACATGGTCTAAATTAAATTGAATGTAATTCTCTCGATACGGAGTAAAGAATTACTTCAATTCGGATTTAGCGCCAGCCTCTTCCAAAGTCTTTTGCGCCGCCTCGCAATCTTCCTTCTTCTTACCTTCCAACAAAGTGAACGGCAAGTTGGTCACGGCGTCCTTCGCTTCCTTCAAGCCGAGTTCGGACAAGCCTCTGACAACCTTAATGCACGCGATTCTCTTGTCCGCGGCGACTTCAGTGATAACCAAGTCAAACTCCGTCTTCGCTTCGGCCGCTTCACCACCACCAGCGGCCGCGCCAGCCGCCATGACCATACCGCCGCCCGCCGGCGCGGAGGCGTCGACGCCGAACGTTTCTTCGATTTGGGCGACGAGTTCCGAGGCTTCCATGAGGGTGAGCGTTTTCATCGATTCAATGATTTCGTCCGTCTTGGCAGATTTCAAGGCGATTCTGGCACCTCTCGTCGGCTTAGCCTGTTTTAAACGACGCGGTATATCGGAGTGAAAGAGAACGAAATATAAAGGTCAGCACATGCAGGGGTCCATTGAAAATGCTACTACATAAAGTTGAAGAAAGACGAGAGAAAAATGTGTGCACGTGCGCGCGCGGAAAACAAAAAACCACCCCAAGAAAAACCACCCCAGCTTTTGGCTAAGGTTTTTTCTCTCTCCTCCTCCCAAAAACCTCTCTCTCTCAATTTGAGGGTTAGAATTTCGTAAAACGGGATGAAGAGACGCGTTGGAACGGCACACTCTCGCACAGGTCGCGCGACTTGGACGTAAAAACATCCACGGCGAGTGATTTTCGCGGTCTGCGCGCCGATTCACGTCCGCAACCACCTAAAATCATCGACAGATTACGCGAATCCAGCCGGCTCGTGACCACCGCGACGACGACGCGCAAATGCGAAAAAAAAGAGGAATTTCTAAAGCGCGCGAGCAACACCGCGCGCGACATTTATCAGACGCACCTTCAAGCTAGATTTCGCCATGGTGGCGTTCACGCGAACGGTAGTGGAGCAACTGAGAGTGAAAGACATGTTTATTTTATTTTACGTAGTAAAGTAGTACTGTGTGTGATTGTAATGGCGACGGCTTGGCAACTTTATCTGCTTTTTTGGAGAGGGAAGCCAAAAAAGCTCAAAATTCCTCGTTGCATGAAACTGGTCTTTTTTCATCATGGTTTTGGTTTTAAGCATAAACGCGCAAGACAAAAATGAAGAAGTATATGGATAATATTTCATCAAACTATTTCTCGAGTGATTGATTTCGGTAACTTTTCAAACCCACCGAACATGATCTCACCGTTCGATCCTTGCTTCTTCCCGTCGCGTGCCGTTGGAATCTTTGAAGGATCTATGATCACGTGCTTGATATTTGCACGCCTCCACGTATACGTTACGTGTACCATCCCGTCGCTCGCTTGTATAATCGCCGGGTAACTAAACTCTAACAATCGCCCTCCGCTATCTTCTAAACGCATGACGCGTTCCCACGTGTCCCCGTCGTCGTGTGACACCGCTAACGCTAACACGCCTCGTCCCGCGATGGCGTGTTTGAACGAGTGATTATACACAATCAATAATCGTCCGTCTCGCAATTTTACGACATCGAAACCGGTATTCGGACACGGTATTTGCGAAAATACCGCGTCGGTCCAAATTCGTCCGGTGCTATCTCCGACCGCGGCTACCGCATAACTACTCCTACTCCTGGCCATCATCCGTATGCCGTTCGCCGCGTCTCCTGCGAGCATGCTTTGCTTCCAAAACACCGGCTGAATCACTCTCTGTTGCACGCTCGCCCCTCCGCCTTTTTCGCTCACCGCGAACTTCGCGTACGTCTTGAACTCGTCCTCCATCGTCATCGCCTCAACTACAATCTCCCAATCCTTCCCTCTCGCGCCAAACTCTCGACTACTCGGCAATAAAATGGTACCATCGTCCAACTCTAACGGTTTATTCTTCGCCGGACCGACAATCCCGTTCGGCATCGCCACGGACGAAGACCACGTGTTCCCTCCGTCTCTCGATTTCACGTAATACCCTTTCCAATTTGCCGGCGTTCGTCCGTGCTTATAAAACAAAAATAAATCCCCATTCGACCTTTTAAACAACACCGGGTTCCACGTAGGAACGCCTTTCGGGTGCACGACCAACTCTGGTGCGCTCCATTTCCCGTTTTGATATCGCGCGGTGTAAATACCAACGTCCGGTTTGCTCTCGAACTGCCCCGCAAACCAACTCACGAGAAACTGCCCTGAAGAAATCTCACAAATAGACGACGCGTGATGCGACGGTTTCGGTTTGTGGTCTTTCATGACTAAAGTTTCAAACGTAATGGACGGGTGCTTCACTCGTGTGGATTGATGGTCGTTCTCGTCGTCATCTCGCTGAGTATTCAAAGCGCCAAAACCCGTTCGCGCCGGGCGAGAGATTTCGCCGTGCCAACCGATGAAGGCGCCGGCGCGATCGCCGCCGTTCAACGCTTCTCCGGTACGCGCGAATTCGACGAAGACGAGGAGGAGGAATGCGAGGAGAAAAGAAGGGCGCATCGTGTGATCGCTTCTTCTTTGTCTTCTTCTTCTTCTTCTTCTTCTTCTTTCTGTCAGAGTTTAAATTTGAAGCAAAAACTGATTACTCGCTCATAAAAAGTAAACAAAAATACTTCTAAATTCTCTCTACGTGTACTAGTACCTACTACAACTCTATGCTCTATATATGCTCTCTCTCTCTCTCTCTGTGTGTGTGTATGTATATAATCTAATTTGACTTATCCACGGAAACGACTCGATTGAATCCGGCTAACGTCGCGTGGAAGATGAAGAATGAAAAGAGCATCAATACCGCGATGAACGCGAGATCGGTGGCGTACGCGTCGTTCGATTCCGAAACGTTTACGAAATCGACTAAAGCGCGGTTTTCCGTCGATTCGGCGTCGTCGACGGCAACGCCTAAAAACCATTCTATTAGGTTCGATTCGCTCGTATCGATCAAGTCACGAGTGTAACCGATGAGAATGTCGATGCCGTTTCTTCGAAGGAGCGAGCCGCCATTCTTCCCATAATATTGACTTCGCGACGTTTTGGTTGTTTCTGCGCCGGACCATGCAGAAATGCCGTGCGGATATTGCGTGTACTCTGCGCCGCCTTCGATATCGAAACTCGCAATGTCGAAAATAGCGTTACCGTCGACGATATCTTCTCGAGGGTTACCAAGGTCCATGGGCCACGCAGATAAAATTTTCACCGTCGATTGCTCGTTGATTTTTCGATTCCAAGTCATGATGTAATAACCAGCCAATTGCTTATCGTTCGCTTTGACAGCGCTCAGTCCGTACGGTAATCCATATTCGCGAACATCGATTTTTGCTCTTTCCTTGAGAGAAACTTCACCTCCACCTTCAGCGTCGACGACTATGTCGAAAAGCATGACGCGATAATTCTCTCGATCCGCGACGGCGAGTTCGGTACCATCCATCGATATCGCTAACGCGTGTGGTACGTTTAATTGCATTTCGTCTCGCACGATAGTATCGCCCACGTACACGTGTTTGTCGTTGTATATGGCAACGCGGTGATTGCAATATCCGTCCGCGACAAAAAACGACCCATCAGCTAAAATTTCCACCGCAGTTGGTTTGCAAAAGCCTTGCGCGCCGTGATGTTGTCCTTCCGAATTGGGCATTTTCCGAAACGGTTGCATAGCCGTTCCAAACTCATTCAACATTTTACCGGTGACCGCATCGTACGTGATGACCTGGTGCAAGCCACAATCTGTCACCCAAACTTCTTTTGCGTCCGGCGATAAGGAAATGCCGTGCGGCATGAAGTGTTTATCTTTGCCAAATTTTCGATCAATCGCGCCGGTGACTAAATGAATTCTGAGAATTGTTTCGACATCGATTGGCGTTTTCGAGCCTACGTACTCGTTCGTTTCAACGTCGAAGCTGTATTCGTCCCAAACAACTTTCGGACCTCTGTGAAAGACCCACGCGAACTCTCCACCCGGTTCGACGACCACGCCGCCGACTTGACCAATCCTAAACGTCTCTTTATCGCGAACGTTCATCTTTACCGTCAACGGCGGATTAGATTTAGATATCTTTAAATCCGTCGCGAAAGGTCTCGTTCCTATGAACGACTGTGTTCCCGACGATCCGGTACCGATGGAAATATCAAACGGCGCGCCTCCTTTGCTCATGCACGACAAACTCGCCGGCTCGTCCGAGTGTACCATGAGATATAAATTGCACATCTCGTTCGTGTGCCCCCACCCGGCTTTTGTTACCGCTGTCCTCGACATGGTGTTAAAGTAACACGTCGTTCTCAATACATCGCCTGGAGCGATGATTAATTTCTTCTCCGCGATTTGCTCGAATTCTTGCGGCAACTGCGGGTCCCGTTCTAAAAGCAAAACGCCTTTACCCCGTCTCTCGCGATTTCCTGTTCTGCCAGCGCCACCGACCATTCGCTCAAGAGTCACCCTCCTCCCTAACTCGTGCGTGTGCACTCGAAACCCAAAAGCTTTCAATGCTCTCGGCTGGTCGTACACGCATGTCGCCTCTACCTTAACCTCCTCTTTCCCGGGCGGCAAATGAAATCCAGTCGCCCACACCAACGTCGCCGCCGAGGAGATCGGAAATCCTTTCCTTGCGTGCACGATAACCCCACTCTTCCCGTTTCTGTTGTTACTACTATCTACAGCACCATTCGGATCTAAATAATGCACCTCCAGTACTAAGCTATTAAACGTATTCTTCGCCTCGCCGCCGCCGATGCGGAACCCGACGTTTTGCGGCATGTGCAAAGGCGCCGCGTTCTTCCCCCACGCGAACAAAACTGCCTCCTGCTCGTCCTCGTTCGCGCACACCGCGCCTCTCGGTTCTCCTTCGCCGCCGTTCGTAGAAGAAGAAGAAGAAGAAAACATCCCGCCGACTCGGATTTTTTTTAACGTTTTGGACGCTTCTCGTTCTCGGCATCCGAACAAGAGCATGTGGTGCACGACGGCCATATCTGCGACCGGTTCGAACGAAGTCACCGAGTGCGCAGTTTCCGGCATCGCCAACGTGGTATACACGTAACTGTTTTCAGAAAGAAAGAAAAAGTGAATACGTTTTGTTCTTGGTCAGCTCAAAGAGGTCGAATACGACGTGGAAAGAAGAAGAGGAAGTCTAGAAGAAGAAACTCGTGCGAGCGCTTTTGTCGTACCTGTCCGTCTCCGTCACGTCGCGGTCGTTCACGAGCAGCGAAAGCGCTGTATCTCGGACGTCGCGATGATGCTGATGAAGAAGATCATCATCATCATCATCATCGGACGACGACGACGACGAGAATACCGATTTCGATCCTCCCGCGAAAAAAAAGAGGAGAGAGAGGAGAAGGAGAAGGCGCGTTTTTGGAGTCCTGGGAGGAAACGGAAGAGGAGGAGGAAAGCGCGTCGTCATCTTCGAACCACCCGCAGATTAAGAGACGACACAGTCAACGAGAGCATCCATCGTATCAAAAGAATTATTTATAACGGAGAGACCCCCAAAACAACCATTGCAACCGTTTTTTTGCTTTTTTTTTGTCTCTCTGTCGTTTTTTTTTTGTGCTGACAAGACAGATGATTTCTTTCGCATTTCTTCAATTAAAGATGACGCATTTAAGTTGGTGTTGTGGTTGTAATCGTGTTGCTTCTTCTTCTTCGTCTCCTCGCGCTCTTCTTCTTCAAAAGTCTTTTACGTCGTTTCGGCGAGGACAACGACCAACGTCTCGTCGATTTCGGCGAGAATCCTTCGTCTTTTATTCCTCCTCCTCCGAACACAGCGCTAAAGAAGAAGAAGAAGAAGAAGAAGAAGAAAAAGAGAAGAAGAATTACAACAACAACAACAACGGTAGTATTAGTTTCAAAAACGAACGAAACGAAATCGACGACGTTTTATTCTCCTTCCCTGCTGCTAATGCTGCTGATAACGCCTCCTCTTCCTCGCAAACAAAAGCCTCGAAGGGAAAAGCGTCGAAGTCGTTCCCCGTGGAAGCGGAGATTTTGGTTGAAGATGATGTGAACGACGATTACGAAGAGTGGGAAAAAAACGTCTCGAAAGAAGCGAGAAAAAAATGGAACGACGTGAGCAAAGAAATCGGGGAAGAGACGACGTTTACGGTCGGCAAGAAAGATTTAGACGAGAAGTTTCTCTCGGAAGTGCTTTTGTATCTGTTTAAATCGAACGATCAAAACGTGCCGGCGCATTTGTTCTTGAACAAAATCAAACGCTCGATGACGTTGGACGGGTATAAAGCGATTTTAGTCGGGTGCGGGAGAGCGAACAAGTGGGAATTGTGCGAACAAATCATCGATTTCGTGAAGAAGGAGACTAAAGAGTCGGAGAAGGAGTCGAGCTTGGATGGAATCGTGACCGCGAACTGGTTCGTGGCGATTATAGACGCGAGAATTAAGGAGAAGTCATTCGCAGACGTGGCGTCGTGTTTTGAGAAAATGTTCGAGTTTAAATGTCAACCGTCAGGGGCAGCCATAGAGTCGTTCGCGAGGTTCACCGATTTCGAATACGAGTTTGATGACGATTTGAAAGAACGAGCGAAAGATATTTACGAATGGCTCGTGGATACCGACGCGGGTAAGGCGTTGTGGCCGACGTATTTCGGAGAAGCCGGGGTGGATAACTTACCGGGGAAGAACTCGAAGAGCGGGAAGACGAAAACCATACGGGTGGCGATGGAAGCCATGGACGTCGATTTAGGTGGTGACATTGAAAAGTTACAGGAGAAGTTATCCGACTTCTATTAGTGAATTGTTCATATTCCAGTCGAGTAGTAATAATAATAGTAGTAGTAGTAATGTAGTCGTTTAGTAGTACCAAGTATTATAAAAAGTTTAAGCAAATCCAAATGATCAAATCAAATCGTAAACCTTTTAACGAGCCGGAGCAAGCTTTTGGCTCGGCATGCCTCCTTCCAAGTGCGCGCCTCGGTACAACTCTTCCACGACTTCCGACAACGTCGGGTGCGCCTTGGTGGTAAACTTCAAGTCGTACAACGTTTGCTCGTTGTTAATCGCGTTGGAGATTTCGTGCACTAAATCCGCGGCGTGTAAACCAAAGATCCACGCGCCGTACATCTTCCCAGTTTTCGGATCGTAAATCAATTTGGCCATACCTTCAGCCTCTTTCTCTGCCAACGCCTTCGAGTTCGCCTTGAACGACGTCTTGCACGTGGCAATTGTGAAACCTTCTTTCTCTGCTCTTTCTTTCGCTTGCTCTTCGGTCAAACCGACGAAGGAGACTTCCGGATGAGTAAAGCACGCGGCTGGAATCGCCTCGTGGTTGACGACGTTTTCTCTACCAACCATGTTTTCGACGCACGAAATACCTTGAGTACTCGCGGCGTGCGCCAACATCAGCTTACCGTTCGCGTCACCGATGCACCAAACACCTTCGATGACGTTCCCGTCCGTGTCCAACACTTGGCACTTTTCATTGGTCGGGACGAATCCTCTTTGCGTCTCGACTTTCAAATTGTCCAAGTTCAACCCCGCGGTGTATGGGGAGCGACCGGTGGCGACCATGCACGCGTCCACTTCCATAACATCGACGACTTCCTTCGTCGTCGCGTCGGTTAATTCAATCGTGACGGGTTTTTCACCCGGAATACCCGGCGTGACTTTCGTCGCGAATTTGTTCGTCACGTAGTCGATGTTTCTCGGGCTAATCAAAACTCTCTCCGCCAGCTTGGCAATCTCTCTGTCAAAACCAGGCATGATCATCGGCATGGCCTCAATAAAGGTGACGTCCGATCCTAACGCGGTGTACACGTCCGAAAACTCTAATCCGATGTAACCACTCCCGATAATCGCCACCCACGGCGGCAACCAATCCAATTTCAAACCGGCGTCCGAAGTAAACACGGTTTTGTTATCAATCTCAATGCCAGGCGGAACGAACGGCTTCGACCCGGTCGCGATGATAATGTGCTTCGCGGTTTTCTTACCGCCAGTAATCGTTCCTGGCGCTCCGCCGTAAGAAATCGTGTGATTATCCACAAAACCGGCGTTACCGGTTAAGATGTCCACTCCGACGCCTTCCATCGAGCGCGTCAAGTTCCCTCGAATTGTTTGCACCAAATCTTCCGCGTGGTCCGCGATGCCTTGGCGATCAAAGGAAACGTTATCGACGGTAATGCCGAGATGTTTCAAGTGGTCCGCGTTTTTCATATCTCTCACTCTCCCCGCCGCCGCTAACAACGCTTTCGACGGCACGCACCCTCGGTTGACGCAGGTCCCACCCATCACGTCGCCTTCGACGATCGCGGTTTTGAGACCACACTCGGCGGCGTGAATCGCCGCGCCGTGACCACCAACGCCCGCACCAATAATAATGAGATCGTAATCGTAGTTTGCCGCCGCCATGGCGGAAACTTTCATCAATCCTCGCGCTCTTACGGATTTGGTCGGTACCCTCGTCTTTCGTTGTGTTTGTCCATCATTACCACCATCGCAAAAACGACGACGAGTAAGGAACGTCGCGCGCGCACTCATCGATTGTTGAGCAGCAAACATAATAACTTTTTAAATCGTTCTTCTTCGTATTAAATGTGCTGCGATTATTAATTATTATATAGTAATTACTATGCGTGTAAACCAATGGCAAAAGCGTTACAGCGTTATCCAACCAAAGAGTTACTAATAAAGTTGCGTTTGTTTGGTTTGAAGGAATTCTGATGTTAATATCTAGGGTTTCAAAAATTAAATTAATGCCAGGTCATCCTCCTCTCCTCTCTTGTTTTCTTTTCGCCGTCAAAGAAGAACGAGACACAAAAACAAAACATGTCTCGAAACACGTCCGACAGCTGGGTGAAAAAAGCAACCGGAGGATTATCTCCCGGCTCGATGGCACCGCTGTCTTCGGCCGTGAACGTGGCCGCGAGCGCGTATGGGGTAGGTTTTGGTTCTTTCTTTCTTTCTCTTTCTTTGGCTCTCTTTTGTGCTTTTAATGTTCGGGATGAAGAACAACGGACACATTTTTTGTCCGTTTAGAATTTTTTGAATTTTATGCGCAAGAAAGAGAGCAGAGAGAGCAACAGCGCGTGAGGAACTACGACTCAAACTGTCTCGTCGTCATCGTTAAAACGCGGAAGAGTTTAATACCTTTGTTGGTGTCTCTCTTCGTCTTCCTTTCTTTTTCCGGGACGCATCGATCATTCAGAGTTGTTCCTTGGCTGTTTCTTTCTTTTTTGTATCTCGTCGTTCTCTCCCAAAGAGAAAAAAAGAGCTGCTTTTTTGCTCAAAAATTTTTGAAATTTTTATGAGAAATCCAAAGGCTGACCAGAAAAATTATTCCTAAAAACAAACAGGCTGACGAAACGGACAACTTCATAAACGCTCCATCTGCGCCTCAAATGCGCGCCGCCTCCGCGAAAGGTAGCGGTGGTAATCGCAACAATTCTTCAAACGCGGAAGACTTGCGCAAAAGCACGTACTGGAACCCGCAAAAGAACTCGAGCGGCGCGCCGGCGTTTTTCGATCCGTCCAACGAAAAGTTGTACGAGGCGTACTCGCAGTTGCACACGTTGGCGCAAGAATTCGATAAGCCGTTCGATTCCCCGGCGGTGTTAGTCGTTGGTCACCAAACGGACGGTAAGAGTGCGTTGGTGGAAGCGTTGATGGGTTTCCAGTTTAACCATGTCGGAGGCGGGACGAAAACCAGACGACCGATTGCCATCAACATGAAGTACAACCACAACTGCGTGGAGCCTCGATGCTATTTGGTCAAAGACGACACGTTGGGTAAAGAAGAGGAATTATCCTTGCCGGAGTTACAAGCGTTCATTGAGAGCGAAAACGCGAGATTGGAACAAGAGAATTCGTTTTGGGCGAAAGATATCGTCGTGAAGATTGAATATAAATATTGTCCAAACTTGACGATCATCGATACGCCGGGGTTGATCTCGGCCGCGCCGGGGAGAAAGTTCAACGGCATGCAACAACAATCGAGAATGGTCGAGAACTTGGTTCGTGCGAAAATGCAAAACCCAGATTACATCATCTTGTGCTTGGAAGACAACTCGGATTGGTCGAACGCGACGACGAGAAAGGCAGTTATGGAGTGCGACCCAGATTTGCGCCGAACCGTTGTCGTTTCGACCAAGTTTGATACGAGAATCCCACAGTTTGCGAGAGCCGCGGATGTGGAGATGTTCATGCATCCACCGAGGCACTTGTTGGATTCACCTGCTATGTTAGGGGGTGGTCCGTTCTTTACGTCCGTGCCAAGCGGGAGAGTTGGTTTGTCCCGAGACTCCATGTTTCGCTCGAACGACCACTTCAGAGAGGCGGTTGTCCAACGCGAGCAAGCTGATATCGTCGAGTTGGAAAGACGATTGGACAGAAGATTAGAACCGAGCGAACGAGCTCGTTCGGGTTTGTCCCAGTTGAGACACTTCCTCGAACGTTTGTTGCAACAAAGATACTTGGACAACGTCCCGACGATTGTGCCTGTGCTCGAGAGAGAACATCGTCACGCCTCGAACAAGTTGGAAGAAACCGTCGGCGAACTCGCGGACATGAACCAAGACAAGTTGAAAGAGAAAGGGAGACAGTTTTACCAACACTTTTTGGAAAAGATTCCAGAGTTGTTGAGAGGTACGCTCGCGGCGCCTCCGAGAGTGTTTGGCGAGACGTTGTCGCATGAGCACATCCGAGGCGGCGCGTTTGTCTCCAACGACGGTCGCCCGGTGAACAGCGAAAACCCGATTCCGAACGCAGAAATGCGATTATTCGGTGGTGCGCAATACCACAGAGCTTTGGAAGAGTTCCGCCAAATCGTCGGCGAAGTGCAGTGCCCGCAAGTTTCCAGAGAAGATATCATCAACGCGTGCGGCGTGGATGAAGTTCACGATGGGGTCAACTATACCCGAACCGCGTGTGTTATTGCCGTCAGTCGAGCCAAAGATACTTTTGAACCTTTCGTGCACCAGTTAGGTTTCCGTTTGGCGCACATCGCTCGACGCATGTTACCTGTTGCCATGTACTTGTTACAAAAAGAAGGACGAATTTTAAGCGGACACGAAGTCTTTTTGAAGAAAATTGGCTCCTCGTTTGCCAAGTTTGTGGACCAACGCGTAAAAGAGTGCCAAGAAAAGTGCCGAGAGGATTTACTCTCCACCACGAACTTTGTCACGTGGTCGTTGCACTCCGGGAACAAGTCTGGCTTACGATCGGTGTTGCACCCGGACGCGAGAGTGGACGAGAAGAACTCGTACGGGGGCGCGACCTCGGGCATGTCCTCGTCCTCTTCGAGAGACTTGGCCAAAGTAAATCCAAAAGATCAAAAGTTGATGGATTTGGTCGAGAACACCTTGTGGAACCGTAACATGAAGGAAGTGACGTTAGATGTTGTCGATTTGTTGGTTCGTCAAATCTATTCGGGCATTCGCACGTATGTCGTCCAATCTGTGGAGTTGAAATTCAACTGCTTCTTCTTGATGCCGTTGTTGAACGACTTCTCGCACCATTTAAGAAACGAAATGGAAGACGCGTTCGACGTCAACTTGGATTTGGTATTTAACGTGAAGAACGTCCGCTTGGCTTTGGAAGAGAGACAACAAAAGTTAGAAGCTGAGTTGGAACAAATGGAACACATCCAATCGAAGTTTGCGAGCATTCACTCGCAACTCGAGGTGCACTCTGGAGCCTCGCCGGCAACGGTCGCGGCAGCGCAAGCGGCCAGAAATGGAACGTCATTTAGAACCGCCGCGGATCGTGAGATGCAAATTTCCTCGGATTCAGTGAAGGCCGCGCAAGAGATGGAAGCCGGCATCGCGCACGCTAAGGAACAGTTTGCCCACTATTCGCCAACCAACGCCGGCGTGCGCCAACAGGGCAAGACGATGAATTCGCCGGGCACGGTTCAGTCTGGTAAATCTGGCATCCGAGGCATTTTGTCGCCGCGTAATATCTAATACATTTTTATCCTCTGAGAAGTGGAGAAGTAAAAGAGTTGTATAACCCATTGTTTCCCTCGAGGCGAATGATAATGCGCTGGCATTCGCTTTACGAAAATTTTATTTATGTGTGTGTGAGTGATGTGAAAGAAACCTCGAAGTAGAAAAGAAAGAAGAGCAAAGCTTAGTCAAAAAGGTTCTGATAATATAAGAAGCTCGAGTGCAGTAAGAATATGAATGAATGAATGATGTTTAATATTTATAATCGATTAAAATTTATCACATCAAATCAATGAAGACGCGCCGTACCCGCCACGACCATGATCTTGATTCGGTCTATATCCAGTTTGTCTTGCTTGACCTGTACCACTTCTCGCAACAGTCCTCGGAGGTGCTCCGGGAGAATCCGAGGATATCCCTGTCCCTCCGTACGAAGTCTTGTAATTGTGCAAGTTCGAGTTTTGGTTGACGTCAACCCGAATGCTATTAAACGCTTCGGCGGGAATTAAATTCCCGCGCTTTATATCCCACAATTCTTCCGGTCGTGGAGCATCGAACCCGATTTTCGCGTAGCACATACCCAACGAGTTCACTCGCCAAATTGAACACGGTGCACCGCCACTCCCTTCGTTACTCCATGCTATTTTAGGCGCGACTGACGGACGTTCGCACCATATTTCCGGGACGCACCGGACGTTCGTTTTCGCAATCGAAGGCGCTTCCGCGCTGCTTGTGAACACCATGCCTAAAGCGATATGACCGGGCGGGGCTATCGGTAACCAGGCAAACAACCCCGATGATTTCCACTGTTGCGCAAAAATCTGTCTAAAGCGAACCGGTAAAGGAAATAAGCGCTCAATCATTCTTGGCATATTTTGCGAACCCGTGAGCGCGAACGCGCTGCCGTCATTAACTTCGAACGCGAACGCCCCATCCGCGGCTGGTCCGCCTCGACTGGAGGAGGCAAAATACCCAACGTTTATACGCTCCTTCTTAGACAACTTAGACACATCTGAACTCGACGCAAACGCGGCAACTACGCCCGTTGGAAACCAAGTCGTGCCAAATTTACGACTCCCAGTACCTTCCGAACTCCAACTGCGAGTGAAATTTTTGTGATGAACCAAAGAAACTGCAAAGTTACGAACGACATCGCGTGTAAGCTTTGCATCTGAAGCGGCATCTTTGCGCATCTTTTCTCGGTCAGATTCTTTATGCAAAGATTTTGCCGAGATGTTTGCACGAGCGTCTTCAATGGCTGCCGCTCCGGACGCTTGATTATTGCGCATGGTGTTTGAGCCCCCCATTAAATCGCCAGTCGCAGTGGTCGAGTTGCGCGGGTTTTGCGAAAGCGAGTTGCTCACGTCGCCGGAAAGCCAATCTTCAAAGGCGAGCATTTCCGGTTGTGGAGGCGCAGCAGAATGTGTTGCAGCAGTAACACCAGCTTTCTTACTCCCCAATCCAAACGGGTCGTCTCGAGACGGAACGTGTCCGGATAATTTCGTCGCCGCCGGCGCCGGTTTCTTTGGAGCAATGTCTGGCAACGTCGCCGCCATGCCCATGGACGCCCAATCGCCTAAACCGGTACCGTCGTCAATGGATACGTTTGCAGTTGTATTCACAACTTTTTTCTTCTGTTGGTGAGAAACCGGCTGTTGATCGTATCTGGGGAGTGGTGGACCGGCGCCACCGAGTAAATCGTCGATGCTGTTATTTGAAGACGCTGGAATCACGTCTCGGTTGGATGGGAATTGAGACTCCATCATCATGTTGTTCATGCTTGTGTTGCCATTCGCATTTTGATGGTATTTATGACCACCTCCAACAGCATTCACGCGATCTTCTTCTTCCCACTCCTTCTGCCAATCATCGTCCGGTCCAAAAGCGATTTCAAACTCTTCTCTAGAGACGACGCCGGTACCCGAAACGTTGACTCGTTTCGCCAAATCCAACATTTGCGTCGGTGATAACTCCACGCCTAACCAAGACAAACCGCCGTATAAAGATTCGTATGATAATGAACCAGCTCGTTCCACGTCAAACGCTCGGAAACAATCTAATAAACGCATGCGCTTCCTCTTCAATTGCGCGCGTACACGTGCAGTAAGCGCGCGACTCGCGAGTAAATGAAACTCGTCTGCCGTCGTCAAAGCTTTCGCCAATGGCGTTTCTTGCCACGGAATCCTCGGACGGCGTCTGCAGTTTCGAACGGCATCGAAGAAAGCCGCGCGCTTATCGCACGGTGCTTCCTGTAAAGCGCGGAGAAGTAGAGAAACTTCTCTTTCTTCGAAATCGAGTTGCGAATCGAGAAATCGGAAGCATTGTTCCGCCGTTGCCCCTTGGAACACGCCAGCCGGTGCGTATCTCCTCGACCCTTCCAACAAGGTTCCACCGGCAATGCGCAACGCAACTTGCACGTTCTTAAACTTGACGATATCGCCATTCGATCGTTCGTCGCAATCGGAAAAGTGCATGGCGACGCGAATCGATTCCGCTTCCGCTAAGGAAACGCCAACGTAATATCGGCCGTTTTGCAACGCGTAAATATTCTTTTGACGGATGACTCTTTTCAACTCTTCAAACGTAACGCCCGCGCCAGAGGAAGGCAATCCAAGTTTTGCAGCGTCATGGGCTACTTCTTTCGCCAGTTCGGTCAAACGAACTTCGTCGTCATCGACGACGGCATCGATTGCTCTCAAGACATCCTTCAGCTCTCTCTCGTTCAGAGCGCCGGTGCCGCCACCATCAAACATCGAGAAGGCGGCTCGTAAAGCGTCCTCTTGTGCCATCGACAAACGGTTTTGTTGACCGGTACTCGAAGAGCCTTTCGTTAAATCGCTCGCTAATTCGTCTAAATCCGGAATAAGATCCATCACGATGATGGAATTCTTCAATCGTCGATGCGCGTTCAACGCCCATCCAGGTTTGAAGTAATTCTTACTCAACCAACAGTAATCTGGAAACGGTAGCGGATCGGTGTGTTTTAATTTCATTCCTGGTTGGTACACCTTGAACGTTTGCATTTTGTAAAACGGTAACCGCTGCGGCTCGGCGAGATCGTCCAACTTCCAAGCGATTTGCGTCTCGTCATCTCGAGAGTATTTCACAACCGCCGCGGATTCTTCGATGATTTCTTCCATCTTTTCTTCCTCCTTCTCTTGCTCTTGTTCTTGTTCGGTTTCTTGTTCTTGCTCGTTTTCTTGAACTTGTTCGGATTGCAAAACTCTATCGACATTGGCACCGTCGAAGCCGAGATCACCAGCGGCTTCGGAACCGTCGTTGTTCGCGGCTGCCATGGCGACACGTTGTTTTGCTTCCAACGTTGCCGCCTCCATGCGCGTGACATCGGCGACAATATTTCGCAGATGTTCCTTCGCCTTTTCGTTGTGCATGATGATGTGTTCGTATTGTCTGCACAACTGTGCGAGACGTCTTGACGCTGACATTTTTTCAGGAATTGCGTTTTGGACGATGAACGTCACGCGTTCTCGAAACACATCGAGGCACTTTTGCGTTTCATCGGTACATTTATGGGAACCAACTGTCATGTTTCTTTCCAACAAGAGCCGATAGGCGTGTTTCCTCCAGACATTTGCGGCTCTTTGTTCAGCTAATAAACCGGCTTGTACATTTTCTGCGCGCATAGTGTTGATGGTAAGCCACGCTAAGACGTCTCGTAATCGCATTCTCTCTGCTTCGTCGTCCGTCATGGATTGCAATTCTGCGATGCGCGTTTGTGGCAATCGGCCTTCACCAATCGCAACTTCCGTGGCAACGAGTTTGGATACTTCGGGAGTGATGATCAACTCCAGAGTTTGTCCATTTCCTAATCCACGCATACGCCACGCGCCTTGAGCGTAATCTCGCAAAGTCATATCTTTACCTAATGTCAACGCCGCTCGCGACGCTGCAGCTTGTTTGATATCCATCCCAGTCGTGTGCACCTGGTCGTAAAATGAAAAGCGTTTGGAATACGGCATAGCGGCAACCCGCGCTAAAGGAATCACTTCCCATGGTCCGCGACGCATCAAAATCATTTGTGCGTCGTTTTCGTCGAGAAACACGCATCCTTCTGCCCATTCTAATCCGTTTTCTAATAAGAATTTCGCCACCGCGCGATTACTTTTACCGGTAATTAAAGCGCCAGCATCGATCAACGCGTGCAAAGGTGGCTCTGCGGTTGCGATGGTTTTCAATATATTATCAACGGTCCAGTCCGATGACATGTCGTTACAGGAAACCACGGTTCGGTCACTTAAAGTGGCCAGTACTTTCGCGTCTGTGCCAAGCTCAAATTTCGGAGCGCCCAACTCGGACGGGAGTAAATCCGCTGGAGTTCCCGAGAAACCTAAACGCACGGGGAACAAAACGTCACCACCGAGCTCTTGTCCAGTGGCGGAAAGTTTCATGCCCTGATGCTTCGCCGTTTCCGGGAACACGAAAGTATCTAAATACGTTTCAATGACTTCCGGCACCAATCTCAAGAGTTGATACAATTCTTCAACCTGTTCATGGTCACGCATATCCACGAGATTTAACGGCCACGTTTCGTTTTCGTCGTTCAACCACGAAGGTGAAGATTGGAAAGAAGCATCTAAAGACTGATTCAATTCCACGTTTGAAATGTCCGCGAGTAACGCGTCAAACCCGGAAACTTTGCCGACGTTCAGATGTGAGTGCGTACCTTGATGCGCAGATTTGCGCCTCGCCTCTAGTTGCGCTTTAGCTCTCGCCTCGCCTCTCACGGATTTGCCGGCTAACCGAACCCAATACGCCCACTTAAGCGAACTCGGTCGCTTTTGTTGCGCGCCAGCTTCGTTCGAAAACTGCTCGAGCATGGCTTTCAAAACAATCTTAAAATCGGATCTGCGCAAACCTTCGATGCGATACGCCGCAATTGTCAAGCCGATGACCACGTCTGGGTGCGAAAACTCATTCGTTCTCGAAGGAATATCTTTACCGACAAATGGGACCGCTAACAGTCTTCGAGATAAAGGTACCGACGCCTGCGTCCATTCTTCCAAATTTTTCACGTCGTGTAACGTGAGCAGACCAAACGTAACTCGGTTGATTTTGGACAAGACGTGAGGGAGTAACGCGTTCAACCAGTCTCGCGCGAGGTTCGCCATCTTCACGCCTTCATCTTCGGCTTCGCGTTGTAACTGCGTCGAAGCGCTTCTGTCGCCTCGTAGTAAAAATGCAATGGAAGTTTCATCGTCCATGTTTCTTAACGCACCGTGCGCTCTTAACCATACCGAAATCCATCTCGCCAGGAGCGGTCGCAGCGACTGATGGTACCATTTTCGATCCAACACGCACACGTGCGGCACCGCTTGTACTGCTTTCTCCTTAATTGCATCCGTTATGCGAGTATGAATTAGCTTCAAAATCTCCGTCGCTTCTTGCGAGCCTTGCGCTTCTTTCGTGGAAGGCATAAATCCATTTGTCTCGTTGGACAACGAAAATACCGCGTCCAATAAGAAAAATGGAAGTTTCCAGCGCAATCCATCACCAATCCTTGATTGACAAAAATCTAGCGGGATTCTTTGCCCTAACGGCCAATGCAATTCGGATTTCAACGGGTGCAAAATCAAATCGACTTCGTCTAAAATGAGCAAACCTTGGTGGAAGATTTGAAAAATTTCAGACGCGCAAAATGCCTCTTTTCGCAATGCCTCGAGTTCCTCTTCCGATAAAGCTCCGGCATCGGCGACGCGCTCGGACCTCGATTTGCCTCTTCTTACACCAAACATTTTTGTGACGATATCTTTTGATTGTTTCAAAATACTTGAGTTCATTCTCGATTCTTCAAACGCAACGTGTGATTGATCAAGCAAGTGTAACGCCTCGAGAAACTTCAAGGCGAGTGATTTCAACGCCGTTGGCGAAGTGATCACAATAGCTCGTTCGTCTCTAGCTTTGCGCATAGCATCGAGCAACTTCCCATCGCTCAACGTCGTGTATCGATCAAATTTTAGAGTAACCACTGATCTCCGAATAACGCCTGAATAGGATTTGCGTAAAGTTCCTCGCGAAAACTCAAGTAAAGCGTGCGGCACGACCTGACATACCATTCGTGTATCCGTTGCGAGTAAATATCCAAGTAATGGACACACGACGGTCGTTTTACCTTCACCCATGAGCATTTGCGCGCACTCACCACCACCTCGCTCAGCGGATTGAACAAATTGTTTCGTCAGTTGAACTTGTCGCTGACGCAAAATAATCGCCAGCGAAAACTCAAACATTAACAATCGGGGATCGTACGTTAAATACGTCGGCGATGGCGTTGCCGGACTTTCCGCGAACGGATCAAGTTCGTCTGCGACAGCTTGCTTCTGCTGTTGCTCGCGGTTCGCCACCACACTCTTTTTAAAGTACGATCTCTTCTCGCACAACATCTTCGCCAAACCTCTCGCGCGTAAACCTAAATCCAAAGCTAACGATGCTTTCCCATCACGTTCGACGGTTTTAGCGCACTTTGATAATGCTAATAACGTATCTGCCGCAGCGGCAGCACATTTTGCACCTTGCGCGGCTCTTGCGGTTAGCAACAACGCTTGTGCGGTTAAATGCAACGCTTGTTTCACCTTGTCTGAAGTTACCCCCGGGGTGATTTTCAACAAATTCTTCTCGCCGTGTTCGCACGCCATCGCTTCCAGTAAATCGTCGTACGTCGCTTCGGCCCACGCGCCCGAGCGCCTTTGCAAACCCAGTCGAAGCATTTCGAAACGGACAGTGGCTGATCTATCCAGGCCGTTTGCGGTTGCCGTAGCGACCATGGCAGCCTCTGAAGCTGCGGCGCGATCGAGCGCAACCTGTTTGGCCAACTTTTCAAGTATCGAGCGCAATACCGCTCGCGCGTTGATCGACGCTTGACCAGCCTTGGACGCTGCTGCTTCGATGGCAATTTGCTCGCAATCGAAAGATGTGAATCCATTTAACGTGAGCTCGTTCGTTGCGACATTCACAGGTTCCTGTTTCTGCTTTGCAATCCTATCCGCGCTCGATTTTAAATCTTGCCGTAATCTTGTCAAGGTTTGTTTCGCGATTGGCGTCGCCGACGAAGGGTGTCTCGACACGTCAAATGGTAACCCTCCGGAACCATTTTCCAAGCAACCTTGGATCGCATCTCCCGCGCGATCGTCCTCGACAGGCACTATTATTGACGCTAAATCGATAACCGCTAACGGCTGCGAGCTTAAATAATTCAAATCGACGGTTGCGAGATTGTTCGCGCCGTACTTTTGCAATACTTGCGGATCGTTCTCGAGCGGGTATTTACGTTGTCGCAACGTCGCCGAAGCAAATCTAGGTAACGCCCACTTCGAACCGTTGAGTAGCGTTTGATACCACGCGTCGATTACCATTTCACAGGCTGGTGGTGACGCGTAGCGATCGCCAATGTAATTCATTTGCGACGGTAAACGGTCTCGATTTTCTTTCAAATACGGTTTCACACGTTTCAAGAGTTGCCCGACGGCGCCGTCTTGCGTAAACATGGCGGAGAGTTTGACGCCTAACGTCCGCTCTTCTGCGCGCGGACACTCCCTCGCAATGTCTGCATTTGCCGCTAACACGCGTAAAATGGACATTAAAGTGCCAGCTTTCTCGCTCTGTTGTTTCGGAACGAATCGTAACAAAGCCCTACCCCAACGATGCGGGTCGTCGCCCGGTAATACGCGCAACTGCACCGTGCTCGTGAGCAACTCAAAGAGTAAAGGGAACCCGTGTTCTTTTTGTAAGGCCAAAGAACCGCTTTCAATCCATTTATTGACAGCGTTTAGGCCGTTACTGCCGTTGACAGAAACATCGTCCGGTCGTGAATAGCTCGATGTCCACCCGGCGAGTTTTCCAAGCGGACCGTCACCGGTGATGGCATCGTCGAACGCGGAGAAATCTTCGATAGAATCGAATTCGCTGTGTTCCGGTATTGGCGGGTAAAAGAGAGGAAATCCTTGCGTTTGTCCTAAACTGTTGTTCAGTTGATCGTTCATTAACAATTTGCGTTCGTGATGAACGAGCAAACGCAAGTAACTGGCTCGATTCAACAACAACGGATCTGAAGCGATGATTTCCTCGAGCGTTTTCTCATCTCTGTTCTTTCTTCGAGTTCGGAGACTCGCTCGTTGCGCTTCCGTGACTCGAGCACTCGCGGTCGTTTGGTCTACAACATCTAGTTCTTCTTCCGCGGTTAATCGGACGTTGGCACTTATCGCACGCCAATTTTGGACGTACTTCAAACACTCGACGGATTCATTGAAACCTAAGCCGGCTAAACGATCCATCGCGGCGGTGCCTTTAGCGGCGCGTAGAATTTTAATTCTAGCCGCGCACGCATCTGGATTCGGATCCTCGATGGCGGCCAGACCTAATGCGTCCCATAATTGCGCTTCTTCGCTCGTAGGATCGTTCTCGCACAAGAGTAAATCGACGAGTTTTTTCACGTCGTCGTATCTTCGAGCCAGGAATCGCATGGTGCACAAATACAACGCCGATGCTAAGGAATCGCATACTAGATGCGCGTGCGAAGCGTGAACCGTGTATACATAATGTTTCGAGTCACCGACAGCGTCGTGCCACGCGATATCCCAACGATCGACGATGACGTCTGCGCCTAAACCCTTACTTGCGCCGAGTTTTGCGACAGCGTCAATCGCCGCACGCCTCGGCGCGGCACCGGCGGGTAACAAAACCGCGAGCTGTCCGTCACGAGCTTCTAACAGCATAGCGTGCGGTAAACCAGATAATAAGCGATCTAACATTGGAGTTCTCGCGGAAGCTAAAAATAAACCCGCGTGTTCTTCGCACTCTAACCGCGTTTGTGAACTCGCCGTCGTATCTTTCACGGCGTGAAAGGAAATACCTAATCGAGGGAGTTCAACTCTTCGCACGGGAATGTATTCACTCGCGTTGTTGTTCTTTGAGCCACCAGCTCCGCTACCGGTCTTTCTATCGACCCAAACGAGCGCGTGTGCCAACCCTTCTACGGCAGCAATCGATCTTGCCAACGCTTTCAACGGATTCTGTCGCGTTTCGTTCGACTCCGCGCGCGGGCTCAGTAAATTCGACACGTCGTCGTTCTCACCTTCCATCTCTTCCACGGAAGAGGTGTGTCCAGCCGCGGCGTACAACAAATCGACTAAAACAAGCGTCCCTTCTGGCATGCTTTGTGGATCGAAATCAAAATCACTCGCGTCTTTCGTCGGCATTGGGATTCTATGAACGATACCTCGCGCGTCATCAACGAATAAACCGGATTTAGAAGTGCTCGCGGAGCCGCTAAAAACGGAGTCGAGCGCGCTGACCGTCGGGTCTTCCTCCGCTGGTGGCGTCGTGGCACCTTTAGCACCTTCTATTTGGACGTAAATGATTGTTCGAGGGTGTTTAGCTGTCGGTCGAGCAGTGCCGTACAAATCTCCGGTAACTTCTGATCGCCAAAACGAGTAATCTTGCAACAACGCTTGCGGGATTATCCCTCGCAAGTGTCGTTCAGGAACAAATGCTTGGCGTCCGAGCTTACTTGAAATGTGTCTCGTTACGACTAAAGATTGCACCCGAGAACCTAATCGAACTGCAGACAGTAAAAATCTTTCGTTCGGGTCCTTCAAACTCGGCTCACCGTCTGGGTCGACATCCGCGAGACACCACGAGGCGTTGGAGGCAAACACCAACGCTCTTCTCCAGCGTCTACCGAAAGACTCGACGCGAAAGACCTGTACCAACGGTGGATCTCGCACGACGACAACTTCGGTGAGCAGTTTATTCGCATTTTCTTCGTCCGCGACCGATGTTTTCGGAACTTTTGTGGCTTTGCCCCACCACCAGGAGGACTTTTGTACCTCGGGCGCGACCACATCCGGCGCGCCGACGCCTCGCAAGGTAGCAATCGGTCCTTTGAACGTTTCGGACGGAAGGAACAACTCAACGCCTTTTAAGAAAGCCGCTGCGGGACCATGGATAATCGGCTCTAATCGGTCCATAATCCACCGTTCTTTCTCCGTCAAACCCGATCCGGAACCAAGACCTACCACGCTCAAAACGTTCATGACTTTCGCGCCCGCGCTGGCATTCGTAGCGTACGGACGGGTAAAGTTGTGCGTCGGCACACGAGGATCCGGATCCCAAATTTCGATATCGTGACGCAAACCAACCAACCTGAGCCACTTACGATGTTCTGTGTTGCGAACTTCCGCGCAGTGAACAACCTCGTCCGAGGCGTCGAATTCAGCGAACGGTGATTTTCCGTCTCCCGTTTTTTTACCAATCTCGTCCGTGTTCTTCAAAACTGTGGCGATGATGGACTTGGAGTTTGAAGCGGCGAGTAAACGTGTGAACGAATCGTCCTCGTCCACGTCGTCGTCGTCTTTCAACATCCTCTGTCGAAACTCTTCGTTCCGTTCTCTCAACACTGAATCTAATGCGGCCACAAAATCGGGCAATTCTCGAACGGCGTTTTCGAGCGGCCGCAAACGGTTTCGTCGGACCGTGAACTCGCCGAGTTGACAATTCACCTCCATCTCTGCGTTTTGCGTCGTCGTCGCCAATAACCATTCCCCATAGTGTTCGCCATACTCTTCCAACAGAACGTTTTTAGTATTCTCCGTTTTCCTTTGCCACTCCTCGGTAGTTTCGTCTTTCGGGTGCGCCACGAACCGGCCTTCGCCAGACAACCGCCATCCTCTGTCATGTGCAGAAGCGTCCGTAGCCTCCTGCTGCGCAGACGGCACCGACGAACTGCTCTCACGCGTCGTCAACGCTATGACGATGCCGTTCATGACATCGTTGCATTCTTTTTCGTTTCCTTTCGCCCACGCGAGCATATTTTTTCGTTGTCGTTGGAACAAATCGAAAATCTCGTTCGGAGGGAATCCTAAATCCATCAAGTTTTCTCCGGTATCTTTCGCGAGTTTTCTATCCATAGATTCGGAACCGTCCGGAGTGTCCAAGAAAACATGGTTAACAAATATGTATGCCTGCGCAGTAAACAGCGTCGTCGCTGCTTCCAAGTCATAGTCTTCAGGTTTTGTCCAATAATACGTGTACGCTAAATGCGCGTGCAACGCGCACGCAGCGCGCACGGCGCCACATTTTGCCGCCCGGTTCAACCAGCGTCGAATAACTGGACGAACGCGCGCGGAAATTACTTTGCTAACTCTTTCTTTTGCATTTTCTAGTGATTTTTTCGATTTCGGTGGTGGCTGAACGCCTCTCGTTCTCATCTTTGGATCTTCGATGTGTTCTTGCTCCATCAGCGTCGTGATAAACGCGAGCATTCGAGTCAAGGCTCGCGTGGAAAACAAAACGCCCGGGACGGCTGGAGCGTCGTGCCTGCCGGTATCGAGTTCTAAACTTAAAGCCAATAACTCTTCCGCAGCATCGATTAAAGGCGCCGGCGCGTGGGAGAGCTCGTGGAATAAAACCCCACACGGTGTCGCCATATGCTGTCTCGTGCTCGCAGGAATCTCTTGGGGGACAAAGACCAACCCGGGCGGTTGCCACGGACCAGGCTCAAACAAAACCGCATCTAAAACTTGTTGGATTTCGTGCGATGATAACGCACGACACCTGGTTGCGTCCGCAAATAGTCTCAAAGATAACGGAACGCGGACCATTGGCGCAGTCAAGTACGTCAACAAAAGTTCCGTTTCGCTTGGTTTGAGCAAATCGTCAAACGTCGGCAACGTTTGCAAATGCAAAACGTCCTCCTCCGTATCGATTCGCATGCCGACTAAATTAGACGGATTCCCTCCGGACGGTGGACATCGCGGCCGTTTATCGCCGACGGATTTAGCTAAAAAACCACCTCCGAAGACAGAGCGAAACCCATATATCCTCTTCTTTTTCCCTGTTTTCGGGTCGACATCTTTATCGGCGACCATGCGTAACTCTCGCGCCCAAGGCGCAACTCGCATTTGACGATCGAAAGCGGTGACATTGAGGTTATACGCTCCGGATCTTTCGTCGCGCTCAATCTTCCAATTCAGTTGAGAATCTTGAAACGTCCATCGACGCAAGTCCGGGAGCGAATCGCTCGTCGGTGCCATCAACGCTTTGAACATGAAAACAGAGTCTCGCAACGCCACGAGTTCCGGGTAATGATCCGCCATGTCTCTGTTTTCGCAAGAAAAGTAATTCGACAAGGCATCCGGCGACCGTTCGTAGCCGATCGCTAATGCAACTTGGTCTAATAATCGAGCCTCTCCCGGGCCGAAAGTCATGCCTTGTTGATCGTCTTCCCATCGAAACAAAGTGTGCGAGGATTGAACGGACTCGGTGAGCGAATGGAAGTAATCTAAAACTTTCGTCAATTTTGTCATTCTTTCCGGGCAGTGAAATCGTAAATACTCCGCCTCCACTGCAAATGGACCGGTATCAAACCCAAATAGAGTCGTCGGGCCTTCGTTGACGCCGTCGTAATGCTCGCAAAAAACGCTCGGGAAATCGCACGGTTTCATTCTCAACGTCGCGTCGGTAATCGCCGCCATGCACGACAACGTCAACAATCGGTTGGCGTCAAACGATCGCGTGGCGGAAACTGACATCGACGCCGTGGCGAAATGTCGTAAACATAAATTCAAAGACCGGGCGAGCTCTAATTGCGTCTCGTACTTTGGTCTCGCCGACCGCCAAAAGCAGTGAGTCTCTCTGTCTTTGTGCGTCAACGGCATCGGACAAGGCAAAACGTGCACGAACAAATGCACCAACAACGCAACTCTGTGCGAATACGAATTCGTAGTCAAATCGGCTTGGTTAGCCAATATGGAGCAACAGTGTGCTGCTTTTCGCATGGCTAGTGCGGCTTCTTCTACGCTAGTGACTATATCTGGAACCATGGACAACTCGACCGGACGAATAATTGGCGGCGGCTTGGCGTCGCCGGCGAGTAAATTCGTCCCGCCTTCGAGCATAATTTTACCGAACAACTGCATGTTGCTCGCATCTCTAGGCGCTATCGGTGAGGCTAACGGTGGCGGAAGTAACGTCGGCCTTCGGGCGTTTGCAGCTCTCAGTCTTGTCGCTTCCACGCACTTCAAAATCCTCGCGAGGATTTCCGGAGGCACCGGTCCGACGTTGCTCGCGTCTGCGTTTTGCCCTCCATTTTCTCGTTCCACCTTGGCTAATTTTTCCGCGTACGGCGTCGCAACTCGAGCTAAAGTTTTACACGCAGTTTCTAGAGCTACGCACGCGGAAGTATTCAGAAGCGAAATTTCAGAAACGTTCCGCAAGGCTTCTTCTAACATGACGTGTCTCACGCCAACCTCGACTAACGCGTTTGCTCGTTTTGGCGGGCATCCTAAAGAGCACAACGCGCACCTCGCAGCTTCTAACGCGCACAAGGAAAACGATAAATCGCCACCGGCTGGCTTTGGTGCAAACTGAACCGTCCGAAGCGGCGTGGCACCAACCGATGCGAATAACGGACGACCGTTCAACATTGGCAACACTTTGGCGTAAATTTGGTCTTTTGCAATCTCAGCCGTTTTCTGCGGATGGACAATCGGTCTAAGTAACAGAGCCCAAGTGGAAGAATCTAAACACATATCCATTGGAATTTCCGTCAATTGCGTCGTCAACCCGTATAAAAATCCATCCGAGGACGGATCCGCTTTCACGGGATGATACTCTAATCCATCGCCCGTGTTGGTCACGGAAAACACAAAGGAGCCTTGCAGTCGTTGCAAGGTGTAAATCAGCGCGCGACTCTTCCCGTCGTTTTGCGTGGACCACCCACCCGGGAACATTAATAAAGCACCCGGACGCATCGAACGCACTCTATCGATAAAGACGGACAAAAACGCAGTAAACGCGTTGTTATCTTGCGTTCCTGCGGGGATTTGCCGACATAACAAGGTCAAATCATCCAACGATCTTCTGACTTCCATAATCGCGTTTGTTTCCGGAACCGACATCGGAAATTGCAAACTTCCCAAAGCTCTCGAAATTGTCGAGCACGAATCGCTCATAGTTTCTAGCGTTTCTCTAACTGCCATTTTCTCATCTCGTATGCGCATTAACCGTTCGTCAAACCCGAGCGCGTCGTCCGCCATGACGTCCACGAACGCGATTTGCTCCCACACCGCTTCCAAGTGCGTGGGCACCCCGACGCCCCCCAACGGTCCCGTCAACCCCGCTCTCTCCAGCGCGCCTTTAAAGAAACTCCTTCTCGCGTGTTTCGTCTGGTGTCTTTGCAACGAATTCTTCTTCTCTCCACCACTTTTCCTTTTCCTCCCGTTCGCGTCGACTTCCGTATCGCTCTCGTCGTCGCTACCGTTTCCGTCCTTCTCCCCGTTCTTCGCTTTCCGACTCCGCTCTCGCGCAATCGCGTCGCTCAGCGCCGTCACCCACGATTGCAACACTTGCTGATTCTCGCACTCGCAAACGACCACGGAATTCGAAACTCCTGAATTGATTTCTTTCGCGGAGACGTCCATCTTGGAGTAAAACGCGAACAACTTCTTCCCTAAATATTTGCTCCCTAAGCCGTGTTCCTCGAGAATCTTCTCGTCCTCTAAAGTCACAACGGTACTCTTACTGGTCACCTCGAACATGCCTTTCGGTTGTTGCCTCGAGTGCGTCGGCTCGGACGCGTAATACTTCAGCGTCGACTTTTCCTTTTTATTAAAAGCTCTTCTCTCTTCCTCCTCGTCCGCGTCTTTTTCCTCCTCGTCATTAAACCGTTGCTGGTGATGAAAGAATTTTTTCTCGCTCGCGAGATGTAATTGAAAATGCCTCAACCGCCAGGTGTTTTTGCCGTACAAGTCTTTCCCGCCTCTCTTGGTTAAAGTGCCGGAAAGGATCGGCGGCGTTTGGTCCGCCATCTTTATCTTTTTTTTAACTGCGTAATAGACTACTACTCCTATTAATGATGATGATGATGATGATACTAAAAGCGTTCGGTGTGTTTCTTTAGTATCCGAGAGAGACTTTTCTTTCGTGCATCTGACGAGATCTCCTCTGAGAAATCACTCGAGAAGTCTGTTTTTTTTTGTTTTCGTCTCTCGCGAAAGCTTTTTTGTCATGAGTCTGTCGTTTCAGAAGAAGCAGTCACAAAACTGCAGAAAATTTTCTGAAACGCCGCAAAGTAATCAATCTTTTTATCCGCGCATATCCTGCGCTGCTTCCTCGCGCTGTTATTCTACAGACGCATCGAAGAACCATAAAAAGCAGTTTTTCTTTTTTTGCAGTTTGAGAAGACTTCTTTAGTATTTATTGAATATACCGACGAACGAGAGCGTCATAGAATGGGATTTTTAACCGAACACGAGCACGGGAAATCGAAAGTCCGCTTGGGGCGGACGTGGAGAGATGCGAAAGAAAACGCGCATTATTTCGTCGAGTGGGAGGTGTGCGTTCGACTCATATCGCCGGAAATGGAAAAAGCGTACACGAGCGGAGATAACGGTGGGATGACGACCACGGATACGACGAGAAATATGTGTTACGTGGTCGCGCAAAGATGTAAAGAGCGCACGTCTATGGAGGAGTACGCCATCCGTCTCGCGAGAACGTTTATAGAAACGTATCCGCTCATAGACGGGGTGTCGGTGACGGTGGACCAAGCGCCGTGGGAGCGGGCTAAAGTCAGAGGAGGTGTCGAGCACAGTCACGGTTTTACGTTTAGTAGCGGTATACGCACGTGTTTCGTGAACGTGATGAGAGAACGAATGGATCATCCAACCGTAACGAGTGGGTTGAAAGATTATCGGGTGTTGAAAACGACGCAAAGCGGCTACGAAGGATATATCAAGGACAAGTTTACCAAACTCGGTGAAACGAATGAACGGATTTTAGCGACTGCTATTGATTGCGTGTGGACGTACGACTTGGAAGGAGGAATTGATACCAGTAAACGGAAAGGATGGTTCGGTAATAACAATTCTAGTAACAACAACAACATTGATTACGATTTAGTCTACCAGCGAGTGCTCGAAAACATCAAAGACCAGTTCTTCGGCGACGCGCAGAGAGGCGTGTATTCGCCATCGGTGCAAGCGACGTTATACAATATGGGCGATGCGATCGTAAACAACATCAAAGAAGTGAAAGACGTGAAATTTACGTTACCAAACATCCATTTCATACCGATGACGCCAAACGGAGGAGACCATAAATTCAACGACGACGTATACATTGCCACGTCGGAGCCGCACGGTACGATTGCGGCAACGGTATCGAAGAGAAACGAAACAGCCGAAATTCGGTCTCGGCTATAAAGCAGAGCACTACGTGTGCATAGAACAAGCTCACTACTACGACAAAACTACTAAATATATCTACTACAAACTCAAAAGTATCCTCTCGTTAAAAAACTCAGAGCGCCTCTTTGCGCCAACCCGCTAATCTGTTCCCTCTGATCCTTCGAACACTTCATGTACCCGATCGTATTCGTCAACAACATCCCCAATGCCATTAAACACACCAACGCGTAGTTGAAATTCAACTTTGTCAACGACGTGGTTAAAAAGAACGCCCAAATCAACGGCGCGCCGTATATCGTCCACCAGAAAATCCGCTTCTCGGTCGCATCCACCAACCGCATTCCATCCGCGTCTCTCGATTCAAACTGCCACTTGCTCTCCCCGCTTTGTTCTTCGACTTCGTTCCAATACCTCAACCCAACTAACAAGCGACCGGAGACGTTCTTCGTCCACCAAAAGTCCATCGTCAGTAAAAGAGTCAAAAGGACGAATATGATGACGAAATCGTCCGAAAACCAGTTGCAAAAGACATAGACGAGCACGGCGCTACATTTAAAGACGACGTGCACGAGTAACGCGGTCGGATGTTTCGTCGATTCCATCATTCCGGTGTTGTTGTTATCTTCTTCTTCTTCTTCTGCTCCTCCAGCAGTAGTATTCGCCATGCTTCTTCTCACCGCTTCACCGCTTCACTTCTCTTCCGCTTCCTCCTCCTCTTCTTTTTTAATAAGATTTTCTCCCAACGGTCTCTGTCTGTGGCTTTTTTTTTCTTCAAAAAATTTTTTTCACAAACCCTAAATTACAATTGACTCTTTCTTCTTTCGTCTAATCTGTTTACCAAATTATATTACGACGACGACGCGCAGAAAAGAAACAACGCGCCGCTTTGATCACGTCGTCCGCCTTCTCTGCCGTCTGATCTCCTTCATTCAAGCTTCTTCTCTCTCTTCTGTCTTTGTGATCTGACCATTTTCGATCGTCGGCATCAACGCTTCTTCTTTCGTCGTTGAAAGAGATCTCTCGAGAGAGAATTTTCCCCCCGCTTTGAGATATCTCGAGAATATCTTTTCGGAGGCGGAGGAGGGAAACGTCCAAATTTGAGAGCGGGAGGAGAGATGACGACGAACGACGAAGAGACGACGAATAATAATACTAACAATAAGATGGAGAAGGAAGAACAAGAAGAAGTGAACATTAAAGCGAGGAAAGAATACACCATCACAAAATCCAGAGAAAGTTGGACGGACGAAGAACACGGGCTGTTCGTGGAGGCTATCGCGCTGTGCGTTTGTTTTTTTGTTTTTCTGCTTCTTTCGTGCGAGGAGGATGATGACGCGTCTCTTCTTTCTCCTTGTGATTATGGCGTCGTGACGAAAACGCGAAAACAACTATTGCTGACATTTTTCTTCTTCTTCTTCTTTTTTATCGTCTTCGAATACACAGATACCAGCGAAACTGGAAGCAAATCAAAGAGCACGTGAAATCGAAATCGATCATTCAAATCCGTTCGCACGCGCAAAAATATTTCTTGAAGATTGAAAAGTTGGGCACCGGAGAAGCGGTGCCACCGCCGAGGCCGAAGAAGAAGGCGAGTCGACCGTATCCGCACAAAGCGGTGAAACCACCACCTATAGCACCGCCGCCATCAGCTAAAGTAGTAGTACATGAGCAGCAGCAACATGAAGTACCGGTGAAAACAACAGGCGATGGAACTGCTGATGCCACTGCAACTAAGAACGGTTCGTCGTTAGTAGACGCCGCCTCTGGTCTCCCGTCTTCTCCTTCGAAGAAACTCTCGCCGAAGAAACAGTTGCAGAAGCAAGAAGTATCGCAGAGTAATAATTACAATAATAATACGAACGCGAGCGACGAGGGTAATAAGAAAGCGAAGCAATCGACGCCGAAAAAAGAAAAGAAAGCTGCGAAACCGAAGACTACTGGAACGAAAAAGAACGCCAACACTATGAAGAAGAATACGAAAACACAGAAATCCTCCTTGCTTCATCCCGGAAACGAACCGCCGATGGATGACTTATTTAGAAGCGACGATCAACTTGCGGGTATGGTCGATGACGAAGCAGAAGATGATGAAGACGACGACGACGAGAATAATAGAGAAATCATGAATAGCAACGACGCCTCTGGTGGCGGTTCGGCGGAAGACGACGCGATTAACCGTTTAGTAGATAGCAACAACGGCACGGCGACAACTTCGTACAAAGAAACCGGCGGTCATAATAAAGAGTTGATGATGACTGCGACAGATTTCATAAACAACAATAATATTAGTGACGAGGACGATAATAGCGGCGGCGGTTCCAAGAGCAACCACCAATGCATGACGCACGAATACATCACGCAGCAAATGAATGAAATGCAAGAGCAAGTTCGAAATTCCTTGACGGGCGCAACGTACGAGGTGCAAAAAGGATCAAAAAGGAAAGCACCGAACACCCCAACTTCAAAAGGTACAGACAGGAAAAAAAGCATCGGTTCTGGAGGTCCCTCGCGTTTGGGAGGCTTTCATCAGCAACACCAACAAAATACGAACCAGTCTGCACACGGCTCGAACTTAGGTGGCGCGGGGCAGCAAGTGAACGGCGGCGACCAGTTGCAACATTCGGCTTGGAATCCTACGCAGAACAATTCGCTGACCGATGCGCAAAGAAAGAAAGCGAATCAAAACACGCCAAACTTCCAAGTCGTGTACTCCGCGTTTGCGAGAATGTTGGAAAACGATAGCATCTCTGCGGAAGAAGCGGCGGAGAATTTACAAAATATGCGACCGATTGATCGAGAAACGACCGTTTTACTCGTCGATAACTTGAAGAAGAATTTGCTATCGAAGCGAATGTGGGAAGATCAAATGCAACTCGTCGGCAGCGGGTACCAAACCTTCTTAAACGCCTCTTCCGACGCGAGCGCGGAGGAGAAACAAGCCAAGTTGGTGGAGAGTGCGGTGAACTCTATGAAGTTTAACAGCGAAAGTGCTCGCGATGCGACCACGGCCACGCTTACAAGTGACGCGCTCGTGCCAACGTCCATGGCGACGCAGCAAACGCGGCCACATCCATACATGCAAATGACGAAGAGAGATTCCGATGGCACGTTTGAGGAAGCCAACAACGGAGACGATAATAACAACACGAACACGGATTCCGGGAACAACGATTCCGGGAACGAAAAGAAAGGATCCGATGGCGGATCGGGTGGGACTGGACAATCTCAACAAACCTTTATGGATGTAGTCGCTGATAAGAAGCGTGCAGCGGCAGCGGCTGTTCAATAAAATGAGAACAAGAGGGAAGGAAAAAAGGACGAAAGCTGCGCGCGCTTCGATTTGCGTTTTGTAATATCGAATAAAACCAAGTGTACCATACTGTAGAGTACCCATTATTTTCATTTAGTACATTTCTTATTTGTTTCACCACTACATACATAATAAATATTAGGACTACTGCACTGATGACGAACGCGAAGCAATTTTATTGAGTTATCAATACGTGATAAATTTATCCGCTTGCTCTTGCAATAACTTAGCGCTCTTCTTCGGGTCAAAAAACAATCTTTGACACTCCTCTAAATCCGCAATCGATATCTCCTCTCTCCCGCTTTGTTGCGCAATCACCGCCGCCGGCGTCATCAACTGCGCCGCGTGTCTTAAAGTCGTCTCGTCGCCAACCTCGCCTAATCTCGCCAAACTCGCTTCGTCCATCTCAATCTCTTCCACGTCCGCTCGCACAGCTAAAATCCGTACGTTTTCTTCGCTCGTGTAAGGAATCGTTCGAACAATCAGCAAGCGATCTAACAAATCTACCGGAATACCGTGCGGTGCCACCATCCCGTCTGAGCCTTTCACCGGGCACACCCCTCTGTTGGTGGCAAAAATAACAATCGGTGCCAATTGCGACTCCAACGCTTTGTTCAAAAATGTGAAACATTCTTGATCCAACATGTGCACCTCGTCGATAAACAACACTCCCGGGACTAACTCGGCGATGCCACTATCGATGTATCTGTTAACCACGTTATTGATTTCTCTCCTTAACTTTTCCGTAATCTCTGTTTTCTTCGGTTTCATGATTTGACTCATCATTGAAATGATATCGGATCCGCCTTGCGGTCTCGCGTTGGCGGCGTCCAAATCGTGTAAAGTTACATCCTGCACAATCTCTTTTCTTTTATGCACGTCGCCTTTCGGTAACGGAACGTACTCTTCCGCTTCTAAATCGAACTCCGAAGCGTACGCATCGCACCTCCCAACTCGTTTCACCGACCCCGAGTTTGCCTCCAAGTAAATCACGTCGCCCAACTTCACCTTTTCTTTCTGCATCGCGTCGTAAATCGACGGGTCTAATTTCAACTGTTTCGTCCCTTTCACCGTTTTCAATCCAACGACTACGCTCGTGATAACTTTCCCGTACCCGCCCGAAGTGCTCTCCGTCTCTTCCGGCGTCATTTCCACAATCTCGCCTTCGTACACCTCCTTGTTCTCTTTAATCCGCAAACCAATCGCTCTTCGAAAGTTCTCCATCAACACTTCCGTCTTCTTCACCTCGTGCGAATACACCTCTGACCCGACCATGGGACAAAACGGTACTTTCGTCCCTAATTCTTGCGCGATCCCTAGCGCCAACGCCGTCTTCCCCGTCCCCGGCGCGCCCGTAAATAACAAGGCTCTTCCAGCCATTTTTTTCTCTTTGATCATGTCCACGACGACGCCGGAGGCTTCCCGAGCGGATTCTTGGCCGACCCATCCGGCGGCTTGCGCGACGGCCGCGCCTTTTTCGTTCAGCCCGAGACCCTGTGATGCGATGAGCGTTCAATTTGAGTAAAGGTTTCATCCTCCGATGATGAAATAATCGAACGATGACGATGAAAATGATGGGAAGGATTCAAAACAAAATTGACCGATTGTGAGACGCCACGCGAAGATGATGATGAAAAGAATTGTTTAAAACAGCAACAATCAATAACAATAACAATAACAATAACAATCAATCAAAAAGGCGAATTTAAATTCGTCGTTAAAGAGTATTATTAAATACCTTGATGTGCGTGTGCGTGGCCACTCGCGCTTTCTTCGTCGTCGAGGCGACTTCGTCGATCTTCATTTTAATAATGCTTCTCTCTTTTACTTGTGTTTTGAAGGAAGAGGAAAAAGGAAAAAGGTGAGAGAGAGAAAAAAAGACTGAAAAAAGTTTAGGGTCTAGGGTTTAGCCGCCCCATTGGTGAAAGAGAGATAAGAGGACTTTACTTTTCACACCGACGAGCGTGTTGCACTCCTCCTGTTGAGAGAGAGAGAGAGAGAAGACAAAGACAGACCTAGAAAAAATGATGGCGTCCAACGCATCTTCGACGACGACGACGATGGTTTTTCGACCAACGGTTTCGAATAGTTCTAGCGTAGTCGCCTCTTCTTCGGCATCATCATCATCGTCCTCTGCGGCGGGGAGACGAAGTGCAATAATGCAGAACAACAAGTTTAGTAACAACAACAACGAGAAGAACAGAATATTAAATAGAAGAAGACGAGAGAAGAGAATAACGAGAGGAAATCTCGCTGTGAACAACGCGATAACGAGGCCGGAGATTGACTGGTCGAAACTTGGTTTTGGTTTAACCGAAACCGAATCCATGTATATCGCCGAGTGCACCATCGATGGGCAGTGGAAAGTTGGGTCAATTCACCCGTACGGAAACATTTCGGTGTCACCATCCGCGGCGGTGTTGAATTACGGTCAAGGGATCTTTGAAGGCATGAAAGCTTTTCGAACGCCCGAGGATGAGATCGTTACGTTTCGTCCGGATGAAAACGCGAAGAGGTTTGCGGAAGGCGCCGGGAGGATGTCAATGCCGCCGGTACCGAAGGACATCTTCGAAGACGCGGTGAAGAAGGTTATCAGCGCGAACAGAGACTACGTGCCGCCAGTTGGGGTTGGATCCTTGTACATTCGACCGTTGTTGATTGGGACTGGGGCGATTTTGGGGTTAGGTCCGGCGCCATCGTATACATTTTTGATTTACGTCAGTCCGGTTGCTTCGTATTTCAAGGGAGGTCAGTTGTCGCCGATCGATTTGATCGTCGAAGAGGATTACCATCGAGCCGCGCCAGGCGGGACCGGATCCACGAAATGCGTCGGAAACTACTCTCCAGTTTTGAAAGTGCAGTTGCAAGCGAAAAAAGAGGGGTTTTCGGACGTTATTTATTTAGACGCCAAAGAGAACAAATACATCGAAGAGGTGTCTTCGTGCAACTTTTTCGTGGTGAAGGGCAAAACGATCGCCACGCCGGCTTTGGAAGGGACCATTTTACCCGGCATCACGAGAAAGAGCATCATCGAATTGGCCAGAGACAAAGGATACACGGTCGAGGAAAGAAAAGTGGGCTTGGATGAAGTCTTGTCCGCGGACGAGTGCTTTTGCACCGGCACCGCGGTCGTCGTCGTCCCGGTTGGCTCGGTCACGCACCGAGGCAAGAAAACCGTCTTTTGCGACGGCAAAATTGGCGCCACCGGACAAATGTTATACGACGAGCTCACCGGCATCCAACAAGGTCGTTTAAAAGATACCAAAGGGTGGATCGAGCACGTCCCGAAGGATTACCACTTGTAAAGAGAAAGAGACAGAGAGAGAGAATGAATGAATGAAAGAGAGAGAGAGACGAACCCGTCCTCCTCCGCGAGACGAGTTTTACTATTAAGACTTTAACGCATAACGTATATATTTACTTCGACACACACAAAAAAAAACACACACGAATACTACTACTAAAGAGCAATCGCCTCTCTTTGCTTCTAAAACTAAAATTTGAATTCAATGAGTATCGTCGCGTTTTTCGCGAAAGCGCTCGCTGCTTACCAGTTTTCAGTAGGGCTTGATGTGTTTGTGTGCATGAGAAAAAATTCTTGCGTTTTAGAGTTGATTTTGGCCACAAACTTGCCTCATTTCTGTTCTTGATGTTGTTGTGTGAGACGTGTTCGTAATCTCTCTTTATTATTTATAAACGGACACGCAATCGCACGCATCTTTGAGATATATATACACACGTAACGTGCAGTTATTCTTATTGTTGTTCTTATTAAAATTGAAAAAAATGAAGCTGTACGGGCCGACGTCTCGTTCGCATCGGATTGCAGTCACCGCGAAGTATTGTTCGATTCGATTGGACTACGTCCCGGTGACGATGGGGGAAACGAACAAAACGGAAGAGTATCTGAAGATGAACCCGTTCGGTAAGGTGCCGATGCTGGTGTGCGACGACGCGAATGAGACGGCGGTGTTTGAATCGAACGCGATTTGCCGATATTTGTGCTCTGTGAGTGGCGAGATGGTATACCCGAAGGAAAGCGGGGGTGCGGAATTGCGAGCGAAAATCGACGGCTTTATGGATAGTTTTAACCAGTTGGACGCGAGCGGACCGGGGTGGTTGTACCCAATCATCGGGATCGGGAAAGCCAGAGGTGTCGCGTACGACGAAATAAACGAGGAGAGGACGAAGAAAACATGTCGCTCTTTTTTGACGAGTTTAGAACAGCACTTGAAGAAAACGATGGCGGAGAAGAGAGGCGCGTTTTTAGTCCCAGAGAGAGGCTTTACGTTGGCGGATATCGTCGGCGCGTCGAGTTGCGAGAATTTGTTTTTACACCTGATTCCTGAGAACGAGTGGAACGAAGAGTATCCGGCGGTGAAGTTTTGGTTGGAAACGGTGTACGCGTTGCCGGAATGGTTAGAAGCTGTCGGGAAGATGACGTGTTGTCAAGAACCGATGCGATGGGAAGGCGAAGTGAAAGCGCTGAAAAACTTGCCCATCGATCAAACCGAAAATTGCAGTTGGTCCGCGGCGAAAGTTCGAAATACGTTCACTTCTTTTTTTGAAAGCAAGCACGCGCACACGATCGTGCCGTCTTCGCCAGTTGTGCCGCACGACGATCCGACTTTACTCTTTGCCAACGCCGGCATGAACCAGTTCAAACCAATCTTTTTAGGCACGTGCGACCCGAAATCACCGCTGTATACGTTGAAAAGAGTCACGGATTCGCAAAAGTGCATTCGCGCCGGAGGTAAACATAACGATTTAGACGACGTCGGGAAAGACACGTATCATCACACGTTCTTTGAAATGCTCGGGAACTGGTCATTTGGCGATTACTTTAAAGAAGGCGCCATTTCCATGGCGTGGGAGTTGTTAACGGAGGTGTACAAAATCGACCCGGATCGATTATACGCGACGTATTTCGGTGGCGATCCAAAGCAAGGTTTAGAACCGGATTTAGAAGCGAGAGATATTTGGTTGAAGTTTCTCCCAGCCTCGAAAGTGCTACCCTTCGATTGCGCGGATAACTTTTGGGAGATGGGCGATACTGGACCGTGCGGTCCCTGTACCGAAATCCATTTCGATCGAATTGGTAACAGAGACGCGTCGAGTTTAGTCAACATGGACGATCCGAACTGTTTGGAGATTTGGAACTTGGTGTTTATTCAATACAACCGAGAGGAAGGTGGGGTTTTGAAACCGTTACCGAGCAAACACGTGGATACCGGCATGGGTTTCGAACGCTTGGCGAGTTGCTTACAAGACCGACCGTCGAACTACGATACGGATGTATTTCTCCCGATTTTCAGAGAGATTCAAAGAGTGACCGGTTCGTCGCCTTACACCGGTTTGTTAGGTGTCGCTGATGCTGGAGAGAAAGATATGGCGTACAGAGTAGTCGCAGATCACGTGAGAACGTTAACCGTCGCCATAGCGGACGGCGCCAGTCCCGGGTCAGATGGGAGAAACTACGTCTTGAGAAGAGTCTTGAGAAGAGCCGTTCGATTTGGACGCGAGAAATTGAACGCCAAACAAGGCTTTTTCCACAAGTTGGTACCGACGGTTGTAAAAATGCTCGGCGAAACGTTTCCGGAAATCAAGAAAGAGGAAAAAAGAGTCATCGAAATCATCGCCGAAGAAGAGGAATCGTTTGGAAAGACACTTTTGAAAGGTATCGAAAAGTTTAAGAAAATTGCGGAAGGCGCGAGAGGTGAAAACAGAAACGTCATTTCTGGCGTCGAGGCGTTTTTATTGTGGGAATCTTTTGGTTTCCCGAACGATTTAACGGAAATCATGTGCGAGGAGAACGGTTTGACGTTGAACAACGAAGAGTTTGACCAAGTGTTCAAAGCGGCGCAAGAGAAATCGAGAATGAGCTCCAAGAAGAACACCGGCGTGGATTTGTTGTTCCAAGCGGAAGCGACGGCATGGTTGTCGAATAACAACATCGCAACTACAAATGATTCGTTCAAGTACGTCGAAAACGTTCCGAAAGTGGATACGACAGTCAAAGCGATTTTGACGAGCTCGGACGGATTCGTTCAATCTACGGAAGGACAAAGCGGGCCGTTTGGTTTGATTTTAGAATCGACACCATTTTACGCAGAATCTGGAGGTCAGGTTTCTGATACCGGGTCTCTGAACGTCAACGGTAAAGATTTATCTGTTTCCGAGGCGAAAGCGGCTGCTGGGTACATCTTGCACGTCCTATCGGATGATTCCGTTTCGGTTTCGGTTGGCGACGCGTGCACCGCGCAAGTCGACGTTGCTCGACGTTCGGACATCATGCCTAATCACACGATGACACACGTCGTTAACTTTGCCTTGCGCGAAGTCTTAGGAAACGACGTCAACCAGAAAGGTTCCGTCGTGGACGACGAAAAGTTGCGTTTTGACTTTTCCCACAACAAACCAGTCACGGCGAAGCAAATCCAAGAGGCGCAAGACATCGTCAACTCGCAAATTAAAGAAAACTTGTCCGTCCACACGAGAGAGGTGGCGTTAACGGACGCGCAGAAAATCAACGGTTTGCGCGCGGTATTCGGTGAAGTGTATCCTGACCCGGTCAGAGTCGTTTCTGTCGGTCCAGCCATCGACGATTTGTTATCCAATCCGTCCAACGAGGCGTGGGCGAAGCGATCGATTGAGTTTTGCGGCGGCACGCATTTGAAAAGCACCGCGGAAGCGGAAGATTTTGCCATCATCGAAGAAGTCGGCACAGCGAAAGGTATTCGACGCATCACTGCAGCCACGAAAGGCCAAGCGAGGCAAGCCTTCCAGAATGCCAAAGATTTCATGGATATGATTGATGCGACGGCGAAAATTACCGATTTAACCGAGCTCTCCGCGCAACTGTCTTTGTTGAAAGGTTCCATCGACGACGCGGAGAAAACGATGCCGTTCGCTTCTCGAGAAAATTTGAGAGAGTTGATCGTCCGAGAAAATAAGCGATACTTGGATGAAAAGAAAAAAGCCGCCGCTGAAGCAGCCGCTAAAGCCATCGAGCAACTCTCCGTCATGTGCGGCGAAGCCTCCTCCAAGAGCGAAAACTTTCTCGTCGCCAACCTCGGCGAAGGTTTAGACGCGAAAGTGTTGGGCGAGTGCGCGCAATCGGTCGCCGCGAAAGGTTTATCGTGCGCATTGTTCGCCACGAACGACGGGAAAGCCGTCGCGTTGTGTTCGGTCCCTTCCGACGTGAAGAACAAAACCAACGAGGCTAAAAACTGGTTAGATGTGTGCTTGAAGCCGCTCGGAGGGAAAGGCGGCGGTAAAAAAGGCGTCGCGCAAGGCCAAGGACCAAACGCTGAAGCGATGACCGAAGCCATGGATGCCGCCGCGGCGTTCGCCAAGATGTCCATTAAGTAACAACGCACTCACAATAACAACAATATAACACATACTAGATAGCAGAAGAGAGAGACTATTTCTATACGTTGATACTATGCTACCAAATAGTACAGCATTTTGGATAAAACAACAACAGACTTTTCTTCAGAAGAAAAAGAGCGACTTCTTTTGAGCGACGACGAAGAACAACGAACGCTCTCTTTCTCTCTCTCTCTCTCTCTCTTCCACGTTTTGAGAACGGCATCATTCATTGTTCGCGGCTGTGCGCATGTTGCTTTCCTCCAAAAACAAACCGTTTTCCACGCTCCAAATCGCCGGCGCTGGTCTGCTCCATTTACAAAAGAAACCGAAAGCGACGGCTTTCCAATGCGCGTCGGTGGCGTTTAGCTACATGGCGTGCGCGGTCGCTTTACTCTGTTTCAATAAAACCGCGTTATCTTTGTACGATTTTCCGTTTGCAAACGTCATCACCTTATCGCAACTGATCGTATCGACGATGCTTTTGTATGTGTTTAAAAGACTGAACTTGATTGCGTTCGTGGACCAACAGGACGGCGAGGAAACGATGTCAAACAACGGGAAAGTGCCGAAAGGCGGATTAAACGTGAAAACGGGATTCCCAACCGTGAAGTTATTTCGAACGACGTTACCGTTAGCTCTCGCGTATTTAACGTACATGTTGTTGTCCATGATTTCGTTGAGAGGCGTAAACTTACCGATGTATACGACGTTGCGAAGAACTACCGGCGCGTTTACGATGGCGACCGAGTTCCTGGCGTTTGGGAAAGCGCAAGAGAGAGACGTGATTTTTGCGGTGATGCTTATGGTGTTAGGCGCAATTATAGCCGGAATGAACGATATGGAGTTTAATTTGTATGGATATTTCATGGTCGTTCTGAATAACGTGGCAACGAGCGTGTATTTGATCATGATTGGACGCGTATCCAAGAAGAGCGGATTGAACGCGTTCGGGTTGATGTGGACGAACGGAATTTGGTGCGGCGCGCCGTTGTTCGCGCTATCTTTGTTAAGAGGGGAAGTGTTCAGTACGATTATTTATATAAACGAAAATAGTGGGTTCGTTAAAGTCTTGTTCGGTTCATGCGTGCTGGCGTTCGCGCTGAACTACTCTATATTCTTAAACACGTCGATGAACTCGGCGTTGACGCAAGCTATTTGCGGCAACGTGAAAGATCTAGCGGTGGTGTGGATTGGGTACATATTCTTTGGTGGGGTGTTCCAATGGGCGAACTTTAGCGGAATGATTGTGGGGGTGTTTGGAAGTGTGTATTACGCGGCTATAAAGTTGAAGAAGACGCGAGTGAAAGACCCGAAAGAGAGCGAATAGTTAGACGGGAGAGTTGTTTTTATTAAAAGTAGATTTGTAGGAAACGCGTTGTTGATTCAAAGTAAAAGTAATGTAATATCGGTATTTCAAATCTTTGTATCGATATGGGTAGTAGTACTCTCTTCTTCTTCTTCTTCTTCTTCTTCTTTTTCCTTGCTTTTTCGTATCCTCTCTCTCTCTCTCTTATGTCTATCTCTTTCTAGCGTGCTCTCTTTTATATATTCTCTCTTCTATAATACTTTAAAACATTTCTGCGTTATCCCTCTCTTTCTCTCTCTCTCTCTCTCTCTTTATTCCATCCTTCATCGCGTGTGCTTCTCTCCTCATTTCAAAAGCACTCCTCTTGACTCTTCCTCACGCATCTCGCCACCCGTTTCTTAAATCCCGCGTAATCCTCTCGAAACATCTTCGCCGCGTCGATATTCGCCGGCGACTCGTCGTTCGGCGAGGACAACATCGATATAATCGACAGCATAATCGTCTCCACCGTTTGCACCGGCGACCACCGCTCGCTGGCGCACTCGTACCCCATCGGGTCATCCCCGGCGTCGTGTAAGATAGATATGCACACCCTCCCGTCTGGATACACGTTCGGGTGCCAAATTTCCGATTTAAATTTCACGTCCGGCGGTTTGTTCGGGTAATCTTTCGGGAACGTCATCGTCGCCGTGAAGAAACCGCCCTCGTATAACGTATCCGGAGGGCCCATGATGGTTACTTGCCATTGTAAGACGTTGGAATCGTCCACTAAACCCGCGGAGAAGCCCTCGATTGGGTTCCGAGTTAAATCTGTTTTATTTTTCGCATTCGTAGTAGTAGTAGTAGTATTCAGAAGAGAAGGAGGAAAAAGTCAGTACAAAATGTTGGAGTCGCCCCTCGTCGCTCTCCTCGCAGAAAAATCATCGTCCACATCATAATCATCCATCATCCAAGAGAGAGACAGACAGACAAAACAAAAGAAGGACAAGAAAAACGACGCACCTCTCAGCTGGTTTCGTAACAGAAGCACCGCTTGGTCGGTCATTCTCTTTCCCTCTCTCTTTTCGCGCCGCCGCTTGTTTTTTAATGAGTGGTTTAGTATTTATCACACGAAAACAACGGAGAGATCCAACGCAAACTTCTTCGCGGAGATGATGAGAGTCTTCGTCGTCTCGTCTTTAATAATAAATCGTCGGTCGTCTTCTGAATCGTGTCGCTGTTATTCCCTAAGCTACTAGTACTACTACTACTAAGTCTGTCTTTCTGTGTGAGCGTGTGAGTGTGTACGTGTGTGTGTATTCCTCTTCCGCTCTCCTCGCGTTCTAAAAATGACGAGAGAAAGAGAGAAAGAGACAAGAAAAAGAAGAGACGAAAAGATCATTTCTTCTCTTCATTTCTTTTGCAAACAAACACCCCAAGAAGGGGCAATCGTTTGGCATCTGTTTCTTTTTCTTTTTTTTTTTTCTTTTTTGCAAAACACAAACGAAAAGGTCGAAAAACTTCGTTCGTTTAAAAATATATATGGATGTATGGATTTAGAGAGCGAGGGAGAGGAGGAGGACGAGGCGGGACAGGAACAAGAACGAGAACAGCGATTACAGCAGCAGAGACGACGAGTGTTCGTGGCAGTTTGCTTTGAAATCGAGGAGGAGAGTGGTAATAATAATAATAATAATAATAATAATAATAATAATAAGGATGATGATGATGAAAATGCGAGCGAACTGGAAGAACGTCTTCTCGATGTTACAATTC
>Ga0209335_10000137_pt1 | contig 79236 bp, 78 predicted proteins | sample COG_09_FD_184753 | JGI IMG/M metagenome (GOLD analysis project Ga0209335, IMG submission 184753) | Pelagic Microbial community sample from North Sea - COGITO 998_met_09 (SPAdes) (version 2) | ecosystem: Environmental > Aquatic > Marine > Neritic zone/Coastal water | place: Helgoland, sampling...
CGCGCGGATCAACGGATGTTTGCGCTGCCAACAGCAATGCTGCATCGGCAACGTTGCGCCCCATCGGACCAAGGACTGAGAACGGGAGCAATCCCGTCGGCTTGTTCTCAGCGGGCACAACGCCAGGCGATGGCCGGAACCCGACAACACCGCTATAAGCAGCAGGAGTTCGAAGGCTTCCGCCATAATCGGAGCCACTGGCAATCGGCATCATGCCCGTCGCAAGCGCCACAGCCGACCCACCAGATGATCCTGCACAGGTTTTCATCGGATCGAACGGATTGCCCGTCGCACCGAACACTAGGTTTCGCGTATTCGCACCAGCACCAAATTCTGGCGTGTTGGTTTTGCAAAAAACGATTCCACCTTCGTCGCGGACATTCCTGACAGACACCTGATCTTGTTCAGGTACGTTGTCTTCATAAAGTTTTGAGCCATAGGTGGTTCGCAGACCTTCGGTGGCCTCTAAGTCTTTAATCCCAATGGGAAGTCCATGAAGCAATCCAAGAGGCTCACCCGCCATGACATCGGCCTCAGCCGCCTTGGCCTCGTCGCGGGCCCGCATGTAGCATTCAGACACAACCACATTCAGCGTTGGATTGACCGCTTCGATACGATTAATGCAGCTATCGAGCAGCTCTACCGGGGAAATTTCCTTTGATCCGATCATACGTCGGAGATCAACAGCGTTCTGGTCGCAAAGTTCACTCATTAAGATTTCGGTGTGTCACCGCTCCCTAAATCCCACCAAAGGCCCGTCATCATCTGCAAACCTTGGCGGCAAATTTCCGGTAAAACGTGTTCATTCGGTGCGTGCTGCGAGCAACCGGCGTATGAGTGCGGCACCCAAATTGTGGGCAGTTCCAAGACTTCTGCAAACACGTCATTCGGCAATGTGCCGCCTAAATTCGGCAACACCGCAACTTCTTGGTCCGTGGTTTTCTCAATAGATTTAATTGAAAATTGTGCCCACGGGTGATCGGGATCCAGACGTGTCGCGTTCATGTAATCACGCTCGGCCTCTAACTCGATCTGATTAAATCCCTGTGCATCCAAATGCTTACGCAACGATGGCAAGAACGTCATCGGGTCGGTGCCCGCAACATAACGAATATGCCCATGCGCCACAGCCTTGGGTGGGATCGCATTGACCGGATTACGCGGATTACCCGTTACGAACGAACGTACTTCGAATGTGTTGGAGCCAAAGACTTTTTCTTCGGACGTTAATCCCGGCTCGCCCCAGTCTTCATCGATATCGGGGGAATTTTCACCGCCATCAATCTTGAGTTTGGAAATCGCAAGGCGAACCGAATTGGTCATCGGTTGCGGTCGCCATTCTTCGATCAACAGCTTTCCGCGCGCATCGGTAATAGTTGCAAGCGCGTGCGCCATAATGATCCCAGGATTGGCAAGCAAACCACCCCAGTTGCCAGAATGATGACCACCACCGCGAAGTTCCAACGTCATGGTGAAGTTGAAGACACCGCGTGATCCCATAAAGATCGTCGGTTGTTCGGGGCGCAAACGTGGGCCATCCGATGCGATAAAAACATCCGCCTTAAATAGATCTTTGTTTTGCGCGCAAAATTCTTTGAGGCCTGGAGAGCCGCATTCTTCGCCTGTTTCGATCAGGGCAACAACGTTAAAGCCAAGATGTCCGCGCTGTTCCAAGACAGCTTTGATCGCTGCCAGATTGATGGTGTGCTGCGCCTTGTTGTCTGCTGTACCACGTCCGTACCAACGGCCGTTTTCTTCGGTCATATTCCAAGGGCTTAACCCTTCTTGCCACTGATCGTCGTAGCCACGCACAACATCACCGTGACCATACGTCATAACGGTCGGCAAGCTTGGGTCTTCGGTCCGTGTCGCGACGAGGAATGGGCCTCCATCGGGACGTGGGTTTTCGTGAATAACGCAATCGAAACCAAAGTCACTCAGATATGGTGTGAGTTCTTCTTCCAGATAGCGATAGAGTTCGGGCCTTTTGTCAGGCTCTGGGCTTTCGGTGCGGATTGCCACTCGACGGGCTAGATCTTCTCTGAACGTCCCGTTATCGAAGTATTCCTCAATTGCTGAGATCGCCGTGTCTCGACCTGCCGTCGACATCATGGACGCCATGCCGTGCCCTCTTCGCCTAAATCCCAATAAACACCAGTCACCAACTCCATTCCTTCGCGGGTCAGGGACCATAAAATATGCTCGTCCGGTGCGTGTTGAGAGCACCCGGTATAGCTAAGCGGCATCCACACAAAGGGAATACCCAACACATCTTGGAACACATCATTGCAGATGGAACCGCCCGAATTCGGTATCATCACAGGGATTTCACCCGTCGTCCGCGTCACGGACGTGCGCATCCATTCAGCCCACGGATGTTCAGGCGGTGTCCGCGCGGCCAAGAATACAGCGTCATTACCCGCAGGTGGGTCAACGATCTCGATCATATCGAAGCCGTTAGCATCCAAATGCTTGCGCAGATTGGAGCGAATATTTTCATGGTCAGTTCCGACGACGAACCGCAACTGGCAATTGGCACGTGCACGCGGAGGGATCGCATTGACGGGGTTAGACGGATTACCCGTTACAAATGACAGCACTTCAAAACTGTTCCACGCATAAACTTTTTCAGCAGATGTCAGACCTGGTTCACCCCAATTCTCGTCAATCGTTGGCGCATCTGCGCCACCATCACGGTTCACACCATTCAGAGCTTCGCGCACAGAATTCGACATGGGGCCGGGAGACCAACCATCGACTTGGATTTTGCCATTCGCATCGGTGATCGTAGAAATTGCGTGTGCCAGCATGATCCCTGGATTGGCAAGCAAGCCACCCCAGTTTCCAGAATGATGACCACCATCACGCGCGACAATCTCAAGATCGAAATTCAAACAACCGCGATTGCCCAGGGTCAGGTTTGGTTTGGCGATGTTGACGCGCGGGCCGTCAGACGCGAAATACGCATCGGCCATAAAGGCATCTTTATGGGCCGCAACGAGTTCTTTTAAGCCTTTGGAGCCGTTTTCTTCACCCGTCTCGACCATGAATTTGGAATTGAACCCAAGTTTTCCTCGGGTCGCTAAGACGGACTTGATCGCCCCCATGTGCGTCGTGTGCTGGGCTTTATTATCTGCTGTGCCCCGACCGTAAACTTTATCGCCGTCGCGACTAAGCACCCACGGCCCCTCGCCCTTTGTCCACTTGTCAGCTTGACCACGTACCGCATCACCGTGACCGTACCCCAAGATCGTCGGCAAAGATGGGTCTTCGATCCGGGTTGCCAACAACACCGGGCCTTGGCCTTCGAATGGATTGTCATAAACCTTGACGTGGTAACCCATAGCTTCGAAATCAGGTCGGATGAAATCTTCTAAATACCGATAAAGCTCCGGCAGTTGAGATGCCTCTTGGCTTTCGGTTTCTACTGCAACGCGCTGTTTTAAGGTTTCGAAGTACCCCGCATCATCATCAAACCACATAAGGGCATCGGCGATGGCATCTTGGCGTGATGTCATGATGCGGCTCGTGCTGCTTCGCCACCCTCGTTATAGAGATGGCATTCGACGTGACCGTTAGGCCGCGTAAAGACACTCGGCTTTTGTGTTTTACACATGTCCATCACCTTAGAGCACCTGGGATGGAATGTGCAGCCACTCGGCGGATCAACCGGGTTCGGATAAGCCGCCCCAAGCTGGGTATCTGGGATACTGAGTGATGGGTCAGGCGTTAAAACCGAATCCAATAGCGCGCGCGTATACGGATGTTCAGGGTTGTCGAACAAGTTCGCCGTAGTCGTTTGTTCTACGATTCTCCCCAAGTACATCACAGCGACACGGGTCGCGATATGTTCCACCACCGCCAAGTTGTGACTGATCAGAATATACGTCAGGTTCAATTCTTTTCGGAGATCCTGCAACAGATTCAAAATTTGCGACTGCACAGACACATCGAGTGCCGACGTTGGTTCATCACAGATGACGACTTCGGGTTTATTGATGAGCGCACGTGCGATTGCGACGCGCTGGCGTTGACCGCCGGATAACTGGTTTGGGTAATTTCGATAGACACGCTTTGGCAAACCCACCAAGTTCATGATCTCAAGCACTTGGCGTTCCACATCAGCAGAGCTGGTTTTACCCTGCACACGCAACGGTAATGAAATGATATCGGCGATGTTCTTGCGCGGGTTCAATGATGAATATGGGTCTTGGAAAATCGGCTGTACTTTACGCGCCATTTCCAAACGTTCCATGGAACCAACAGGTTGGCCTTCTAGAACGATCTCACCGGACGTCGTATCTAACAGTCCCAGCAACATCTTAGCCAAGGTCGACTTTCCACAACCGGATTCACCAACCAAGCCCAGCACTTCGCCACGCTCTACGTTCAAATTGATTCCATTAACAGCATGCAGCGGTTTTTTCTCTTTGAAGAAACCCGCAGAAATCATAAAGGTCCGCGTGACGTCTTTGGCTTCAAGAACGAAATCTGACATTATGCTGCCCCCTTGGCGAAGTTGGCGGCGCATTGATCTTTGTCCAAGATACACCGATAGACGTGCCCATCTTCTATACCAGCCTGAAACTCGACATTTCCGCTCATGCACGCGTTATTGCTATAGCGACATCGCTCGGCAAAATGGCACCCATCGAGATCACCCACCAGCGATGGCACGATGCCAGGAATCGACCCCAACGGCGATCCACGCTCGGTTTTCCCCGGAATTGGAATACATTCGAGCAAGCCCTGCGTATATGGGTGCGTTGGATTTTCAAACACTTGTGTCGCTGTGCCCGTTTCAACAATCTGCCCGGCATACATCACCGCAACCCGGTCAGCGACACGCGCCACGACACCCAGGTCATGGGTGATCAAAATCATGCCCATGTTGAATTCTTTTTGAAGTTCCGCGAGCAACAATAGAATTTGTGCCTGAATGGTGACATCAAGTGCCGTCGTCGGTTCGTCAGCAATGATCATTTCAGGGCCGCACATCAATGACATCGCGATCATCACACGTTGACGCAATCCACCCGATAATTGATGAGGATATTGACCCAGTCGACTTGCCGCCCCGGTGATGCCAACTTTTTCTAGCAAAAATATCGCACGCTCACGCGCTTCGTCACCACTCACACTACGATGACGCAGAAGCGCTTCCATCAACTGGTTGCCGATGGTGTACGCTGGGTTAAGAGATGTCATCGGTTCTTGGAAGATCATCGCCATCTTGTTACCGCGAATGTCAGACATTCGCCGGTCTGACGCTTTGGTCAGATCTTCACCATCCAACACCAACTTTTTTGCTGATCGTGTTGCTTTGCTCGGCAACAAATCCATCAATGCCAGTGACGTCAGCGATTTACCACAACCAGATTCACCAACGATGCATAATGTTTCGCCACGACCCACACTAAAATTCAGGCCCTGCACAGGGTGCAGCATGCCAGACGAAACGGGGATATCGACCTTGAGGTCTTCAACTTCGAGTATTGCGCTCAATTTCTGTTCTCCGGTGCCGTCACATCACGAATACCATCGCCCAATAGGTTAATCGCCAAGATGAGTGCAAACAGCGCTGCACCAGGAATTCCGACCAACCAAGGGTCAAAGAACATCATGCCTTTGCCTTCTGAAATCATCAGTCCCCAGCTTGGCGCAGGAGGCTGAACACCCAGCCCCAAGAACGACAGGGCAGCTTCCAACAAAATGGCGTGGGCCATTTCAAGCGTCGCAACCACGATCAAATGGTTGGCAATGTTCGGCATAATTTCTGTCATGATGATGCGGAATTTCGAACAGCCAGCCGCCTGCGCTGCCGCTACATAATCCAGATTTCGGACCTGTAGCGTGGTACTTCGCATCACAACCGCAAAGCGATCCCAAATCAAGAGTCCAAGGACCCATATCACAATCCAAAGGGACGAGCCGACCAGCGAGACGACCGCCAACGCCACCAGAATCACCGGCATCGAAAGCCGAACAGTAATCAAATAATTGACGACCATGTCGACCCGACCACCAAAATATCCGGCAGCAACCCCAAGCGTTGTACCAATCACACCGGAAATCAGCATTGCCGCAAAGCCGATAAGCAGGGAAATCTGCGCCCCATGAACCAAACGGGTCAGGTAATCGCGGCCCTGTAAGTCCGTACCTAATGGATGGACAGGATTAACCTTGGGGCCATCGTGCCACATTGGTGGCACCATCTTATTGCTTAGATCCTGGTCAAGAATAGGATGAAAATTGGTTAGATACGGTGCAAAGATAGCCATACCGAATATCAAGAGTAGGATTGCACCGCCGATAATAATACCGTAGTGCCCAAAGACACGTCTTCGCATAGCTGACATCGCTGACGGTTCGTTTGCTTGTTCTGGCGTCGTCGTGACATTCGGCACCGAAGATGTCTTTTTGTTACCTGTATCGGACATATTAATTCACCCGTATCCGTGGATCGAGCCAAGCGTTCATTATGTCCGCCAGGAACGTGATTAAAATGTAAATGATGCTGAGAACCAGAACGATCGCCTGCATCATCGGCAAATCTGCGCGCTGAATGGATTCCCAAGCCAGGAATCCAAGTCCGTTAATAGCAAAAATGGTTTCGATGACAATCGAGCCACCCAGCATAAAACCAAACTGCACGGCTGCGAGAGAGACCACAGGAATGATCGCGTTCCGTAATGCGTGCTTGAACAACACGGTTACGGGGCGGAGGCCTTTTGCTTTTGCTGTGCGAATATAATCAGAGCCCAGCACCTCTAGCATACCAGCCCGAGTCAGGCGCATCACACCAGGCGTCACATAATACCCAAGGGCAATAGAAGGCATGATGAAGTTCATCCAACTACTAGTCCCTGTAATGGGTAACAATCTAAAGGTGATCCCAAGAAAGAATATAAGGATCAGCGCAAACCAGAAACTTGGTAATGCTTGTCCAATGACTGCAATCGTCAATGCAATGCGATCAATAATGGAGTTGGGTCGGATCGCCGCGACAACACCCAATGGAATAGCCAAAATCAAAGCAAAGGTAATTGCCGTACCGCCAAGAATCATCGTGTTAGGAAGGCGGGCGAAGATCACCTCTGACACATCCGTTTTCAGATAATGTGACCGGCCAAGATCGCCTTGCAACGCGTTACCCAGCCAACTTAAATATTGAACAATAATCGGTTGATCGTAACCGTAAACGCGGCGGATATTCTCGATATCTGATTGTGTTGCCGTTTCCCCAGCAAGCGCCATCGCGGGATCTCCGGACAAATAAATCATGGAGAATGTGAGTAGTGACACGGTCAACGCGACCAGCACAGCGACTCCCAATCTTCGCAACGCAAATTTCAACATTCGGGAACGCCCCCGCTTTCGTTTCCGTTAAAAATAGAAAGGCCCGACGGCAATGCCGCCGGGCCCATTTCTCTAACCGACGTTATTTCCACTTAGCGGTATAAAACCGTGGAATTTCGTCAGGTGTGGTTTTGAAGTCGAGGTCTTTGCTGAATGCGTAGTACTTGGCATACGTAAACATTGGCAGCCAATACAGCTCTCCCGAAATCTTCGTGAGCGCTTTTTTGTACTCAGCTTCACGTACAGCCAAATCGGTCGACGTATCAGCTTTTTCCAACGCAGCAATGACTTCTGGATCTTTTGCCGGATCGTCACGACCACCAGAGAAGAAGTGGCTGGTGATAGCCGACACATCAGGAATGGAGTTAGAGCCCCAAGTCATGTGGTTGATTGGGGTAGTTCCCTTCCAAACCAGATCACGCAGTTTGCGATACTGCATGTAGTTCATCTTTGCTTTGATGCCGATTTTTGCGAGATCGGAAATCACAGCCTCTGTGAATTCGCGCTGACGATAGGCATAGATATCGAACTCAAAGCCTTCTGGATAACCAGCTTCAGCAAGAAGCTTTTTGGCTTTCTCTGGATTGTAGTCCCATGTTGGCACGTCTTGCGCACAACCGAACTGGTCAGGGTGACATGCAGATGGAATGACAACAGATGCCGGACCAACCAGATTTTTCACGATGCTTTCGCGGTTGATCGCATGTGCTACAGCCATACGAACTTTTTTGTCCATGAAGTATTTCTGACCAGAGTCACCATCAACATCGAACGCCATATACGAAACACGCATGGTTTTAGCGTTTTCAACCGTGACCTGACCGGATTCGTTTAAACGATCCGCTTGGTCTTTTGGAACGTCCCACATCCAATCGATGGCACCGGTGAGGAGCTCAGCGATCTGGGTGTTCCCTTCTTTGATGGTACGGTAAACGAGATTGCCGATTGCTGGCGTGCCCTTTGGACCATTCTTCATGTAGTTTTCGTTGCGCTTCATGACGATCTTTTCGCCAGCAACAATTTCAGTGATTTGATAAGGGCCTGTGCCTACTGGCTGAACCGTACCAAAATCCTGCTTGCCTTCAGCATTCTTTGGCGCGCTGTCATAGTGCCCTTCAGGCATCATGAACACAGCTTGCGCAAAGTATGCGAGTGCAGCTGGGAACGGTTTGTGTAGATGAATACGAACACTGTTCGGACCCGTTTGCTCTGCATCCTTCATCCAACTGACGTTCTTAAATGTCAAAACGCCGTTGTCTTTGTTAGAAACGTGTTTAACCGTATAGACCACATCTTCAGGACCAAACTTAGATCCATCATGGAACACAACGTCTTCACGCAGATCGAAATCGATGGTGACGTTATCTACCCACTTGAAGCTAGTCGCCAACAGCGGCTTAAATTCACCGGTGTCCAAGTCACGGAACAGAAGACCATCCCATACCGTATTGCCGATAATCACAAGTTCACGGGTGTTGTTGTAGTAAGGGTCAGCGACAGCTGCTTCCCTATCTGTTGTCCAAACCAATGTATCGTTGGCTTTTCCTGCCATGACTGACGGCGCCGCGATCACGGTCGCTGCCAGTGCAATGGCTGTGGTTGCTAATAATTTGCGGAACATATTTGCTCTCGCCTCCCTGCTTTTACTGGCATTACGCATGCCACTCGCGTGGGCCGGATAAATGGCCCGCTACTGAATCAATTGTTCGACGATTTCGAGCTAGAGTCCATGCATTAAAGAAATCGACGCTCAAAAAGAACATTGATGAATGCCCCTTTCATCTACGTTCGCCAGTTATTATTGTATTACAATGCAATACAGCGTAACGTAATGCAATTATCGTATGCAGGTACAGCGGGTGCCGTCAAGCCGCCAGGATTTAGATGAGCAAGCGAAAATCAACAATTGAGTCAGATGCGGAATTGGGTGAAACATCTTTGTGCACACAAAAACCCAGTGCGCTTTATGTTGGATCGCTCGAAAAAGGTTTCCGGGTTTTGTCTGCATTCGGCGACTCAGATGCAGCATTGGGCGTAACCGAAATTGCGTTGCGAACGGGCTTGGACAAAAGTGCAGCCCAACGTTTTTCAAACACATTGCACCAATTAGGCTATTTGGAAAAAGAAGAACAAACCCGACGCTACCGCCCGGCAAGAAAGCTGATGGAGTTTGCATTTACCTATCTTCGGCATAGCTCACTGAGCGCAATCGCCATGCCGCGACTGATTGAAGCTGGTAGCATTTTCATGACGACCGTTAACTTGGCTGAACGTATCGATAATGAGATGATCTATACCGTACGTATTCCGCACCAGAACGCATCCTATGTCGCTACGGTGCCAGGACGCAAAGTACCAATTACTTGCACAGCCCCAGGGCTCGCATATTTATCCCGAATGGATCACAACGAAGCTATGGATATCGTCGAAAAATCCGAACGAAAAAAATTCAGACCATCAACAATCATTGATGTGAAAAAAATTGCAACGATCATCCGACGAAGCAAAAAAGATGGCTTCGCAGTAACTTATGAACAGTTGCTGCCTCGTGAAATAAGTGTTGCCGCCCCTGTTCTCGATACTCACGGCTTTCCACTCGCCGTCGTTCATATCCCCGCCTATAGCCCGGGTTGGACAGTTGAAGATGCGCGGAAAAAAATAGGCCCTCTTGCGGTGGAAACAGCAGACAAGATATCGAGCGCCCTAATGACATCCAGTCATTGAGGCATTGCTTAACCAACTAAGGAGTTGAAATGACTTTTCGAGTTCTCACCGGTTTGTTCGGACATGAAAGCAATGCATTCTCAAAGCTTTCAACAACTTTGGATAATTTTGAAAACTACCTTTTAGCATTCGGCGATGATGTCCCCGCCGCAATAGAGGGTGCACAGATTGAGCCCACGGGTGTCGAACAAGCCGCAGAAATACACGGATGGAAACTAGTGCGATCCATCGTCGCCTGGGCGACACCGTCTGGCCCAGTGGCACGCGATGCATGGGATAAAGGCCGGGCTGCGATACTAGAGGCAGCCAAAAACGGTGCCATCGATGGTGTGTTGTTAAATCTTCATGGCGCGATGGCAACAGTAGACCACGCCGATGCCGAGGGTGTTTTACTCTCAGACCTTCGAGACGTCATCGGTCCGAATATCCCTGTGGCAATCACATTGGATCTTCATGCCAACGTTACCGATTTGATGACTGAACATGCAGATATTATCTGCGCCTACCGAACTTATCCGCACATTGATCAGGTCGCGACATCGTTGCGCGCAGCCGCGGTGCTTGATCGTACGATGAAGGACGAGGTTAAACCAACGGTCGTTACCGTCCGGCGCGATACCATTGATGGCCTGGATGATGGCCGAACCACGACCAAGAACCCTATGACAGAATTGCTGGCTCGGGCTGAAAAACTTGAGAGCCAAAACGACGGCGTTTTACTCGTCAGCATCCACGCCGGTTTTACACCCGCCAATTTATACGAAGCAGGACCCACAGTGTCTGTTACCGGCGACGGCAATGACCCACGGTTTAAAGCCATAGCCGATGAATATATGGATTATGCCTGGGAAACCCGGCATTTCGATTCCAACACTTACCTGAGTGTTGTTGACACAATCGCTGAAATTAATCGTCTACTGACGACTGTCGACGGCCCCATCGTGGTTGCCGATTTCTCAGATAACCCAGGTTCGGGCGCTTATGGTGATTCGACGTTCTTGCTCAATGGCCTGCTCGAAGCCGACATTCAGAATGCGTGCTTTGGAACGATCTGCGACCCTGAAGCTGCAGCGGCTCTAATCGAAGCGGGCGAAGGTAACACTGCAACTGTCATGCTCGGTGGCAAGTCCGACCCCACCTTTGGCCCTCCGATTGAGGTTACGGGCACCGTCACCAAAATTACTAATGGAACCTATTTGGCGCTTGGCCCCCGGTGGCGTGGCGTCACACACCATTTAGGACCGACGGCTATCCTGACGGTTGGTGGCATGGAAATCATCGTCGCATCCAATAGACTACAACTCACCGAAGTTGAGGCGTTTACCCATGCCGACATTGATCCGCGCGAGCGACGTGTTGTGGTCGTGAAATCAATGCAGCATTTCAGAGCTGCGTTTGAGCCTATCGCAGCTGCCGTTGTGATATGTGATGCGGGCGCACTTGCCAGCCGCGACATCTCAAAGCTTCCGTTCACAGAGCTTAGGCGACCGATTTACCCGTTAGATATCGATTGATCCAGGGTTTTGCTAAGACGTTATAGTTGGTGCTGCAGCCGCAGTAGCTGCTTTTTTGGCCTGCGATTCCCGATATGTAATATAGACGGTGCTTAGGAAAATCACCGTGCCACCGACCCAGGTCATCACATCTGGGAACTCGCCGAACATCAAAAAACCAACACCAGCTGCAAAAAGCATTCGTGTGTAATCTATCGGCGCCACAGCAGTGGCATCAGCCAATTTCAATGCTTGCGCCATGCACAGATGGCCCAGCGTCGCCATCACCCCGATCAGGACCATCCACATGGTTTGTTCAAACGTCGGCCACGTCCAAAAGAAAAGTGCTGGGATAAATGAGAAAATCGTAAAGAACACATTGGCGTAAAATACCATCGTGATACTGGAATCAGTGCGCGACAGAATCTTCACGCAAATCAATGCAGAAGCCCAGAAAACAGTCGACATCAGCGCAACAAGCGCACCGGTTCCAAAAATCCCCGAGCCCGGCCGGATGATGATCAGTGTGCCAATAAAACCAACCAAGATAGCAGCCCAACGCCGCATCCCTACTTTTTCCTTGAGCACCACAGCAGCACCAATCGTCACAAACAAGACGGTGACAAAACTGATCGCCGTCGCATCCCCGACAGGCATCATACCAAGCGCCGTAAACCAACTGAGAAGTGCACACGTTCCGATGATCGCACGAAAGAATTGTAGCTTTGGTTGCTTGGTAATCCAGAGCGAGCGATCTTGGCGCAACAAGAACGGGAACAGCATCATGAACCCAATCACGTTTCGATAAAATGCTATTTGAATGGGATTAATCTCGCTCGATAAATCGCGAACTAAGACATGCATCACTGAAACAAGCGCAGCTGCAACGCCCATAAAGGCTATGCCCTTGAGGTTTGCGATCCTGTCTTTTTCTGCAGCAGCGGCGATCGCTACGGGGGAATCTGTGTCCATTATTTGGCGATTAAAAACCTTGAAACTTGACCTAAAGCCGATTGAAGTTCACCCCTGCAGTCACAAAATCAGTGAATACCTGATTTCCCAATCATGGGGATCACACAAAGCGGCGTCAAACCCGTGAAGAGAATAAGGATAGTAAAATGATTCGTTGTGGCGTAGCTGGACTTGGCCGATGGGGACGTGTTCTGGTCGATTCCGTTCAAGGAAAATCCGATAAAATTGTTTTCACCGCGGGTGTTACAGGGCGCAAAGACCGGGCTGTCGATTACTGTAAAGAAAACAATATCGATCTTCGTGATAGCTACGACGAATTGGTGAACGACCCGGAATTAGATGCCATCGTATTGGCAACCCCCCATACCCAACACTTCGATCAAATCATCCAGGCCGCCAGCGTCGGCAAGCCTGTGTTCGTTGAAAAACCGATGACACTCAATCCCGAAGAGGCCCGCCACGCTGCCGAAACCATGGCTGGCGCAGGCTTGCCATTATGCGTTGGCTTCAACCGACGCTTTTTACCCGCAATGCAAAAACTTCGTGACATTGCCAACGACGGCACATTGGGCAAGGTCATCCACATCGAAGGCAATATTTCTGGTAGTGGCGCGCTGCGCTACACTGATGATCACTGGCGCGCGTCAGAAACCGAAAGCCCCGCCGGTGGCATGACCGCGATGGGTGTCCACATGATGGATTCCATGATTTCGATCATGGGCGGCGTCAAGAGCCTACGCGCGGTTTCAGAACGACATGCAGCACCCGTCGCCGTAGATGACACGACCTTCGCATCACTAAAGTTCAAGTCAGGAGTCACTGGCGTGCTCACAACCATGTTCGCGACCCAACAATTGTGGCGCGTCCAAGTCTTTGGCGACAAGGGCTGGGCAGAGGTCCGCGATCAAGATCGACTGGAAATCCGATTAATCGAAGGGGATACATCGGTCCAAGACATGTCGGGCACCGACATTGAGCGCGCCGAGCTAGAAGGCTTTGCCGACACAATCACAAACGGGACACCGTATTTGGTGCCCGTTGATGATGCCATTCATGGAATCGAAATTCTGGATGCGATTGCGCGCGCCGCCAAAGACGGCATCGAAGTCAAACTAGGCTAAGCCTAGTCACGCAATCCATCGATCTTTTTATCGGTGTTGTATTGGCTGAGTGAATACACCGACCAAATGGCGGCCGGGATCCATCCAATCAATGAGAGCTGCAGAATTAAGCAGATCACGCCTTGGATAGGTTTACCGATGGTGAAGAAGTTCAACCAAGGAATTAAAAGTGCCAAAATAAGACGTAGCATTGCGGGCCTCCTCGTAATTGCTTTGCACTAAATGCTTAAGGCCTAAGTTCCACGATTGTCCCGGCCCCCGCAAGCGGATAAAACACGCCCACTATGGATGTAAACCTTTTTAATTTCGACCTACCGCAAGCTTTGATTGCCCAAGAACCAGCGCGCCCGCGCGACAGTGCACGTCTGTTGCATATTCCAGCGGGTGTCGACACATTTGGCGATATGATCGTACGTGATCTACCGCAGCTCCTACGGGAAGGCGATATTCTGGTTTTTAACGATACTCGCGTCATTCCCGCACGATTGGTAGGCAAGCGCGGAGATGCGACGAACCGCGGCAAGCCCGATGGCGGCGCCAAGGTTGAGGTCACGCTGCACCAACCCGTCGATGCCCATACTTGGCGAGTATTTGCCAAACCTGCAAAAAAATTGAACCCACGCGACTATATAGTTTTCGCCCCGGGCTTTGCCGCAGACTGCGTTAATGAGGGCGACATGGGTGAACGCTGGTTGAAATTCAATGTGGCGGGCCATGAGTTGATCGAAAAGCTCCATGCCCACGGCGTCATGCCGCTGCCGCCTTATATTAAACGCCCAGACGGTGGCAGCGCCGAGGACCGTGACGATTATCAAACCATGTTCGCGGCCAAAGATGGCGCTGTCGCAGCACCAACCGCCGCCTTGCATTTTACTGATGATTTATTGAATGCCGTTCGCACAGCTGGCGCTGTTGATACACGCATCACCCTTCATGTTGGCGCCGGAACGTTCCTGCCCGTGCGCGCCGAAGACACCGATGATCACGTGATGCACACCGAGCGCGCCATGCTGTCCGCGGAAACAGCCGAACTGCTGAATGACGCACGAACTGATGGTCGTCGGATCGTCGCTTGCGGGACGACAGCGCTGAGGACGCTTGAAAGTGCTGCAGACAAAAACGGTGTTTTTCATGCTTATAACGACAACACGGACCTGTTCGTCACGCCAGGTTATAAATTCAACGGCATTGATGCGTTGATGACGAATTTCCACCTGCCGTGTTCCACCTTGTTCATGTTGGTTTCTGCAATTGCCGGATTAGATCGGATGCAAGCAGCCTACGCGCACGCCATCGCAAACGAGTACCGATTTTATTCATACGGCGATGCATGCTTTATCGAACGTGCGGATAATGTGTCATGAGCGGAACGGGCTTTAAACTATTAGCGACAGATGGAACGGCGCGTCGGGGCCAAGTCTCAACTGCACACGGCACGTTCGAAACACCCGCATTTATGCCCGTGGGGACAGCGGCAACCGTTAAGGCGATGACGCCTGAATGGGTCGCAGAAACAGGCGCTGAATGCATCCTAGGCAACACATATCATTTGATGCTGCGCCCGGGTGCAGAGCGCGTGGCAAACCTGGGCGGCTTGCACGAATTCATGAATTGGCACGGCCCCATTCTGACCGATAGTGGTGGTTTTCAGGTGATGTCCTTGAATGACCTCCGCACTTTGACCGAAGAAGGTGTGCGATTTCGGTCCCACATCGATGGCAGTTATCATGATTTATCACCCGAAAGCTCAATGGATATTCAACGGCTTTTAGACGCCGATATCACCATGGCATTTGATGAATGCACCCCTTTTCCGTGCGAAAAGGATGAGGCTGCAAAAAGCATGGCACTATCTATGCGCTGGGCAAAACGATCCAAAGACGCGTTCACCGAGCGTGATGGCTATGGATTGTTTGGAATTGTACAAGGCAGCGTTTATCAGGACCTGCGCCAAGAAAGCATCACAGCCCTGACCGACATCGGCTTTGATGGCTACGCCGTCGGTGGTTTGGCCGTCGGCGAAGGCCAAGAAACGATGTTAGAAGTGTTATCTTATACGCTGCCGGAACTGCCCGATGATCGACCTCGGTATTTGATGGGTGTCGGTAAACCAGATGATCTGGTTTATGCGGTGGCACGGGGCATCGACATGTTCGATTGCGTATTGCCAACGCGATCTGGTCGGACCAATCAGGCGTTCACACGGCGCGGCACCGTCAACATGCGGAACGCGCGCCACAAGGATGACAAGCGTCCCATTGATCCTGATTGTACGTGTTATACATGCACGACATATTCCCGTGCTTATGTCCATCATCTGGTCATGGCCAAGGAAATTTTGGGCATGATGCTACTGACACGGCACAATTTGCATTACTATCAGGAACTCATGGCGGGGATGCGGGATGCTATTACATCCGGTACATTCGACGTGTTCCAGGCTGCTTTTGAGAAAGACTACTTTGGCGAGGATATAGAACCGCTATGATCGATCAGACCTACGAAACGCTGACCCAATTGGGTCAACCCGGAGAAGCCCCGGAAACACCAGAAGCCGCGACCCTCGACTGTGTTCCCAATCCACATGCAGACACACCTTATTTGATCCGGTTTGCCGTTCCTGAATTCACATCAGTCTGTCCGGTCACAAGTCAGCCTGACTTCGCACATCTGGTCATCGACTATGTGCCGGATCAATTGATCGTCGAGAGTAAATCGCTGAAATTATATATGGCGAGTTTTCGCAATCACCCTGGATTTCACGAGCAATGCACGCTTGATGTGGCGCAAAAGATCATCAGCGCAGCGGCCCCAATATGGCTTCGGATTGGTGGGTACTGGTATCCACGCGGTGGCATCCCACTGGATATTTTTTATCAAACTGGCACCCCGCCAGAAGGCGTGTGGCTCCCCGATCAGGGCGTCCAGCCGTACCGCGGGCGTGGCTAAATAGCGGCTTCGAGCATCTTGTTCATGTGAACAGTGATGCTGCCACGGATCATATTTGATCTCTCCAACTCTGCGTAACCGTTCTTGGTATAGAACGCCAAATTCTCGGTAAATGCCGCGTTGGTATACAGCCTGATTTCGGCAAATCCCAATTCTCGCGCACTTAGTTCAGCGTGCTCAAGAAGCAACCGACCGCATCCTTTACCCTGATGATCAGGATGCACGGCGATGTTTTCGATCAGCAAAAATGACTCTTCGGGAAAAAGCTCGACAACCCCGCACAGGACACCATCATCTTCGAGCAATTCGACAATGTGGGTATCCATCGTTTCCATGTAATCGTCATCCATCGGCAGCGGTTTCTGCCCGATCACAGACCGCCACCGGGCGTATGCCAACTGGGTTAGGTCGTAAACATCACACGTATCAGCAAACGTAGCACGCCGGATTAGCATCGGACGATTGATGCATATTCAGACATCTTATTCAGATTCTTGTTCCGATTTTGGGGCCAGCAACCATGCGCACAAAGCAACAGCGATGGCAGCTCCGATAAATTCTGAGACGATAAATCCACTCAGATCGATGGGCCGAATTCCAGAAAACGTATCCGTCAGGCTTCTGGATATGGCGACAGCGGGATTGGCAAATGATGTCGAGGCTGTGAACCAATACGCTGCCGTAATATATAATCCAACTAACCACGGCACGGCAGTTTCACTGAATTTGATGCCCGCGAAAATGATGAAGACCAAACCGAACGTCGCAACGACTTCGGCACTCCATTGATGGATACCTGTTCGCGCTGTTTCTGATGCCTGAAGAACCGGCAATTCAAACATCCAATGCGCAATCATCGTCCCACCAATACCACCTGCAATTTGTACAACAATAAATGCCAACGCAACGTGCATTGCGATTTCACGCCGCAGCAAAAATGCAAATGTCACAGCAGGATTAAAATGCGCGCCAGATATGGGCCCCAGCGTTGTGATCAAGACAACCAAGATTGCCCCCGTAGGAATTGTGTTTCCAAGAAGCGCCACCGCATCATCAGCCGACAGCACGTCGCCCATAATTCCAGAACCAACTACCGTTGCAACCAACATGCCTGTCCCCAAAGCTTCGGCGGTTAATTTTTGCGGCAATGAATACGGCATAAGAACTAAGCCTCAGGCAGGTTGTCGACGTCGACCGAAACGTCAGTGAATATATCATGGCTGGGCACTGATTTTAGTTTCAACATTCTTCGGCACGCATCAACCATAATGGGGGGCCCTGCAAGATACACTTGATGTCCATACAGCAGTTGGAAATCTGCCGCCACCGCATCACCCACCATACCGCGCCGACGACCAGAATGATCATTCATATCAGAGACCACCGTCACAAAACGAAAGTTCGGATATTCACGGCTAAGGCCAATGAAATATCGCTCCAGATAAATCTCAGATTCATTGCGGACACCAAAATATAAATGGATATCTTTATTGAAGTTGGCAGCCAAAGCGCTTTCCACGATTGATTTCATCGGGGCCAGACCTGTGCCGCCGGCAATGGCAACGATAGGGCCTTCATGTTGTTCGCGAAAATACGCGGCACCGAACGGCCCGTCGACAGCAACAGCGTCACCAATCGAAACTTCATCACAGATCGCATCAGTTACACCGCCAGACCCAGATCTGCGGACGTGTAATTCAATAAGCCCTGCAGCACTGATATTCGCGATGGAAAAATCACGCGGATCACGGCCATTAAATTCAAAACTTGCGTATTGCCCCGCACGCCAATCAAAAACCGCTCCATCCTTTGGCGCGATCTTTAGCACACGAATATCGGCAGTCACATGCTCGGCCTCGGCAACGCAACAGGGGATCGCAGTCGTAACCGTCATTTATGCGATCTCGGAAATCGATTAAGACTTTCAGTCCGTTTCGGTGCGGTTTGCATGGCTCTTTTGTGGCGCGGCTCTGCGGCGATGGTCGCAGCATACATCTGCTTTGTGGCTTCGGTCATGATCACGCCAGCTGCTCCCGGGAATAAGCGTTTGCCCATTTTCTCCCACGCTGCGGCGGGTCCCTGCACGACACGCAGGTTAATCGGGGGCACAAACAAGGCCCGAGATGTCTCGTTCGGCATAAACATGTTTTCTTTTAAAAGTTGCGAGAGCTGCCCTCTGGAATATGGACGCCCATGTCCCATTGGGGTTGAGTCAGCACGTGCCCATAAACCCCGGCGGTTTGGCGCAATGACCATCAATCGACCAGAATCAGCCAACACGCGCCATACTTCGCGTAACATTGGGCGCACTTGCTCGGAACATTCCAAGGCATGGATCAGCAATACGCGATCAACAGAAAGGTCCGGAAGCGGCAAGTCCGCGTCATCATTCAACATTGTCAGGCCACGCTCTCCCACCGGCCAATGCATCACACCCTGACCCGCTGGCATCGCAGCGATAACCCGCTCTGCCTCCTCGCGGAATATGCCTAAATATGGAGTCGGGAACCCAATACCAAGCACCCGCTGCCCTCGCACATCGGGCCACATACGTCGTAACTCATGCCGGATGATCCGCTGGACAGTTCGGCCCAGTCGGTGCGCATAAAATTCGCGAAGATCAATCACATCGTTCCACATGCGGCGGAGCTTATAAGGTTTATGGGCGCCGGTCAGCCCCGGATAAGCTGATTTCCGCAACCTTTATCACGTCTGAGGATTTAAAGGATGAAACCTTGGGGCGCTTTCCTATATATAAAGGATCACCTATCCAGTTTTTATTTTTCACAATTAAACATTACTTCCCAGGAGAGCATAACATGCAGCTTCGTTTTTCACCGACGTCACCGTTTGTGCGGAAAGTCCGCATTACCGCCATTGAGGCCGGTTTACAGGATCAGATCGAACACATCACCACCGACCCTTGGTCTCCGGAAACCGACCTCCGCCAAACCAATCCTCTTAGCAAAGTACCCTGCCTGATCACAGATGATGGCACTGCACTTTATGACAGCCCTGTGATCTGCGAATACTTGGATAGCCTAAACGCGGGCCCAAAAATGTTCCCAGAAGACCCATCTGTTCGATTTAAAATACTCGCCCTTGCCGCAGCAGCCGATGGAATGACTGATGCTGGCATCTTGCATCTGGTCGAAACCGTACGCCGTCCCAAAGAACTGAAATGGGAGTGGTGGGATGAGCGTCAGCAAGAAACAATGCGGACTGCATTGACTGTCTTGAATGATGCTGCCCCATCAATGGCAACCACCGACGGCCCGATCACCATCGCCGAAATCACGGCAGGCAGTGGCCTGGGATGGATGGATCTACGTTTCAAAGACCTTAATTGGCGCACAGACAATCCAGCGCTTGCTGACTGGTTCAAGAAAATCTCCGAACGTCCGTCGTTCAAAGAAACCGAGCCACCTGCCGCTTAAGTATCTCGGGCAAAATCCGGAAAATACTCCCGGGTGATACGGTCTGCATAGACAACCAGATTGTCGTGCGTCCGTGCCGCCCGGGTCATCGGCGTGTCCAAGCTGACTTGGGTCAAACTGATCAACGTTCCCCAAACGGCGCAATCTATGGTTCTGATTTTATCGCCATGGACATAAGGTCCATCACCAACGATGGCTGCCAACGCATTTAAATCACGTGATGCCATCGCATATACATCGTCCGCACTGTGACGACCTGTACCCTGCTGCCACAGCTGCTTTTTGACCATCCGTTTGGCAAATGCCCGCATGATCGGTTGCAGAATAGCGGGGATCGATGTGAAAAATGCCGCACTGATTTCAGGCCAGCCACCACCTTCCCAACGATCATAAACCAACTGCCAATAAATACGCTCTTCGAGCAGTGCGACGGTGGCTTGGTCCGCAGCCAGTTCGCTGGCAGATAAACCATCATCCAGTTTCACATCACGTGTTTTGGTCAAATGTTCAATAATCAGCGTGCTATCACCGATCTTCTGGCCTTGATCCATAATCCACGGGATTTTCTTTTTCGGCGCAGAGTTCGGCATCACCTGTTCTTCAATTTCATAAGAAATATCCGCAAGCTTCAACCAAAGTTCTAGCTTCGCACAGAATGGCGATGCGTTGGGTATGCCTAAATGACGAGGAAACTGGACCAGCTTGATCGGTTCATCGCTCATGTCGTTTTCCTTCGGCTCAATAATTCTTTGGACGCCAATAGTGCCCCACCAACAATCAAGATGCATCCTATCGCCACGGCCCAGGTTGCATCACCTTTGCCAAATGCGATGAGTAACAATGTCGATATCAAAGGTGCGGCGTATGCAAACGCGCCGAGCACCTGAATGTCACCATGCTTGGTGCCGTAATCCCACGTAAAGAATGCAATCCCAACAGGTCCCAGCCCCAAGCCGATGACACCCAACCATTCAAGTCCACCATTTGGCCAAACTGTCGTCTCAAACGCGATGTGACATACCAGTGCCAATATCGCTGTCGCCGCGCAAAACCCACCGACCGTATCTGTCGGCACATGCTGGAACCGCCTATTCAAAATAGAATACGTCGACCAGGTCAACGCACAGCATACTGCCATCACATAACCCAATGTGAATTCAGGTTTGAAACCGGATAGACCCCGCCCATCCGTGATCAACAGAACCGCTCCGACAAGCCCAGCGACAGCCCCCGCAACATGCCACCACCGCAACCGTTCACCGGGCAACAATGCTGATCCCACAACGATCAACAACGGCCACATATAGGCGATCAATCCAGCTTCGACGGGCGGCGCATTGCGCAGCGCCATAAAATAAAAAAAGTGATACCCAAATAAGCCAATGGTGCCCAGCATCCATGCGCCCATGGGCTGGCGTAAATGATCAACGATGTTTTCGCGCCGAACCAGCCACTTGATGACGATAAATGTTGTCGCGATTCCAAATGACATGGCAGCCAATTGAAACGGCGGAATTTTCCCGGTCAGCGTCGTAAACAGGGCGAGCAAACCCCACAACAGAACAGCCGTCCCACCAATGAGTGTCGCAGTTATTTTATTAGGATGATGCGGCGGTTGAATTTGCTGGTCCGTCATGGACCCCCTTTTAGATCAACTCTGCGGTTAAGTCTATTCCAGCCCCAAAATACGACCCTATGCTACAACCCCGGTTTCCAGACAACCAAAGTCCCATCGCCTGAACCCCATGTCAGCTCTGGGCGTCCATCGCCATCAAGATCATGCACCACCAATCGATGCGCAACGCGGCTCGCAGGGGATATTTTTGCAACCACTTTTGGTGCTACGCCATCAAATTTTACAATCGTCATCGCGCGCCTGGACGCGTCGGGAACGATCACTTCAGCCACATCATCACCATCTAGATCCTCAACAGCGGATAAAGCCAGCTCCCGCGAACCAATAAAATGATTAGAAAACCCATGTATCATATGATCGACCACAAGCTTATCACCCTGCCATTCATATGCGGTCAGCGTGCCGCCAATGTGCGGCGTGATCACGACCAAGGCTTCGACTTTACCGTCGCCGTCGATATCGCCAGCGCCTGCAGGATTGAGCCATCGATTGGGCGTCCCAATTGACGGGGCCTCGGCCGCGATTGAAAGGGGTAATGCGCCTGGATCCACCAAGACCAAAGCCCCACCTGCATTCTGGTAGGATTTCACGAGCAAGATTTCCTGATCGCCATCACCGTCCATATCAACAAATCTTGGATACCGGTCTTCGAAAACAGCGTCATCATTTAAAGTCAGCGTTTGAGTCTCGCCGTCAGCCTGTTCAAAAATCAACGCACCCGCTTCGATGGCGTCACCCAAAACACCATGTCCATATCTGTCTGTCGGCGATCCAAGCCATGCACGCTCACCTGATAATGACGTCGCAATTTCAGCATCTGGTAGGGCACCTTTTGGCAATGGGTCTTGGCGCAGGGCTTTTGCTGGTTGCAGCACAATTTTACCATCTACCAGCCGAACCAGATATCTCCCGCCATCACTATCCACGATGACAGGTGCTCCATCAGCCGCACGTTCAATAAATGAGATACCAGGCGTGCGGAGTGTCATCACAGAGCTCGACGCATTCGCGGCAAACGAAAGGGCGGCCACAAAAATGACCGCCCCCATATAACGCATTGCAAAAAATACAGTTCGCAAAACCTTAGGCCATATATAGCCCGCCATTGGCGGAGATGGTTGAGCCTGTAATGAAGCCTGCATCATCGGAAGCAAGGAACACGACGCAACGTGCGATTTCTTCTGGTTCACCCAATCGCCCGACGGGTACCATTGGCAGAATTTTTGTGTCTAGAACTTCCTTGGGCACAGCCAGAACCATTTCTGTGCCAATATAACCCGGCGTAATGGCATTAACGGTGATGCCTTTAGATGCTGTTTCAAGCGCGAGCGCCTTAGTAAAACCTATGTCACCTGCCTTGGAAGCGGCATAGTTGGTCTGGCCAAATTGACCTTTTTGGCCGTTCACCGAAGAAATATTAATAATCCGACCAAAGTTCGCTTCACGCATATCTTCAATCACGTTGCGCGACAGATTGAACAAGCTGGATAGGTTTGTATTGATCACCGCATCCCATTGCGACTTGTCCATTTTGTGTAACGGACGGTCCTTGGTTATGCCTGCGTTGTTGATCAGCACTTCAACTGCGCCAACGTCTCCTTTGATCTGAGCAATAGCAGCAGCAGTTGCATCAAAATCACCAACGTCAAATTTGTAAACTGGAATACCTGTTTCTTCTTTGAAGGCCGCCGCCGCCTCGTCATTGCCAGCATATGTTGCAACCACATTATATCCTGCAGCCTGCATGCCTAAAGCAATCGCCCGACCAATGCCGCGTGTACCGCCTGTAACCAATGCTACTCGTGCCATGATGTCTCCCCTTCGATGAGTCGCCTGATTATTTTTATTGGCGACTGTTTATCCCTGTTTGATGGGTGGGGTGACGATTAATCGCCACCCCCCAATCAAATACTAGTCGCGTTCGACGCACATGGCGATACCCATGCCACCACCAATGCAAAGCGTTACCAGACCCTTCTTGGCGTCTTGTTTTTGCATTTCGTGCAGAAGCGTTACGAGGACACGTGCACCAGAAGCACCAACAGGGTGACCGATTGCAATGGCACCACCGTTGACGTTTACCTTATCGGTATCCCAGCCCATGTCCTTGTTCACAGCACATGCTTGAGCAGCGAAGGCTTCGTTGGCTTCGATCAGATCAAGGTCATCAACAGTCCAACCTGCTTTTTCTAGTGCCATACGGCTTGCAGGAATGGGGCCTGTGCCCATGATCGCAGGATCAACACCAACAGTTGCCCAAGATTTAATGCGGGCCAGTACAGGTGCACCACGTTCAGCAGCTTTTTCGGCAGACATTAGAATAAGCGCAGCAGCACCATCGTTGATGCCCGATGCGTTCCCAGCAGTCACAGTACCTTCTTTGTCGAAAGCTGCGCGTAGCTTGCCAAGGCTTTCAACCGTTGTGCCGTGCTTTGGATATTCATCTACTTCAACAACTGTATCGCCTTTACGACCCTTGATCGTAACAGGAACGATCTCGTCGTTGAATTTACCGGCTTTTTGAGCGGCTTCGGCCTTTTGCTGTGAAGCCGCAGCAAACGCGTCTTGTTCATCACGGGTCAGCTGCCATTTCTGTGCAACGTTTTCTGCCGTGTTGCCCATGTGATAGCCATGGAACGCATCTGTCAGGCCATCGTTGATCATGCTGTCGACCAATGTGCCTGGACCCATTTTAACGCCACCACGAAGGTTCATAATATGAGGTGCCTGGCTCATGCTTTCTTGACCACCGGCGACAACGATATCGCTATCACCAGCCAAGATAGCCTGATAGCCGAGGGCTACAGTCCGAAGACCTGAGCCACAAAGCTGATTAATGCCATAAGCCGTTTTTTCCTGAGGAATGCCTGCACCCATCGCAGCTTGGCGGGCAGGGTTCTGCCCCTCACCTGCGGCGAGGATCTGACCCATGATCACTTCGGATACTTCCTCGGGGTTTACGCCAGCGCGTTCAAGCGCGGCTTTGATGGCCACTTCGCCAAGATAATGTGCGGGAACCGAGCTCAATCCGCCCAAGAATGCGCCGACCGGTGTGCGAGCTGCTCCGGTGATCACTACTTCAGTCATCTCTCTCTCCTTTGATTAGTTAATTTGTTTTTTTGTATACTTGGCGTGGATTAACAATATCCCGCTCCCATAGCCATTGACGTAGGTCAATTTTAGCTGATTTTCAACCAATCAGCTTGCTTTTAATAGCCACGCGGCCAGCGGGTCGTACAACTGTCGTTTTGCCCTTCCCCCTGCAATCATCCCTATATGCCCGGATGAAAGCTGAGAGACCTCCGCATTTGGCAATAAATTGCCAAGCGGCAAGGCCGTATCAGGGGGCACAATGACATCATTTTCAGGTACGATCACCCAGGCTGGCAACGTGAACCGCTTGGGGTCCACAACAGACCCTGCAGTGTGCCAGATGCCTTTCCCCGTGACATTGTCGATGTACCAATCTTGCAAACATTCAATGGCAACGGGGCCTGAAAGCGGCACGCCATCATTCAGCCAATCTTCTAATTGAACAAATGCACGCGCAGTTGCGCTGTCGGATGCCATCGCAGAAAACTGCCGGAACTTCCGAGCTGTCGCACAAGGATCAATCCCAGCGAACATCGCTTGAAGGACATCGACGGGCAGAACGTTCGTTACATCAATTAGGGACCGAAGCCAGGGCATGCTGTTTTGAAGATGCTGGATTCCAGGACGCGGCATCTCTGAAAAATCCCATGGCGTTGCCAAAAGGGCGAGTTTCGCAATCCGATCAGGCGCCCTCGCGACGAGCGCTAACGCCAACAGCCCACCCATACAATACCCAGCCAACATGGGGGATTGGCCTGCGCGCTCGGTCACAATATCGCGAATACGCTCTAGCCGATCAATATAGTCGTCGATACAAAATGACTTTTCTTGACCACCAGGTGTATCCCAATCGACCAGATAAACATCCAGGCCACTTTTGGCCAAGGATCGAACCAAACTATTTTTTGGACCCAAGTCCAAGATATAAGCCCGATTGATCAAAGACGGGATCATAATGACCGGCGGGCCGTCACCCGGGGCATGAAGTAACTTGGTCGAGCCTTCTTCGAAAACACACGCCAGTGGGGATTGGGCTTTCTCTCGCGTTGCGTCGTTAAGCTTACTGACACCTGCAGCAAACTGTTGCACTCGTCCTTGGACTTCGGCTTGGACTGCCGCTGCAAACAATTGCGGGTCTGTAGCGCTAATTTCTTTTAGGAGTTGGGCTTGATTTGGCTGGTCGCCCGCTTTCCAATTCTGCGACACGGCGTTCAAGTTCGCCAATGCGCTCAAGGAGCTGGTGAACGTCATCGTTTGAATAGCCAGATGGAGTGCCAGCGGCCTTGGCGCTTGCTCCTGATTTTGATTGAGCACTTGCACCAAATTCTGGATGATTTCCTGGCTCATCTTCTGATCCTTGTTTGGACGTCATGTTTCCAGCCGCCATCGCGGCCATATTAGCAGCGCCAGCATTCATCAATTCAAACGTCTTGGACATCGCGGTCGCAAAGCCTTCGTCGCCTGCCAATGTCTTGACCTGCTGCTCCCACAAATCGACGTATTCCCGCGCTAAACGCTGAATATCCGCCGCTGAGCCATCATTTTCGTCGCTTCCTGCCATGATATCCGTGCTTATCTGTGGCTGTACAATGTCAGACTATAGCTAGGGAAACCGTCTGCACCAAGTGACGGTGCTGCAACTCGTCACTTAAGAGTGATGCAAAATTTTCCGGGTTTCACATCCCTGGTTCGATTTCTGGTTTTTCGTTGCAGTGCACAAGTTTCAACGGTACGTTTATAGCTTATGGGAGCGGGAGCCTAGCTATGGCGGACAAGAAAAAAAGCGCCGATACGACTGACGGTGTCAAAACTATCACGATCAAAAAGTACGCGAACCGACGTCTGTATAATACAGAGACATCGAGTTATGTGACCTTGGATAATCTCTCGGCGATGGTCAAAGAGGGCAAGGAATTTACCGTACACGATGCCAAGACCAGCGAAGATATCACCCGCCAAGTCTTGACGCACATCATCGTCGAAGAAGAATCAAAAGGCCAAAATCTGTTGCCGATCAGCTTCTTACGGCATTTGATCAGCTTTTATGGTGACAGCCTGCAAGCCGTAGTTCCCAATTACTTAGAACACTCCATGGGGTCCTTTGCCCGCAACCAAGAACAGATGCGCGATTATCTGGATACGACCTTTGGTGGCTTGAACCCGTTCGGTCAGATCGAAGAGATTTCGAAACAAAATATGACCATGTTCGAAAATGCCATGAAGATGTTTACCCCGTTCTATCTTCAAAATGGTGGCGAGCCGCCAGCCGACCACGCTGCAGCGCAACAGCCGACAGCCGAAAGCGACGATGATATCGATGATCTGCGTTCTCAGATGCTTGAAATGCAGCGAAAATTAGACAGCTTGTCGGGTAAAAAATAACAACACACCAGCAACTTTAGTCTGTTATTTGATTTCGCGGACCAGGCGGAAGCTTAACCAGTAACTTTTGACCGCTGCCGGGTTTTTCTGGCGGTTCGCGGAACGCGACATCCTGGAATAATAATACCAGGACCCACCTTTAATAACCCTGAAATGGCATTTTCCATCGGTCCGTGCCTCGGATGACTTTGGTGCACCCTCATAATTGGGGTGCCAGCAATCCTCTACCCATTCAAAGGCATTGCCATGCATGTCGTACACGCCCCAAGGGTTTGGTGCGAAACTGCCAACGGGCGCATTGCCGATACCAGACCATGGCGATCCGCATTTACGGCAATTAACCTGATTTTCCCCGACCAGATCGCCAAACCAATAATTCTTCTTTGATCCCGCGCGGGCGACATATTCCCATTCAGCCTCGCTCGGCAATCGATATTTTTGCCCCGACTGCTGGCTTAACCATTTTGCATAATTTTGCACCATGGCATGGCTGACATTGATGACAGGCATGCGATTGGTTCCCCAATTGTGATCGTGGGGTTTATGTTTACAGGCCCCGGCATCCAGACAGGCCTGCCATTCATTGTGGGTTGTCTCGAACCGACCGATGGCAAATGCTTTTCTAAAGCGGATCAGTCGTTGTGGTTTTTCAGATTTGTGTTTTTCGGACCCCATCAGATACAAACCAGCGGGCACCACCACCATTTCTGGGCATGTTTCACAATCACGAAAGATGTCGCCGGGTTTTAATTTCTGACCTGATTGAATGATGGGGGCGCGTGGGATGTCACGGGGCGCAATATCCGGATAAACCCCCTGGGCTTCGGCGTGGCGGGTCTGACCGCTAAACGCTATTCCCAATATCACCGTCAGCACTACTAAAATTTTCATACCCAAAGGTGTCCTGCCGTCCGTCATCGGTCAAGCCTCTGAGAGTTTATCGACGGCACGTGATGCGGCTGCAGCGACCAGCGGCGATGGATCATTCAATAATGCTTCGGCACTCGGCCTCAAATCCGTGTTCTCGGAATTACCGATGGCGATCAAAACATTGCGAACAAAACGATCACGCCCTGTTCGTTTGACGGGCGTCCCTCGGAATAACTCTCTGAAGTTTGGGTCGTCCAAAGTGACAAGTTCGGCGAGAGATAAGCCTTTCAATGCGACGTTGGGTTCAAGTTTCTCGTCCACCTCAGCCTGAGAGAACTTGGTCCAAGGACATACAGATAAACAATCATCACAGCCGTAAATATGATTTCCCATGGCATCCATCAGCACATCATCAATCGCGCCTTTATGTTCAATGGTCAGGTACGAAATACATTTCCGTGCATCCAGTTCATAAGGCGATGGGAACGCGCCCGTCGGGCAAACTTGCAGGCACTTATCGCACGATCCACAATGATCGATCTCTGGTCCATCGAATGGCAACTCCAAAGCGATAAAAATCTCACCTAGGAACAACCAAGACCCAAAATCACGGCTTACCAGATTGGTGTGTTTGCCCTGCCACCCAAGCCCCGCACGGGCTGCCAACGGCTTTTCCATCACCGGTGCGGTATCTACAAATACCTTTAAATCCGTTTCGAATGTCTCTCCGATCCAGCGACCCAACTGCTTCAACCGCTTTTTGATGACATCGTGATAATCTTTGCGGGTCGCATAGACACTGACCACACCTTGATCTTTGTGATCCAATGACTGCAGTGGATCATGGTCGGGTGCGTAGTTCATCGCCAATACAATGATTGTCTTAGCGGCAGGCATCAGGGCCTTTGGATTGCCCCGTCGACCATCGTCACGCGCCATCCAGTCCATATCGCCGTTGTAATCGGCATGCACAAATTTCGACAGCGCAGCGATATCTTTTGGATCCGTCTCTGCTCCTGTGAAGCCAACTGCATCAAAGCCGAGCGAGAGCGCCTTTTCACGGATGAGGTTTTTAATATCCGCCGCCGATTTGTTCATTGGATCATCTCTCGTCATCATTAGACCATTATGCTAATCACGTGGCGAAGCTACAGGGCTTTTTCGGAAATAATGATATGACCTTACATCGACTGGCCGTTGTACTCCTGAGCGGGGGACTAGATTCCGCGACCGTGGTCGCCATTGCCAAGGATCAGGGATTTGACGTGGCCGCGTTGTCTTTCAGTTATGGGCAACGTCATAAGATCGAATTGGAGGCCGCAAAAGCGCTCGCTGAAAAATATGCTATTGAGCGCCATGTGATTGCAGATATTGATCTTCGCGTGTTCGGGGGTTCTGCCCTAACTGATGATATTGACGTCCCAAAACACCGCAGCGAAGACGAGATGTCAGTCAAAATCCCCATAACGTACGTACCTGCGCGTAACACCGTTTTTCTGTCATACGCTTTGGCATTCGCAGAAACGTCAGGGGCAAATGATATTTTCGTGGGTGTTAATTCACTGGATTATTCGGGATATCCCGATTGTCGGCCTGAGTACATCGAAGCCTTTGAGACGCTCATGAATCTGGCGACAAAAAAAGGCGTCGAAGGCGAGCGACCATTTTCTCTGCACGCCCCCCTGATCGATATGACCAAAGCCGACATTATCCGCGAGGGGACTGCCTTGGGCGTTGACTATGCCATGACCATGAGTTGTTACGACCCCATTGCCGATGGCAGTTCAGTGGGAATTCATTGTGGTGCTTGTGATGCTTGCCTGTTAAGACAGCGGGGATTTCGGGAAGCGGGGGTTCCTGATCCTTCGCGTTACGCGACGACTTAGGAGAGCTAGATGTTTAAGACGACGACTTTGGGTGCCATTTTATTCGCAATAACTGCTGCAACCCTATCCCCAACACCCGGCATCGCGCAGACTTCTGACGCTGGAAAATACCAAATCGTTAAATCGACCGAGAATCGCGTTTGGCGGCTGGATAAAGAAACCGGCGAAATCGCCGTTTGTGACTTGGATGGTGCAAATTTAGTGTGCACAACGTCCTCTGACGCTGCAGAGGTCCCAAAGAAATCCTATGCCGAATTAGAGAGTGAAAAGGCTGCTGCCGCCAAAGCTGCAGAAGAGAAAAAGCAAGTTGACCGCGAGCAGGAGTTAAAGATGTTAGATAAAGCCATCACTCTTCTTCGTGAATTTATCAACACTGCCCTTGGCAACGAAGCCACAAACTAGAAATAGAACCCGGCGCAATGACGCTTTCTTTTGATTTCCGTGACTTAGCGGACTATCACTACCCGGCTTAACATCACGCAAAAGCCGGACGCCATAGGTATGACTGACAAATTAAAAGCGCTAAAAGCGGTAAGACACGAAATCGACTCCATCGACGACCAGATTCAGGATCTTTTGATCCAAAGAACCAAGGTTGTCGAAAAGGTGCGCGAGATCAAACACGGTGATGATGTAAAAATTCGTCCCGACCGTGAAGCCGAGATGATGTACCGGCTGACCGCACGCCATCATGGCAACTTCCCCAAGCGCGAAATGTGCCGTATTTGGCGTGAAATTATTGTCGCAACCTTATCGTTCGAAGGCCCATTTTCGATTGCCGTGATCGACCCCGAAGGCATGCCCGGCTATTGGGATATTGCGCGCGATCAATACGGATCATTTTCGAAGATGTCCCGTCACCCAACAGGTCGCTCCGTCGTCGAAGCGGTTAGGAAACAAGATGCCGTCGTCGGAATTGTACCATTGCCACGTGGCGATGACCCTGATCCGTGGTGGCGATACATTGTATCAACGACGCCCGACACACCCAAAGTCATCGCGCGATTGCCATTCGTTCCAGATTCAAACATTCGCGATAACAGCTTAGAAGCCCTGGTCATTTGTCCTATTCAACAAGAAAGGACTGGCCGGGACCGCTCCCTGCTTGCAGTCGAAGCAGACGAAGAAATCGGCGCACGGCGCATTGAAGATGCCTTAAATTCCGCAGGTGTCTCTGCAGCATTTGTGCAGCGCTGGCATGATCCGCAACGCCCGCCGGGCTGGACATATTTGGTTGAAGCGTTTGGATTTGTTGATCCGGCTGGAAAACAATTCCCCCGTTTCATCGATAGCATTGGCGACTCTGCACAACGCATTGTCCATCTAGGTGGCTACGGCACGCCATTGGGCAAGCAGGATGTCGCAAAAGATAACAAGTCATGAGCGATTCTCCAAAACCACGCGATGGTGTGATGGATATCGCCGCATACGTTGGCGGCGAGTCAAAGATTCCCGGTGTCAACCGCATCATTAAACTGTCATCGAATGAAGGCCCATTCGGTCCCAGCGTGCATGCTTCAAAAGCGCACGCGACCGAAGCGATTAACCTGCATCGCTATCCCGATGGCGGGGCCGTAGCACTGCGCGAAGCCATTGGAAAACGTTATAATCTGGACCCCGTACGCATTGTCTGTGGTGCCGGATCGGACGAATTGATTTCACTCCTGTGCAGTGCGTACACATCGCCGGGCGACGAAGTCTTGTATTCTCAGCACGGGTTTATGATGTACCCAATTTCGGCGAAGGCTGCGGGTGCAACACCTGTAACCGCCCCTGAAACCAATAAAACGGCTGATGTAGATGCGTTGTTGCGGGCTGTCACCGATAAGACAAAGATCGTTTTCTTGGCCAATCCGAATAATCCCACCGGGACGTACCTGCCGAAGGCCGAAGTTGCACGCCTGCGTGATGGGTTACGCGATAACATCTTACTGGTCATCGATGCGGCATATGCAGAATACGTGAAGTTGGATGATTATTCGGCTGGCATCGAGTTGGTTGATGCTGGAAACAATACGGTCATGACCCGGACGTTTTCCAAGATTTATGGCTTGGGCGGCGTCCGCCTGGGCTGGTGCTATGCGCCCGAAAACGTGGTCGATGTGCTGAACCGCGTGCGGGGACCTTTTAACGTTAGCTCATCAGCCATCGCGGCCGGCGTCGCGGCAATTGAAGATGTCGCGTTCGAGGAAATGAGCCGTGCCCACAATGATAAATGGCGCGAATGGACGGCTGTTGAACTGCAGAAACTGGGCCTGGATGTCACACCAAGCCTTGGTAATTTCCTGTTGGTATGTTTCGGAGACGATCCTGATCGCAACGCCGAAGCCGCAGATCAGTTCCTTAAAGCACGCGGCATCGTTATTCGCCGTATGAATGGTTACGGGTTTCCAAACTGCCTGCGCATTACCATCGGCCTCGAAGAAGACATGCGCGCCGTTGTCGACACACTCGCCGCATTCCTGGGCCGCAATGACACGGACGCAAACCAATGACGGACACCGCGATATTTGATCGGATCACGTTCATCGGGATCGGCTTGATCGGTTCATCAATGGCACGAGTTATTAAGCGCGATGGACTGGCCAACCATATTACAGTCACAACCCGCAGCCAGGAAACGCTGGATAACGCCATCGAGCTCGGACTTTGTGATACAGGCACACTGGATATGGCAGAGGCTGTTCAGGGTGCTGACTTGGTTATGATTTGCACGCCGATGGGTGCATTCGCATCGATTGGTGCAGAAATTGCTGGAAGCCTGAAACCAGGCGCGATCATCAGCGATGTCGGGTCCGTAAAAGAACCTGTTTTTGAGACGTTGGCCCCGGCTTTGCCAGATCATGTCCATTTGGTCCCCGGCCATCCCGTTGCTGGGACAGAGCAATCGGGCCCTGAATCTGGGTTCCCCGAGTTGTTTGAAGGCCGCTGGACAATCCTGACCCCCGCCAAAGGCGTTGATGCAAATGCAACCGCACGGGTTGAAGAGCTTTGGAAACGGTGTGGTGCCATGGTCGAAATCATGGATGCAAAACACCATGACCAAGTGTTAGCGATCACATCCCATTTGCCGCACTTGATAGCCTATACCATTGTCGGAACGGCAACTGATTTAGGCGAAGACATGCAAAAGGAAGTTATTCAGTTTTCTGCTTCGGGGTTTCGAGATTTTACGCGGATCGCCGCCAGCGACCCCACCATGTGGCGCGACATTTTTTTGACCAACCGCGATGCGGTCTTGGATGTTCTTGGTCGGTTTGATGAAGACCTGACAGAACTGAAACGAGCGATCCGCCGTGGTGATGGCGATGCATTATTCGACCACTTCACCCGCACCCGTGCTATTCGTCGAAGTGTCATTGATGCGGGCCAGCAAATTCCGCCCGCGCCCGCAAACGATACCGATTGATCATAGAATAGAGGCCAATGATGCAAGCCGTTCTGGATAGTTTTGTCGCTGGTTTTCCAATCTTGTTACTGCATTCATCGGTAACAATCGCGATCTTGGTTGCTGGTGTTTTGCTGTATATTTGGATCACACCTTGGGATGAAATGTCCCTGATCAGGGCTGGCAATACTGCAGCGTCTATTTCCCTTGGTGGTGCAATCATCGGACTGGCCCTCCCCCTCGCATTTGCAATGTCAGCCAGCGTTAGCGTGTATGAAATTCTGATTTGGGGGCCTGTGACGCTGCTATTACAAATCATTGCCTTTCGGATCGCAGACCTTGTTTTACGGGATTTACCGGCGCGCATTGAATCTGGTGAAATTGGTGCGGCCACATTGTTAGTGTCGATTAAGTTGGCCGTCGCTGCTATCAACGCAGCAGCCGTTTCTGGCTAACAGCAATTATGCGCCGCAAGGATATCATTGCGCTTATCCTATTGGCGCTTTTTGCCATCGGCGGCCAAATTCTTAAAAGTCCAGGTCCCGTCCCGGATGATCCCGCTAATCCAAGACGGCCTGCTCCACAAGTTCAAAGCGATCAGCCGTGGGACGCCCAAACCCGCACATGGTTATCACAAGCCCCGACACGCTCTAGGAATGGGGCACCCGATTGGGCAGGCATTCCCCAGACGTCCGTCATTGATATCCCATCCGATCGCAGCTCAGGCTCTGGCACTGCGTTTTCCGTCGGCCCTGGCGCATGGCTGACAGCCCGCCATGTGGTCGATGGGTGCGACGTTCTTGGGTTGTTGGTCCGTGACCGCAAAGGAATCAAAATCACATCAGTCGAGCACCATCCCCACGCCGACGTCTCGTTGGTCAAAACTAAAGGCAGCCCAAAAGCATTTGGGTTTGGATCACAACCATTCGATGGTGATGATGGATATATGATTGGCTTCCCAAAGGGCCAGCCGGGTGGAGTGCATGGCCGCAAAATCGGCACCACGACATTAAAAGAACGTGGCCGCTATAAAACACGAGAGCTAGCAGATGTATGGAGCGAACGAAGCCGCGTACCGGATCGATTTGACTCATTAGGGGGGCTTTCCGGTGGCCCCGTATTTAGTGAAGATGGACGCTTCGTAGGCGTAGTTTTAGCCGAGGAACGTCGTCGGGGCCGGGTTATCACTGCACAAACCGCGACTGTCCACACCATGTTCCAACGCGCCAATGTCACGCCTGAAACCATGAATACAGACAACCGCCTAACGGCAACAGGGTATCCTGCTGTGGCGCGTGATTTGTTAACATCACTACGTGTCGCCAAGGTGGTTTGCCGCGTTCGTTAGGCTCAGAACCTGAGCTTTTACTTATTTCTACTCCGAATCATCCAATCCAATAGATATGTGATCTCGTTCTGGTTATCCAAAAAGAGACCCAGATTCGGCATATATTTGAAATTAGCAGCTTATTTCCTTTTAGGCCGAACATAGGCCATTTTTTAAGCCCAGTGGGAATCCCATCCCAATCTGCATGTGTTTACATATATTCAGTTTGGGGACTTTCCCATTTCACCCGGCGAAAAAAATGGCAGCCTAGGCCGCAGCTCAAAAAAACTGCTTAATAACGAGCTGTTCCAAATTGAATCTACAACAGGGGGGAAATATGCCGGTCAAACCACCAGTCACCGATCTGCCTATTAATGTTTCCGAATCCGGGTTTTACCGCGGGTTCACAAAAGACGTTGCCATCACCGCTAAAATTTTGGTTGGGGCGCTCATTTTATGGGCCATCGCTTTCCCAGATCAAGCGGCTTCAGTCCTTGGAGAATTGAATAGCCTCATTCTTGCAGGCTTTAACTATTGGTATGTCTACGTGATGGCATTCTTCGTCATTCTTTGTTTTGCACTCGCGCTTTGGCCAACGGCTGGCAGGCTTCGATTAGGGCATGATGACGATCGACCAGAGTTTTCAAACTTCTCATGGTTTTCGATGATGTTTGGTGCCGGGATTGGCATTGGCATGCTGACCTTCGCAACCGCGGAACCAATGTATCACTTTGCCAAGAACCCAAGTACAATCATGGGTCTGACAGAGGGTAGTACCGCTGGCAATGTAAGGGACGCCTATATTTGGTCCTTCACGCATTGGGGACTGGCCGCATGGGCATCGTATGCCATTGTCGGTCTGGCACTTGGATATTTTGCTTATCGTCGTGGACTGCCTTTAACGATCCGCTCAGCGCTAACACCGTTATTTGGCAAAGCATTGTCTGGACCACTTGGACACGCCATTGATGTCGTTGCTGTGGTCGCAACCGTGCTTGGCGTATCACAGACATTGGGCTTTGGTGTGGAGCAGTTTATCTCCGGCCTGACCAGGATCGGTGTGGGTGACTGGCTTCAGTCAACCGCCGCTGATGGTACGAAATCCTCGTCTACAATTGGGATTATCGTGGCATTGATCGTGATCATGGGTGCTTCAACCTTGTCTGCACTTTCAGGCGTCGGCAAAGGCATCAAATGGTTATCAAACATCAACATGGGATTGAGCTTCTTTGTTCTGATCTTCTTCTTGATATTTGGCTCCACGATGTTTGGCCTTACAACTTTGTTCACCGGCATTTGGGATTATCTGGTTTCAATACCGGGTAACATCCTCACGGTGTGGGCAAAGGACGGCACTGAAGTCGGCGATGCACTTGCCGGATGGCAAGGTGGCTGGACCATCTTCTACTGGGCATGGTGGATTGCTTTTGCACCATTCGTTGGCGTTTTTCTTGCTCGTATCTCTAAGGGTCGGACAATTCGTGAATATGTTCTGGGGGCACTTATTATTCCCGCAGTCATGTGCTTTGTCTGGTTCGCATTGGTCGGGGGCACAGCGATTGACCTCGAACTTACTGGAGAAGCCAAAGGGGCCATCGTTGCTGCTGGTCAAGCCGATCAGTTGTTCGCAATGTTAGCCGTTATCCTGAGTGAAAACTTGGCGTACGCTATGTCAGTTATCGTCGTCATCCTATTGCTGACATATCTTGTCACGTCAGCAGATAGTGCAGTCCTGATCATCAACACGATCAATGCTGCTGGTGACGAAGGGCCCAAAGCCCGCCCGCATATCCTATTCTGGGGCGCTGCCTTGGCATTCGTCGTCGGCGGTCTGATCGTTGCTGGTGGATTGGGTGCAATTCAGACAGCGATGGTGATCGGTGCGCTACCGTTCAGTCTCGTCATGGTGCTGATGGGTATTTCGCTTATGAAGGCGATCTATCGTGATAGCCAGCGGTTAAAACACGGGCTACCAACAACTCATGTGGATGCAACATCCGCATCAGAATAAGTTTTACTGATTAACTTAACGGCCTCGGTGCATGCATCGGGGCCGTTTTTTTATCTGAAATTCAATGGATGACTATTCCCAATATATGCGGGGCACACGTATCAATGGGAATGGCCCAACCGTTAGTTTGCGGTCCTGTATCGTTAATGGCACGTCTATCTGTTTTGGCCCACCGCCCGCTGGTACTTTTGCAAACAACCCTAGTGCGGCCTTTGCCAATTGCCCCTCTTGCCTTTTTACAAACTCCTTCGCCACCAGTGCATCAACGGCGGGATTAAAACCAATCACAGATACACCAAAGGCCCCTTCGGGTTGCAAGTTTTGATCCAAGGTAATGGTGCCATCACCATCCAATCCCAATACACCATGGCGCACCGACAGGCGTCGAACTTCGACAGCCCCCCCACTACGGCGCCAGATATCCAGTTGCTCAGCCAAAGACCCCGCATGCGTTGGACGGACCAGAATATCAATATCTGTTTGCAGGGACGCGATCTTTTCACCAAAAGGCGAAAGCTGCGGGTCCGGGAGTGTGATTCCATTGGCATTTAACGAAGCACGTAAAAAGATGGATTCATCCCCCTGTGCAAGGCGGGCTGCCAACGCATCGATCTTGATCAGCTGTTCGATGTTTGAACCCTCAATCGCAGCATCGGTTATGGTCAGATCAAACGCCGCCTGATCGCTTAACGTCACAACAAAGGCATTATCGGCTGACGCCACGTTATAGGTGTCAGTCCGGTAACGATGCCGATGTTCGATGCTGACCGGGATACCGACGGAGCCATCGATACGATTCAATTCCCATGGTGTGCCATATGCTTGCGCGTACGGTACATCGACATGCCACTGCCCATTTGCATGGGTGAACTTCAGGTTTTCAAGGCCGATGGTGATGCGACTTGGAAAACCAGAGAACTTGATATCTTGGACGGTGATGTCATGCCCCGCAGTACGCACATCTGCAAACCACGCATCTAATTGCTGACGGGTTTCATCTACCAGCAGATACCACCATGTAGCATATCCAGTAAAAACTAAGATTAATGTGGCGATAAATATAATCAGGCCACGATGGCGGGGGCGACCATCAGATCGCAGGGCAGCCGAGCCGATATTGCGTTCAGGTAAAATCATGAGGTCAATGTAAGGCCTCATCCGCCGAACTGGAAGAACCGATCAGCGGAAATTATTTTGAAACAAGTGCAGGCGCGGTCTCTCGGTCACCGTGGCTGGGGGGCGTAGATATCACCAAGAACACAATATCCTCGGTATTAAGATTGCTAAGTTGATGAGGGACTCCTGCTGGCACGTGGATACCCTGATTGGGATTCAGATGATGAACGACACCATCTACTTCCATCGTAGCGATTCCTGACAAGACATAGAAAAACTGCTCTGCGCGATTGTGAAAATGGCGCGTCTCGGCAGCACCGTGCGGCACCCGTTCTTGAATAACGCTCAACGCATCAGTCTTTGCTAAATGCCAGCCGTCGCATAAATCCCCCCAAGTATAATGCGGGGCGTCTTTAATTGAGATCGCGGTCATCGCATGCTCCAACGTTTCCATACATTTTTCATCAATTACAATGTGCATAGCCCCGTAACAATCGTCGAGGCTTGGCTTGTCATCAGAACAATTTCACCGGTTGTCAGTATGCCCCGAAAGGCATAGCGTCCGCATCATGGCAGATAGTGAACCCGTATTATCCGGCAGTAAAAAACTGCTGATCGCCGCAGCACCGCTGACCTTTGTCTTGCTGTGGTCAACTGGATTTCTGGGTGCCAAATATGGAATGCCCCATGCGGAGCCATTTACGTTCTTAGCATATCGATTCACAATCACATCAGTTCTATTCTTCATCGTATTGTCGGTCATGCGGGTCCCGTGGCCTCGCGACCGGCAAACCTGGATACATGCGACGATTGTTGGTCTATTGATGCATGGCGTTTATTTGGCAGCCGTTTTTTTTGCTGTTGATAACGGTACATCTGGGGGGATTTCGGCGCTGATCGTTGGCGTGCAGCCCGTGTTGACTGCGGTTTTTGCAGGCCTCGTTTTAAGTGAGCGCCTGAGCCTTAAAGCATGGTTAGGAATGGCTCTCGGGTTTGTTGGAATCACCTTGGTTGTTTGGCAACAAGCAGGAGATACAGGCGGGTGGATCGGCATTACCTCGTGCATCACCGGGTTGATCGGGGTGACCGTCGCAACCCTCTATCAGAAACGATTTGGCACAGCGATTGATCTCCGCGTTGGTTCCACCATTCAGTTCGGCGCTGCTGCGATCATGATGTGGGTCTTCGCTCTGACATTCGAAAGTCTGCATATCGAATGGAACACTCAAATAATACTGACAATGGTATGGATGGTCATGGTGCTCTCGGTTGGTGCTGTCACGCTGTTGTATGTTCTGATCCGCCGCGGTGCTGCGTCCAAAGTCGCCAGCCTGTTTTATTTGGTCCCCCCAACGGTTGCGATTGAAACTTATTTTTTGTTTGGCGAGACACTGACCCCCATGGCATTGGTGGGCATGGGGGTCGCCGTCATCGGGGTCGCTCTTGTAACCAAGGGATGATCCGGGGGACAATCCGACGATGACGTCACAACACTCCTATTGCGATTTCGACTCACCGCATTCAGCATTTTGGCTTTTCGCCTATGGCTCCTTAATGTGGGAGCCAAATTTCCCTTTCACTGAACAACGCCGTGCAATCCTGGACGGATACCACCGGGCACTTTGTGTGTATTCGTGGGTTTACCGCGGAACCGAGGAAACACCCGGCTTGGTCTTTGGATTGGAGCACGGCGGCCAAGTTGAAGGGATCGCCTTTCATATTGCAGCGGAGCACGCCGAAGACGTTTTCGCCCAAGTCTACGATCGGGAAATGGTCACCGCCGTATATAAGCCTGTCTGGACAACTTGTGGTTTGGCGGATGGGCAATCTGAAAACGTCGACGCGCTCGCCTTTGTCGCAGAACATAGCAATCGCCAGTATGCGGGCGAACGATCACAGACGGAAACCCTTGATCTTGTTCGACAAGGTCACGGCAAAGCGGGACCATGCACTGAATACGTGATGAACACGGTCAATCATCTCCGCGATCTTGGTATCCGCGATGAAGGGTTGGAACAGGTTGTGGCTAAATTAGCTGATTAAGTTAATCAACCATTTCGATACGTGTAACTATATCCATTCAATGCAGGCGCGCCCCCCAAATGGGCATACAGAATTTTCGATCCATCAGGGAAGAATCCTTTGTTAATCAAGTCCATCATGCCCTGCATGGATTTACCCTCATACACAGGATCGGTGATCATGGCCTCTGTCCGTGCAGCAAAACGAATGGCCTCGTTGGTTTCGTGGCTCGGCACGCCGTATGCCGGATAAGCGTAATCAGGATTGATGATGATTTCGTCATCTCGTATTTTTCGACCTAGTTCTACAATTTCTGCAGTCTGGTCAACGATTTGTCGCACTTGTGCGCGGGTTTGATCCAAAGTGCCTGACGCATCAATACCAATCACACGATTAGCGCGGTTTTGATCTGCAAAACCGACAATCATGCCGCCTTGGGTTGATCCTGTGACGACACAGACGATGATATAGTCGAACTGAAAACCAAGTTCTTCTTCTTGGTCACGTACTTCCTGGGCAAACCCGACGTATCCTAATCCGCCATATTTGTGTACCGACGCCCCAGCAGGGATACCATAAGGATTTCCGCCCTCGTCCCGCACGGACTGCATCGCGTCTTCCCAACTTTGGCGGATACCAATATCAAAGCTCTCGTCCACAATCCGACTATCCGCACCCATCAAGCGCGTCATCAGAATATTGCCGACACGATCATAGACAGCATCCTCATGCGGCACCCAGCTTTCCTGAACCAATCGGCATTTCATACCAATCTTTGCTGCCACAGCTGCAACCATCCGTGTGTGGTTAGATTGGACACCGCCGATGGATACGAGTGTATCGGCATTCGACGCAATCGCATCGGGTACAATGTATTCCAATTTCCGAAGCTTGTTGCCCCCCGTGGCGAGGCCGGAATTACAGTCTTCACGCTTGGCATAAATTTCAACTTTGCCACCCAAGGCTTCTGACATACGGGGCAAGTGTTCGATAGCTGTTGGACCAAATGTCAGGGGATAGCGCTCAAATTTCTCAAGGTTCATTTCCAATTTCCTTCCTCAATGAGAGAGAAACCTTAATCTAAACGCATAGAAATGTGCTTCCATAGTTCGAATAAAATTGCCTTTTAATCTCTTATTTTTACTATAGTTACGGATTATTTATTCAGTATATTAAAAAATATGATAAATTATCTCACATGAATGAACTTGATCGCACTGACATAAAGATACTCCGCGCCCTACAAAAGGATGGGCGTCTGACAAATGCCGAATTAGCGGAGCAAGTGAACTCCAGCCCAGCGACGTGTCACCGACGCACCCAACGGTTGTTTAATGAGGGTTATCTCGATGGGACTCGCGCCAAGATAAAACCAGAGGCTGTGGGGCTTGGCGCTTTAGCCATTGTGGGTGTTGTCTTAGATCGATCTACACCAGAAAGCTTCGAGGCATTTGAAAATGCCGCAATCAAAATGCCGTTTATCATCGATTGTCATTTGGTCGCAGGCGATTTTGATTATTTTCTTAAAATCCGTGTCAGGGATATCAATGATTTCAGTCGCCTGCATGGCTCAAAATTATTAACCCTTCCAGGCGTGCGACAAACAAGGACATTTTTTGTAATGAAAGAGGTCGTTGATCAAGCCCCGCTCGATTTTTAACTCGGCAACGAAATCGATCCGTCTTCGGCAATCGGAAAACCGGGATTGTAAGCGACTTCCCAAAGGTGACCATCGGGATCGGCGAAGTATCCGGAATATCCTCCCCAGAACACTTCTTCGGCGTGTTTGATAATATCAGCGCCTGCGGCCGCAGCCTCGGCCAGCACGGCATCAACTTCTGCTTTGTCGCGTCCGTTATAGGCAAGCGACATACCGCGAAAGCTCGGCACACCCGCATCATCAACGGTCGCATCCTCGGCCAATGCGCCGTGCCCATATAGGCCAAAGATCATGCATCCCGACTGAAAGAACGTGACGTTGTCGTTGCTCATATCAGATGCGGTCCAACCCAACGTTTCATAGAACGCCCGACTACGCGCCATATCGGTGACGCCGAGCGTCACAATGCTGACGCGTGGGTCCATTATCCTATCCGCACTTCGAATAGCCGCACGACGTGCATGTATCGCAGCCTTCTTGACGCATCAACGATGGTTGAGCGCATTTCGGACATTGGCGAAACAAGGACGAATTACCTTGTTGGCCTTCGGCGCCAGCGGCCACGGCCATGGGCTTCGCGACGTCATTATACTCGGGTCCATCGACGGCATTCGGATTGGATATAAACCCCGTATCGATCATGTGATTTTCAATAACACTGCCGATCGCGGCCAACAATGACGGCACATACTTGCCACCGACCCAATACCCACCGCGCGGATCAAACACGGCTTTGAGTTCTTCAACCACGAACGATACATCGCCACCACGACGGAACACAGCCGAAATCATCCGCGTCAAAGCCACCGTCCAGGCATAGTGTTCGGTGTTCTTGGAGTTGATAAAGATTTCGAATGGGCGACAGCGACCCAAGTCATCGATGATGTCATTGAGCGTGATATAGATTGCGTGGTCACTCTCAGGCCAGCGCACCTTATAGGTCTTACCCTGTAATTCACCCGGGCGATCCAACGGTTGGAACATCCGGACCACGGCCCCGGAATCCCCTTCGTCTTTGGGTAAGGATATTTTCGTCGGCGCTTCGAGCGGCAATTCGGGTTCCGCACCCTCGGCTTTTTTCTTGTCGCCAATTTCGAGAACCGCACCTGTCACATCGTTCGGACGGTACGTTGTGCAGCCCTTACAACCCAATTCATAGGCCTGCATATAGATACCTTTGAAGTCATCAAACGATGTGTCTTCAGGGACGTTAATAGTTTTAGAAATTGAGCTATCGATATATTTTTGAACCGTCGCCTGCATCACCAAATGATCTTCGGGGCTGAGCGATTGGGCATCAACAAACGCCTTGGTGAGTGGCGCCTCGCTGCCCTTTAGTCGGCGGTATAAACGAAAGGCGTAGTCAGACACCTCTTCTTCGCGGCGCGTGCCGTCGGGCATCAGCACGTGGCGACGATATTTAAAGCTGAAAACAGGCTCTAGCCCCGACGATACGTTATCTGCGAACAACGAAATTGTGCCCGTCGGTGCGACGGAGGTGAGCAATGCATTACGAATACCGTGTTCCGCAATCGCGTCACGCACGTCTTCGTCCAATTCCTTGATGCTTTCGCCTGCCAAGTATTGTTTGGCATCAAACAGCGGGAACGCGCCTTTTTCTTTGGCGAGCTCAACGGATGCCAAGTAAGCTGCACGTTGTAATGCCTTCAACCAGATTTCGGTCAGCCGGACAGCATCCCGCGACCCATAACGCGCGCCACACATGATCAACGCATCGGCAAGACCGGTGATCCCCAGACCAATCCGGCGTTTTGCGTTGGCTTCGTGTGCTTGTTCTTCAAGCGGAAACCCCGACACATCGACGACGTTGTCCATCATGCGAACAGCGGTCGCGGTGAGCTTTTCCAATTCAGCCATTCTGAGTGTCGCATTTTCTTCAAATGGATTTTCGACCAACCGCGCCAAGTTGATCGAACCCAGCAAACATGCGCCATATGCTGGCAACGGCTGTTCGCCACAAGGGTTGGTGGCGTGGATGGTTTCGCAATAATGCAGATTGTTCCGCTTGTTAATGCGGTCGATAAAAATCACGCCTGGTTCTGCGTAGGCATAGGTCGCCTGCATGATCTTATCCCAAAGATCGCGCGCCGCGATGGTACGATATACCATGCCTTCAAACACCAGATCCCAAGGCGCATCATCTTTGACCGCTTGCATGAACGGGTCGGTGACTAAGACGGATAGGTTAAACATCCGAAGACGGCCGGGTTCTTGCTTGGCTTCGACGAAAGCTTCGACATCAGGGTGATCACAACGCAACGTCGCCATCATGGCACCGCGACGCGATCCTGCAGACATGATGGTCCGGCACATGCTGTCCCAAACATCCATAAACGATAGCGGGCCGGATGCATCTGCACCCACACCTTTGACTTGCGCACCCTTGGGTCGCAGCGTCGAGAAATCGTAACCGATGCCCCCGCCTTGCTGCATGGTCAGCGCGGCCTCTTTTAAGTTTTCAAAGATTCCAGCCATGTCATCCGGTACATCGCCCATGACGAAACAATTAAATAACGTGACACGACGCTTCGATCCGGCCCCAGATAAAATCCGCCCGGCTGGCAAGAATTTGAAGTCGTCCATGGCGTCAAAGAATGGCTGTTCCCAGGCTTTGGGGTCGTCTTCAGCCTCGGCCAATGATGTTGCAACACGACGCCAAGTATCACCCACAGCCTTATCGACAGGTTGACCCTCGGCGTTCTTAAGACGGTATTTCATATCCCAGATTTGCCGGGAAATCGGTGCAACATCGTTCATAAGAAAACTCTACTTTTCGGGCCAAATTGGTGCACTCAACCGGTGCAAACACCTCGCCGTATAATCACGTAGAGGCCCAATATTTTAGACTTTTTGGGTAAAATCATCAAGTTAAATGTTCACGAAATGTTTCCATAACAGTCCACCAAGTTATCCTCTTTAAAGAGGTAAAAAAATGTATTATTTACAAGGCATTATGGAATTATCCCCGGTTTTAAACCGGGGCCTTCAACACTCTTCCACAGGGCCTCAGTCTGCGCTCAGAAGTCGCGTGCTGGCGTCCTCAATCCGCTCTTCCAAAAGCTTCATGAACACTTTGCGGTCCATCCCTGGATAAATCGGGTCCAGGACTTCTAATGTGATGGTCCCAGGTGTAATCCAGAACTTCCGCCGCCCCCAATGACGCCCAGAATTCAGTGCCATAGGCACCATAGGGACATTTTCTGGCAAGGCTTTATACATCGCCGCAACGCCAGGATGGTAACGCCCACGGGTCCCGGGGTCGGAGCGGGTACCTTCTGGGAAGATGATCACTTGGCGGCCAAGCGACACACGATCAAGTGTTTCAGATACCAAGGTTCGAAGCGCCTTTGATCCCGCTTCCCGGTCGACCGCAATATGCTGGCTTTTGCCTGCATACCACCCCCAAAGTGGAAGATCCATTAGCTCTTGTTTTAAGATGTACTGCGGATCCTCAAGGATCAGATAAAGCGCGAATGTTTCCCACGTTGATTGATGCTTACACGCAACCACGACAGGGCCGGGGGGTAGCTTTTCCAACCCCACGAACTTGTAATCAATACCGCAACCGTACTTCATAATCAGTATAGCTGAACGTGACCACCACTTAAGGCCTTGGCGCATGACCTTGCGGTCAAATGGCATCAACAGCGGCGATGTCAGCAACAGAATGAACAGCCAGCCATAAAACAAGCCGTTGAACACAAGTGATCTAATGAAAGACATATTAGGTCTTGGACCTCATCAAAATAGCTCTAGCTTCACGCCAAGCATCGCCAAGCCACGGACTAATGATTGGCGGGTCCATGCCAGTAAAAATTTATTATATTCAGTCACAGTTAACGCAAACGTCCCGGGGAATGCCCACCACTTCGATTGTTTGACGTGATCAGGGAATACGGGATGCGGCGCAATCATGACATCTGATAGAACATCTTTGAATTCTAACAAACTGCGCGGCATGTGATATGCCGCTGTCACCAGTCGCAACGAAGACAGGTTATTGGCGCGCATCCAATCAGCAGTTTCTCGGGCGTTTTCACGAGTGTTAATGGCATCGCCCAAGCTGATCCGGTTTTCGACATCTTCGGGGCGTTGCTTTTGAACCTTCAACAATCGGTCAACATCGACGCCACGATATACGCCAGAAACAAACAATTGCTCGGCATGATGGGTCATCAGCAAATCAAGTCCCGCCCGCAATCGACCGCTGCCGCCAGTCAGCACGACAATGGCGTCGGTTTTCAAATCCGGCTCGGCAACATCAGTCGGAATGTTGGATGCAAAAGAAAATAGTCCCGCTGCCCATATCACAAATGCGATCAGGACACCCAAAAGACCCGCTTTGATCCACCCTAGTGTTGCCCCTCGAGAACGTTGACGCATGATAACCTCAGAGCATCCGAGCGAGAGAGCGCAAAACCGTCGACCGCGCTGTCGTCATCGCCAAGAATGCGACGCTGATCGGGATGATTGCGAATAAAACCCATTCGAACACGCCAATCGTCATTTCGGGCAATGCCGCACCCTCTAAGCTTTTAGCCAAATAGCCAACCGAAAATAATGCCGGTAGGCCAAGCAGCAAGCCAATCAAGCCCCCTTTAAGACCCAACATCATGGCCCTGCTGGCAAACTGCGCAGCAATGTAACTATCTTGGGCGCCGATGAGATGTAAAACTTCGATGGCTTCTTTGTGAATAGCGAGACCCGTGCGGGTCGTAAAGATCACCGTGCCTGTCGTCGCCAATGCGATAAATGCCAACACGGATAGCGCCACCAATTCAACGGAGCGGATCAAATTCACCAATTGCTGCAACCAGACCCGGTGATCATCGACAGTGGCTTCTGTCACCCGGATCTGGATAGACCGTGTGAACGCCTTTAGATCAAATTGTGCTTCATCAGCCAGACCAATATCGATCAGACGTGGTAACGGCAGATCAGCAGCAGATGCGCCCTCGCCCAACCATGGGGCCAAAAGTGACAGCATCCGTTCTTCTTCGATGAGCAGATATCTTTCGATACCGGACGTTCCCGCAATGACGTTGAGGACTTCTTGAAGATTTCGTTGATCCTGTGCGACACCATCAGTCGCGGCAATCTGTACCGTCAGCGTTCCACCGACCCCCTGATCCCAGCGCGCCGCTGTCGCGTTCAATACCAATATGCCCCCAATAGCCAATACGGCGAGGAACACCATAAAAGCAATGAGCCAGGGTAAGAAGCGGCTGTGCGCATCCTTATCAAGCGGGAGATCGGATCTTTTGACACCTAGCATCACACGCCTACAAAAAATTCTCGATACCGGGAGGCTCGCTGTCAGCATCATCGGTATCAAGGGTGGGGCGTCGCCGCCGGGCGGCGGCTGCGGTTCTTGCCGATTCGCGTAATTCGCGACGCTCGCGGGTCGGCGACCGGTTACCACTGCCTTCAATCAAGCTAAAGTGCCCATCATCTAAACGCATGATCGGATAGCCAAGACCATCAACCAGCGACATATTGTGGGTCGCGATAACAATGGTTGTGCCGAGTCGATTGAGTTCCTCGAACAAATGCATCAGACGTAACGCCATCCGGTCATCGACATTTCCCGTCGGTTCATCGGCGAGCAGAATTTTCGGGCGCGCGATCACTGCACGCGCAATAGAGACCCTTTGTTGCTGCCCACCTGATAAAGTCGGGGGCCGCGCCTTCATATGATCTTTGAGACCCACCCACTCTAACAACTCAGCCACATGCCGATTTATGTCGACTTCTTTGACGCCTGCCACGCGCAAAGGCAAGGCGACGTTATCAAAGGTGCTCAAATGTTCTAAAAGCCTAAATTCTTGAAAAACAACGCCTATTTGGCGTCGGAGAGCTGGCAACTCGTGACGAGGCAAGGTCGCAATGTCACGCCCAAACAACGAAATAATACCGCGGGATGGTTTCAAGGCCAGATACAAAAGCTTCAACAACGATGATTTACCCGCACCACTTTCACCAACCAGAAAGTGAAAAGATCCGGTCGCCAAAGAGAACGTCACGTCTTGCAGCACCTCGGGACCCAACCCGTAGCGCAGCCCGACGTTCTCAAATCGTGCGATGTGTGCCTCTGAAAAGCCTTGCATCGAAAAATCCATGTCGTGTGCGAATGTGGCGCACATCATTAACGAACGGTGTCACAATGGCACGCCTGACCTGCGCCCGTCCAGCATCGGCGCATATGTTCCTAAATGGGTTTTCAACAATGATGTCGCGCGCCTCGCTTGCGTGGAGAATCACGAAAGCCTATAAACGATAAGGGTCAACAAATCGGTCACCTATGTTCATTTCCTGCCCAACCTGCGCAACGCGATATAACCTCTCTCCCAATCAATTGGGACAGACGGGGAAAACCGTTCGTTGTACAAATTGTGGCAACACGTGGCATCAGAACCCAGTTGCTGCACCGCCACCCCCTGCCATGCCTGCGGGTGGTGCATCTCATGCGGCACCTCAACAAGCCCCGGCCCCAGCTTACCAACAGCCGCACCCACAAGCGGCCTATCCATATCCGCCACCTGGTTATCCACCGTATCCACCGCCCCCAGGTTATCCGCCTTACCCGCAAGCGCCAGGGGCGCCTGCGCCAACGGCTGAACAGCAACCCGCAGCAGCACCGCCTCCACCAGAACCAGAATTAACCAGCGATCCGGAGCCGGAACCCATGGCTGATTTGATGGATGAAGTTGCAGATACCCCAGACCCTGCGCGCGACGAAGACCCAATGGCTGCATTCGATACCGGTGATGACGATGATGATGATGCATTGTCGCAGGACGATATCGAAGCATTGTTCGATGAAGATGATGAAGATAACGCGCCTATCTCGTCTATGATTGAAGACGACGACGAGGAAGATGACGGTACCGCGTTCGACGACCTAGAAGAACCGGATCCCATTCCAGAAGTATTTACCGCTAGTGAAACCGGCGACGATGAAGAAACTGAATATGATGATGACTACGATGAAGATGACGACGAGGATGAGAGCAGTGGCTCCATGCTTAAGATCATCATCGCCGTTGTCGTCTTGGTATTTATCTTAGGCGCAATTGGCTCAGTATTTTTCCTCCGCGACACAATCGTCAATACATTCCCAGCCGCCGAAAGCCTTTATTCTACGATCGGTCTAGAGGACGACTCGTTGGGTGCAGGCTTATCCATCAACGACGTCAAAAGCACACGTGAATCCATTGGCGGCAAAGATGTACTGGTGGTCCGGGGCGATGTTGTAAACGTTTCTGAGCGCTCACGTTCCGTTCCGATGTTAGAACTCAGGCTCTCAGACACCGAGGGCAATGTGGTCCAGTCTGGCCAATCGGCACCACTCAAGAACGAGTTGATTGCTGGTGATAAGATTGCATTTGAAATCCAATTGGAAAATCCAAGCGCCCTGGCGCGACGATTGGAAGTCACGTTCATCGAACGCGAGGCTCCCGGCAGCTAAACGCTGAAGGCTTTCGATTTAGAAAATATCCAGTAATCGATCGATGTAATCGAGTTCAATTTTAGGGCGACTTCGCTCGCCTGACCGTTTGCGCAGTTCTTCGAGAATTTCCCGCGCCCGTAAGATTTCCATCCGATCAGGGAGCTGAACATCAGCGTCCTCGGCTGACGCGCCCTGACCGTTTTCGTTAGAATTGCGACGGCCAAATGGATCAAAACCTTGTTGATTGCCTGAACGCTGCGGCTGTCCACTTCCCAACCCCAATTGCGCACCAAACTGTTGCGCCATGGCCTCAGCCATTTGATTGGTGGCATTGCGCAATTCTTCCAAGGCTTGGGCTTGGTTGTTGGCAGCGTCGCCCATCTCGCCTTTACCCATATTGTTGCCTGCCTGCTCCATCTGTTGCTCGGCACGCCCCATGTTTTCTGGGATTTGGCCCAAAGCCTCATCCATCTGCATCATCAACTCACCCAGCCGTTGGCGCAGTGCTTGTTGATCTGCCGCACTTGGTCCTTGGCCCTGTTGTTGGCCTGGTTGCTGACCCTGTTGCCCTTGTTGACGCTGACCTTGTTGCTGGCCGGGCTGTTGGCCCTGTTGCTGGCCTGGTTGTCCGGGCACAAGACGCGGGCGTTGGAAAGCGCCCGAACGCTCGTTTTGGCTTTCTTCGAATGTGCGGTCTAATAATTGCTGCTGGTCTTCGGTCAAAGAGCGCAGATCATCCATCATTTTGCGGGCGTTCGCCATTGCCGGGTTGGACTGCTGCATCTGAAGACCTTCGCGCAGCTGATCCAACATTTGTTGCATTTCAGCCAACATCTGTTCGGCGGCATCCCGATTTCCGGTCTCGGCCATTTCTTGGATGCGGTCCATCATGTCCTGGATGTCTTGAGTCTGCATCTCGGGCAAATTCGCCATGGGCGGCAATTGGTCGAGACCCATTTCCTCAAGCCGCTCGGCCAAGGCTTGCATGTATCGATCCATGGCGTCTTGTAGTTGTTGCATGATCTGGTCAAGTTCTTCACCCAATTTCCCATCACGCAATGCCTGCATGGCTTCTTCTTGGAGACGCTGCAAATCAGCTTCTGCTAAGGCAAATTCACCATCTTCAATCCGCAGCGCCGTTTCCCACAGCAATCGTTGTACACTGGCAATCTGATCATCGCCCTTTGCATACGCCAAGCGACTATGCGCCACCCGAATAGACAAAAATGACACCAAGTCATCAAAGAACCGCATTGGATAAAGGGACAATTCCTGAAGTTGTGCAGCCCCTGCCTTTATGACATCTGGCGTTGGATCATTTATTTGCTTTCGCACTTCTGCCAAAGATCGCGCCACAGGATGATTAAAGATGCGTTCCGGCAAGACGACTTCAATGGTTTCCGTTTTAGCCGTTTGATCTGCAGTATCCGTCGCAATCAATTGCACACGTACCGGCAACCCCGCCCAAGGGTGCGCCGAAAAATCACGTGCTGAACTGGTTTGAATATTTCGGCGATCACCGGATAACGGTAATTCGACCCGGATTTCGGCTTCACCACCTGGAACGGCGCGGCCATTGGGGCGAACGATCAACATTTCAATTTCTCGAACACCGTAATCATCACTGGCAAGATAGGTGACATCCAGTTGCGTATCGCGACGCCGTGATGGTGCACGTTCATATTCAACGGTGGGAGCATTGTCTGGTGCCACCCGCACACCCCATTCAGCGATTGTGACTCCGCCGATCTTCAGGGCCATAGTCTCGGCACCGACAAAACCAGCTCCAACGTCTGTTTCAAGTTTATATGATGCGCTTTGTTCATCGCCCAACTGCGCAAATGGCACTGTCTTGGCACCCAGCGCCAGGATCGGCGGATGTTCTGCATCCGTAATCTGCACCAGTAATTGCGAGCCAACAGGAACGATCAAACTTCCTTTTCGCTGACGATCGATGGCGTCTTCATCTTCGGGTTTAGATATCCCACTCTGACTATAAGTCGTGGGGGCCAAACCAGTATAACGTGGCGGCGTCAGCCAAAGATCGACCTGGAAAGACTGCGATTGGTGGACGCCGCCCGTTGGCGCAATCGCGCGGGCGATCCGGTCAAACGGCTCGCTCCCGCCCATCAGAATACCAATGAATAAAACCACGACCGGGATAAAACGAAGGCCTCGAATATCGCGTAACGCGACCCGCGGATGCGGCATCGGTACGTTTAATTTTTCAGTGTCTTTTTCAGCACGTTTAAGGTGCGCATGCCACAAGACTTCGGCTTCGGGCGATAGCTTCGTTTGCGTTGGGCGATCAAAAAGCGCCGTCAGGGGGCGATGACGAAGACCTGATTCGTCTTCGACACGGCGTGCAGCTTGTTCCGCGTTGATCGGTTCTAATGCGCGTTTAAACCCGGAACACGAAAACCCAAGAAGCGCCGCCAGAAAACATAGAACCAATGCATGCAACACATCGGGCAGTAAAGGCAGCACATCGGTTAACGCGATGCCGATGAATAATGTGAATACCGCTAAGGGGGCCCAAAGGACACGCCAGATTTTTTCCCACCGGATTGAAAGAACGGCCCCTCGAAGAACAGGTCCAAGGCGCTCTATCGTTCGATCATCATCCGGCGTTTCTGTCATCCGACGTTTTTCTCCTGCCCCTGGCCTGACAACCAAACGGGGATATGCTCGCGTTTCAGTATATCATGTATGGTGACACGCTCAGAAACCAATGCATAATCTGAATCATTTACCAAAATTTCTGGCAATAGATCGCGCGCATTATACGTCGACGCCATCACCGCCGCATAAGCCCCCGCCGAGCGGAATGCGACCAAATCGCCCGCTTTGACCTCTGGCATCATGCGTTGACGGGCAAAGGTGTCACCGGTCTCGCAAACGGGGCCTACAATATCTATCGGTGCCATCGCATCTGTTGTAGGTTCGGTCACAGGTACAATCGTGTGATGCGCCTCGTATAAAGCGGGGCGAATCAAGTCATTCATCGCAGCATCTAAGATCAAAAATTTCCGATCAATGCCGCTTTTCACATAGATCACACGGCTGACCAAGATGCCCGCGTTGCCGACAATCATACGCCCTGGCTCAAACCCTAGACGGCAATCAATACCGGCCATGACGTCTTGGACCATGGCACCATATTCAGCAGGGCTTGGTGGAGTTTCAGCATCATAAGGGATACCCAAACCGCCACCCAAGTCGACGGCACGAATATTCAGTCCCAATCCACGAAGTTTCTCAACCAGACCACGCACTTTTGTATATGCAGCCCGGTATGGTTCAATATCCGTCAACTGTGATCCGATATGAACAGCGACACCCACAACATCGATGCCCGGCAATCCGTTGGCTTCGGTGAAAATTGCCTCTGCCTGTTCCCAAGCGATACCAAATTTATTCTCACTTAGGCCTGTTGTAATCTTGGCGTGTGTCTTGGCATCAACGTTGGGATTCACGCGAATAGCAACATGTGCGGTCTTGCCCATTTCTGAGGCGATGGCGGACAAAGCATGCAGTTCTTCGTATGATTCCAAGTTGATTTGATGCACATCCGCATCCAAGGCGGCACGCAACTCATCAACTGATTTTCCAACACCGGAAAAAACGATTTTGGAGGGCGAAATACCAGCTGCTTGTGCCCGCACCAATTCACCACCCGATACGATATCCATGCCTGCACCCAAGTTACCGAGAGTGGCCAATACACCGAGATTACTGTTGGCCTTCATGGCGTAATAGATATCTGCATCGACACCTGAAAGTGCGTCAGTAAACACTTGGTAATGCCGGGTCAATGTCGCGGCCGAATAGCAGAAAAATGGCGTGCCAAATTCTGCTGCCAATTCATTCAAGGACACGTTTTCAGCGCGAAGTTCGCCATCCACGTAAGAAAAATGATCCACTAAAGGATACTCCTAATTTAAATCTGTTTACCGTGGCATCTGCGTCGCAGGCGGCGGTGGCTGATAAGCGCCAGGCGTTGCGTACGGTGCCGTTTGTTTTGCTGCTGGTTTCGTTTTCGCACTTACAGACGGTTCGGCCGGATACGTGCGCGGGTACGTCGACCCTTCAGGCTGGGCAGGGCTTGATTTCACGCCGCAGGCCGACACTACAAAAGTAACAGCCAGCACAGCCGCAAAACGCATTCTTCGTGATTCATAAAATCTCATGATCGTATCTTATCTATATGGACCCGTTATAGCCAACGGGCTTTCGCATCAACAATTCGTGCGCGCACTTGGTCAGGTGCCGTGCCTCCAAAGCTTTGGCGACTGGCAACCGAGTTATCGACACCAAGCACATCAAACACATCTGCGCTGATTTTTGCCTCGACCGATTGCATGTCTTCAAGCGTCAGCGCATCCAATTGCACGCCCCGGTCTTCGGCCATTTTGACCAAATTACCTGTCACATGATGGGCATCACGGAATGGCATGCCTAATATGCGAACCAGCCAATCTGCCAAATCGGTTGCCGTCGAAAATCCTTTTGCGGCATCGGTGCGCATCCGATCGCGATTGAATTCAGCACTTTCGATCATGCCAGTCATCGCCGCCAATGATAGCGCCAGCGTGTCCGCGACTTCGAATACCGGCTCCTTATCATCCTGCATATCTTTGCCATAGGTCATGGGCAGGCCCTTCATAACGATCATCAGCGCATTCTGCATCCCGATGACACGCCCAGCCTTGGCCCGGATGAGTTCTGCCGCATCCGGATTACGTTTTTGTGGCATAATCGAACTACCGGTCGAAAATTCGTCCGACAGCCGCACATAGCCAAACTGATCGGAACACCAAAGCACAATTTCCTCGGCTAGGCGCGACAGATGGATCGATATGATGGATGCGACGGACATATATTCCATCGCGAAATCACGATCCGATACCGCATCCAACGAATTGGCCGCAGGTCCATCAAAACCAAGTGCCGTTGACGTTGCAGTACGATCAATGGGGAACGACGTCCCCGCCAATGCTGCAGCCCCCAATGGGCTTTGATTCATGCGTGCACGGGCGTCGACAACCCTGGAACGGTCTCGGCCCAACATTTCCACATAGGCCATCAAATGATGCCCCATCGTTACCGGTTGCGCGGTCTGCAAATGCGTAAAGCCGGGCATCACACTGCCACTGTGCGTTTCTGCCTGATCAATCAAGGCGTGCTGGAGTGCCTGAATATCGCGATCAAGACTATCAAGTGCATCACGCACCCAAAGTTTAAGATCCGTTGCGACTTGGTCATTTCTGGAACGCCCCGTGTGCAACCGTCCAGCCGCATCGCCGATGATTTCGCGCAAACGGGCTTCGACATTCATATGAATATCTTCAAGACTGGCCTTAAACTCAAAGGTCCCAGATTCGATTTCTGCCTTCACTTCATCCAGACCCGCCAAAATCTGATCGACGTCATCAGCATCGATAATGCCTTGGGCACCCAGCATCGTGGCATGGGCTTTTGAGCCCGCGATATCTTGTGCATAGAGCTTTTTATCAAAGCTGATGGATGCATTAATTGCCTCCATTACAGCGGATGGACCGGCAGAGAATCGCCCGCCCCACATCGCACTGGCTTGACCTTTTTTATTTGTAATGTCGTCGGCCATGACAAACAGCCCTCCGTCGTCCTAAGTTACCCTTAAGTGATGGCGCGAGTGCTGCACATTGTAAACTGAATTACGGCGTCTCAGATCGAGCCTGCAAATGACAAAAACCCGTTTAAGCACAATAACTAAGTTATCAATTGCCGCGACAGGTGCGCTTGCCCTTGCCGCGGTGATTTTCATGATATCGCCAGAGCATGCAAGTGATGATCATGCTCAGTGCACTATCAGTAGTGAAACCCTGCAAACCATTCAGGTTTTAGATAAGCCGGAACCGGTCGAGGACGTGTCATTCATACTGGCAGATGGCACGTCAAAATCGATTAGGGATTACTTGGGACGTGGCGTTGTTCTGAATTTTTGGGCCACCTGGTGCGCGCCGTGTGTTCGTGAAATGCCCGAGTTAGATGCGATCAAGGCGGAATTGGTTCATGATGGCATCGATGTCATTGCAGTTTCCATGGATCGTGAGGGTCATTCAGCAATTGAGAAATTTTACAAAGACACGAATATTCTTCACCTCGAAGCCCTTCATGACCCCAGAAGCGCTGCGGGTCGTAAGTTAAACATTCTCGGATTGCCGACTACAGTGATAATCAACCCGAAAGGCGAAGAAGTGGCGCGCATTTCCGGCATTCATCATTACGACACACAAGAAACCAAAGACTACTTGCGACGGTGTATTTCAAATGGCTGATTCAAAGCGAATTCAGATTTCGAAATGGACTGGTCTGACGACAATAGGGTTGGCGTTACTATTGGGTTTAAGCGCCTGCACCAAGCGACCGTCTGTGGCGAATTGGCAAAAGCCAGGTGTCAGCCAGGACCAAAAAGCCAGCGATATCGGTGAATGTCGTCGCTTCGCACGCCGTGAAACAGAGCGTGAAGCCGGGATACCATCTACAGCAAGCAGTTCAGACCCGCTCAGCGGCACGCAAAGCTACAGCACACTGACATCCAATTATGACCTTGGGAAATTCCAAGATCGAATGTTTGCAAGTTGTATGCGGCAATCGGGATATAAACCGATCTCTAAAAAGTAATCTTAACCCCATACGAAAAAAGGCGACCCCATCGGAGCCGCCCTTTTCCATCGAATTTTGTACAGAATATCTTATGCAGCGAGCGGAAGCTCTTGCTTGTCTTTTGCGACAGCTTTTTCGCCATGCAGAACGACGAGCGTTGCACCTAAAGGCTTTTCTTTTGGGATGTCTTGCTGTGCGGCAGAGCGTGCGATCGACGCGATTTGTGCGCGTTCAATACCGATATCACGAAGCAATTCATCGCTGAGTGAAGACAATGCGCGCTGCGTGCGAGCGGCTTCGAAATATTTAGAAACAGGTGCGAAAACTGCGCCCAAGGCAGATTTAATCGTGTTAGCCATCGTTTTAGTTCCTTCAAAAAGTGCGGTTTGGGTCCGTCACTCTGGGCGGGCCTTTAAGTTGTTCGTGACGAATATGTAGACCTGTGCAGGTGCAACATAAACCGATATATGGTCATTTCAGGCATGCGCTTAACGCATAACTAAGCATCATAAAATATTAACAGGTATGCAAAATAACATTGCCCTTGCGTCATCGGAAAACCCGTTTTAGCCTTTGCTCAACATGACTGATCGACGAAAATTCGATAGAAAACTCGACAAAGACCTTCACCAAACAGGTGCGCGGGTTGATCTTGTGGGCGCCAGAGAAATTTTTCGAGGCCTCGCAGCAACCCCTGTCGCCGACGACGAAGAGGCTTGGCGCGCCTTAATTGCCCCCCAAGCGCCGCCTGATTTAATAGAAGATCTCCGAGATTTACGTAAGCGTATCATAGAGACCATTCCAGATGATGGCCTAGATCGCAGCCGCACTGACCCCGACCGGGTTACAGCACTGCGCAAAGAACTCAAACGTCGTGATCTGGACAGTTTTATTATTCCAAAAGCCGATGAACATCAGGGCGAGTTCGTCTCACGCCGCTCTGAACGGTTACAATGGCTTACTGGGTTTTCTGGCTCCGCAGGTTCGGCAATCGTTATGCGCCGCAAGGTTGCCGCAGTCTTCATTGATGGTCGCTACACACTGCAAGTCAAAAAACAAGTCGATGGCAAATTATTTGAATATGTTCATACCGCCGAACGCTCACAAATTGATTGGCTTCGTGAGAATCTGAGCAGCGGAATGCGCTTAGGTTTTGATCCGTGGCTTCATACCGATGCGATGCGACGCCGCATTAAAGACGTCTGCAAGGAAACGGGTGCCGCACTGGTCGCCGTCTCCGATAATCCGGTTGATGCTATATGGAAGACGCAACCCGTGGCCCCCATATCGCCCATGGTCCCACATCCACAGAAATATGCTGGCGAAAGCGCTGCGAAGAAACGGGCTGCGATTGCCAAAACCCTTAAAGATCAAAACCTAGATGCCGCCGTATTAACGGCGCCTGATTCAATTGCCTGGTTATTGAATATTCGGGGGCGCGACGTGCCGTGCACACCCCTTTCACTCAGTTTTGCCGTGATCCATCAATCGGGTGGGGTCGAATTATTCACTGACCCCAGCAAAATGGCTCCGGAGACTGAGGCCCACTTTGGCCCTGAAATCATTGTCCTGGAATGGGAAGCGTTAGCGGCCGAGTTAAGCCACTTGGGCACGCGCGGTTGCCGGGTCGGTGTGGATTTGAACATGGCACCTGCAAAGATTGCGACAGCTTTAAAAGACGCAGGTGCCGAAGTTGTCAGCCTGTCAGACCCCACAGCATCGCAAAAATCCGAAAAGAACACGGCTGAACAAAAGGGCACCCGCGCCGCGCATCTGCGTGATGGGATCGCACTTGCTAAATTCCTCTGCTGGTTGGACAAAGAAGCAGGCAAAGGCCGCTTAACGGAATGGGATGTCGGACTGAAAGTCGATGACCTTCGCGCTGAGTTGGACCTTCATCGGGGACCAAGTTTTGCAACGATAGCGGGATTTGGCGCAAACGGCGCGGTCGTTCATTACCGTGCTGACGAAAAGAAAGCCGCGACCGTCAAAAAAGGCTCGTTGTTGTTGGTCGATAGCGGCGGACAATATTTGGACGGCACCACCGATGTGACACGCACCGTAGCCATCGGCAAGCCGACGGCCGAAATGCGGGACCGTTACACCCGTGTCCTCAAAGGCCATATCGATTTGGCGCGTGCTATTTTTCCAGAAGGCACCAGCGGATCGCAAATAGATGCATTGGCCCGCAAACCATTGTGGGATGTGGGTCTTGATTACGAACACGGCACCGGCCACGGCGTCGGCAGTTATTTAGGTGTGCATGAGGGACCGCAGCGTATTTCGAAATACCCAAGCGGTGTTTCCTTGCAGCCCGGGATGATCGTTTCTAACGAGCCGGGTTACTACAAAACCCGCGCATTCGGTATTCGCATCGAAAACTTAGTGATGGTAAAGACGGTTAAACTTGGCAAAGGGGCTGAGCGACGCTTGCTTGGTTTTGAAAACCTAACCTGTGCGCCTTATGACATACGCCTGATCGATCCAAAGCTACTGACCAAAACCCAGATCGATTGGCTCAATGACTATCATGCCTGGGTCAAAAAATCGTTGAGTGGCGACCTGGATGCACCGACCAAGCGTTGGCTGGCAGCGGCGACCAAGCCGATCAAAGGCTAATTTCTGCTTCTCAAGCATCTGAGGGCACCGCGGCCCAAATCATCTTAAACGTTACGGACTAGAGATATCCGCTAATCCCGCTGTACAACAGCCGAAGTGACAGCACGGTCAGCACGACCTTAAGCAGAATACGAAAGATATGCTCGGGCATGAAGTTGAGCATATGTTTGCCGCAGTACGTTCCGACAAACCCACAAACAAGCAAACCGGCAAGCAGCGGAATGTAAGGGCCAAACGCAAACCCCAATAATCCAAAAGCCACGATCTTAAACGAATGCTGAATTGTCATCAGCACAGCATGGGTTGCGACAACTTCCTGACGTTTTTCTGATGACGCGGCAGCGAACGGGGCAACCAATGGGCCAGTCGCCCCCACGAACATGGTCACCAATGCTCCAATGGCACCCAGTCCAAAGAAAGATTTTTTACCGGGTTTATTGGCACGTAATTTCGGGCCAAACGTTGCGTACAGAATGAAACTACCCAATACGATTTGCAGGATTTGGGTTGGCAACGAGACCACCAAATGCCCACCGATAGCAGCCCCAATGATGGTGCCGATCAAAAACGGTGGCACAACATGCGTGAGGACATCGCCCCGCATCATAAGCGCCCGTCCAAAATTGGACCCAAGTTGCACAACACCGTGAAGCGGAATCAATACGGTTGGCGGCAACAAGGACCCCATAGTCGCCATAACCAACAAGCCGCCGCCCAATCCCAAAGATGCCGCAATGAAGCTACCACCAAATGACACCGCACACATGATAACGAAGCCCCATATATCCAGGCCCGTGCCACCAATCAAAAATTCTAAAGCTGCGTCCACACGCCCCCCTGACATGCTGCTTAACTGCAACTTATCTAGCAGAGGTTTTCCAGAATGGCACGCGGGGATGATACGTTAAGACGCGTCGGCCAATTCAACCATGTCGATGGCATAGCCACGCAAATTATCAGCGAACGTTTTACGCTGCCCGGCATCAAGCGTGATCATCAGATCGTAATTGAGCGCCGTCTGCGCGTCCCACCACCCATCTGCGCGTTTCCGATAGGCCTTTCCAACGATCTTCTCTGGCGTCGTCAATGCAACTGTCACGTATTCTTCAATTTCTTTGACCGACGGTTCCGTCCGCAGGAACTGCACCAGGTCTTGCTGGCGTTTGTCTCGCCAATCGAGCCATCCACCCGAAGGATCGTATGTCCGCGTTTTGTGTTCACGGACAATCGCAATTTGCTCGTCCGTTAACGTGCCAAAAAATCGTTCAAAGTTTGAGACCGATTTCTCAACCGCAGCATCAATCTGCTCTTCGAGCGAGTCTTCATATCGCTCACGGCGCTCGGACAACACCTCGTCCATGGCAACTTTGATGTGATTGACCTTGGATTCAGAAGTATGATTGACCAACACGCGCGCGATATAGGGCGCTGCGCCTTTGCTTGTATCCTTAATCATGGCGCGGAACGTCTTCACGGCTTGTTCGACTTGGGGGCGGGTCCAGCCAGAACCTTCTGCCAATTGCGCTTGGCTTTCAAAGAACGCGGCATATTGCGGCAGCATTTCGATCCTGTTCCATGCGACCAACGCGCTGACCTCGGCCTCAAGCCCCGGGATATCATCTTCACGGATATCCAAATAGTTTTCTGCCCGATCACGGACAAACGTTTCCGCAAACCCGTAAGCAAATTTAAGACTGCTACACCCGGCGACAAAAACACACAGCGCCGCAATGATTCCGATTTTCTTTAACATGCTGCCAAACCATTCGTTTTCAGGTCGATGCATCCTATACGTAACAATGTTCAGATCAGTTCTTCGCCTGTTCTAACATATGCGCGAGGAACCTTTCTGAGGATTTCGACATCGCTGCCCGTTCTCGCACACCGATCAGAAATGATCGTTTTGCCCATGGTTCATCAAACTCAATCAGGCTCAACCCATCACTTTTGGCATAGGGTGCAGCGACAGCCCACGGCAACACCCCAAAACCAATATCACGAGATGCCAACTGACGAACACTATCGAAGCTTCGTACTTTCACCGCAACGTTCAGCGTCGCACCCATCTCTTCTGCTAGTCTCTCTAATTGCAAAGATAACGAACTGCCGTCCTCGAGTGCGATATAGGGATAGGCAGCCAAATCAGCAAACGTGACATCTTGTGCTGCCAACGGATGGGTCTTGGCAACGATGGCACAAAGGCGATCTTCGCGGAATGGAAACGTCTGGATATCCCCATGCGCAACCGTACCTGCGAAAATACCGATATCGACGTGCCCTTCGCGCACGTCGCGCACGATGGCATCCGAGATCATTTCCTTCAGCTCAAACCGCACGCTGGGATTCTCGGACCGAAAAGATTGGAAAACGGTGGGCAGAAACTGACTGACCGCTGATGGGTTCGCGGCGACCCGGATTAAACCTTGGGAACCGTCGATATAGTCCTTCATATCCTCGGCAGCACGGGACGCCAGTCGCAACAATCCTCGCGCGTGAACCAACATTGCAGCACCTGCGGGCGTCACATCAACGCCACGCACTTCGCGGTATAACAATGCAGTTCCCAGCCGATATTCCATATCGGACAAGCGCCGACTGACGGCAGAGATCGCTATATTTTGTTCTTCTGCCGCCGCCGAGATCGATCCCAGCCGAACCGCAGCTTCAAAGAGCTGGAGCGTCGTCAGGTCGAAATCGAACTTTTTCCCGGCGGTCATCCCAAGAACCTAAGCGGCAGCCAACGCGCGTTCACGTGGCACCACGCGGATGTGCCCGCCCGTATCTGCATCTGGAATGCCGGCCACCATTTCGGCAGCATCCAGCAACTTCGCCAGATCGATGCCTGTGTCTATGCCCATATTTTCAAAGGTAAAGACCAAGTCTTCGGTGGCCGTATTACCCGTCGCACCTGGTGCAAACGGGCACCCACCAAGGCCAGCCGCCGCACTATCAAACACACGGATACCCGCTTGATAGGCATACAACGCATTTGCGACGCCCAAGCCAAACGTATCATGGCCATGATACGCCCAACCGATGTCGTCGCTGCCAAACCGGGTAATCGCAGCTTCGCAAACACCCGCGACATGATCGGGAATGGCCCGCCCTGTGGTGTCACACAATCCAAATTCGAGCGGCACACCAAAACCGATAACCTGTTCCATGCCACGCATCACATCGTCTTCGGCGACGCGTCCTTCAAACGGACAGTCAAAAACAGTTGCCAAGTTGACGCGCAGTTTAAAACCTTCGACGTCTTTGCTCTGCTCAATCAGGTCACCCAATTCGGCAATTGACGCCGCAACGGGTCGCCGGACATTGGATTTATTGTGGCTTTCAGATACCGAGTACACATAGACAATGTCAGTGACGCCATTGGCCAATGCATCCAAGGCACCGCGCAGATTTGGCACCAACGCGGACAAACGAACATCGTCAGGTACGTTGGCCTTTTGATGAACTTCGACTGTATCGCTCATTTGTGGGACATGCTTTGGGCTCACGAAGGCACCCGTTTCTATCCGTTTAACACCTGCACCGATCAGCGCCTCAACCACGGTGATCTTGGTTTCGGTGGGAATCCACGTTTTGACGACTTGAAAGCCATCGCGGGGCGCCACATCACAAATTTCAACAGTATCGGTCATATCACACCTCTCTCGGTCAATTCTTCGATTTCCTGTTCGTCCATGCCAAGGATATCGACAAACACGTCACGGTTATGCGCCCCAATTTCAGGGCCAGCCCAACGAACTTTTCCCGCAGGGCCACCGGACATCATTGGCACCACACCAGGATGCAAGACCTCGCCCAAACGCGGGTCTTGGACTTTTTGTATCATACCACGGTCCAGGAATTGTTCGTCCTTGGCGATATCGGACATATCGTAGATACGGCTGGATGGAATATCTGCTTCGGCAATGACCTTCTCCAGTTCTGCTATGGTGAAGTCTTTTGTCCACGCACCGATTTCCGCATCCAATATTTTTGCGTTCTTCACGCGTTGCGGATTATCATGATAGCGCGGGTCTTCCAATAATTCAGGTCGACCCATGGCTTCACACAAGCGTTTAAATAGCGCATCTGAATTTGCGCCTATCAGAAACCACCGATTGTCAGACGTTGGATAGGCATTCGAAGGGGCCGTTGTGGGAATTGTGGACCCCATCGGCTGTCGTATTTTGCCTGAGTATCCGTATTCGGGCAGACAACCTTCAAGCAAACTCAGCACGCTTTCAGTCAACGCGACATCAACCTTGCGTCCCGGTGCGCCTCTACCCACTTTTTTCTCAAACAACGCGGCGAGCAAACCAATCGCCCCATAAAGGCCAGCTATACTATCACCAATGGATACGCCTGTGCGCACCGGTGGCAAATCGCTAACATCGGCGGGATAGCCTGTGAGATGGCGGATGCCGCCAATGGCTTCTCCGATCACCCCAAACGCAGCACGATTATGGCCCGGCCCAGTTTGCCCGTAACCAGATATTTGCACCATGATGGCATCGGGATTAATTTCAGCGACGTCGTTTGGCCCCAGTCCCCATTTCGCCAACTGGCCCGGTTTGAAGTTTTCAACGACGGCATCGACTTCTTTTATCAGTCGCTTCACCAAGGCAATGCCTTCGGGTTGTTTCATATCAACTGTCACAGATCGTTTGTTGCGTCCGTGTACTGACCACCAAACAGAATGCTGATGGCCTTCGGGAATGTCCCCCCAAGTGCGCACTGGATCACCGCGCTTTGGCGGTTCAACCTTAATCACATCTGCACCCAAGTCAGCGAGCACTCTGGTGGCAAACGGGGCTGCGATAAAATGCCCAAGTTCTAGTATTTTCAGCCCCGAGAGAGGCCCCGTAATCTCGTCATCATCTTTAGTCATGTTTTCTTACTCACACGTCGTTGTCGTGGGGTTTGGTTAGTCATAAGTCGAAACTTCGACCAAGTTTTGGTCGGGGTCGCGAAAATATACTGATGTAATCGGGCCCGTAGCGCCCGTTCGGGAGCTTGGTAGTAATTCAATCTCAACATTAGCTTTTTGCAAATGACGCACAACGTCATCGATGGGCGTTGCCGTGATCAGGCAAAAATCTCCACCACCCGGCGTTGGATGCAGCGCCTTGGGCTCCAATTCGTTCCCGGCCTCGTGCAAATTAATTTTCTGAGCACCAAATTTCAGCGCCACACGACCCACACCAAATTCCTCGCGCGTCATGCCAAGTGCCCGCTCATAGAATTCGCATGTCGCTGCGACATCTTTGACGGTCAAAACAAAATGGTCGATCCGATCAATTTTCATAACGCCTCCCTGTTCCATCTTATTTAGGGATGAACTCGCCGTTTCGGAAGACATCATAAAAGAAGCCATCCTTCGCGAAATGAGAAAGATACCTTATTTAAATTCTTATTTTGGGAATATATCAAATTCGCTTGGCGAATGGCTGACGGGGCGGCATTCTTAACCGCTTGGCAACCAATAAGCCGTTATGCTCTTGAGTCGAGATTGGTTAAGGAAACAAATATGCTCGGATTTTTCAAAAAAGATAAACCGGGAAGCGCGTACACAGGCCCCCCCATCGAAGTTGATTGGGTGCGAAATTCGCGCGGCAAGTTTCACCGGTTGCTCCATATTGACACGACTTCAGAAGGGCTGCGAGGCCTCAGTGGCGTCTATGTGATCTGGCACTCAGGCGTAAAGCCCGGATGGGTCTATGTTGATCGGACAAGCAACCTGGCTTCTGCGCTTGATACGGCGCAAGAAAATGAAGATATCAACGAGTACGAGATTAACGGCGGCCTTTATGTCACATGGTATCCAATCGTCGAGAAACACCAGGATGGTGTGGTAAAATTCTTGAATGAAACCATGAAGCCAAAGGTCAAGAACCCACACGTGAGCGGCATCAAAGACGGCGCGATTAGTGTCGTGGTGCCCAAGCGCAAAGGCTGATCACCTGCATGATGGCTTTATAAACCAAATCATGACGAAAACTTAATCCCAAAACATCAATCCAGACCGGGATCATCCCCGTATCACGTGCATATGCCTCATTCTTTTCGGAGAAAGACATGTCACGCGATGTAACAACGCCCAAAGATCATTTCACCCCTGAAACTTTTGGGGATCGTGTTGCCTTGATATTTGTCAAAGCGTTGCGGTTCGTTGCCGATAAATTCTTTGCAGGCAGATATGGCCACCGCGCCGTTGTCTTGGAAACCGTTGCGGCGGTACCCGGCATGGTCGGCGGATTGCTGCAACACTTGCGCGCCCTTCGTCATATTCGTGATGACCATGGCTGGGTCCACGAACTGCTCGACGAAGCAGATAACGAACGTATGCACCTGATGACATTTGTCCATGTCGCTCAGCCGACAGCCTTTGAGCGCGCCATCATCATGTGCACTCAGGCCGTGTTCTATAATTTCTACTTTTGGCTCTATCTGTTCGCACCATCGGTTGCGCACCGGGTCGTCGGTTATTTCGAAGAAGAAGCCGTCGTTAGTTATACCCGCTACCTAGAAGATATCGATGCTGGCAATCATCCCAATCCACCTGCGCCAAAAGTTGCGATTGAGTATTGGAACATGCCTCGCAATGCAACGTTACGCGATGTGGTTGTCCAGGTCCGCGAAGACGAGGCGGGCCACCGTGATCGGAACCACTATTTTGCCGATGCTTTACGCCGGAATGAAACCCCCGTTGGTCGCGCGCACACAGCACCCGCCGAGTAATATTCTCAGCGATCAAGTTTCGCCGTCGTCGCCCAGTTGCTCAGCGTAGAACCCCGTTGTCTTAAGACCCGTTCCCGTCAGGATGACAACCGTATCGTCTGTAGCGTTGATGCTACCGCCCTCGACCAATTTTGCGAAGCCCGCGGCGGCATGGGCACAGGTCGGTTCTACATAAATTCCATCACGTGCGAGCCCCAAGCTTGCCGCAACAATTTCATTTTCTGAAACGGCGACGGTGCCGCCACCGCTTTCCCTCAACGCGTGCAGCATTTCACGCAAACGAATAGGGCGCTTGATTGCAGTCCCTTCGGCGACGGTCGGTGCGAATTCTTGATCCACATAATCATCCACTCCAGCCTGGAATGCGGCATGTAATGGGGCGACATTTTCGGGTTGCGAGACGAACAAACGCGGCAATCGGTCTATTTCTCCCGACGCCATCAGTTCCGTGAAAGCCAAGTAACAACCGAGGAGGTTACTGCCCGCCGATGCCGGGATGACGATGTTATCTGGGATTCGATACCCTAAATCTTCCCAGATTTCGTATCCGAGTGTTTTGGTGCCCTGCAGAAAAAACGGGTGCCAGTTGTGACTGGCGTAGAAAATCTCGGTCGACATATCGATGGCAGCCGCCTCGGTCGCTTCACGCGGACCGGGGACGCGGACGATATCAGCACCGTATGCTTTGGCTTGCGCCACCTTGGCGATGGACGTTGATGCGGGCACGAACACCTTCACATGCATCCCCGCCATGGCACCATATCCAGCAATCGCCGCACCACCATTCCCTGAGCTGTCTTCTAAAACCGCCGGCACTCCTATCTGCTGGAGCATTGAAATGAGAGCTGACGCGCCTCGGTCCTTGAACGATCCCGTCGGTGAAAACCATTCCAGCTTGAACCCGCACGAATATCCTTTGTATTGACCGGGGTGCAGCGGCGTGCATCCCTCGCCCATCGATACAGGGTTTTCGACATGCATGGGCATCGCAGCCCCGTAGCGCCAGATCGACCGTTCACTTTGATCAATTTGATCGCGCGTAATGCCGGGCAACGGCGTCATCATCAACGGTCGCCCAGAGGGCGCGCGCCACGTCGTCGTGTCGATGGGAAAGGTTTCGTTCGTCACGGGATCTAAATAACTGGGCGCGGTCATCAACAACTCCAATGGTACAGAAGATTGAGATGAAACTTAATCGGCACAGGTACAGATGACGAGGACGATTTCGTGACGGGCTGACAGAAACAACTTTGCCTCATTGTCATCCCAAACTTGATTTGGGATCTATTTCCATCCTAAAGACAATATTCGTTAGTTAAGATGGGCCCCAAATCAAGTTTGGGGTGACAACTTTTTTATTACCTCCGGCAACCCGCCGAAACGGCCAGACTAAGCCGCGCGTTTGTGCACGCCCTCAACGATGTCGACGATGTTATCCAGGATTTTGTTGATGTCGAAATCTTTGGGCGTGTAGACCGCTGCCACACCGGATGCCAGCAATGTCTTTTCATCTTCAGGCGGAATGATCCCACCGACGACAACAGGGACGTCGGACAATCCGGCCTCGGCCATTTGCTTCACAATATCAGCGACCAAAGTGATGTGTGATCCAGATAGGATCGACAGGCCCACAACGTGAACGTCTTCTTGGCCTGCGGCCGCAACGATTTCGGCAGGGGTTAAGCGAATCCCTTCGTACACAACTTCGATCCCGGCATCACGGGCGCGGACGGCGATTTGCTCGGCGCCATTTGAATGTCCGTCCAAGCCAGGTTTGCCGACCAACATCTTCAGGCGTGTGCCCAAAACATCTTCGAGATCAGCGACCCGGCCTTGGATGCGCTGAATGCTCTCACCCGATACACTGCCCGATCCGCCCACCCCTGTTGGTGCGCGGTATTCACCGAACACGTCACGCAACACGCCCGACCATTCACCCGTCGTTACGCCCGCGTGGGCACACGCGATAGAAGGTTCCATGATATTGTCACCATTTTTCGCAGCCGCCGTCAGGGCAGCCAACGCATCGGCAACAGCAGCGGCATCGCGGGTGCCCCGCCATTGTTCGAGGGCTGAAATCTTTGCGCTCTCAGCGGACGCATCGACGGTCATGATCGCATCATCCGTTGCGGTCAACGGTGATGCCTCAGCCTCAACATATTTATTCACGCCGACAACGATTTGTTCGCCCGCTTCGATTGCGGTCAATCGTTCGGAGTTGCTCTCAACCAAGCGGCGCTTCATATAAGAATTTTCGACAGCTGCAACTGCCCCACCCATATCATCAATGGTTTTGAGTTCTTCAAGTGCTGCGGCTTTGAGTTCTTTAACCTTGGCCTCAACCACCGGAGAGCCATCGAACAAATCACCGTATTCCAAAAGATCAGATTCGTAAGCTACAATCTGCTGAAGTCGAAGCGACCATTGCTGATCCCATGGACGCGGCAGGCCCAACGCCTCGTTCCATGCTGGTAACTGCACAGCACGTGCGCGGGCATTCTTTGATAATGTGACGGCCAACATTTCCAATAAAATCCGGTAGACGTTGTTTTCCGGCTGCTGCTCGGTCAGTCCCAACGAATTGACCTGCACCCCATAACGGAAGCGACGCAGTTTTGGGTCTTCGACGCCATAACGCGTACGGCAGATTTCATCCCACAGTTCGGTGAACGCGCGCATTTTGCACATTTCGGTGACAAACTTAACACCTGCGTTCACAAAGAAACTGATTCGCCCGACAACGGTCGGGAAATCGGCTTCAGGTACTTGCGGGCGCACCAGGTCCAGGACTTCAATAGCGTTCGCCAATGCAAACGCCAATTCCTGCACCGGCGTCGCACCTGCTTCTTGCAGGTGGTACGAGCAGATGTTCATGGGATTCCATTTTGGCACTTCGTTATAGGTGAAGCTAACAACGTCCGTAATCAGGCGAAGGCTGGCCGCTGGCGGAAATATATAAGTCCCCCGTGAAAGATATTCTTTGATGATGTCGTTTTGGATCGTGCCCGTGAGCGCTTTTCGATCAATGCCCTGCTTCTCAGCTGTCGCGATATATAGGGCGAGCAACCACGCCGCTGGTGCATTAATCGTCATCGACGTATTCATTTTGTCGAGCGGGATACCATCCAACAGAGTTTCCATATCACCAAGATGAGAAATCGGCACGCCGACTTTGCCGACCTCACCCCGTGCCAACGAATGATCGCTGTCATATCCGGTCTGTGTCGGTAAATCGAAGGCAACTGAAAGTCCGGTTTGGCCTTTTTCGAGGTTCGATCGATACAATTTATTCGATTCTGTTGCAGAGGAATGCCCTGAATACGTTCGAAAAAGCCATGGACGATCTTTTTTAGGGGTGCTGTCTTTTTGTGCAGACGCAACATGGTCTTGTTTTTCTGTCACGTAATTATCTTTCATAACAATCCCCTAATAGTCGTTAAACTTACTATATGAAGTTATTTTTGTAATTATATTTCAAAAAGAGCCATAAATTATCAAAACACTAGCAAATTGTGCATTGCGAAGAAAGGGGAATCCGTCTAATGCTTATATTGCATTGCAATAAATCTGTAATGTGGAGCGACTATAGGGTATGGCCGACGTGTTGGGAGGCGCGCGGTTCGCCAAATTAAATCTGAAGGGAACGCGCAATGAACGACACAGCTGAAGTAATTGATTTCCAGGCGAGCCAGCCAAAAAAAGACCTATACGAGATGGGCGAAATCCCACCGTTGGGGCATGTGCCAAAGCAAATGTATGCTTGGGCCATTCGTAAAGAGCGCCACGGTGATCCAGATACGGCCATGCAGGTTGAGGTTGTCGACGTTCCAGAATTGGACAGCCACGATGTCTTGATCATGGTGATGGCGGCGGGTGTGAACTACAACGGTGTGTGGGCTGCCTTGGGCACGCCGATCTCTCCATTTGATTATCACAAAGCTGAATATCACATCGCGGGTTCTGATGCTGCTGGCGTCGTCTATGCTGTTGGCAACAAAGTTAAACGTTTCAAAGTTGGCGACGAAGTCGTGGTCCACTGCAACCAAGATGACGGTGACGACGAGGAATGTAACGGTGGAGATCCGATGTATTCCACATCCCAACGTATTTGGGGTTATGAGACGCCAGATGGCTCGTTCTCGCAGTTCTGCCGCGTCCAAGATCGCCAATGCATGATGCGCCCCAAGCACCTGACTTGGGAAGAAAGCGCATGTTACACGCTGACACTCGCAACTGCTTACCGCATGCTGTTTGGACACCGTCCACATATTTTACGCCCAGGCCATAACGTTTTGGTTTGGGGTGCAACTGGCGGCTTGGGATCAATGGCCATCCAGTTGATCGCGACCGCAGGTGCAAACGCAATTGGTGTGATTTCAGATGAAGACAAGCGCGATTTCGTCATGGGCTTGGGTGCCAAGGGCGTCATCAACCGCAAAGACTTCAACTGCTGGGGTCAGTTGCCAGAAGTGAACGGCGACGGCTTCAAAGACTATATGAAAGAAACCCGCAAGTTCGGCAAAGCCATTTGGGAAATCACCGGCAAAGGCAATGACGTCGACTTTGTATTTGAGCACCCAGGCGAAGCCACCTTCCCTGTCAGTTGTAACGTCGTGAAACGCGGCGGCATGGTCGTGTTCTGTGCTGGCACCACGGGCTTTAACCTGACAATGGACGCGCGCTTTGTATGGATGCGCCAAAAGCGGATTCAGGGCAGCCACTTTGCCAACTTGAAACAAGCGTCGCAAGCCAACCAGTTGGTCATTGAGCGTCGTCTTGATCCTTGTATGTCAGAAGTGTTCTCGTGGGATGATATTCCTGCGGCGCACATGAAGATGATGCGCAACCAACATCGCCCCGGGAATATGGCCGTGCTGGTTCAAGCCAAGAAACCTGGCTGCCGCACTGTCGAAGACTGCTTGGAAGATTGATTCGAACGGGCCAGTCGCTAGGCTGGCCCGTCTTCGAACCTTTTTCAGACGATCGTTAAGGAAATCACCATGGACGCTAGCGGACAACCAGAACACGCCGTTCTGGCCGATTTGTTATCATTAACCGATACGGCTCTTTCAGCTGCTGAAACTTTTTTTGCTTCAGCACGTCAAGCCGTAAGCGATCTTGTGGTCGTTGATGGCCGTGCAAAAGGCGCGCTGGTCGAACAGCACCAAACCGCTGTCCATGGGCTGGCATGGTTCGCCACGTACGTCGAAGGTCTGCGCCAAATGCGTGAATGGGCCGGGCGTCTACAGGCAGAAGGCCGTTTTGATACTCTTGAACAACTGATGCTTCAGGCTGCTTTTGGTGAATACCTCAGCCAGCTTTCAGGCGGCATCGCGCTCAGCCAGCTAGAGATCGTCCGCCCAAATGATCTCGGCATTCCCGACGACGCGCATCATGCTTTGATATCAAACGACGGCGTCCGCACCCTGATGGCCAACGGCAACACCGATGCCGTACGCCTGCAAATTGCAGCATTTATTGAAGATGAACATTTCGGCGCACCTGCTTTGTCGGACGAAACCCTCGATATGATCCGCGATCAGTTCCGACGCTTCGCCGAGGAACAAGTCCTCCCCTTTGCCCATGAGTGGCATCTAAAGGATGAGTTGATCCCGATGGACGTGGTCAACCAAATGTCGGAACTCGGCGTCTTTGGCTTGACGGTCCCCGAAGAGTTCGGCGGCCTCGGCCTTGGCAAAATGGCCATGTGTGTCGTCACCGAGGAACTTTCACGTGCCTACATCGGTGTCGGCTCTCTCGGCACGCGCTCTGAGATCGCTGCAGAGCTGATCCGGCTTGGCGGGACAGACGCGCAAAAGGAAACATATCTTCCAAAGATCGCATCGGGAGAGCTTTTACCCACGGCTGTATTCACGGAACCTGGAACCGGGTCTGACTTGGCGTCATTAAAAACACGCGCGACCTTAGAAGGTGACGAATACACAGTTACTGGCAACAAGACGTGGATTACCCACGCTGCGCGGACCGATATGATGACGCTACTGGCCCGCACCAATGCCGACGTACCTGGCTACAAGGGATTGTCGATGCTGCTTGTTGAAAAACCTCGTGGCACCGACGAAGATCCTTTCCCCAAAGACGGCATGACCGGCGGCGAGATCGAAGTGTTGGGCTATCGCGGCATGAAGGAATACGAGCTTGGCTTTGATGGGATGAAGGTCCCGGCTGAACAATTGCTGGGCGGCGAAGAAGGTCAAGGCTTCAAACAGTTGATGGCAACGTTCGAAAGTGCCCGCATTCAAACCGCGGCGCGCGCGGTTGGTGTTGCGCAAAATGCCATGGAACTTGGCCTGCAATATGCCAAGGATCGCATCCAATTCGGCAAGCCAATTTTCAAGTTCCCACGTGTTCACGGAAAGCTCGCGTGGATGGCAGTCGAAACCATGATTGCTCGCCAACTTACTTATTTCTCGGGTCGTGAAAAAGATTCTGATCGGCGCTGCGATATCGAAGCTGGCATGGCGAAGCTGCTCGGGGCGCGGGTTGCTTGGGCCAACGCTGACGGTGCCTTGCAAATTCATGGCGGCAATGGCTATGCCCTTGAATATCCGATTTCACGGGTGCTGTGCGATGCACGTATTTTGAACGTGTTCGAAGGTGCTGCAGAAATTCAAGCCCAAGTGATCGCGCGCGGATTGTTGGAAGGCCGTAATTGAGCATGCCCGCACTCGCAACCAAAGAAATATCGACCCGTATCGCCGACGCTATTGTCCGGCCTGTTACGGATGATGATGCTGATCAGGTGATCGAATTAATTAGTGACGTGTATAGCGAATACCAAGGCTGCGTCCTGCTGGTTGATAAAGAAGAGCCAGAGTTACGTTCGCCCGCATCCTCGTTTTACAAATTGGGCGGTAAGTTTTGGGTCGCAGAATGCGGTGACCAGTTGTGCGGCACAGTTGCCCTCACCCCCACCGATGCGCCCCATGTGGCACGCTTACATAAATTGTATGTGTCACCAAGCGCACGAGGCCGGGGTATCGGTCAGGCGCTGTGTAATTTGGTCGAACGCACGGCGCGCGATGACATGTCAGCGGACATGATGATGCTATATACGGATTCGCGCTTTTTGAATGCGCATCGCCTTTATGAGCGTTTGGATTATGATCGCCAGCCCGGCTTGGTGCGTCGTGCAGATGCCTCTAAATCCTTTGAATACGTCTACACAAAGCGGCTTTAGACACTCCTTGATTATTTCTAACTGACAATGCTGAATTTGAAATCTGAGTCCCGGCTTTCGCCGGAATGACAAGATTAGGGTTTCGCAATTTCAAAGAACAAATCTCGCCATGCCTGATTTTGGCTTTCGATGAGTTTTAGCTTCCACTCACGTTTCCAATTTTTTATCGCTTTCTTGCGTGCAATAGCAGCATCTATTTCTTTATGCGGCACAAAAAATACCAATGTTTTCACACCGTACCGCGCAGTAAACCGCGAACCGACGCCTTGCATATGCTTCCAAATGCACGTCTTCAGATCTGTTGTCACACCTACGTAAAGCGTCCCATTGTGTTGGCTCGCCATGATGTAAACATATGCATAATCCGACATACCCATGGATATGGACGGGCTTAAGGATTTTTTATTGTCATCCCGGACTTGATGCGGGACCCAGACCACATCTTGTCATCGCAAATGTTTGCGTTCGTGGGCCAAGGTCGTTGAGAGCAACCGAAGTTGATGCCTCAGCCAAACGAGAGACCGGCGCCCCCATGATCCCAGCGAATACCCAATCCCAATCACCGTCCACACCACGGATAACCGGTTTGTGAGACGGCAGATCGAGCGGTTTTATGCCTTCATCCGTCGCTTCGGCAATGGCAAACCGAAACACGTAGTTGGGCGAAAGTCCCATGCGCAAATCCGACATCACAACCTCACCCTCCTCGATGTCCAAACTAAAGATGCCTTTGTTAAACGCGCTCAATTCTTGGTATCGCAGGTTCGTCGATAAGCACGCTATCAAATCCGAACGGCGAGGATGGATATAGGCCGTCACCGCATCATCCCCACCCAAGATCGACGTATAGAGATTGATATAGCGATTACAATCAATTGCGATGGTCTTCCAATAAAGGGTCGTAAATGGTGCCGCGACCGTCAAAATACGTTCTGGTGAGATGCCACGGTCTTCTAATACTCGGACAGCTTTAGCCTCGGCCAATTGCTGTAGTGGAATGCTGAGCAGCATATAAGCGCTCGATACCATCAGCGCCCGTTTGGCCCACGTCGCCAACTGCGAGGAGTATCCAGATGATACCAGCCCCCAAAGCACGATGAGAACCAACGGAAACGAATACAGTGGATCAATAATGAAAACGGACCCAACACCAAACGGTGTATCGATGATGGGATATAACAATCGTGTCCCATAAATTGTCATGGCATCGATCAGCGCATGTGTCGCGAATATCAAATAGATCGCAAGATATGTCCGTATCCGATGGTCACGCAGGCTTTTAAAAAAGCGCACCAATGGTTCAGCAAACAAGGGCGTCACCAGCGCCTGGATAATCAATGAATGCGAGGCACCCCGGTGCGACGTGAACGATGATACCGGATCATCGGAGGGAATAAACGTATCCAAATCCGGAACGGTGCCCATCAGCCCACCGATGATGATGGCCTTACGCGCGCCAATTCTTGGGCCAAGCGCGACTGCACCAATCACAGCCCCAAGGGCAAATTGCGTTGCTGAATCCATGACATATCCTTCGTTCCGCGTCCGTCAGGATATCGGTGGCACGAACGCCAGATGCAAGAGGTGTTTTGTGCACGGTCTATGATTGCATCGGCCCACCCTGATCAGGCATAGTTTTGTCAGCAAATTATTGCGGTCCGAATAGTGAACCGCACCCACAGGAGGAAATCATGGAAACACGTGCCGCCGTCGCTTTTGAAGCAGGCCAACCTTTGTCGATTGAAACTGTCCAGTTGGATGGACCACGGGACGGCGAAGTCGTTGTTGAAATCAAAGCCACTGGCATTTGCCACACCGATGAATTCACCCGGTCCGGCGAAGACCCAGAAGGCATTTTCCCTTCGATCCTGGGCCATGAGGGTGCGGGCATCGTTGTCGACATAGGCAAGGGTGTAACAAGCCTGAAAAAAGGCGATCACGTCATTCCGTTGTATACGCCTGAATGCCGTGAATGCGATTACTGCACATCAGGGCGCACGAATTTATGCCAAGCGATCCGCACCACCCAGGGCCAGGGCGTGATGCCCGATGGTACAGCGCGGTTCCGCATCGGCAAGGACCCGATTTATCACTACATGGGTACGTCTACGTTTTCGAATTACACAGTGTTGCCTGAAATTGCATTGGCCAAAGTGCGCAAAGACGCGCCGTTCGACAAAATCTGTTACATCGGGTGTGGCGTTACCACCGGCGTTGGTGCCGTCATCAATACGGCCAAGGTCCGTCCCGGCGATAACGTCATTGTTTTTGGCTTGGGCGGCATTGGCTTGAACGTTATTCAGGGTGCACGCTTGGTCGGCGCGAACAAGATCGTCGGCGTTGATATCAACCCAAAACGAAAAGCCATCGCCGAGAAATTTGGCATGACGCACTTTGTGAACCCACTCGAAGTCGAAGGTGACCTGGTCCCGTACTTGGTCGACCTGACCGACGGCGGCGCGGACCATTCGTTTGAATGTATCGGGCGCACCGATACCATGCGCCAGGCACTGGAATGCTGCCACAAGGGCTGGGGCGAAAGCACCATCATCGGCGTGGCTGGCGCAGGTCAGGAAATCTCCACCCGTCCGTTCCAACTGGTCACTGGCCGGGTCTGGCGTGGCACGGCTTTTGGAGGTGCTAAGGGACGCACCGATGTACCTAAAATCGTAGATTGGTACATGGATGGCAAGATCAACATTGATGATCTGATCACCCACAAACTGACGCTCGATGATATCAATGAGGGCTTTGATCTGATGCACCGGGGCGAGAGCATCCGCGCCGTCGTCGAGTTTTGATGATCACAACAACCATATGACCACAGTCATCGTCGGCGCGGGCTTGTCCGGCCTTTATGCCGCCATGCGATTAACCGAACGTGGCGAGGACGTGATCGTCCTTGAAGGTCGTGACCGCGCGGGTGGGCGTATCCGTGCGGATCAGATGTCACCAACAGGCCCCAAGTTCGACCTGGGACCAACCTGGTTCTGGCCTGATCATCAGCACCGGATTCCTAAGTTACTGGCGGCGCTTGGCCTTGAGACCTTTGACCAATGGGCCGTGGGCGACATGGTCTATGAGCCGCAGAACGGGCCTGTGCAGTTGATGCCACCACAGCCGATGGGCCCAAAGCCGCAACGGATCGTCGGCAGCACGGGCGCGCTGGTTGATGCCATATGCGCATTGCTGCCAGAAGGATGCATTCGGTTTCTCCAAACTGTCACCCGGATCGAAAAAAATGCGACGTCGATGACTGTTAAAACGTTGAATGACAGTTTTGTTGCGGATCGTGTTCTTTTGGCCATCCCGCCACGCATTGCTGCCAAACGAATCCTCTATACGCCCGAATTCCCCAAAGACGTCTTGGATCAAATGCGCGCTGTTCCAACGTGGATGGCGGGTCATGCCAAGATCGTCGCCGTCTATGATCGACCGATTTGGCGAGAGCGCGAACTGTCGGGTCACGGGTTCAGCCATAAGGGCCCGATCATGGAAATTCATGACGCATCCCCACAAAAACTTGGAACATACGCGTTATTCGGATTTATCGGTGTTCCTGCGGCGCAACGCAAAGGCCAAGCTGCAAAAATCGAATCATTGGCCGTGGCGCAGTTCACCCGCATGTTTGGAGAAGATGCCAAAACGCCTCGATCTGTTTTTTATAAAGACTGGGCCGAAGATCAACTGACGGCGGTCGCAGAAGATTTGAACCCGCTACCATATCATCCTGTCTATGCACCGATACGTGTACCTGGTGAATGGGCGGAGGGGCTCGCGTTCATCGGAACCGAGGTCGCGGCCGAGCATGGCGGATATCTCGAAGGCTGCCTAGAAGCAGTTGATGCTATTCTATAGCCCCTCATCAAAGGATAAACGCGTCCTTTTTCGCCAATTTTGCAGCTAATTCTCCTATATGTTGCATAAATAAAGAATAACCCGCTAATTATTTCTTGCCTGTCACGTAATCAATGCGCAACATCTCCACCAACTGGGCAGCATAAGCCCATAAGAATGGAGAGTGTGTCTTGAGCGAGCGCAACCCAATCCGGACCCGGATTGAGGCAGATCCGGCTGACCATATTGATGAGGCGATGGTCCTCGTACATGCTTACTGGCTCAGTAAAGCAGATGGTTGGTTTGCACCCAAATGGTCAGATATCAATCTTCTCGAACTCCCTGCCGCCTACATACCTTATGTCATCGTATGCGACGTCCTGCCTGGCGATGAATATCGCTTTCGATACTGGGGACGTGGCCACGCAGATTATTACGGCGAGGATTTTACGGGGCGCCTGTTGAGCGATATTCAACCGGACTGGGCACAAGACCATCTGCGCGTACAATACGATCGCGTCGTCGAAGCGCGTCAGCCGCTGGCATATAATATCGAATACGAGAACCTTGCGACGACCGTTTACTCATACCGGGCCCCCCTGTCTGATGACGGCGAAAACGTCACCGCGATTTTCTCTGTTGTTGATCGGAAAATCGTTCGAGACTCCATGCGCGCATGGTACTTTGCCGGAGCAACCGACTAGCCTTTTGCTCAGGTGTGACATGAAAACTAAAAAACAAAATGCGGTGTGTCTCTGGGCAACTGCATTGATCAGCGTATTTCTTTTCGCCGTAGCCTCAACAACAACTCAGGCTCAGGCAATTCAAAAACCTATCAACAGCGCGACCGGCTATGCATCAAATATTTTTGACGCCGAAGTTCAACTTCGAGGCTGGGAGAATGCCGCCAATCTACAAGATAAAACTGATCTTGAATTCATCTATAGCCACGCGCTTGGCATGATCAGCAGTGTCGCCAAGGCACATCCGGAATGGCTGCTTGAGATTGAGCCGATGATCGAAAGCATCAAACACCCGATTATACGACGCGCCATGATCTTGGGCGTCAGCGTGTCGCAGTCCGAAGAGTCCTCAGAACTTCTAAAAAGATGGGGTGCTGGGGAACACAGTGCGCTGGTTGCCGAGTTGTCGACCAATGGATTGGCCAAAATGTTCGTCGCCCGTCCCGCACAAACGCCCGCCATGGCCGTGATTTATATGGCCGCGTTTGGCGCCACTACCGACCCCATGTATGTAGAAAATATTATCAGTGGTTTCGCCGATGTCCTACCACAAGGCCAAGACCCAAACCCATTGTTGGCCGAGATCTTGAATAATTATGTCATCCTGTTGGCCAACGACAAACGAGGTGTAGCGGCCCTGGTACGTCTTGCCGATGCAAACTACAGTGGCATCGGCGAACACCTTCGCGACATTATCAACTAAAGGGCCAAATGTTATGAGCGACAACACATATGACACCGGCCGATTAAACCTTCCCTTTGTCGGGCATTGCACGTTCGGCAAACAACCTGTTGCGTTGGATTGGGATGATCTGGAAGGAACCGATGTCTGCGTGCTGGGCGCACCGTTTGATATGGGGACCCAGTACCGGGCAGGTGCACGCTTTGGTCCACGTGCCATCCGCGAAGCATCAACCTTGTTTTCCTTCGGACATGGCGGCATGTACGACTTCGAAGACGACGTTACCTATATGCCTGCGGGTGAGGTTAAAATCGTCGACATCGGCGATGCCGATATGATCCATACCGACACCATCAAATCACACGACAACATTGAATTCGGTGTCCGCAAAATTCTCAAGGCGGGTGCGATGCCTTTGGTACTGGGCGGCGATCATTCCGTTCACATTCCATGCATCAAGGCATTCGATACCGAAGAGCCCGTGCACATCATCCACTTTGATGCGCATTTGGATTTTGTCGATGAACGTCATGGCGTGCGCTATGGCCACGGTAACCCGTTGCGCCGCGCGTCTGAATTGTCGCACGTTACCGGCTTTACCCAAATGGGCATCCGCTTTGTGTCGTCATCCAACCGGGCCGACTACGAAGCCGCTCGCAAAGCAGGGTCGGATATCCTCTCCGTCCGCCATGTACGCAAACTCGGCACTCATGGTGTACTAGACCGCATTCCCAAGGGGGTGCGGTATTACTGCACCATCGATATCGACGGCTTCGACCCATCTATCGCACCTGGCACGGGCACACCCAGCCATGGTGGTTTTTTGTATTACGAGGTTTTAGAAATTCTTCAGGGCCTGACCCAACAAGGTAATATCGTCGGCATGGATTTGGTCGAAGTCGCCCCAGATTATGACCGCGACGGCACCACCGCGTTCCTCGCCGCCCAACTGCTAATGAACACACTGGGATATATCTTTCATGCCAAGGGTATTAGCGATTAATCATCTCTCCACCGCTCTCCCCTCATTGTCATTTCGGACAGGCTGAGCGAGGCCGTGTATTGTCCCTCACCTCCCAATTGTCATCCCGGCGAAAGCCGGGACCCAACTTTTACGGCCCACTCATAGGTCCCGGATCGCGCTGCGCTTGTCCGGGATGACAATTGAGAGGGGGGGGTGTATGCAAGCGGAAAGATCAAGGTGTTGCTATATCTGGATATAGGTCACGCCAATAGGGATTGTCGGTCTCAATCAACTCGACCTTCCACTCTCGCTTCCAATTTTTTAGCTGCTTCTCACGTGCGATGGCCGCATCAATGTCCTTATATGGCTCGTAAAATACCAGTCTATTTATTTGGTATTTAGCAGTGAATTTTGACCCCGTGCCTTGTTTATGTTGCCAAACGCGCATGATTAGATCTGATGTCACGCCCGTGTAAAGCGTGCCGTTGCGTTTGCTGGCCATGATGTAGACGTATGCATAAGTGATCATACTGATTGTTATGGATGGGATAACACGGTTTTTTTCAACTTGTCAGTCTGGCGGTTGCATGTGGGTCCCGGGTCGAGCCCGGGATGACACAATTTAAAACAGATGTGGTTGAGATTTAGATGCCGCTTCCCTTTTCTTGTCATCCCGGCGCAAGCCGGGACCCAAATTTTACTGCCCGATCATGGGTCCCGGATCGCGCTACGCTTGTACGGGATGACAAGAGTGGATTGTGCGAAATGAAAAGTTAAGGTCTTGATGTCACTGGATGCAACGGCATACTGCGGCGAGAAATATACAAAAAGGGCATCACCATGAGTTACCAAACCGTTCAGGAAAATATCTGCTTTGGCGGCATACAGGGTGT
>Ga0209335_10000142_pt1 | contig 78190 bp, 74 predicted proteins | sample COG_09_FD_184753 | JGI IMG/M metagenome (GOLD analysis project Ga0209335, IMG submission 184753) | Pelagic Microbial community sample from North Sea - COGITO 998_met_09 (SPAdes) (version 2) | ecosystem: Environmental > Aquatic > Marine > Neritic zone/Coastal water | place: Helgoland, sampling...
CACCTTTTAATCCCATAGGAGCAGTAGCATGAACATAGCCTTCTAAAATTTTATATTTTACACCTAGTCTTGCTAATGCTTTTAAATGAATATCAACAGGTCTAGTGCCAATAGCACAACCTCCTGGAAGAGAAACTTTAGCAGAACCAAATTTAGCAAGTAAGGGGCCTAAGACTAAAATACCAGCACGCATAGTTTTGACTAAACTGTAAGATGCAAATTTTTTTGTTTGTCTTGTATTGTCAATTATTAGTTCTTTATTCTTATATTTAATTTTAGAACCTAATGATTCTAATAAGTTTTTCATTGTTTCTATGTCTCGAACCAATGGAAGATTTCTTAATAAGATTTTTTTATTAGATAACAAAGTGGCTGCTAAAATTGGTAAGGAAGCATTTTTAGAACCAGAAATTTTTATTTGACCTTTGAGCTGACTTGCTCCAAAGACCTCTAGCTTTTGCATTTTTAAACTTTAGGTAAGGTTACCCCAGTTTGACCCATGTATTTTCCATTTCGATCAGCATAGGTTACTTCTGGCTTTTCGTTTCCTTTTAAGAAAATAAACTGTGCAACTCCCTCGTTTGCATAAATTTTTGCAGGCAGAGGTGTTGTATTAGAAAACTCTAATGTTACATAGCCTTCCCAGCCTGGTTCTAGAGGTGTTACATTGACAATAATTCCACATCTTGCATAAGTGGATTTTCCTAAACATATAACCAGAACATCATCTGGAATTTTAAATTTTTCGACAGTTCTTGCGAGAACAAATGAATTAGGTGGAATGATACATTCAGATACATTTTTAGTTACAAAATTTGTTGGTTTAAAATTTTTTGGGTCAACTATTTCAGAGTTAACATTAGTAAATATCTTAAATTCCTCAGCAACTCTTGCATCGTAACCAAAAGAAGAAAGTCCATAAGATATACTATCTCCTCTGACTTGCTTTTCTTCAAATGGAGAAATCATACCTTGCTCCTTGGACATTTTTCTTATCCACTTATCTGAAAGAACTGACATTATTTATTTTTCTTCTTAATCTTTTTTTGAAAAAGTTTTCTTTTTTTTAAATTTTTTCTAAGAGCCAAACTTAGCCGCTCATTTTTATCTTTATTGGTCATTCTTTATTTGGATTTGTCAAAAAGTCTAACGTTATAGGTTTAGAAGCATCTAACGGTTGTTCTTTAGGTTCTTCTTTTTTCGGACCTTCTTTAGCTAAACGCTTAGCTCTTTTTTCAGCAAGCTTTTTTTCTCTTTTAGCTTGCTTCTCCATCAGCTTGTTCCCTTTAGTAGATTTATAATCGTAATGAATGCCCATAAAATTTCCTCAGGTGTATATAAATCATATTTACAAAAAAATTAAGGCAATATTTTGAAAAAAATGCTGTATTATCAATAAAATAGTAAAAGAACTTAACTGCTCCTGTAGTTAAATGGCATAACAAGTCCTTGGTAAGGACTAGTTCCCTGGTCAGTACAGGGTGGGAGCACCATAATTATTTTTTATAAAATAATTCTCTGACAAAAATTGTTATTATAATTAATACTCCAAAAGCAATAAGTGGGATGTAAATATTTGGAGAAAAAATTATATCTAATATTTTGGGTGCTTCCATACTTTGCTGAATAACCTTCTCGAGCCCCATAGCTACCGATGTTGCTAAAAAAATTTGCGGAATCATTCCTAAAAATGTTGCCCAAAAAAAGTTAGATATTTTTACATTAAAGATACATGGTAAAACATTTGCTATTGCAAAAGGAATTCCTCCAACAAATCGATAAACTAGTAAATAAATAAACTCTGATTTTTTAAATTTAATTTCTAAATTTTTAAATCGATCAAGAAACTTTTCACGAATTAAATCTTTAAAAAAATAATTTGCAATTATGTAAAGTAAAGTTGCTCCAACAGTCATACCTATAATTAAAAGAGTAGTTCCTAACCAGTTGCCAAACACAAACCCTCCAAATAAAACAATCGGACTTCCAAAGCCACCCGCCAGTGTCCAAACAACACAAAAGATAACAAACAAAACAGATAACATTATTAAATTAGAATTTTTTAATTCAAAAAAGAAGTCTCTATTATTTTTTATAAAATCATAACTAGTAAGTTCTTGAAGGGTAAATTTTGAAAAAAAGAAATATAGAAATATGGAAATCAAGAGTAGGTAAAATAAACCAATAAATAATTTAATTTTTTTAGCTTTTTCCATTAATTACAATAGTAATTACAAAATCTTCTATTTGCTATTTATATATTTAATTACTATAAAGGGCGAAATTTAATAAAAATTTAACCACATTTTATGAAACGAACATATCAACCATCAAATATAAAAAGAGCTAGGAAACACGGCTTTAGAGCAAAAATGAAAACTAAAGGTGGAATAAAACTTTTAGCTAGAAGAAGAGCCAAAGGAAGAAAATCGTTAACAGTATCTGGTTAATTAAATGAAAAGCAAAATACTTGCTCTTTCAAATAACGAAGATTTCAAAAATTTACTCAAGAAAAAAAAGATATCCAATAAATTTGTTACTATTTTTTTTGGTAATTTAGCAAACAAAGATAATAAAAAATTAAATATAAGCTTTGTAACTAAAAAAAAGATTGGGAATGCTGTAAAAAGAAATAAAATTAAAAGAAGATTAAGAAATATTCTTAATGAGGCAGTTAAAAAAATATCTGTAAATTTTAATTATTCATACCTTGTTATTGCTAAGCCAACTATGTTAAACAATGACTATACAAATATAAAAGAAACTTTATTTCAGGATTTTGAAAAAATTAGATAATGAATATTTTAACTCGTATTTTAATTGTTCTAATTAAAGGATATAAATTAATAATTAGTCCTTACCTTAGTCCATCTTGCAGATATTTACCAACTTGCTCAGAATACAGTATTGAAGCATTAAAAACTTATGGCCTGTTAAAGGGTACCTTTATCAGCTTAAAAAGAATTTTATCCTGTCACCCAATTAAATTTTTAGGGGGTGGAGAGGGATTTGATCCAGTTAACAAAGAAATGAAAATTAAAAAATAATGGATACAAAAAACGTCATTGCAGCAATTTCATTATCAGCAGCTGTTATAATTATCTATTCACTTTTTTTTCAACCTGATCCAGCTACAATTAAAAAAAATTTAGCAGAACAAAATAAAGTTGAACAAACCACTGATGCACCGAGTTTAGAACAAAATGAAAATTTGGTGGAGGTCTCAAGAGAGGAAGCATTAGCTGAAAGTGATAGAGTACAATTTGAAAACAATAGTGTTATCGGTTCTATTTCTCTTAAAGGAGCAGCAATAGATGATCTTACATTTAAAGATTACCGTATCAGTCTTGATAGTGATGAAAGAGTAAAACTTTTAGCACCACGAAATATTCAAGATGGATATTTAGTTGAAAGTGGATTTGTAACTACAGATAAAAATATACAGATTCCAGATTCTGACTCAGTTTGGACCGTTGCAAGTGGGAGAAAATTAACTGATCAAACACCCATTAAATTACAGTGGACTAATCCTCAAGGTATTATTTTTGAAAAAGAAATATCTTTAGATGATCAATTTTTGTTCACCATTAACCAAAAAATTATCAATACTACTAATAAAAAATATGACTTTTACTCTTATGGCCAAATAATAAGAAACAAAACTCCTGAAATATCTAATTTTTATATTTTACATGAAGGCTTAATAGCTGATCTTGATGGCGAATTAATTGAAGAAGATTATGATGATATTCAGGAAAAAAAATTCAGTAAAACTGCACAAAATGGCTGGTTAGGTGTTGGCGATAAGTACTGGATAACATCATTAATCCCTCCAAGAGGTAAAGAATTTAAAACAACTTTTGATTATAAGAAAAAATACAGAGCAAATTTTGTATCTACCGAACCGTTAGAACTATCAGCAAATGGAACTATTCAGGAAGAGATACAAGTTATCATAGCTGCTAAAAGAGTTAATGTAATTGATGGGTATGCTGAAAGTTTAAACATTAATAAATTTGATTTAGTTATCGATTGGGGCTTTTTATATTTTATTACTAAACCTTTATTTTTTGGAATTGACTATTTTTTCAATCTTTTAGGAAACTATGGCTTAGCAATTATCGCAATTACAATCTGTATCAGACTTGTATTTTTTCCACTTGCAAACTTTTCATTTAGAAGCATGGCGAAAATGAAAGCACTCCAGCCTGAAATGGCAAGACTTAAGGAGCTACACAAGGGTGATAAGATGAAATTGCAACAAGAAATGATGGGTTTATATAAAAAAGAAAAAGTTAATCCCATGTCTGGTTGCTTGCCTATACTAGTTCAAATTCCAGTATTCTTTGCTTTATATAAAGTGCTATTTGTTACGATCGAAATGAGACAGATGCCTTTTTACGGATGGGTTAAAGATTTGTCAGAACGAGACCCAACTTCATTATTTAATTTATTCGGATTGTTGCCATATGATGTGCCATCATTTTTAATGATTGGTGCTTGGCCTATTGCTATGGGGGTTACTATGTTCATTCAACAAAAATTAAACCCAGCACCAACTGATCCAATACAGGCAAAAATATTTATGTTCTTTCCGTTATTCTTAACAGTAATACTTGCACCCTTCCCTGCAGGACTAGTGATTTACTGGACAGTTAATAACGTTTTAACTATGGCTCAACAAATCTTTATTATGAAAAGAACTAAAGTTAAAACGACTTAATGTTGCCCATTAAAGAAGAAGATTTAATCCAAATACTACCAGATAATGGTCCCTCTATTTCAGAAGTTAAACAGTATTTAGAAAAATATAATGATGAATACATTGTCATTAAATGTGGCGGTAGTGTTTTAGTTGATGATAAATTATTTCATATATTCATTGATGATATAGCCATATTAAATAAATTAGGTTTCATACCTGTCATTGTACACGGAGGAGGAAAGAGAATTTCCAACAAATTAAAAGAGGAAGGTGTTGAAAGCATTTTTATTAAAGGCCTTAGAGTAACTGATGATAAAACTATTAAAGTTGCTGAAGAAGTTTTAATTGAATTTAACAAAGAAATTGTTGAAGCATTAAAAGATAAAGGATGTAAGGCGCAAAGGATTACTTCAAAAGAAAATAATATTATTAGAGTTGTAAGAGAAAATGAAGAGTTAGGCTATGTTGGTATGCCTACTAAAATTGATTTAAATATTGTCAATAATATCGTTGAGACTAAACAAGTTCCGGTTATTGCACCTTTAGGATTAGATGAGGATGGTCAAACTTATAATATCAATGCAGATACTGCAGCAGGTTTTATAGCTAAAAAGCTCAATGCGAGAAGATTAATTATAATGAGTGATGTGGAGGGTGTACTTGATAAAAATAAAAAACTAATTCCAGAAATAAATAGTGAGACTATAAAAGAATTAGTAGACGATGAAACTATATCAGGAGGCATGATCCCTAAAATCAATAATTGCTTAGACGTAGCAAGTAATGGGGTTAAAGGTGTAGTAATAATTGATGGAAGAAAAGATCATTCAATTTTGTTTGAGCTTCTATCAGAGAAAGGTTCAGGAACTTTAATTAGACAATGAAAGATTTAACTGAAATAAAATATTGGATCTTTGATCTCGATAATACTTTGTACAGTGGTCAAACTAAAGTGTTTTCAGAAGTTGATAAAAAAATGTCCTCGTTCATATCAAAAAAATTTGATGTTGATTTGATAAAGGCAAAAGAAATTCAAAAAAAATATTTTTATGAATATGGCACCACCCTTTCTGGTCTAATGAATCACGACAATATTGATCCTCATGAATTTTTAGAATTTGTTCATGACATTGATATTAGTTGGTTACCCAAAGATCAGATTTTAAGAGAAGAGTTAATAAAGATTAAAGAAAAAAAAATAATTTTTACGAATGGCTCACATGCACATGTTGAAAATATTACAAAACAATTGGGCATTGATGGTCTTTTTGATGGCGCTTTTGATATAACTGATGCTGACTTTGTACCAAAACCACATTTAGATCCTTATGAAAAACTTATAAAAAAATTCAATATTATTCCAGATGAGTCAATTTTAATTGAAGATATTGCACATAACTTAGAACAAGCAAAAAACTTAGGAATGAAAACTTGTTGGTTAGAAAATGATGAGCCTTTTGCAAAAAAAGATGCTGATAAGCCTTACATCGATTACAAGATTAATAATTTGCCTTCTTTTTTGCAAAAAATTAATATATTAAAAAATAACTAAAAATTATTATGAATGAATTTGAAAATATAATTAACACAGCCTGGGATAATAGAGAAAAAGTTAGTAATAAATCTGACCCATCTATCATCGATGCAATTAAAGAAACAATTAAACTTGTCGACTCTGGCAAATTAAGAGTTGCAGAAAAAAATGGTCAAGAATGGGTTGTTCATCAATGGATTAAAAAAGCAATTCTTTTAAGTTTTAGAGTTAATGAAATGCAAACATTATCAGGACCGTATGCAACTTGGTGGGATAAAGTTGAAGGTAAAACTGCTGGCTGGGGAAAAGATGAACATATGAAAGCAGGTTTCAGAATGGTTCCAAATAGTGTTGTAAGACATGGATCTTTTATCGGAAAAAATGTTGTCTTGATGCCATCGTTTGTAAATATTGGAGCTTATGTAGATGAAGGTACTATGGTTGACACATGGGTAACTGTTGGATCATGTGCACAAATTGGAAAAAATTGTCACCTTTCTGGAGGAGTTGGTATTGGTGGTGTACTTGAACCTATGCAAGCAAATCCTACAATTGTTGAAGATAATTGTTTTATTGGTGCAAGATCAGAAGTTGTTGAAGGAGTAATTGTTGGTGAAGGTTCAGTATTATCAATGGGTGTATTTATTGGTCAATCAACAAAAATTATTCACCGTAATACGGGAGAAGTTATTTATGGTAAAATTCCTCCTTATTCTGTTGTGGTTCCAGGAAGTCTTCCTAGTAAAGATGGCAAAGGACCATCACTTTACTGTGCTGTAATTATTAAACAAGTTGACGAAAAAACAAGATCTAAAACTTCAATTAACGATCTTTTAAGAGAATAGGTTTATGCCTTCTATCAATGAACTTGAATTGGCAAAAGAGCTAATCAAATTTCCAACAGTAACCCCTGTTGATGCGGGTGTGATGAGGTTTTTAGAAAAAACACTTAAATCGTTAGGGTTCAAAACAAAAATTTTAGAATTTAAAGAGAAGAACAGCAAGCCTGTTAAAAACCTTTATGCACGATTGGGCACTAAAGGTTTAAACTTTTGTTATGCTGGACACTTAGATGTTGTACCTCCTGGAAATCTTAAAGATTGGACTGTAAATCCATTTAAACCCATAGTTAAAAAAGGACATCTTATTGGACGTGGAGCTAATGATATGAAAAGCTCTATTGCAGCATTTGTAGCTGCTGTGAGCAACTTCATTAAAAACAATAATTTTAATGGCTCTATAAGTCTTTTAATTACCGGTGATGAAGAAGGTGTTGCAATTAATGGCACAAAAAAAGTTGTAGAATATTTAAAAAGAAAAAAAGAAAAAATTAATTTTTGCCTAGTTGGAGAACCAACTAACCCTAACAAGCTAGGAGAAATGATAAAAATAGGTCGTAGAGGAAGTATGACTGGTCGATTAAAAATAATAGGTACTCAAGGTCATGTTGCTTATCCACATAGAGCCAACAATCCATCCACTACACTTGTAAAAATTTTATCTACTTTAAAAGCAATAAAGTTTGATAAAGGAACAAAAGATTTTCAGCCTACTAATTTAGAAATTACTAAAATTAATATTGAAAACTCTGCTGATAATGTAATCCCAGGTGAGGCGAATGCGACGTTCAATATTAGATTTAATAATAAACATTCTTCAAGCTCAATTAAAACAAAACTAAATAAAATTTTTAATAAAATTACAAAACAAACTAAATCCAAATTTAATATTGAATATAGTGTTTCTGGAGAAGCTTTTTTGACTAAACCAAACTCTACTACATTCATGATTCAAGATGTGATTAAAAAAATTACAAAAGTAAAACCACAATTGTCTACGACTGGAGGAACTTCGGATGCACGATTTATTAGAAAAATTACTCCGTGTCTAGAATTTGGCCTAGTTGGTAAAACTATGCATAAAGTTGATGAGGCAGTTTCGGTGTCAGATTTAAAAAAATTAACCTTAATTTATTCTCAAATTTTAAAAAATTATTTCAAGTGAAAACAGGACTGATAACCTCAGACACTTATCAAAACCATAATACCGGCGAAGGTCATCCTGAAAAAATAGATCGTGTAACAAGTGTAATTGAAAATTTTAAAAAAATTAACAATAAACAATTAATTTGGAAAAAACCATCCAGCTTTGATAGCTCATTATTAGTTAAAACTCATAGCTTGGATTATATAAATTTTGTGGATCAATCTTTTCCAACTAACGGATTTGCCTTTCTCGATGGAGACACAATAGTTTCTCCTGGTAGTAAAGATGCAACCAAAGATGCTGTGGGTTCAATTATTTCTGCGATAGATGGTGTACAAAATAAAGAATTTAAAAATGCTTTTTGTGCTGTAAGACCTCCAGGTCACCATGCAGAAAAAAATAAAGCAATGGGATTTTGTATTTATAACAATGTGGCTGTTGGCGCTAACTACCTAATAGAAAAATATAAGTATACTAAAGTAGCTATTATAGACTTTGATGTTCATCATGGGAATGGGACCCAAAATATATTCCATGATAATGAAAAAGTTTTATACTTATCAACACACCAATACCCTTATTATCCTGGTTCAGGAACTGAAAGTGAAAAAGGTAAATTTAATAATATCTTTAATATCCCACTTGAAGCAGGCACTAATTCAGAACAATATTTAAATGCCTATGAAAATATTCTTAATAAAATTAATCAGTTTAAGCCTGAATTTATATTATTTTCTGCGGGTTTTGATGCCCATAAAGATGATCCATTAGCTCAACTATATCTGCAAACTGAAGATTTTTATACTTTAACAAAAAGAACTCTAGAATTATCAAAAAAATACTGTGCTGGGAAAGTGGTTTCAATATTGGAGGGTGGATACGATCTTCAAGCCCTACAAGATAGCACAGTAAGACACGTTGATGCTTTAATAGAATTTAACTAATAATTACCCTATACACCTAAAGAATTCATATGAAATTATACAAAATCAATAAATCTAAAATTGATAAAAAAGGTCGAGGCCTTTATGCTACTAAAGATATTAAAGAAGGTACTAGAATAATAAATTATATTGGAAAAATAATTACAAAAAAACAAACAGAAGAATCTAGTAAATACGATAACAATAAACCTATTTATCTTTTTACAATCAACAAGCGCTATGATCTTGATGGTGATTTTTCATGGAATACTGCAAGATTGATTAATCACTCTTGCAATAATAACTGTGATTATGATGGTAAGGGATTAAAACTTTGGGTTAAAGCTATAAAAGATATAAAAAAGGGAGAAGAGTTAACTTGTGATTATGGTTTTGGATATGATGAAAACTATAAACAATTTCCTTGCAAATGTGGGTCTAAAAATTGCTGCGGCTACATAATAAGAGCTGAGTCTAGATGGAGAATTAACAAAAAGTTTGCAATGAGTAATAGAAAAAAAATTAATATATAACTTTTTTTAAGAATAAACCTGCTGCTGGTGCAGGCGGTGCACATAATTTTCTTTGCTTAGATTTTAAAACTGTCTCAAATTTTTTTAAAGTCCATTTTTTTTCACCCAAATATTTTAAACATCCGACCATTGATCTTACTTGTTGTTGTAAAAAAGATTGTGATTGAAATTCTATTTCAATTCGGTCTTTAATAGATTTTACTTTAACAGAGGACATTGTTTTTATAGGGCTTCTAGCATTGCAACTCGAAGCTCTAAAAGTTGAAAAATCTTTTGTACCCGTTAGCTTTTTAGCTCCACTTTTCATTAAATCTAGATCGAGCTTTTTAATAATATGCCATCCCCTCTCAGAATTTATCACAGGTGCACTAATTCTATTAAAAATTATATATTTGTATATTCGTTGTTTTGCAGAAAATCTTGAGTGAAAATCTAATTTCTTTTTTTTTATTTTTAAAATAGCAATTTGTTCTCTATTTAAAAAATGATTAATTGATTTTAAAAATTTATCTAAATTTAAAATATTATAACTACAATCAAAATGAGCTGATTGTTCTTCTGCGTGCACCCCTGCATCAGTTCTTCCTGAGCCTACCAGGGTGATATTTTCTTTTAAAAGTTTTGATAAATTTTCTTGGATTAATCCTTGAATTGTTTTACCTTTTTTTTGAATTTGCCAGCCTTTATAAAGAGTACCAACATACTCAATTAAAATTTGATATCTAACCATCAGATAAGTTCACACCAACTTTTATCTGAGAACCAAGGGTAAATTCTCCAATATTTTGGGCTCTTTTTCCTTGTCTTTGAATTTCTAAAACTTTAATAGAATGACCATCTCCACATGCTATTTCGAGCTGATCGGAAATAACTTCACCTACAGCTCCACTACCACTAGCTAATTCTGCTTTTAAAATTTTATATCTTTCACCTTTATAAATAAACCATCCACCGGGAACTGGAAACAATCCATTAATTTTTCCAATAATATTTCTTGCAGGCATATTCCAATCTAACTTACCCTCTTCTTTTTTAATTTTTAAGGCGTAGGTAGCTTCAGAGTGGGTTTGTTCTATAAATTTGGATTTATCCTCTAGGATTTCATCAATATCATCCACAATTTTTTCTGCTGCGATTAAAGATAATTTTTCTGAAATTTCTTCAGCATTTTCATCATGACTAATATTAATTTTATAAACATTACAAACTGGACCAGTATCTAATTCTTCTGCAATTTTCATTATGCTAATACCAGTTTCTTTATCAAGATTAATGATAGATCTTTGTATGGGTGCAGCACCTCTCCATTTTGGGAGTATAGAAGCATGGATATTTATAAAACCTTTTTTTGTTAAACTTAAAAATTCTTTTGGAATTATTTGTCCATAAGCAACTACAATTGCTAAATCAGCATCAAGAGATTTTAAGTAATTAAATTCTTCATCATTATTTTTAAGTGAAATTGGTGTTCTAAATTCTAAATTCAAAGTTTCAGCCATATTTTGAACTGGAGATTTATTGATTTTTTGACCCCTCTGTGATTTTTGTGGTGGCTGTGTATAAACGACAGATACTGGATAACCATTTTGATAAAGAGATTTAAGAATAGGCACCGCAAAAATTGGGGTACCCATAAAAATTATCTTTTTAGACATTGATTAAACAACTATTCTATCAGACTTAGCTTTAGATAGTTTTTTAATAATCATCGATTTTTTTAATTTTGATAAATAATCAATAAATAAAATTCCCTCTAAATGATCCATTTCATGCTGAATACAAGTAGCAAGTAAACCCTCAGCTTTTAACAATTGGGGAACACCATTATAATCCAAATATTCTACTTCACATTGGCTGGGTCGATCAATTTCAGCAAACTGGTTTGGAACTGAAAGACAGCCTTCTTCATAAGTTGTTTTTTGTTCATCTTTATTTTTTATAACTGGATTAACAAAGTATCTTGGTTCTTTTTTATCTTGATCTTTGCTGATATCCATAACAATTATTCTCTTTGGTACACCTATTTGTATAGCCGCTAACCCTATGCCATTAGCAGCATACATAGTATCCAACATGTCATCCATTAACTTTTGTTCTTCCTTGCCAACTTTTTCTACTGGCTTAGAAATTTGTCTAAGAATTTTGTTTGGTTCTGTTAGTATAGTTTTAACCGCCATAATTATATTTATTTTATTATAATTTTTAAACTTTTAAAGGAAGAACTTTTAATAAGATTTTATTACGTATTGAATCTACATTTAATTGATTAAGAGTATTAATTAAAAAATAGATAGTATCATCGTCCATATTTTCAATTTTATCTTCACCAATTACCTGGGTAATTCTTAATAAAGCTAGGGCTTTTTCATTATTATCGATCATATTTTGAATATCAGCAGGCATTTCAGTTTGAATAATCTCATACAAATCATCATATTTTTTTGAAATTTCAACTCCATCTGATTTTAGTGTCTCTAGAAATATAATATCTTTTTTTGAAACAAAATATTTTTTATCTTTTTTAATTTTTTTTAACAATTCATCAACTTCATTTTCTATATCTTTTTTAGAGTATTCTCCTCCAAAGTAACTAATCAATTTAGACTGATGGATTATTTTATTATTAAATTTAATTTTCTTATCTAGTTTTTCCTCGCTATTTAAACTTGCTGTATAAAATGTAGTAAAATTAGCTGGAATAGTGTCAGGATTCATCTCTTTCAAAAATTTTTTAAGCTCTTCATCAAATGCAAGACTTATATTTTCTTTGATAAAAATATCTTTTAAAATTTTCATTAACTCTAATTTCTTACTAGTTTCTGAAGTTAGAAGAATTCTTTGATAAATTAATGCTTTAGCCTCTATCGAGGGTAATGACTTGTAAAGCTCTGTAGCATTTAATAATTGATCAATTTTAAATTGGAAACGTTTATATAATTCATATAGATCATTTTCCGAATAATTTTTTTCATGAACCGCTTTTTCAACAATTGCAATTTTATCAATATCTGTAATTTCAATTTCATCAACATTAAATAATAAATTAGATGTTGAAAGGTATTTCCAAATTAATTTAGAAGTATCTTCTTTTGGCTCGAAAGAAAATTTTGGATTAGTTCTATGAGCTAAATGGAAATCAAGAATTGAATTTTCTGAAATCGTTTCATCTATTTCTTCTGTGTAACCAACTAAAAAATTTACTTTTTTTTCAAAATATTGATCTTTAAAACCCAGTTCTTTTTTTAAATCATAAATTAAAATTGCTTCATCTATTTGGTTGTTATTTATTAAACAATAAACATTAAATTTGGATAGATAATCATCATTTATTGGTACTAAAATTTTTGAAAAAAACTCACACGATCTTTCAACGTTAGACTGTGATAAATATTGATCCACTAAGTATCTAGCTACATCTGGACTTTCATTAATAATCTGATTTTTGATTAAATATTCTTCAATTAGATCTAAATTTGAATATTTAATTAGCCAATTAGATTTAAACTTTGAAAACTCATCTTCTGTTATATTTTTTGATGGATAATAAGCGTTTGTCAGCAAAGCAATATCTAAAATTTCATTTGCGTCTTTTGATAAATTCATATTTTCAATACTTTCGAAAATATTTTTTAATTTAACCCCATCCGAATTGATCCACATGTTAATATCTAAACCATTATCTTCTGGGTCATATAAACCAACAATCTTAACCTCTTGTGATTTGACTACCGAGTCTAATTCAATTAAATCCTGCTGATTTTGAGACTGCATCTTATAAATATCGGTCTCAGTAATATTTTTATTTTCCAAAATTTCTTCTGTGGAAGTTAAATTTTCAGTCGAAATTTTTTCAATCTCTTTTTTATCAATATTCCAAATATCAACTGGGGTTTCTTCTGCAATTACTTTTGTAGCTAACAGTAGAATTAAAAAAATAATTGATAAACTAATCTTATTTAACAATTTTAAAATTCTCATTAGGAATAATTTTATCAATTTCTTTTTTTGGAGCAGGAAAATCAATTTTATTAATAAAAAAAACTATTGTGACTAACACAGCTAAAATTAATCCAATCTTTACGATCAAACTTACTAAATTGCTTTTGCCTGAACTTGTGTTTTTAGTGAATTGCATATATCGTTAATTAATTTCAAATTAAGACATATTTGTGTTTTTTCAATAAAGAAACTTATGAAATCAAAAAAAAATCTTGTTTTTATAGGCATGATGGGTTCAGGAAAGACTTCCATAGGCTCGCTTGTATCAAAAAAACTAAAATTAAATTTTTTTGACATAGATGCTGAAATTGAAAAAGAATTAGACATGAAAATTTCAAAAATTTTTCAGTCAAAAGGAGAAATATTTTTTAGAAAATTAGAGGAAAAAATTACTTTAAAATTTTTAAAAAATGAAAATGGAGTATTTTCATTAGGTGGTGGCGCATTTAATAATGAATATATTCAAAATGAAGTATTAAAAAATAATTTATCTTTCTGGTTAAAATGGGATAGCAAAACATTAATTAATAGAATTAAAAATAGCGAAAAAAGACCTATTGCTTTTAAATCAACTGATGAAGAATTAATTGATTTAATTAAAAAACGTTCTAACATTTATGCCAAAGCGCTGTATAAGATTAATTGTGAAAATAAAACAAAACTTGAAATTACAAATAAAATTTTAAAAATTTATGAAACCTATTCAGCTGAAAGTTCAGACTAAATCACATACTTATCCAATAATAATTGGGTCTAATCTTATTCCACAAATATCTAAGATCCTTAAAAAAAACTCTTTAACTTTTAAAAAATGCCTACTAGTTGTTGACAAAAATATTTCAAAAAAAATTATATTTAAAATTAAAAAATCACTTAAAATTAAAAATACTCATCTTTTTAATTTCAACACTAGTGAAAAAAATAAAAATCAAAATAGTGTTAACAATATATTAAGTATTCTTCTTAAGGAAAATTTTAGTAGAGAAGATTGTTTGATCACTATTGGAGGGGGAATTACAGGTGATGTTGGTGGTTTTGCTGCAAGCCTATTTAAAAGAGGTTTAACATTTATAAATCTTCCAACAACATTGTTATCACAAGTAGATTCTTCAATTGGTGGCAAAACTGGTGTGAACACTCAATATGGAAAAAATTTAATTGGAAGTTTTTACCAGCCTAGATTAGTCATCAGTGATACAAATTTTTTAAAAACCCTTCCAAAAAGAGAGTTAATTTGTGGATACGGTGAGGTATTAAAACATTCTCTAATTTCGAATAAAAAATTTTATGATTATTTGGATAAAAATGTTTTCAACGTCCTAAATTTAAAATCTCCATATATAGAAAAGGCAATTTTTGAGAGCTGCAAAATTAAACGAGACATAGTTCAAAAAGATGAGACTGAAAAAGAAATAAGAAAAATTTTGAATTTTGGTCATACGTTTGCTCATGCTTATGAGGCTTGCCTAGGGTATTCCAAAAAATTAAATCATGGTGAGGCTGTAATATTAGGAATGAATACCGCATTAAAATTTAGCTTAAAAAATAAGTTAATTAAAATTAATGAAGTAAAATCAATCTTCGCTCATTTAAAAAAGGCAAAATTACCAATAAATCTTGATAAATATTTTTCATTAAAGGATTTAAAAAGAATTTTATCTTTTATGACTAAAGATAAAAAAAATAACTCAGATAAAATCAATTTAGTTTTACTTAAAAAAATTGGTCAACCTATTTATAAAAATCAATATAGTAAAAATGATTTAGCTTCGTTTCTTAAACGAGAGCTAATCAATTAAGATTTGTATGGAATGAATAAATTTATTCATTTCTTCATCTAAAGTTTTATAAATTTTTTTTGTACTCTCGATTTTGCTTAAATTTTTAAGCTGATCTGATTTAATTTTTATTTTTAAATGATATTTTCCTGGTTGATTTCCTGAATGATTTTTATGTAAAAAAGATTTATCTTCGATATCAATACTGTCTACGACAAACTGATTAACTATTTTTTTTTTTATAATTGCAATTAACTGATTTATATCCATAAATATTATTTATTATATATCATGAAAAACATTTGTGACTGGAATAATTGTAAAGAAATAGGTGAATATAGAGCGCCTGTAGAAAAAGATAATAGTAAAAAATACCGTTTACTTTGTTTAGACCATGTAAAAGAGTTTAATAAAAATTGGAATTACTTTTCAGGAATGAATGATGATCAAGTTATGGATTTTTTAAAATCTGATATGACTTGGCACAAACCAACACAAAGTTTTAGCTCTTCGGATAACTTCTTTAAAGTTCTTTGGAATAACACTTTGAGAGATGAATTAGATAAAGATAGATTAAAAAGTGAATATAATCATATGAGTAAATTTAAATTTAATCATAATGATATAAAAGCTTTTGGAATTTTAGGAGTTTCTGTAGGTCTAAAATGGCAGAAAATACAGGAAAAATTCAAATTACTTGTCAAAAAATTTCACCCCGATATAAATGCTGGAAATAAAAAATACGAGGAAAAACTTAAATTAATAACTTTAGCTTATACCCAGTTAAAAAATACATATAGAGAAAAAATTGACACCTAATTTAAATATTCAACCTGATATTAAGATCTCATTAAAGCAAACCTTTGGCATAGATAGCGATATGGAAGTAAATGCTTTTTCTGAAAAAAGCGAATATGTCCCTGAAATTGACAAAAACTATAAATTTGATCGAGACACAACTCTAGCAATTATTTCTGGTTTTGCTTTTAATAAAAGAGTTTTAGTTCAAGGATATCATGGTACTGGTAAATCTACTCACATAGAGCAAATTGCTGCAAGATTAAATTGGCCTTGTATTAGAGTTAATTTAGATAGTCATGTAAGTAGAATTGATTTAATCGGTAAAGACGCCATTGTTTTAAAAGATGGCAAACAGGTAACTCAGTTTAATGAAGGTATTCTTCCATGGTCAATTCAAAACCCTGTTGCATTGGTATTTGACGAATATGATGCGGGAAGACCAGATGTGATGTTTGTTATTCAAAGAGTATTAGAAGCAGAAGGTAATTTTACGCTATTAGACAAAAATAAAGTTATTAAACAGAATAAATTTTTTAGATTATTTGCAACTTCTAACACTGTTGGTTTAGGAGATACTACTGGCTTATACCATGGGACTCAACAAATTAACCAGGGACAGATGGATAGATGGAATATTGTAACTACCTTAAACTATTTAAGCCTTGAAAGAGAAATGGAAATAATTCTAGCTAAAAATAAAAATTTTAATAACCCCAAGGGTAAAGAAAAAGTTGCAAATATGATAAAAGTAGCATCTTTAACACGAAAAGGATTTATTGCAGGTGATATCTCAACAGTTATGAGTCCAAGGACTGTATTACACTGGGCAGAAAATGCAGAAATTTTTAAAGATACTGGCTATGCATTCAGAGTTACTTTCTTAAATAAATGCGATGAAATAGAAAAAAGCACTATCGCTGAATATTATCAAAGATGTTTTGGAGAGGAACTGCCAGAGTCTTTAGTTAATATTCAAATTTAATGAGCTCTAAAGAGTCAAACCTTAAAGAAAAATTCAAACAAGCACTCGAGTCAACTGCTAGAGTAATTTCTGACGACTTAAAAATAAAAGAAAATCCAAAACAAAACAAAAGTTCAAAAAAATTTGATTTTTTTGAAATAGATAATTTAACTACTAAAAGTGATTTTATTAAATTTAGAGCAGAGACCGACTCTAATGCTCTTAAAAAAAAATTTTCTAATGATGACATTTATAAAAAAAATCTTCCTCAGAATAATTCTTGTAGATCTTTATATAATATTGCTGAAAAAATAAGATATGAAACTTTAGGTGGTAAAATGCTTAAGGGTATAGAAAAAAATTTTACTGAGAATTATCAACAGATAGTCAATCTAAAACGAAAAGATCAGCTTAAAACAAAAGATGATGTACCAGTTGTTGAGGCATTTGAATTATATATGTTAAAAAATTTTCATAAAATTAAATTAAATTCGTTAACTTCTAAAATGTTAGGTTTTTGGGAAACCGAATTTGATCAATCAATAAGCAAACATATTAAATTTCTTAAAGAAAATTTAGAAAATCAAAACAAATACAGTTCAAAATTTTCAGAAATATTAGAGCAAATGGATATTTTTGAAAGCGAAGATAATGAAGAGACTAAAGAAGAAAATCCTGATGAAGGTCAAGATAATCCCTCGAATGATGAAGAGCAAAGTGATTCTGAAGATAAAAAAGATCAAAATAAAGATGAAGAAACCGAAGCAAGTTTAGATTCAGATTATAATATTGATGAATTTAAAATGGATGAACAATTAGTTGATACAGATTCTGATAAAGAAAGTTCTGAACAAGTAATTCAAAAGAAAATTTTAAATAATATTAACCTTGAATACAAAATATTTACGACAGAATTTGACGAAGTAATTAAAGCAGAAAACTTAGAAAATGCTGATGAGTCAAAAAAACTTAGAAAAACACTTGATCAACAATTAATTGGGTTTCAAGACGTAATTACTAAGCTTGCAAATAAACTTCAAAGACAACTGTTAGCAAAACAAAATCGTGCTTGGGAGTTTGATCTTGAAGAGGGTTTGCTTGATAGTTCTAAACTACCAAGAATAATTATTGATCCATATAATTCATTGTCATTTAAGAAAGAAAAAGATTTAGAATTTAAAGACACAGTAGTCACATTACTAATTGATAACTCAGGTTCAATGAGAGGAAGACCTATTACAATTGCAGCAATATGTGCTGATATTTTATCAAGAACTTTGGAGCGATGTTCAGTTAAAGTTGAAATACTTGGATTTACTACAAAAAACTGGAAGGGTGGTCAAAGCAGAGAGTCTTGGAATAAAAATGGTAAACCTAAAACACCTGGAAGACTTAATGACTTAAGACATATTATTTACAAGGGTGCAGACACTCACTGGCGACAAGCAAAAAGTAATATTGGTTTAATGTTGAAAGAAGGATTACTCAAAGAGAATATAGATGGAGAGGCAATTTCTTGGGCATTTAATAGATTGAAAAAAAGAAAAGAAGAAAGAAAAATTTTAATGGTAATCTCAGATGGTGCACCAGTTGATGACTCAACCCTTTCTGTTAACTCTGGAGATTTTTTAGAAAAACATTTAAAAAAAATGGTTAAATTTATAGAAGAAAAAACAGAAGTTGAAATTTTAGCAATTGGTATTGGTCATGATGTTTCTAGATATTATGATAGGGCAATTAAAATTACAGATGTAAATGAGCTGGGTGATGTTATGGTTTCTCAATTAAGTTCATTGTTTGATACAAAAACTAAACTGCATTAAATATTCGTTAGTTCTCTATTCTTCCATTTAATTATTACTTCAGCCCCACTTCTAGTTTTAGAATTTCCACAATTTACAGATGCAAAATTTTTTTCCAATAAAGTTTTTCCTATAAAAATACCAAGTCCTAATCCTGAAAGCTCATTATTTTTGGAAGTTTTTAAGTATGGTTCTCCAATTTTAGGAACTATATCCCTTGGATAACCTGGACCATCATCTTCAATGCTTATTTCGGTAAATTCACTATCACTTCTAAGATTAATGATAACATTTTCTTTAGAATATTTATTAGCATTACCTATAAAATTTCTCAAACCATAAACAATTTCAATTGATTTTGTAATTTCAAAACTATTTGAATCTTGTTCGTAATTGAATACAAAATTTTTAGAACTGATTTCTTTAAAAGATAAAACTATTTCATTCAAATACTCTCTAATACTTAGGTCACGATCTATAAATTCATCTTCTTCTATGGGATTTAAGGATAATTTTTTCAAAATTTGGTTACATCTCTCAACCTGACTTGATAATAATTCAATATCTTTTTGAACATCTTTATTATCTTTAAACTGTTTCATTAATTCTTGTGAAATAATCTTTATCGTTGATAGTGGAGTTCCTAAAGAATGTGCAGCTGCAGCGGCTTGTCCACCTAAAGATAAAATTTCATGCTCTTTGGCCATTACCTCTTCCATTCTATTTAAGGCTTCTTTTCTTATCCTGGACTCATTTCCAAATGAAAGTGCAAAGTAATTTAAAAAAACTAGGGCAATAATTAAAGATAATGAAATTGAATAATAAACAAATGGATTAATTATATTTGATAAATTTATTGGATAAGGCAAAGGTTGATAAAAAAAAGTTAAAATTATAATTAACAAAGTTGTTATTAAAACCAAAAATAAACTAATTTTAAAACCTAAATTGGATGATGAAAAAACACTTGGGATTATTAAAAAAATTATGAAAGGATTTGAGATTCCCCCAGTGAGATATAATAAAATAGCTAATTGTAAAACATCAATTAGCAAAAATATAAAAGAAGATCTCTCAGAAATCTGAACTTTTTTATAAATAAAAATTAAATAAAAATTTGATAATATTCCAACAAAAATAATTAAATTTGCAGTTAAAAAATCAAATTTTAGATCTAGTAAAAAATAGACTAAATGAATTGAAATTAATTGTCCTAAAATTCCAATCCATCGCAAAGTAACATAAGTTGATTTTTTTAAAGAAAAATATTTTGAAGTTTCAAAAAACTTCATTATTAAATATCTAGATTTTGCACATTTATGGCATTAGAGACGATAAAGTCTTTTCTTAATGCAACATCATTTCCCATTAAAGTATGGATCAGTTTTTGATCAGTTTTTGGATCTTTAGAATACTGAACCTGTAATAAATTTCTTGTTTCAGGATCCAATGTGGTGCTCCATAATTCTTCAGGGTTCATTTCTCCTAATCCTTTAAATCTTTGAATGTTCATTTTAGATTTTTCAAGATCAAGTTCTTTTATGTACTCTTTTGAACCCTTTTTCATTTTTTTTAATTCTTTACTATTTTTAATAATATAATCCTCTAATTCTTTTTCATCTTTAATGTAAATACCTTTTGATCCTTTGTTAATTTTAAATAAAGGTGGCTGGGCTAAGTAAACATGTCCGTTTTCAATTAATTTATTAAATGGCTTGTTATTAAAAAAAGTTAACAATAAAGCTCTAATATGAGAGCCATCAACATCAGCGTCAGTCATAATGATGATTTTTCCATACCTTAAATCTTTTAAATCAATTTCATGTGCTTTTGGATCTAAGCCTAAAGCATTAATCAATGTTACAATTTCATTAGATGAAATCATTTTGGAAAGAGCTTTAGTTCTGTGTTCTGATCCATCACTATTGCCATTTTTCTTTAAAGAAATTTCTTCTACGTAAGTATTCAAAATTTTTCCTCTTAATGGTAAAACAGCTTGATTTGCTCGATTTCTTCCTTGTTTTGCTGAACCACCCGCTGAATCTCCCTCTACAATAAACAATTCTGTGCCTTCTTGCTTGCCTATTTGACAATCAGCCAATTTTCCTGGAAGACCACTTAACTCTAGAGCTCCTTTTCGTCTAACATTTTCTCTAGCTTTTCTAGCTACATCTCTTGCTAAAGCAGCTTGAATTATTTTAGCCAGAATAATTTTTGCAACAGCAGGATTCTGATCAAACCAAATTGATAATTTTTCATTAACTATTGTTTCAACTATTGTTCTGACTTCAGAAGAAACTAACTTGTCTTTTGTTTGTGATGAAAATTTTGGATCAGGGATTTTTGTAGATAAAACACAAGTTAATCCTTCTTTTATATCATCACCTGAAATTGCTAATTTATTTTTTTTAAGAAGATTATTATCATTTGCATATTTATTAATAACTCTTGTTAATGCACTTCTAAAACCTAATATATGTGTTCCACCATCTTTTTGATAAATATTATTAGTATATGGATACACATCTTCAGCATAAGTGCCATTCCATTGCAGTGAGCACTCTAACTCTATATTGTCTTTCTTGCCTTCAATATAAATAGGTTTTTTAAATAAGTCATTCTCATTTTTATTTTGCAATTTTTCCCTTTTTTCATCTAAAAATTGAACAAATTCAAGAACGCCGCCCTCAAATTTAAACTCAGTAATTTTTTCTTTCTTTTGACTAGCGTCAGTAAAAATAATTTTTATACCTTTATTTAAAAAAGCTAATTCTCTCATTCTTTTTATAAGAATATTTGCACTAAATTTAATAGAAGAAAAAATTTCTTTTGATGGTGAAAAAGTAATTTCAGTTCCAGTTTCTTTAGAGTTGCCAGTGACTTTAAGTGGAGCTTTTGCTTCTCCATTCTTAAATTCTATATAATGTTTTTTTCCATCTCTATGAATTTCTAATTGTAATTTTTCTGATAATGCATTAACTACTGAAACTCCAACCCCGTGTAATCCTCCAGATACTTTGTAAGAGTCGTGATCGAACTTACCTCCAGCATGAAGCTGAGTCATAATTACCTCTGCTGCAGATTTTTTTTCTCCCTTATGCATATCAACAGGGATACCTCTTCCATCATCTTTAACAGTTACGGTTCCATCAGCATTAATTCTAACATTAATATTTTTACAGTGGCCAGCTAAGGCTTCATCGATGGAATTATCTACAACCTCATAAACCATATGATGCAAACCAGTGCCATCATCAGTATCACCGATATACATTCCAGGTCTTTTTCTAACAGCTTCAAGACCCTTTAGAACTTTAATGGAGTCTGCCTGGTAAGTGTTTTTATTTGTCATTTTTTTAGTTTTAGGAAAATAAAATTATAACATTTTTTTAAAAAAAATGTTTATTTATAATCGTATAGCAGATGAATAAATTGTAAAAAAACCCTTTAAAAATAAGCTTTTTAATGGCGGAGAGAGCGGGATTCGAACCCGCGAAAGAGTTACCCCTTTACACGCTTTCCAAGCGTGCGCCTTCAACCACTCGGCCACCTCTCCACTTTATTTTTCTTTATTAATTTTAAGCACACCTATGAAAGCTTCTTGTGGTATCTCTACTCTACCAAATTGTTTTGATCTAGCTTTACCTTTTTTTTGCTTTTCTAAAAGTTTTCTTTTTCTATCAGTCGCTCCACCCCCATGAATTTTTGTTAAAACATCTTTCTTAAAACCTTTTATAGTTTCTCTAGCAATAATTTTTCCACCTATCGCTGCTTGAACTGGAATCATAAAATTATGCCTTGGAATTAAATCTTTTAATTTTTCACATACTTCTCTTCCTATTCTTTGAGCAAAGTCTTTATGTATCATCATTGCTAATGCATCTACTGGTTCACTGTTTACTAAAATTCCAAGCTTTACTAAATCTCCCTCTCTGTGACCAATAATTTCATAGTCAAAACTTGCATATCCACTGGTCATTGATTTAATTTTATCGTTAAAATCAAATACAACCTCATTCAAAGGAAGTTCATAAGACAATACCGCTCTGTTACCTGAATAAGTTAAATTAGTTTGAACACCTCTTTTATCTTGGCAAAGTTTTATAATAGATCCAAGATACTGATCAGGTGTTATCACTGTTGCTTTTATCCATGGCTCTTCAATCATTTTAATAAGTGTTGGGTCAGGTAAGCTTGATGGGTTATGTAAATCTTTAGTCGTTCCATTATTGAGATGAATTTTATAAACAACACCTGGTGTAGTTGTTAATAAATTTACATCAAATTCTCTTTCTAATCTTTCAGTTATAATTTCTAAATGGAGTAATCCTAAAAAACCACACCTAAAACCTAGTCCAAGCGCTGAAGAAGACTCTGCCTCAAAAGAAAAACTGGCATCATTTAATTGTAATTTTGCTAATCCATCTTTTAGTTTTTGATATTCAGAACTATCTACTGGAAATAATCCACAAAAAACAACTGGCTTACTTGGTTTAAACCCTGGTAAAGCTTTTACAATTGGTTTACTAGCATCACAAATTGTATCTCCTACTTTTGTTTCTGAAAGAACTTTAATACCTGTTGTTATAAAACCTATTTCTCCGGCATTTAGCTCATTCATATCTTTAGGTTTTGGTGTAAATACCCCTACTTTTTCAACAATATACTCCTGATTAGTAGACAACATTTTAATCTTCATATTTTTAGAAATTTTACCATCAATTACTCTGATTAAGATCACAACACCTAGATATGTGTCATACCAACTATCAACTAACAGACATTTTAAATTTTCATCTTGATTACCTTCAGGAGCTGGTAATTTTTTGACTATTTCTTCAAGAATATCTTCTATTCCTTCACCTGTTTTTCCAGAACATGGCACTGCATTTTCTGTATCTATTCCAATTACATCTTCAATTTGTTTTTTCGTTTTCTCTAAATCTGATGCTGGCAAGTCAATTTTATTTAAAACTGGAATGATTTCATGATTTATATCTAAAGCTTGATAAACATTAGCCAATGTTTGCGCTTCAACTCCTTGGGTACTATCAACAATTAAAATAGACCCCTCACATGCATAAAGAGATCTACTAACCTCATAGCTAAAATCTACGTGTCCTGGGGTATCGATTATATTTAAAATATAATCTTTACCATTTTTAGCTTTATAATTAAGTTTTACAGTTTGTGCTTTTATTGTAATACCTCTTTCTCGTTCAATATCCATTGAGTCAAGAACTTGGGCTTTCATTTCACGATCTGTTAAGCCTCCACACTTATGAATAATCCTATCAGCTATTGTGGATTTTCCATGATCAATATGTGCAATTATCGCAAAGTTTCTTATGTGATCGATTCTATCCATTGTTTATGATCTAATTTTTGCACCGATCTTTTTTTCAACAGTTTCGATAACTAATTTATTAATCCTATCTAGATCATCATCATTAAGAGTTTTGCTTGAAGATTGAATAGTTAAATTTATTGCTACTGATTTTTTATCAGTTGGTATATTTTCACCTTCATATACATCAAAAATATTTACACTTTTTATTAATTCTTTATCAATGTTATTGATAACTTCTAAAATCTCTTGTGCTTGAATATTTTTATCAACAACAAATGCAAAATCTCTATCTGATTTTTGAAAGTCTGAAGTTTCATATTTAGGTTTTTGATCTTTTAAAGTTTTTTTTGTTTCTTTTAAATTATCTAGAAAAATTTCAAATCCCATTAAAGCTTCAGTTTTAATATCAATTTTCTTTATAATATTTGGATGTATTTCACCAAAATATGCAGCAAGATTTTCCTTACCTTTATTTAAAAATATTCTTCCAGATTTTCCAGGGTGATAATAATCTGGAGTTTGATCATCAATATAGAGTTTAGATTTATGGTACCCAGCTTCAACTAATGTTTGTATTACATCTTTTTTTACATCAAAAATATCAACGTTTCTTGATTTTTCTAACCATGACAATCTTGAAATTTTTCCGGCTTTTAAACCTGTTAAAACAGTTTCTTGTTCTCCAGGTTTTGAACCATTAAATATTGGGCCTATTTCAAACAAAGCTATATCTTTAAAACCTCTATTTAAATTTTTATTTAAATAAATAATTAAATTAGAAAAAATAGAATTTCTTAAAACATTCAAATCTGCACTAATGGGGTTAACAATTTTTGATTGTTTTTTATTTTTGCTGAATAATTCATTTACTTTAGAGTCTGAAAAAGACCATGTAATAGCTTCAAGATAGCCTTTAGAGGCGATAGCTCTTTGCAAAAAATGAAATAACTTTTGAGATTTATTTAATGTAGGTTTATTTCTAACTTTTTTTGGTTCAATTGTTTCAATCTTATCATACCCATAAATTCTAACTAATTCCTCTATAACATCAATTTCTTGATTAATATCTGGTCGCCAACTAGGAACTGTTAATGAGAGAATATTTTTTTTCTTTTCAACAATAAAACCTAAACTATTTAATATCTCTAAAATCTCTTTATTTGGAATATCAAATCCAGAAATTTTCTTAAACGACTCTGTATTAAAATCAATTATTGTATTTTTAAATTCTTTTATTGATTGAATATCAATATTACTCGCAGTCCCTCCACAAATTTCGGTAATAAGTTCTACTGCTCTGTTTAATCCTTCTTCTATAGATTGAGGATCTATACCTCTCTCAAATCTAAATTTTGCATCAGTATCAATATTGAGTTGTTTGGCAGTTTTTCTTATGGATCTTGGATCGAAATAAGCCGACTCAATTAATACATTTTTTGTATTTAATTCTGTACCTGAGCGTTCTCCTCCAATAATTCCTCCTAAACCAAGCACTCCTGTGTTATCTGAAATAACACACATGTCCTCTTCTAATTTATAATCTTTGTTGTCTAGGGCTTTAAAGGTTTCACCTTTTTTTGAATTTCGAACTACTATTCCTTTATCAATTTTGTCTGCGTCATACGCATGCAATGGTCTGTTTAAATCGAACATAACATAATTCGTAATATCCACTATTGCTGAAATTGGCTTTTGACCTATTGAAATTATTTTTTCTTTCAACCACTCTGGACTTTGAGTATTTTTAACACTTGTTATCAAGCAGCTTCCAAAAAAAGAACATCCTTGATTTTTTTCATTTAAAATTTTAACACTCAATGATTGTTTTTCTTTAGAGATATTTTTTTTAGATTTATTGTCTTTTAATTTTCCAAAACCTGCTGCTGCTAGATCTCTAGCAATTCCCTTAACACCTAAACAATCTGGCCTATTAGGTGTGATGGATATATCAATTACATTAGACGTTTTTTTTGAAAAATAATTTTGACCAATTTTATTCGAATAATCTTTACTATTTAGTTCTGTAATACCTTCGCTATCTTCAGATAAATTTAATTCAGATTCTGAGCAAAGCATTCCGTGCGAGGTTACTCCTCTAATTTTAGCAACTACCAACTTCATTTTATTCTTAGGAATAACAGAGCCAGGAGGTGCATAAATTGTAATTAATCCTTCTCTTGCATTTGAGGCACCACAAACAACTTTTAAAATATTTTGATTTCCAGTATCTACATCACAAACTTTAAGCCTATCAGCATCTGGATGTGGTTCTGTCTTTAATATCTTTGCAACTAAAAATTTTTCTAGATCATTTGATGGCTTTTCTACCCCTTCTACTTCTAAACCAATGTCTGTTAATTTATCCAACAACTGATCTTCACTAAACTTAGTGTCCAGGTGTTCTTTTAACCAATCGAAAGTTAGTTTCATCGACTAAGACCTCTATAATTGGTGGGTACATCTAAAGGGTCAAAGCCATAATGATTTAACCATCTATAATCACATTCAAAGAAAGCTCTTAAATCATTAATACCGTATTTGAGCATTGCCAGCCTGTCTATTCCTATGCCAAAAGCATATCCTTGAAAATTTAAAGGATCTACTTTTGCATTTTTAAGAACATTTGGATGAACCATCCCACAGCCTAAAATTTCAAGCCATTTATCACCTTCGCCAATTACTATCTTTCCGTCTTTTATTTCGTAACCAATGTCAACTTCTGCTGAAGGTTCAGTAAATGGAAAATGACTTGGTCTAAACCTCATTTTAATTTTATCAACCTCAAAAAATTCTTTAATAAAATAGTTTAAACAACCTTTTAAATGACCCATATTAATATCTTTATCAATATGCAAACCCTCCACTTGATGAAACATCGGGGCATGGGTTTGATCACTGTCAGATCTATAAGTTCTTCCAGGTGCTATAATCTTAAAAGGTGGTTTTTCTTTTAGCATTGTTCTTATTTGTACTGGCGAAGTATGTGTTCTCAATAAAGTCTCTTTATTCTCATCAAGGTAAAAAGTATCATGCATGTCCCTTGCTGGATGATTGTCGGGAGTATTTAAAGCTGTGAAGTTATAATATTCATTCTCAACGTCTGGACCCTCTTCAATACTAAAACCAATTTCTGAAAATATAGAAGAAATTTCATCTATCGTTTGTGAAACTGGATGAATTTTACCCTGAACGAAAGATCTCTCAGGCAGAGTAATATCAACTTTTTCTTTAGCTAATTTTTCATTTATTTCAGCAGTCTCTATTTCATTAACTTTTGAATTAATTAAATCTTGAAGCTCATCTTTAATAGAATTTAAATCAGCTGCAAATTTTTTTCGCTCAGCTTCTGCAACAGAACCTATGTTTTTAAACTGAGATGAAATTAAACCATTTTTCCCAAACAAATCTGTTTTGATCTGATTGACTTGATTAATATCAATTTTTGACTTTAATTTTGATAAATACTCTTCTTTGATTTTTTTAATATCTGACATTTTTACAGATTATTTCCTCACCAAATAAAAACAATAGTGAAGATTAATTTAAAGCTGATTGGGCTTTTTGAACTATAGTTTTAAAGGCTTCAGGGCTATCGTAAGCTATTTCAGCTAGTATTTTTCTATCAATTTTAATTCCACACTTATTAAGACCATTAATAAATTTTGAATAAGTTAAACCCTCAGCTCTGACACCAGCATTAATTCTTTGGATCCATAATGATTTAAATTCTCTTTTTTTCGTTCTTCTATCTCTATATGCATATTGCATAGCCTTTTCCATAGCTTGCTTTGCAACTCTAATAGTATTTTTTCTTCTGCCCCATTGACCTTTGACAGCTTTTAAAACTTTTTTGTGTTTAGCTCGGCTAGTTACACCTCTTTTAACTCTTGCCATATTAACCTCTTAAACTGTAGGGCATATACGATTTTACGATTTTTGCGTCTTGTTTTGACATCGCAGTAGTGCCTCTTAATTTTCTAATTTGAGAATTTGTTCTTTTAATCATACCATGTCTTTTCCCAGCTTGGGCTGTCATTACTTTGCCTGTTGCTGAGATTTTGAATCTCTTTTTTGCTGAGCTTTTAGTTTTTAGTTTTGGCATAATTCTGCGGTGTTATACAAAGATTGCTATAAATTTACAACCTATATTAACGCCTATAAAGGCTGAATTACCATGATCATTTGCTTACCATCAAACTTTGGGTGAAGTTCTATCTTGCCAATATCCTTCATATCTTCCTTAATTTTATTCATCAACTCATTACCTAAATGTGAGTGCTGAAGTTCTCGACCTTTAAATCTGATTGTAAATTTAACCTTATCTCCTTTTGCAATAAATTTTTTTGCATTTTTTACTTTGAATTCATAGTCGTGAGTTTCTGTTACAGGTCTCATTTTAATTTCTTTCAGGGCTACAATTTTTTGTTTCTTTTTTGCTAGATTTGCTTTTTTTTGGGCATCATATTTATATTTACCCATATCCATTATTTTACAAACTGGAGGATTAGCATTGGGTGCAATCTCAATTAAATCTAGACCTAGATTTTTTGCAACTGAAATAGCTTCATTAGTATTGAGCACTCCAAGATTTTCTCCCTCACTACCAATAACTTGAACTTCAGGTGATGAAATCCGATTATTAGATCTTGGACCTCTATCCTTAGTTCGTCTTTGAAAATAATTTTGTTTAAAGTCTGCCACTTAGTTTGATGATGCTTTGTTTAAAGCAGAGAATTTTTTTAAGAATAAATCTAAATCCATATTTTCTTGTTTATTACTATCCAATCTTCTAATCGTTACAGTGTTACTGTCAACTTCTTTTTTACCACAAATTAATAAAAGGGGGATTTTTGCTAATGAATGATCTCTAATTTTATAATTTAAGTTATGTTTTTTTAAATCTACAACAGATGTTATTCCTGCTTGCTTAATTTTATTAGACACTTCGATAGCATAATTTTCAAAGTCTTCTGAAATCGGAATCACAACAGTTTGTAAAGGAGAGATCCAAAATGGAAATTTACCCGCGTAATGTTCTATCAAAATACCTATAAATCTTTCTAAAGAACCAAATAAAGCCCTGTGCAACATAACTGGAACTTTTTTAACACCATCTTTATCTACATATGAAGCGTCCAATCTACCAGGTAAATTTAAGTCTACTTGTAAAGTACCACATTGCCAATCTCTACCAATTGCATCTCTTAAAACAAATTCAATTTTAGGTCCGTAAAAAGCACCTTCACCTTTGTTAATTGTATACTCAAGTTTTGATGCTTTAACCGCATCTAACAAAGCGGACTCTGCTTTATCCCAAACACTATCATCACCAACTCTTAAATCTGGTCTATCAGAATATTTTAAAATAACATTTTCAAATCCAAGCTCTTTATAAATATCTAAAATTAAATTTGTTACTATTAAACATTCACTAGTAATTTGATCCTCAGTACAAAAAATATGAGCATCATCCTGTGTAAAAGCTCTAACTCTTAGAAGTCCATGAAGTGCTCCAGATGGCTCATATCTATGCACTTTTCCAAATTCCGATATTCTAAGTGGAAGATCTCTATAACTTTTTAGCCCTTGATTAAAAACCTGAATGTGTCCAGGACAATTCATTGGTTTTATAGCAAAAACTTTTTCATCAGGAGTTGTGGAAGTATACATGTGTTCGCCATATTTTTCCCAGTGTCCTGACTTTTCCCATAAAGCTCTGTCTAAAATTTCAGGTGTATTTACCTCTTTGTAACCAGCAATATCTTGTCTAGATCTCATGTATGAAATTAATTTCTGAAATAAAGCCCACCCTTTTTCATGCCAAAAAACTGAGCCTGGACTTTCTTCTCTAAAATGAAATAGATCCATTTCTTTTCCTAATTTTCTATGATCTCTTTTTTCAGCTTCTTCTATTCTTTTTAAATAATCATCCAAATCTTTTTGGGTTGCCCAGCTAGTACCATAAATTCTTTGAAGCATTTCATTATTAGAGTCACCTCGCCAATAAGCTCCTGACACTTTCATTAATTTAAAAAACTTCCCTACCTTTCCAGTCGAAGTAAGATGAGGACCTCGGCATAGATCGTGCCAATCACCATGGAAATATATTGAAACTTCCTCTCCAGCAGGAATACTTTCTATTAATTCAGCTTTATATACTTCTCCTTTATTTCTAAAATGTTGTATTGCCTTATCTCTATCCCAAACTTCTCTTTTTGTAATTTCATCTCGATCAACAATCTCTTTCATTTTATTTTCAATTTTTAATAAATCCTCTTCTGTAAAGGGTTCTTTTCTTGCAAAATCATAATAAAAGCCATTTTCAATTACAGGACCAATTGTTACTTGAGTTCCTGGAAATAATTCTTGAACAGCCATTGCTAGTATATGAGCTGTATCGTGTCTGATCGTATCCAAACCTTCTTCATTTTTAGAAGTAAAAATTTTTACCAAACAATCATTTTTAATTTGATGATCAAGATCTTTTAACTCGCCATCAACACTTATCACCATTGCTTGCTTAGCTAGCGACTTACTAATCTTTTCGGCCACCTGTAATCCAGTTACATGATTTTCAAAATTTAGACTATTTCCATCTGGTAAAGTGATTTTTGGCATTAGTTAAATATTTTTTTGTATTCTGAATAAGTTGAAAAACACATTTTTTCAACATTAAATTTTTGTATTATATTTTTTCTACCCTCTGAACCAATTAATTTTAGAGAGGCATCATTCATATTTAATACTTTTAAAATGGTTTTACTCAAAGATTGAGCATCTCCTGACTGAAATAAAAAGCCTGTTTTACCATCAACGACTGTTTCATTAGAACCTCCAATATTGCTTGCTATAATCACTTTTTGCATTGATTGTGCTTCTACTGACACTCTTCCGAAAGCCTCCGGTTCAATAGAGGCTGAAACTACAATGTCAGAAACTTTATATGCTAAAGCCATATCATTACAGTGATCAATAAATCTAACCTGGTTGTTCATCCTATATTGTTCACTAAGTCTAGTTAATTTCTTTTTATAAAGATCTCTTCCTTGGTCACTACCAAGAATTATTCCATAAAATGACTCATATCCTAATTCAATATTTACCAAATTTATTGCTTCTATAAAAAGCTCCTGACCTTTCCATGAGGTTAGGCGTCCTGGTAATAAAATAATTTTTTTATCTTTATTTATGTCCCAAACTTTTAGCAATTTTTTTTCATCACTTTCTAATTTTGTTTCAGGATCAAAATAATCAACATTTATTCCTCTAAAAATTACTAAAAGTTTTTTTTTAAAACTTAAATATTTAGAATAATTTTCATTTATGTGTGAAAAAATGAAATTAGATCCTGCGATAATTAGATCTGACCTTACCATTACTGAATTATAAAATTTCTTAAGTTTGCTTTTAAAATTATAAGTTCCATGAAAAGTTGTCACAAATTTTCTACCGGTTAATTTACATGCAATTAAACAAGACCATGCAGGAGCTCTACTTCTGGCATGCACAATATTGATTTTATAAAATAGAATAATTGAAGAAATTAATAATGCATTTATTAAAATTAATATAGGATTCTTACTGTGAACAGGAAGTTTAATTAATTTTACTTTTTTTTTATCAATAAACTTTATTAATTCTCCACCACTGGTAATTATAAATGATCCACAATTATTTTCAGGTAAATAATGTGCAATGTCATAGCAGCCTGTCTCTGCACCTCCATAACCAAGTTTTGGAATAACTTGTAAAACTTTTAAATTAGATGACATATGATATGATCTTATATTAATTGATGTTATATAAAAACTATAATGGCTATTTTTAGTTACTACAAAACCTCAAAAACACAAAAAATTAGATACCTAAAAATCACAAAAAAAAACAAGACATATCTTGTTTTTTTACATGGTTTTATGTCAGATCTAGAGGGGGAAAAACCTAAAAATTTCCTAAATTTTTCAAAAAAACATGATCTTGGCTTTTTAGCTTTAGAATACTCTGGTCATGGAAAATCTTCAGGTAAATTTGTTAACGGAAATATTTCAAAGTGGAGTGAACAGACCCATTTACTCATAAAAAAAATTGTGAAGAAAAATAATTTTATTTTAATTGGCTCTAGTATGGGTGCTTGGATTTCAATAAATCAATTTAAAATTTTTAAAAATCAAATTAAAGGTTTTTTAGGAATAGGTTCAGCTCCTGAATTTTTAGAAAACCTAATGTGGAAAAAATTTACTGAAAAAATGAAGAAAGAAACAATAAATAAAGGAATTTATCATTTAAAACATGGAAATTATGAATATCCAATTACATATCAACTAATTAAAGATGGTCGAAGAAATAAAGTTTTAAACAAACCTATAAATATAAAAACTAAAGTTACCATGGTCCATGGAGAAAAAGATGAGGTAGTCCCCATATCTTATTCAAAAAAAGTTTTAAAAATTTTCCCTAAGGCTAAAAAAAAAATGATTGTCATCAAAAATGGGGATCATAGTCTTTCGACTAAAAAATGGCTTAAAATAATAACAAAAGAATTAAAGGAACTTATCTAACTAACTTCTTTAATACTTGGTTTTAATGTTATTGGATTTTTTAATTTATTTACCATTTCTTTAGGACAAATTTGAACAAAATTTTTTATTTCTTCTTCAAAGTTTTCAATTATTTTTTTGGATAAATTTGAATTTGTTTCATTGAAATGTTGTGTTACTAAATCCTTTAAGTAATTTATCCAATAATTTGTTTCTACATTTTGCCAAATAATTGACTCAGGATTTGCTTTTTTTTCAAATTGATTATTTACATCATAAACAAAAGCCATCCCACCAGTCATTCCTGCGCCAAAATTATCTCCTACGTCACCTAGAATAACGATGGTACCACCAGTCATATATTCACAACCATTTGAGTCACAACCTTCTATAACTGCAGTAGCTCCTGAGTTTCTTACTGCAAATCTTTCACCAGCTTGCCCTGCAGCAAATAAATTACCTGAGGTAGCTCCATAAAGTACTGTGTTTCCTATTATAGTATTTTCATTTGAAATTAAGTTGCTTTCATCAGAAAGCTTTATTGAAATAGTAGCTCCAGATAAGCCTTTTCCGACATAATCATTAGCATCACCTTTTAAAACTAATTTTAATCCTTTAGTTGCGAATGCTCCAAATGATTGTCCAGCCGAACCTCTAAAATTTAATGTTAAAAAATTATTGTCTAATTTTTCATTTCCATACTTTTTATATAAATGATAAGAAATTCTAGTGCCCACTGCTCTATTAGTATTTTTAATTTCAAATTCTTCTGAAATTTTTTCAGATTGATCTAATTTTTTTTCAATTTGAGGCCAAATTTTTTGATCTAAAGTATCTGGAACGCTGTTAATTTCTTGGCTTTCACAATATCTTTTGTTTTCTCCTGGATCTGCTTGTACAAATAATGGGTTTAAATCTAAATCATCAAGATTAGGTGAGGCTTTACTAACTTGCATTAACAAATCGGTTCTTCCAATAATTTCATTTAAAGATTTAAAACCTAATTTTGCAAGAATTTCTCTCACTTCAGTGGCTATAAATGTAAATAGATTTACAACTTTATCTGGAGTACCAGTAAATTTTTCTCTTAATTTTTCGTCTTGAGTACAAACTCCAACTGGGCAAGTATTAGAATGGCACTGTCTAACCATAATACAACCCATTGCAACTAATGCTGTTGTAGCTACACCATACTCCTCAGCACCCATCATGGCAGCAATAACAACATCTCTTCCAGTTTTTATTCCACCATCTGTTCTTAAAGTTACTTTGTGTCTTAAGTTATTTAATGTAAGAACTTGGTTAGCTTCTGTTAAACCCATTTCCCAAGGGATTCCCACATACTTAACACTTGTTTGTGGAGTAGCACCAGTTCCACCATTGTGACCAGAAATTAAAATTATATCTGCTTTTGCTTTAGCTACTCCTGCAGCAATAGTACCAACACCTGATGAGGCAACTAATTTAACTCCAATTCTAGCTTTCGGATTAACTTGTTTCAGATCATAAATTAATTGAGCCAAGTCTTCGATTGAATAAATATCATGATGAGGTGGTGGTGAAATTAATGTTACTCCAGGTGTAGAATGCCTTAATTTTGCAATCTCCTCCGTTACCTTAAAACCTGGTAATTGACCACCTTCACCTGGCTTTGCTCCTTGAGCTATTTTAATTTCAATTTCATTGCAGTTATTTAAATAATTTATTGTTACCCCAAATCTCGCAGAAGCTATTTGTTTAACTCTTGAATTTGCTGTATCCCCACTATCCATAACTTTAAATCTAGCTTCATCTTCTCCACCTTCTCCACTACATGAGGCTCCTTTAATTCTATTCATTCCAATGGCTAGAGTTTCGTGAGCTTCTTTAGACAAAGCTCCATGAGACATGCTTCCACTTCCAAATCTTTTTAAAATATTTTCAATTGGTTCAACTTCTGAAATATCAATAGGTGCAGTTAGTTTTTTTTTTCTAAAATCTATTAAATCTCTTAGATTAATTGGTGGTAAGTTATAGATGCCTTGTGCATATTTTTTATAAGCTTCATAAGAATTTGATCCAACTGCGCTTTGCAATAAATGGATTAATTTTCCTTGATACTGATGTGTTTCTCCATTTTTTCTGTATCTATATATTCCACCAATTGGCAAGATAGTATCTGTGCTTTCAAAGGCTTCTTTATGAATTCCTCTAATCTTTTTTTCAATACCTGTTAATCCAATTCCAGAAATTTTAGAAACTACACCAGGAAAATAGTCAGCCACAATAGTTCTACTTAAACCTACAGTTTCAAAGTTACATCCACCTCTATAAGAACTTAAAACTGATATACCCATTTTAGACATTATTTTTAATAGTCCAGCATTTACAGATTTAATGTATCTTTCTACACAGTCATCAAAACTGAATTGCCCAAATAATTTTTTTTCATATCTTTGATATAGACTATCAAATGCTAAATAAGGATTTACAGTAGTAGCACCTACTCCTATCAAAGTAGCAAATGAGTGTGTGTCTAGCGCTTCACCTGACTGTACGTTTATCGACACATATCCTCTTAATTTTTTTTGAATCAAAAAGGTATTAATTGCTCCAACACATAACAACATTGGTATTGGAAGTTTAGTATCTGATAAATTTTTATCACTTAAAATTAATTGAGTAACACCTTGTCTTACTGCAATTTCTGCATCTTTTTGAATTTTATCAATAGAGTCAGATAGATTCTCTTTTTCATCAAATGTACAATCAATTACTATAGAATTTTTACCGAAATAATTGATGAATTTCTCAAATTGAGTGTTGGACAAAATTGGACTATTCAACACATAAATATTTTCTTTCGTTAAAGTGTCAAAATTTAGAATGTTACCTAGATTACCAAACCTAGTTTTTAAACTCATGACCTTACTTTCTCTGAGTGAATCAATAGGAGGATTTGTAACTTGGCTAAAATTTTGTCTAAAGAAATGATAAAGAGGACGATATTTATCTGACAATACAGCTAAGGGTGTATCATCACCCATAGAGCCTGTAGCTTCTTTGGCATCCTCTGCCATAGGATGAAGAATTAATTCTAAGTCTTCTAGACTAACTCCAAAAGTATATTGTCTTCTTCTAAGATCATCTCCAGAGAAAATATTTTTTTCATTTGAAATTGTTAATTTTTCATCTAAATCGACAATCTGAGAATTGAAATGTTTATATTCTTTAGCTAAATAATCTTTAATTTTATCATTAGTAAAAATTTTTCCTTTTTCAATTCTAACTCCAATTATTTCTCCAGGACCTAATCTACCTTTTGATAAAATCTTTTTTTCATTCAACTCAATCATTCCCGTTTCTGACCCTGCAAAAAGCAATTTATCTTTTGTGATTGCGTATCTAAGTGGTCTCAAACCATTTCTATCATTTGCAGCAATAACCCATTCATTGTCAGTAGCTGCTATTGCAGCTGGTCCATCCCATGGTTCCATAGTGCTATTCAAAAAATTAAATAATTGCTGGTGATCTTTTGGTAAAGTTTTACTTTTTTTTGACCAAGCATCAGGTACTAACATCAATTTTGCTAACGGTGCAGGTTGACCCGATATATTTAAAAGTTCAAATACATTATCTAGGGCAGCTGAATCTGAGGTACCTTGCTGAATAACAGGTTTAAGATTTTCAATATTTTCAAATAAAGGACTGTTCATTTCTTGCTCATGAACTTTCATCCAATTTTTATTTCCTCTAAATGTATTTATTTCACCATTGTGTGCAATTGCTCTGAAAGGTTGAGCCAAATTCCAGCTAGGAGCAGTATTAGTTGAAAACCTCTGATGAAAAATTGCGTATCTTGAAATAAATCTTTCATCTTTAAGATCTAAGTAAAAATCTGCTATTGCCTCTGCAAGGAACATTCCTTTATAAATAATTGATTTAGAACTTAGTGAACAAATATAAAAATTGTTTAATGATATTTTAAAAGCTTGATTTTCAATTTTTCTTCTTGTTTCATAAATCTTTCGCTCAAGTTCTTTATTTAATAAATCTGGATCATTTGATTTGAATAACACTTGAATAATTTCAGGCATTGTTTGAAGGGCTTTTTCCCCTAGCACTTTTGGATTTACCGGAACCTGTCTCCAACCATAAATGCTAAAATTATTTTTAGTTAATTCACTTTCGACAATTGTTTTACAACTTTCTTGTGCTGAATAATCATTTCTTGGCAAAAAGATCATTCCAACGCAAATCTCTGAATTGTCATGGAAATGTCCTGTAACTTCAATTTTCTCAATAAAAAAATCTTTGGGAATTTCTACATGAATACCAGCTCCATCGCCGGTTTTTCCGTCTGCATCTACTGCTCCTCTATGCCAAACTGCTTTTAATGCTTCAATGCCATATTCTACAACTTTTCTAGATTTTTTACCCTCAGTGGATGCAATTAAACCAACACCACAAGCATCATGCTCCATCTCTTCTGAGTAAACATGATTTTTTTTTAATAAATCTAAATTTTTATTATATTTTTTCACTAAGCTACTTTTTGTTGTTTTAAATTTTTATTTTCTAAATAATCTTTGATGGACTTTGCTACATCTCTACCATCTTTTATTGCCCAAACGACAAGTGATGCTCCCCTTACAATATCTCCAGCTGCAAAAACTCCTTTTAAATTTGTTTCCATCGTATCGAAATCGATTTTTACAGTGCCCCATTTTGAAACCTGTAAATCATTACAATCAAACAAAGTTGGTAAATCCTCTGGATCAAAACCAAGAGCTTTTATTACCATATCTGCTTTTACTTCAAAATCTGAACCATTTTGTATCTCAGGTTTTCTTCTACCCGACTCATCAGGTTCACCTAGTTTAATTTTATTCACTATTAATTTTTCAATTTTGTTTGTCCCCTTAAACTCTTTAGGACTAGATAACCAAACGAAGTCAACTCCTTCCTCTTCTGCATTTGCAACTTCTCTTGCTGAGCCAGGCATATTTTCTTTATCTCTTCGATATAAACATTTTACAGATTTAGCTTTTTGTCTAATAGATGTTCTTACACAATCCATTGCTGTATCTCCTCCTCCAATTACGACAACATCTTTTCCTTCAGCATTCAAAGTGCCTCTGTCAAATAATTCAACTTTATCACCTAAACCTTTTTTATTTGATGCTGTTAAAAAATCCATTGCTGGAAAAATATTATTTAAATCATTTCCTGGTAGATCTATTTCTCTAGCTTTATAAACACCTGTGGCAATTAATATTGCATCATGTTTTTTTCTTAATTGATCTAGTGATGCATCTTTTCCTACTTCAAAATTTTGAATGAATTCAATTCCACCTTCTTCTAAAAGTTTTGTTCTTCTCTCAACTACAAATTTTTCTAATTTAAAATTAGGAATTCCATAAATTAATAAACCTCCAGCTCTATCGTATCGGTCATAAATTGTTATTTTGTATCCTTGTTTTCTTAATTCCTCTGCTGCAGCTAAACCAGCTGGACCAGCACCAATTATTCCAACACTTTGATTTTTTTCATTTTTTAATTCTATGGGTTTAACCCAGCCATTTTCCCAAGCAGTATCTGTTATAAATTTTTCTATTGATCCAATTGTAACGGTTCCATGACCTGATTGTTCTATTACACAGTTTCCTTCACACAATCTATCTTGAGGGCAAATTCTTCCACAAACCTCTGGCATATTATTTGTACTTTGAGATAGCTCGTATGCCTCTTTTAATCTTCCCTCGGCAGTTAATTTAAGCCAATCAGGAATATTATTACTTAACGGGCAATGCACCTGACAAAAAGGAACTCCACACTGTGAACATCTGCTAGACTGTTCAGTTGCTTTTTCATTAATAAATTCTTTATAAATCTCACCAAAATCTTTTTTTCTGTTCTCAACTTCTCTTTTAGGTGGAGTTTGTTGACCTATATCAACGAATTTTAACATTTTTTCAGACATAAAATTTTAGTTTTAAGGCAAGTTATATATTGATTATGTTAAATAAAGCATAAAATAGGTCAGTTATTATGACCTTAATTAAGATTTTATCGGTAAAAAATCACATAAATTTATTTTTTGCATAGCTCATATTCTTAAATCGAATTGTTTTACATAAATAATTTTTAAGTTACGACACATAGATGTTTCAAAATATTATAGAAATTTTAATTTTATCTATAGTTCAAGGTGTATCAGAATTTTTACCTATAAGCTCATCCGCCCACCTAATAGTTATTGAAAGTCTATATGAGTTTAAAAATAGCTCACTTCTTATAGATGTAAGTTTACATCTAGGGTCTTTAACGGCTATTGCATTTTTTTTTCGCAAAGATCTTTTGGATTTAAAAAATAACCGACATTTATTAACTCTAATATTAATTGGATCTTTGCCCGTTATTATCGTTGGATTTATTCTATACCAAACAGGAGCAATAAATTACTTAAGAGATATAAAAGTTATTGCATGGACAACATTGATATTTGGGGTCTTATTATTCATTGCTGATAAAAGTAATTTCGATAAAAAACTTTCAAGCAACTTAAATTTGAAAACAATTTTATTCATTGGTTTATTTCAAATTTTATCTTTAATACCTGGAGTTAGTAGGGCTGGTATAACAATTACAGCTGCAAGAATTTTAAAATTTAATCGAGTAGACTCTAGCAAAATTTCATTTCTACTATCTATACCAGCATTGGGCGGTGCAAGTTTTTTAGGTCTAAAAGATATAATTAAACAGCCCTTGGAATTTAATTACTTAATAATTTTAGCTATTATAACTTCTTTTGTTTTTTCTTATATGACGGTCAAATTTTTTTTAATTTATATTAATAAATTTTCAATGAATGTCTTTGTAATTTATCGAATATTTGTTGCAGTAATATTATTTTTAATAATTTATTAATATTAATTTTTTTTTAAAATTGGTAAAAGTTGGGACAATAAAACTCCACTTAATATAAAAAAACATCCCATCAAGTTATTCATATCTAAAATTTGACTCAGTAAATACCAAGCTGCAATTGTTGCAAATACACCCTCTAATGAAAAAATAATTGCAGCTGGAGCAGGAGAAATATTTTCTTGAGCATAAATTTGTAAAACAAAAGCTAGACCACCTGATAATACGCCAGCATATAAAATTTGAAATTTTTCCTCTAATATATTTATTAAAATAAAATCTTCATAAACTAGAGCTATAATAAAAGAAAAAAATGCAACTATAATTGTTTGAAGTGCACCAATAGTAAGAGGTAAATTATATTTTTTAATTATAATTCCTGTAAAAATTATATGAGTACTCCAGAAAAAAGCTCCTAATAATACTAGGCTATCCCCCATCCTAACAGTGGCATCATAAAAATTAGTTAATAGATAACCGCCTATCACACACAAAAGGACTGAGGGCCAAACACTCCAATGAATATCTTTCTTGTGTAAAAAAAAAACAAGAATTGGAACCATTGGAACATAAAAAATTGTAAAAAATGCTGCATTTGCAACATCTGTATATAAAAGGGCCACTTGTTGTAATGCTGAGCCTAAAAACAATGATAACCCAATTAAAAAAACAAGTATTTTAAAGCTCTTTTTATCTTTTTTAATTATCGTATTAATTTTTTTTCTCTCAAAAAAAAATACTAAAGGAGCTAATGCTAAAAAACCAACAAAGAATCTAACTGCATTAAAAGTGAAAGGACCAATATTGTCCATACCAGTGTCTTGAGCGATAAATGTTGTTCCCCAGATAAAAGTACATAGCAAGGCACTAAATAAAGACATCGATTTTGACATAGTCTAAACTGCCAGCTTATAGGCAAAATTTTTACCAAGATTTTCTTTTAAATCATTATTAAACCTTGCAGCTTCAGCTCCATCAATTATTCTATGATCATAAGATAAGGAAATAGGCAGCATTGTTCGAGTTTCAAATTTATTATTAATATAAATTTGTTTTTTCTCAGATTTACCAATTCCTAAAATAGCTACTTCAGGAAAGTTAATTATTGGAGTAAAAAAAGATCCTCCAATACCTCCAAGACTAGTGATGGTCATAGAACCACCAAACAATTCTTTTTTATCTATTTTTAGATTTTTACAAAGATCACTAACTTCTTTAAGTTCTTTGCTAATTGTAGAAATACTTTTATTATCAGCATTTCTTATTTTGGGTACCATTAATCCATGAGGTGTATCTACTGCTATACCAATATGAAAATATTTCTTTAAAGTCATTTTTCCATTTTCAATTTCATCAATCGATGAATTAAAGCTAGGGAATTTTTTTAAAGATGCTACTAAGGCTTTAATTATAAATGCTAATGGTGTAATTTTCTTTTTTTCACCTGTATAAATATCTGTTAATGAAGATCTAAAATCTTCCATTTCAGTAATATCTGCCTCATCATGATTGGTTACATGTGGGATACTTGACCATGAGTTCATCAAATAACTAGATGCTAACTTCTTAACTCGAGGAATATCTTTTATTTCTATTTCTCCAAATTCTGAGTGAGAATACTCCTGAACAATTTTTTTGGTTTTTTTTTCTTCAATAATTTCGGACTTTTCATTTTTAAATGTTCTTGAGGCAACAAAATATTTTATATCTTCTTCTGTAACTCTATTATTTCTTTCGCTGCCAACAATTTGATTTATATCTATACCCAATTCTCTAGCAAATTTTCTTGCTTTAGGAGAAGCTAAAACCATACTAGCATTTTTATTGTCAAAATTAATTGGAACTGAAGTTTTTTGATCAGAAATTTTTTTATCTTCTTTAGCTACTATTGTCTCTTGTTTAGCTACTATTTTCTCTTCAGGTTCGGTTTTTTCTTCATTTGAACTTTCGGCCTCTAAATCTAAAATTTTATCACCTTCAGAGACTTTGTCTCCTACATTTAATTTTAAACTTTTTATTTTACCATTGTGACTTGATGGGATTTCAACGCTAGATTTGTCACTTTCAATTGTTATCAAGGCATCATTTTTTTTAACTTCTTGACCCTCTTTAACTAGCACTTCTATTACCTCTACATTCTTAAAATCTCCAATATTCGGCACTTTTACTTCAATTGTGGACATTTTTATAATTTAGTAGGCATCGGTTTATTTTTATCAATATTATATTTTTTGATAGCCTCAGATGCATATTTAGAAGCTATTAACTGCTCTTTAGCTAAAACACTTAAACCGTAGGCAACAATATGCTCTTTATCTACCTCAAAAAAATTTCTTAAATTTTTTCTAGTATCACTTCTTCCAAACCCATCTGTTCCAAGAGAGTAAAAGCTTTTATTAATATATGGTCGGATTTGATCTGAATTCATTCTCATATAATCCGACGCAGCCATTATTGGTCCTTCTGTTTTTTCTAAACAAAGCTCAACAAATGATTTCTTGGGTTCTTTATCTGGATTTAATAAATTATATCTTTCTACTTCCATACCATCTCTTCTTAATTCATTGAAACTAGTCACACTCCAAATCTCACTATCAATTTGATATTCATTTTGTAGTATTTCAGCTCCAGCAATCATTTCTCTTAAAATAGTTCCTGAACCTAAAAATTGAATTTTGGTTTTTTTAAATTTGTTGAATTCTCTAATTTTATACATCCCCTTAAGAATTCCCTCTTCACAATTTTTATCTTTTGGCATTTCAGGATGCGAATAATTTTCATTCATTGTGGTAATATAGTAGAAAATATTTTCTTTCTTTTCATGCATCCTTCTTAAACCTTCTCTAAAAATTACTGCTAACTCATAATGAAATGTTGGGTCATAAGACAGACAATTTGGTATTGTAGAAGCTAGTAAGTGACTATGGCCATCTTGGTGTTGTAATCCTTCACCGGCAAGAGTAGTTCTTCCTGCAGTTGCTCCAATTAAAAATCCTCTAGACTGACTATCTGCTCCAGCCCAAGCTAAATCACCAATCCTTTGAAAACCAAACATTGAATAAAATAAATATATAGGAATCATTTCAATATCATGATTGGTATAAGAAGTTCCTGCAGCTATCCATGATGACATCGCACCAGCTTCATTAATACCTTCTTCTAATACTTGACCGCTCTTTTCTTCTCTATATGAACTTAATTGTGCAGAGTCCTCTGGTTCATATTTTTGACCTTCATGTGCATAAATACCAATTTTTTGAAAAAAACCTTCCATACCAAAAGTTCTTGCTTCATCTGGGATTATTGGAACTAACCTAGGAGCCACATTTTTATCCCTTAATAAATTTGTTAACATTCTAACAAGTGCCATTGTTGTCGACATTTGTTTTTCACCCGTTGAAACTTTCATATTATCAAAAATATCACTTGGTGGTGACAAGATAGGTTTAGCATAAGTTGTTCTTGAAGGAATAAAACCACCTAGATCTAATCTTCTTTTCTTAATATATTTTATCTCTGGTGAATTTTCATCAGGCTTATAATATTCAATATTTTTTACTTGCTCATCTGTTAAAGGAACATCAAATCTGTCTCTGTAATACATCAAATCATCGATATCTAATTTTTTTGTTTGATGAGTTGTATTCACACTTTCACCAGTTTTACCCATTCCATAACCCTTAATAGTCTTTGCTATTATTACTGTTGGACTACCAATATTTTTTGAAGCTTTATCGTAAGCTGCATATACTTTATGGGGATCATGTCCACCTCTGTTTAGTCTCCAAACATCTGTATCTGATAAATTTGAAATAAGTTTTTTTGTTTCAGGAAATTTGCCAAAGAATTTTTCTCTAACATAGGCACCATCTCGAGCTTTCATAGCTTGATATTCACCATCAACCGTTTCATTCATTGCTTTAACTAGATGACCAGATTTATCGTTAGCTAACAATGGATCCCAATATGAACCCCAAATCACTTTTATTACATTCCAACCTGCGCCTCTAAATATACCTTCAAGTTCTTGAATTATTTTTCCATTGCCCCTAACAGGTCCATCTAATCTTTGTAAGTTACAATTTACCACAAAAATCAAATTGTCTAACTTTTCCCTAGCCGCTAAACCAATTGCTCCTAAAGACTCTGGTTCATCCATTTCACCATCTCCAAGAAAAGCCCAAACTTTTCTACCATCATCTTTGATGAATCCTCTATTAATTAAATATTTCATAAACCTCGCTTGATAAATTGCAAGCATGGGCCCTAATCCCATAGATACGGTAGGAAACTGCCAAAAATCTGGCATCAACCATGGATGAGGATACGATGATAATCCTCCCGGTTTAACCTCTTGTCTAAAATTGTCTAATTGTTTTTCATTTAATCTACCCTCTAAAAATGCCCTAGAGTAGATCCCAGGTGCACAATGCCCTTGAAAGTAAATTAAATCACCACCAAAATTTTCATTTTTCGCTCTCCAAAAATGATTCATTCCTACATCATAAAGTGTAGCTGCAGATGCAAACGTTCCTATATGACCTCCTAGTTCAGGGAATTTTTTATTAGCCCTTACAACCATTGCGGCTGCGTTCCATCTGATTAATGATCTAATTCTTCTTTCTATATTTTGATCACCTGTAGATTTTACTTCTTCGCTTACAGGAATTGTGTTTATATAAGGAGTAGTTTGTGAGTGGGGAATATTCGCTCCCTCCATATAAGCTTTATTCATTAACTCTTTAATCAAATAATGTGCTCTTTCATTACCATCTCTATTAATCACTGCAGATAATGATTCTAACCATTCATTAGTCTCAACTGGATCAATATCATTTTGATTAACAACTTTTATAACTTGGGGTTTTTCTTTTATTATCGTTTTTGAGGGTTCTTCTTTAATGTTATTTTTTTTTAATGCTTCTTCAGCTTCTATAATTAATTTTTCTGTATCTTTTGGAATAATTTTTTCTGTAACCTGTTTACTATCTGAAGAAACAATACTCAAAAGTAAATCTCCTTTTGAAACCTTGTCACCTACTTTTACTGAGACTGAATCTATTAATCCTGAAATTGTTGAAGGAATTTCAACGCTAGATTTATCACTTTCAATAGTAACAACAGGATCGTTAACTTTTATTTGATCACCCTTTTTGACTAAAAGCTCAATAACTTCAACTTTTTCAAAATCACCAATATCTGGAACTAATAGTTTTTCACTCATATATTATTTTATCCACTTATACACTAAAACAAGAAATTAAATGCTATTTTTAACACAAAAAATACATTTTTTGGTCATTGTTTTATTTAAATTTATAAGAATGATTAAATCAATTATTCAACTATTATCTAACTCAAAAAAAAATCAAAGCCTTGATACACAAATTTGGATACAAAAAATTATTTTAACTCAAAAATTTAATAAAAAAAAATTTAGATTGTCTCTATACACATAGCTATTCCCATTCCACCTCCAATACAAAGAGCGGCACAACCTTTTTTTTTATTTTGTTTTTTCATCTCATGAATTAATGTAACTAAAATTCTAGTTCCAGATGCACCAATTGGATGTCCAAGGGCAATGGCTCCTCCATTTACATTAACAATTTCTTTATCAATTTTTAACTCTTCAATAACAGCTATGCTTTGAGCAGCAAATGCCTCATTAATTTCAAATAAATCTATATCTTTTAAATTCCAATGAGCTTTTTTTATTGCAAGTTTTATAGCCTCAATAGGACCAAGCCCCATATAAGCTGGATCAACACCAGTTGTAGCCCAAGATATAATTTTTGCTAGAGGTTCAATAGAATTTTTTTTTGCGACTTCTGATGTTGACATTATTATTGCGGCAGCACCATCATTAATTCCAGAGGAATTTCCTGCTGTAACAGTTCCATTTTTATCAAAAACTGGTTTTAATTTTGATAAATCAGAGATTAATAAATTAGGTCTTGGATGTTCATCTGTTTCTAATAAATAACTGTTATCATCTTTTTTGATTTTAACTATTTCCTTATCAAATTTTTTTTCATTAATTGCTTTTTTTGCTTTCATTTGAGAATTAAATGCAAATAGATCTTGTGTTTCTCTATCTATATTAAATTTTTTTGAAATATTTTCTGCAGTAACCCCCATATGATAATTGTTAAATGCATCCATAAGACCATCATGTATCATCGTATCTACCAAAGACTCTTCATCTAACTTTTTTTCTTCTCTATAAAAAATTGAATGAGGAGCTAGAGACATACATTCTTGGCCTCCAGCAATAATAGTGTTTGAGTCTCCTAAAAGAATTGATTGATAGCCTGAAATAATTGATCTTAAACCTGAGCCACAAACTTGATTAATTAGATGAGCCGGTTTAGAAACCGATATCCCAGCATTGATGGCCGCTTGTCTAGCAGGGTTTTGTCCACTTGCTGAAGTTAAAACCTGACCAATAATGACTTCATCTATTTGATCTGGATTCAAATTTGTTTTTTTTAAAACATCTCTAATCACTATAGATCCTAATTGGTCAGCTTTAGTATTTTTTAAAGCTCCTTTATAGGTTCCAATAGGTGTTCGTGAGGCACTTAAAATTACAACTTCTCTAGATTTGTTATTCATAAATTTCAAAATATACCAAAATAAGGATATACTAAAATAAATTAAAAACTAACAAAACGATTGCACTTGTAGCTCAATTGGATAGAGCGACTGACTACGGATCAGTAGGTTGAGGGTTCGACTCCTTCCAAGTGCACCAAAAGGAAATAAAATGTTTAAATGGATGTCTAATTTATCTCTTCAAAACTCAGTGATATATTTTTTTATTATAATCTTTATAATTGTTTTAATTTTAACAATTATTTTATAAGAAACACAAATGTCAGAAAATTTTGAACAGATAAGTCAAAAAAAAGGTTTTATGAAACATAATGGTGGGCTTATGTTTAAAAATATTTCTCAAAATGAATTTGAATTTAAATCTACAATAAATGAAAATCACCTAAATGCAGCTGGAATTACTCACGGAGGTTACATTTCAGCATTGATAGATGCTGGTGCTGGAACATCGGCTCATAGAGCAACAGATAATGCTCCATGTGTAACTATTTCTTTAGATATAAAATTTATTGGTGCCTCCAAAGTTGGTGATGAATTAATTGGATTTGTAAAAATTTTAAAAAAAACAAACACGCTTGTATTTCTATATTGCGATTTAAAATGCAATGATAAGATAATAGCGTCTGCTTCAGGTGTTTGGAAAATTTTAAAAGTAAAACCTTCTGAATTAGGTCCTGGTGGCTAATTTTTAATCTCTAAAAATTTTTTAATTATCTAAATTAATTCTTTTAAGTTTTTGAATTCATCTAAAGATTGAGGATTTAACAAAGCTTCTTTATTTTTTATAGGTTGGCCTTCAATTGTATTTTTTACAGCTAGTTCTACAGTTTTGCCATTTTTAGTTTTTGGAATATCATGAACTGAAATTATTTTTGACGGGACATGTCTTGGTGAAACATTTTTTCTAATTTCAAATTTAATTTTATTCTTTAAGTTTTCATCCAACTCTTTGTCCGGAGTTAAAATTACAAATAAAATAATTCTAACATCATTATCCCAAGCTTGTCCAACTACTACAGACTCTTTTATTTCTTTAAATTTCTCTACTTCCGAATAGATTTCTGCTGTGCCCAGCCTTACTCCGCCAGGATTTAAAGTTGTATCTGATCTACCATAAATTATAAAACCTCCATTACTTTTAACTTCAGCATAATCCCCGTGATACCAAACATTTTTAAATTTATTAAAATAGGTATCTTTAAATTTGATATTCTTTTTATCCTTCCAGAACTTGAGTGGAATAGTCGGGAATGCATTTTTACAGACTAATTCACCTTTGCTATTCTTTAATGGCCTTCCTTTATCATCAAATATATCAACATCCATTGCCAGCCCTTTATTTTGTATCTCTCCTAGAATAACTGGTTGATATAAATTACCTAAAACAAAACAAGATACAATGTCAGTACCACCAGATATTGATGATAAATGAACGTCTTTTTTGATATTATCATAAACATATAAAAATCCTTCAGGAGACAAAGGGGACCCTGTTGAACAAACTGTTCTTAATTTTTTTAATTTATATTTGTATCTTAAATGAGGTTTTAACTTTCTAAGAGCGTCTATATATTTGGCACTAATACCAAATAAAGTAATATTTTCTCTTTCTGCAATTCTTAATAACAAATCATCCTGTTTATACATTGGGGAGCCATCAAACAAAACAATTGAAGCTTTTGAAGCTAATGCACTTACCAACCAATTCCACATCATCCAACCACATGTTGTAAAATAAAATACATTATCTTTTTCTTTAATATCACAGTGAAGAAGATGTTCTTTTTTATGTTGCAATAATACACCACCAGATCTATGAACAATACATTTAGGTTTACCTGTTGTGCCGCTTGAGTATAGGATTGCTAAATCTTTTTCAAAATCATATTTTTCAAATACCATTTCTTTATTTTTAATTTTAATCAATTCGGTCCAATTAAAAATTTTAACATTTTTTATTTTTAATTTATTTGTTTTGTTAACTTGCCCGGGATAATTAACTACAATTAAAAATTTTATTGATTTTATTGATTTTATAATTTTGTAAGCTCTATTTAAAACATCAATTTTTTTTCCATTATAAAAATAACTATCTACTATAAATAATACTTTTGGAGAAATTTGTGAGAATCTTTCAATAACACCATTTTCACCAAAATCAGGTGAGCATGATGACCAAATTGCACCTATGGATGCTGTGCCAAGAAAAGCTTCCACTGTCTCAGGTAGATTGGGCAAATAAGCTGCAATTCTATCACTTTTTTTTATTTTTATTTTCTTTAAAAAATTTTGAATATTTGAAACATTTTTTGCTAACTCTTGCCAATTTTTTTCCTCCCTGTAGCCATTTTCACTAATAAAAGTTATAGCCTTATCTTTATTATTTTTAGCAAGTAAGTTTTCGGTGAAATTTAATTTAGAACCTGGTAAAAATAAATTTTTAAATAATATTTTATTTTTAATTATTTTTTTATTTGCTTTTATTCCCCTTATTTGTGAAAAATCCCACAATGAATTCCAAAAATCTGGTGAATTTTTAATACTCCAATTCCAAATTTTTGAGTAATTTTGATTAAATTTTTTTTTAAACTTTTTTGAAATAAATTTTTCAAATTGAAATAAGTTAGATTTTTTTTTTAACTGAGGACTAGCCTCCCAAAGTTTTTTGGACATGTCTTTAAATATTATTATAGAAATAATCTTTAATATGTTACTGTATAATTTTTTTATAAGTAAAATGAGAACTTTTTACCCTCCGATTCGGTCATGTTTTAGTCTATTTTTGTTCTTTAACACCAACAATATCTGGTAGGTAAAAAAAAAGGTATACCAACGATAGAAATGACCAAAAATAAAATTACCGCTGTTCTTGGACCAACAAATACTGGCAAAACTCATCTCGCAATCGAAACTATGCTTAGTTTTGACACGGGAATGATTGGATTTCCTTTGAGATTATTGGCTAGGGAAGTTTATGACAAAATAATTAAAAAAGTAAGCTTAGACAAAGTGGCTTTAATTACTGGGGAGGAAAAAATCATACCCTCAAATGCTAAATATTTTCTTTGCACCGTTGAGTCTATGCCCATAGACAAACATTTAGATTTTGTTGGAGTCGATGAAATTCAGATGTGTGCTGACCATGAAAGAGGTCATATTTTTACAGATAGATTGCTTAACATGCGAGGAGAAAAATTAACAATGTTAATGGGCTCTAACACAATTAAAAAAATTATATCTAAATTAGATGATGATATTGAGTTTATAAATAGAGAAAGACTATCTAAATTAACTTATGCGGGTCATAAAAAAATTTCTCGCATAGACCGCAAAACAGCAATTATAGCATTCTCTGCGGAAGAAGTTTATGCAATAGCAGAACTTATTAGAAGACAAAAAGGAGGAGCAGCTATTGTAATGGGTTCTTTAAGTCCAAAAACAAGAAATTCTCAGGTAGAGCTTTATCAATCTGGAGATGTAGATTTTCTTGTAGCAACAGACGCTATAGGCATGGGGATAAACATGGACTTAGATTATGTTTATTTTTCTAATCTTAAAAAATTCGATGGAAAAAAATTAAGAAAATTAAATCTCTCAGAAATTGGACAAATTGCCGGACGTGCAGGACGTTATCTTAATGATGGAAGTTTTGGAATAACAGGTGATTGTAAAGAAATTTCAGCAGAAGATGTTGATATGTTGGAAAATCACAAATTTGAAGAAATAAGAACTCTATTTTGGAGAAACTCTAATCTCAATTTTAACAATCCAGCAATGTTATTAAAATCACTTGAAGAAAGACCTTATCGAGACTGGTTAAAAAAAATACACGAATGTGAAGATGAAAAAGCATTAAAATTTTTTTTAAGAGATAATAATTTCAATAATATTAATTTTGATCAAAAAACTTTGATGCTTTTATGGGAATGCTGCCAGATACCTGATTTTGTAAAAAAAACTTATGGCAATCATTACGAGGTTATTGGTAATGTTTTCAAATTTCTAAATAGTAAAAAGGGCCAAATAAATGATGAATTTATGAGGTTGCAACTAATGAAATTGGATAAATTAGATGGAAATGTCGATTCTTTATCAAATAGAATTGCAAATGTAAGAACTTGGTCATATGTTTCTAATAAAAATAATTGGGTAGAAAATCAAAATTATTGGATAGAAAAAACTAAACTATTAGAAGACAGACTCTCAGATCGACTTCATGAAGAACTTACTAAAACATTTATTGATAAAAGAGCTAGCGTTCTTGCTCGAGGTTTAAAACAAGATATGGAATTTAAGACAGAAATATTGGAAAATAATGATGTATTAATTGACAATCAATTTATTGGAAAAATTAATGGGTTAAAACTTGAGCTAGATTTAAAAAAGGGTGCTCTAGAAACAGATATTAAGTCTCTAAAAAAAGCAGCGAGACAAACCGTAGGACCTGAACTAGAAAAAAGAATTCAAAATATTATAGATACAGGATTAATTGAGCTTAGTGATGACTTTAAAATATATTGGCACAAATTTGCTATCGCTAGATTAACTGCTGGTAAAGATTATCTAATTCCAAATTTTGAATTGATAGTTGATGATATATTGGAACAAAATCAAAAACAAAAATTGATAGAATTTATTGATAAATGGTTAAAAAATAAAATTAATACTGTCTTAAAAAGTTTAATAGATCTAAAAAATCTAAAAGAAAAAAACTCTTCAATTAAAGCTCTTTCATACCAGTTGTATGAAAATAATGGAGTTTTAAAAAGAGATCAGGTTTCTGATTATCTTAAAAATTTAGGTCAAGATGAAAGAAAAATTTTAAGAGAACTGGGTGTTAAATTTGGAAGATACCATGTTTTCTTGTATAGACTAATCAAACCTGAGGCTGTTTCATTAAGAACTTTATTGTGGAAAAATTTTCATCAAAAATACTTTAACTTAAAGCCTCCTACATTTGGCTTAAATTTTATTGAGGATAAGGACTCTAAGAATAAAAATTTTATGCTTTTATGTGGATTTGAAAAATTTGATAACTTTTTTGTTAGAATAGATATTTTGGAGAGATTATTTATGCAAATAATTAACTCTAATGTCGATGAAAATAAAGAAATCAAAATGATACCTGAAATGTTAAATTTATTAGGATGTAGCAAAGATAATTTTAAAAAACTTTTGTTTAAAATGAATTATAGAATTATAGAAAAAAATAATGAAGTTTTTTTTAGGTATAATCCAATTAAAAAAATCAAAAAAAACTTTATTAAAAAAACAACCGCTGAAAGTCCTTTCAATATTTTAAAAAAAATGAATTTTAGTTAGCAAAATGTTTTTTAAAAAAAAAGAAAATAAAACTGAAAATAATTTTTTGATTAAAATAGCCTCTTTATTAATTCATGCAGCAAAGATAGATGAACATTACACTGAGGAAGAAGAAAAAATAATCAAAGAGGCTTTAATTCAATTAGGTTCAGACTCTAAATCAGTTAATAAGCTTGTTGAGGAAGCAAAATTATTTGAAGAAAATTCTAACCAGATTCTTGATTTTACTCGTGAAGTAAAAAGTTTAGCGGATGATGAAAAAATAAAAATAATAGAGGCCTTATGGAGAATAATTTACTCTAATAAAGATGCTGATATGTATGAAACTAACCTTATGAGACGTTTAGCTGGTTTACTTTATATTGACAATAAAGTTATGGGAGATATTAAAGAAAAAATTAGAAACGAAAAATCTTCATGACTTATATCGTTAATGACAAATGTATTAAATGCAAGTTGATGGATTGTGTTGAGGTATGTCCGGTTGATTGCTTTTATGAAGGTAAAAATATGCTTGTAATTAAACCGGATGAGTGTATAGATTGTGGCGTTTGTGAGCCAGAATGCCCAGTTGATGCTATAACTGCAGACACTGAGCCTGGTAGTGAACAATGGTTAGAAATCAATAAAACATATTCTGAAATCTGGCCAAACATAAGTGAAAAAAAAGATCCCCCTGCGGATCATGAAAAATTTAAAAATGAGCAAAATAAGTACGAAAAATATTTTAAAGAAAATCTTTAAAACCAAATCACCCAAAAAAGTTAAAAAAAAAGCTGTAAAAAAACCAGCTAAGGTAAAAAAAGTAGTTACAAAAAAAGTAACTATTACAAAAAGTATTAAACCAAAAAAAACCTCAATTAAAAAATCTGCAAAGCCAATAGAAGAAAATGTTGAAATAAAAACAGATAATTTGAGAATTTCTAAAAGTAACGAAGTTAAACCAGAAATTAAAAAAGTAAAAAAACAGGAAACAGAAAAAAGAGAATACAAAATCAAAGATTTTGTTGTTTATCCTAAACATGGTGTTGGACAAATTACAGAATTTAAAAAAATTAATATTGGAGGAATCGACGTTGAAACTTACGTGATTAGATTTGAAAAAGATAAAGCTAATGGAATGGTCCCTGTAAATAAGCAATCAAATCTAAGACCTTTAGCAACAATAAATCAAGTCAATAAATGTATCTCTATCTTAAAAAGTAAGCCAAAAATTAAAAGGTCTATGTGGAGTAGACGAGCTCAAGAATATGAAGCTAAAATTTCCTCAGGGAAAATATATGAACTTGCTGAAGTTGTAAGAGACTTAAATAAAGGTGATGACTTAATGGTTGATCAATCTTACAGTGAGAGACAATTATTTGAAAAAGCCTATGAGAGAATATTGTCTGAATTCCAAATAGTTTTAAATGTATCTTTAGAGGATACACAAAAAAAATTAGATAAAGCCTTAAAAAGAAATTTAGAGGTACAAGCTAAAGCTCCTGCAACAACTCCTAAATCTCCTACTGTAGATTTACCGGATGAAGAGCCAATCACTGAAACTGAGGCTGAAGAGCCATTAGACGAATAAAAAAAAACGCCTCTCACACGAATCGTTATGAGAAGCGTTTTTAATAAAGAATACTAAGTTACTATCTTCTTCTTTTTTTAGCTTTCTTAGCTTTTTTCTTAGTTTTCTTTGCAGCTTTTTTCTTTTTCTTAGGCATCTTTAGCTCCCTTTTTTAGTTTAACGAATCAAATTGATTCGTTCTTAAGTTATTTTTATTTTTTTATGTAAGTGATGTCAATTCTTTAATTAAAAGCCAAATTTCTTAAAAAAAAAAATTTTATTTTTTTTATAATTTAAATTTTTTTTATGAAAAAAAGTTAATGTTTACGCGTATTATAATCAAGTTTAAAAACAAACTTAATAAAGTTTTTCAAAGTCATCTTTATATTTTTTAATTATTTTATATCTTTTTAGTTTGAGTGTGGGTGTTAACATTTCATTTTCAATTGTAAATTGTTCTGAAATTATAAAAAATTTTTTTATTTTTTCTATTATAGATAAATTTTTATTTATTTTATCAATTTCATTTTGAATAACTTCATTAGTTAAATCTTTTTTGTCTTTAGCAAGAACTAATAGAGCAACTAAATAAGGTTTATTGTCCCCATAAACTAATGCTTGCTCTACAAAATCAATTTTAACTAAATCATTTTCTAATTTAACAGGTGAAATGTTATCTCCTCCTGGAGTTATTAAAATATCTTTTTTTCTATCAGTAATTTTTAAATAACCCTCTTCAAAGTGACCAATATCTCCAGTAGACAACCATCCATCAATTAATACTTTTTTAGTCTCTTCTTCGTTGTTCCAATACCCTAACATTACATTCTCACCTTTTACTAATATTTCTCCATCGTTTGCTATTTTTACAGAATTTCCCTCAAAGGGTGGGCCAACAGTTTCAATTCTAATATCTGAAATTGGATTGCAGCTAACCACCGGTGATGTCTCTGTCAAACCATAGCCCTGTAAAGTTGGTAGACCAATGGCGTTTAAGAAAGTACCAACCTCATAATCTAATGCTCCACCTCCAGAGATAAAAGCTTTTAGAGATCCTCCAAACTGAGATTTAATTTTTTTTCTTACTAATTTATTACATAAAAAATTAATAATTTTATCCGCTGTTGATAATTTTTTTTTTTGTATTATTTTTTTTCCCAGTTCTACTGTTTTATTAATTAAAAATTTTTTAAAACCAGTAGTCTTATTAAAATTAGAGTTAATTTTTTGGAAAAGATTTTGATAAAATCTTGGCACAGCAGTCATTATTTCTGGGTTACAATCGTTCATATTTTTAATTAATTTATCAATACTTTCTGCATAAAAAACTCTTGCCGCAACAGCAATTTGAACAAACTGTACTGTGTGTTCATATGAATGAGACAAAGGTAACCATGTTAAAAACTTAGGATTAAGAGAAATAAATTCCTGCAAAAGTTTATATGCTCCTTCACAATTATTTAAAATACCACCATGGCTTAGCATTACTCCTTTTGGATTACCTTGTGTGCCTGAAGTGTAAATTATACAGGCAATATCATTTCTTTTTATATCTAAGTTAAAAAAATTTTTTTCATTAAAATCACTTTTACCAAAAATATTTTTAATATTTATGATCTCAACATCATCATAGTTTTTAACTTCTTCAAATGTAATTACTGTTTTTATAAAGTTTGTTTTTCTTACAATATTAATTAATTTATCTAATTGAGCTTGATCTGAAGCAAAGATTATTGAAGGCTTACAATCGTTTATTAAATATTCATAATCTCTTTCGGTATATGTTGTGTAGGCTGGAACCGTAATCCCTTGAGACAGCATAATTGCTAAGTCACTTATCATCCATTCAGGTCTGTTCTCAGAAACTAACAAACATCTATCTTTTGCTAATATTTTATTATTTAAAAACTCAGACAGCTTAACAATATTAGAATACGTTTCGCTCCAAGAATAAGTATCTTTAGTAGGATTTTTTAATGATGTTAAGAATTGATTGTTACTTTTTTGATTTTCAAATTGATTATAGAAGAGTTCCAGAAGATTATTATATTTTTTAAAGTTCATTTTTTTTGGTGGGCGAAGAGAGAATCGAACTCTCACTTCTTGCGAAACACGATTTTGAGTCGTGCGCGTCTACCAGTTCCGCCATTCGCCCAATTGTTTTAATAATTATAATTAAATAGTATAAGAACTAGTTTTATATTAAAACCTAAAAATGTTTAAATCACTTTATAAAAAATGTTTAAATTTAGCGGGACATAGAAAGTCAAATTTTTTTCTAGGCTTAGTGTCTTTTGCAGAAAGTTCTTTTTTTCCTATACCGCCTGATGTCATGATTATTCCTATGGTTATAGCCAAACGAAAGAATTTTTTTAGAATTTTTTTAATTGCCTCAATTTTTTCAGTTCTAGGTGGAATTTTTGGTTACATGCTGGGTGCAATATTTTTCGATTTAGCGATGAATGTTATACAATTTTACGGCTATGAAGAAAAAGTCACTAATTTAAAAGCTAGTCTCACTCTCAATGAGGGATTTTTTGCATGGTTTGGAATACTTTTTTTAGCTGGTTTTACACCACTCCCTTATAAAGTTTTTACAATAGCAAGTGGTTTAATAAGCTTTAACTTACCTGTTTTTATTTTAGTAAGTTTAATTTCAAGAAGCTTAAGATTTTTTATAATTTCTTACCTTAGCTACAAGTTTGGTTATTTATTTGATAACTTCATGGAAAATCATGGATCGAAATGGTTTACTATAATTGGAATAATTATTATCTTAATAGCGACAATTTTATATTTAATATTTAAACCTCATGGATAAATTAAATAAAAATAATACTTTATTACTAGTTTTTTTTATTAGTATTATTGCTTTAATTTCGGCATATTTTATTGAATATATTCTTGGTCATCAACCATGTAATCTTTGTCTAATCGAAAGAATACCCTACGCTCTATCGATTATTATTATTTTTTTAATTTACAAATTTAAGCAATTTGAAAAAATACTTATTATGCTGCTAATCTTAGTCTTTGTTTTTTCTTTTATTGTTTCAATTTATCATTTTGGAATAGAACAAGGTTATATTAAAGAGTCTCTAGTATGTGATTTACAAAATGGCTCTAAAATTTTATCAAAAGACGAATTGTTAAAAGAACTACAAAAAAAAACTGTTAGCTGTAAAGATGTGACATTTAAGTTGTTTGGATTATCTTTGACTACATTTAACATTTTTATATCGCTTTTAATTACAGGAATTTTAGCTAAAAATTTTTTAAATTATGAAAAAAATAAATAATAATAAAGTTGAAGAATTTATAAGAGTTGATCACGCCGGTGAAAGAGGAGCAGTTAAAATTTATGAAGGACAACTACTTGCTTTAAACACTTTGGTTAAAGATGAAAGTTTAAAAAAAACTATAGAGGAAATGAAAGTTCATGAAAAAGAACACTGTGAGTTTTTTGAAAATGAAATTAAAAAAAGAAATATAAAACCTACTAAATTTTTGCCTTTGTGGGATCTTTTAGGTGTTGGCCTTGGTTTTGGATCAACGCTCTTAGGAAAAAAAGCAGCCATGCTATGTACTGCTTCTGTTGAAGAAGTAATAGATAAACATTATTTAAATCAAATTAATCAATTAGGCTCTAAGGAGAAAAAATTAAAATCAAAAATAATTAAATTTAGAAATGATGAACTTCTTCATAAAGATATTGCTTATGAAAAAGGGGCTACAAAAAAAGGTGCTTACGCAATACTTGATAAAATCATTAAAACAGGTTCAAAAATAGCAATTAATATTTCAGAAAAAATATAAATTTAAATTAAGATTCTAATTCTACATCCCAATATAAATAATCCATCCAGCTCTTATGCAGAAAGTTTGGGGGGAAATTTTTACCATTTCTGTGAAGATCCTCTGTAGATGGTTGATATGGGAGTTGATTTAACCTCATACCAGAGAATTTTAATAATTTTCCACCTTTTTTTACATTACAATCAGAACAAGCTGTAACAACATTTTGCCAATTAGTCTCTCCACCTTTAGATCTTGGAAGTAAATGATCAAAAGTAAGTTCATGATTGCTTCCACAATATTGGCATGAAAACTTGTCTCTTAAAAAAACATTAAATCTTGTAAAACTCGGTTTCGATTGAGGCGCTATATAACTTTTTAAAGCTATAACGCTTGGCAATTGCATGTCAAAAGATGGGCTTCTAACTACTCTATCATAATTGCTTACAATGGTAACTCTATCTAAAAAAACAGATTTTATAGTATCTTGCCAAGACCATAAAGATAAAGGGTAATAACTTAGTGGTCTATAATCTGCATTTAAAACTAGTGCAGGACATTTTTCTAATGAAATATTTTGTTCTAAAAAATTGTTCATTGACTAAGTTTAACTTAATTAGAAAACTATATCAATAATAACCAATAATTAAAATTTTTTTAGAATATAATTTAGAGCTATACTTGAAGCTTCAATAGGAATATGATGTCCACAATTTTTTATTAAATGAGTCTCTATATTAATATTATTTCTAATAAAAAAATCTTTTGCTTCTAGTAAAAAAGTAGGTGAAACAATATCATCTAGGTCTCCATGAATTAAAAGAGTATCCGTTGATGATTTTTTTCTCAATCTCAAATCTTCTTGATTAATTATTTTTCCAGAAAATCCTAATATACACATAAATTCCGAACTAGCAGTCAAACCTAAATTAATAGACATCATACAACCTTGACTAAAGCCTGATATGCATATTTGATTATTAGATAAATTATACTCCTTTTTAATCTCCTCAATATATTGTCTAAGTTTTATTTCAGCTTTTTTAGACTCAACTAAAATATATTTTGGATCATCATTAGTTAAATCAAACCATTGATAGCCACTAGGATTAATAGAGCATTGTTCGTGACCATCAGGGCAAAGAAATATAGTATTAGGTAAATGTCTTTTCCAGCTAACTGATAAGATGCTAATGTCTTTACCATCACCACCATAACCATGTAATAGTACAACTGCATTTTTGATTGGATTACCATTTTCTGGTTTAATAATTGTTGAATTAAGGCAAAATGTCATAGTGGGTTAAATATGTTTTTTATTTTTTAAAACACTTTACAATATAAATATGTTTTCAGGAATATTAGTTAAACTTTTATCCATTGTTTTGTTAATTGCTGTCGGTATTGTTTTAATATTAGGCATTGGAACTTTGTTTAAAGGTGGAGAAACAAGTAAAAAATATTCAAATAAATTAATGCAGTTAAGAGTTTTACTTCAATTTATTGCAATTCTTGTCCTGGTTGGATTTGCTTATTTTTTTAAAAATTAATTATATTTACTAAGCCACTCTAGAAATTTTTTATCACCAAAATCAATTGACCCAATTATTCTTGCAAATTCTTCACCTTTTTTATTAAAAATAATTGAAGTTGGAACACCTCTAAGAAGAAAAGTCTTTGCTAAAGTAATTTCAGGGTCAAAATATATTTCCATATGCTGAATCTGTAAATCAGTAAAAAATTGTTCAGCTTTTTTGACACTATCTTGACCAATATTTATAGGAAAAATTTTTAAATTACTAAATAGTTCGTTATTTTGAAGTTTATCTAAAGATGGCATTTCCTCTTTGCAGGGAGCACACCAAGTAGCCCAAAAATTTAATATGACTAAATTATTTTTAAATTCACTAAGATATATTTCTTGGCCTTTAGTATCTAAAAAAAATACACTATCGTAGGTTTTTGGCTCTTTATTAACTACAATATTTTTTATATCTGGTTCTGTTGCTGCAAATACGTTGTTAATTAAAAGAATAAATATTATTAAAAATCTCATGTTAATAGGTATAAGTTTAATATCATGGCAAAAAATAAAAACAACCAGGCAATATGGAATACGAGAATAAAAAAACAATCCTCTTTATTTCAAAAGATTGGTAATTCAATAGACATCGACAAAAGACTTTATAAGGAAGATATTGCAGGATCAATTGCCCATGTTGAGATGTTATTTAAACAAAAAATAATATCTTTTAAAATCAAAAATAAAATTATCTATGGTCTTAATAAAATAGAAAAAGAAATTTTAAAAAATAAATTTGAATTTAATAAAAAATATGAAGATATTCATATGAATATCGAAAAAAGACTTTTTCAAATAATTGGTGATGAAGCAGGTTATGTTCATACGGCAAGATCTAGAAACGATCAGGTCATAACAGATTTTAAAATGTGGATGAAGTCAGCCACTATAGAAATAAATAAACAAATAGATAAGATTTTAAAAAGTACTTTAAAAGTTGCTGAAAAAAATATTGAAACCATTATGCCAGGTTTTACTCATTTGAAGAATGCACAACCAATTTCATTTGCACATTACTTAATGGCATATGTGGAAATGTTTAGCAGAGATAAAAAAAGATTTTTTAATAATTTGGAAAGTTTAAATGAAAATCCATTAGGTGTTGCAGCATTAACAGGCACTTCATTTAATATTGATAGATATTACACAACTAAAAAACTTGGCTTTAAAACACCAACTAATAACTCTGTTGACACGGTATCAGACCGAGATTTTGTAGTAGATTTTTTATATAGTGTTTCTGTATGTTCTATGCACATTTCTAGAGTAGCAGAGGAGTTAATAATTTGGAACTCAGATGGTTTTAATATTATTAAACTTTCAGATAAAGTAGTTACGGGATCCTCTATCATGCCTCAAAAAAAGAATCCTGACTTACTGGAATATTTAAGAGGAAAATCTGGAATTACATATGGAAATTTATTTTCTATGTTAACAATTCTGAAAGGATTACCTTTATCTTATTTCAAAGATCTTCAAGATGATAAAGAAATAATTTTTAAATCTTACGATACAATAATTAATTGTCTTAAAATATTTGATGAAATTTTGAAAAATTTTTCACCTAATAAAAATAAAATGTTAGAGTTAGCAAATAATGGATATATTACAGCAACAGACTTAGCGGACTATTTGGTTAAAAATCATACTATGTCATTTAGAGAAGCTTACCAAAAAACAGCAGCAATTGTAAATCTTGCAGAAAAAAGAAATAAAAAATTAGAAGAACTTGATATTAATGAATTAAAAAAAATTGAACCAAAGCTAACGAATGAAGTTTTAAAAATTTTTGATCTAAAAAATTCAATTAATTCAAAAAAATCATATGGAGGAACTGCTTTTGATAATATTAAAAAAATGATATTGAAATATAAAAAGCAACTATGAATAAAAAAATAAGTTTAATTATTATACTGTGCCTATTTCTAATCTCCTGTGGCAAAAAAGGAGATCCTGTATATAAAGAGCCTGAAAACAATGCCAAAGTTTTTGACACCCAATTTAAAGTGGTGCTATGAAATATTTAGGACAAGAATTCTTCATTGAAAAAATAAAGGCTAAATTAATTGCAAAAAAATTTGGAACTCCAGCTTATTGTTATTCATACTCTAGACTAAAAGAAAACATTGAAAATCTCCAAAAAAATTTCAAGTCCTTTAATCCATTGTTTTGTTTTGCAGTTAAATCCAATACTAATAAATATTTATTAAATGAGATCAGCAAATTTGGTTTTGGAGCTGATGTCGTTTCTATGGGGGAGTTAATAAGAGCAATTTCTGCTGGAATTAGCCCAAACAAAATAGTTTTTTCAGGAGTTGGTAAAACTGCCAGAGAAATAGAATATGCAATAAATAAAAAAATTCTTTTAATTAATGCTGAGTCTAAAAGTGAGATTTTACAAATTGAAAAAATAGCAAAACTTAAAAAAAAAACTATTAATATTGGTATAAGACTTAATCCCAATACTGATGCAAAAACTTTGAAAGAAATTTCAACTGGAAAAAAAGAGAATAAATTTGGTGTAAATGAAAAAACATTTTTAGAACTTGTAAATTATATAAAAAATTCCAAAAATCTTAATTTAAAATGTTTAAGTGCTCATATTGGAAGCCAAATTCTAGATGACAAACCCTACTTAAAAATGCTTAATGTTTTAGATAAAGTCATTCGAAAAAGTAATCACAAATTTGAATATGTTGATCTTGGTGGGGGCATAGGTATAGATTATGATCACAATAATAAAAAACTTAATTTAAAAAAATATAATTCCTATATTCAAAAATTTTTAAAAGTTAATAGTTGTAAAATTATATTTGAACCTGGAAGATCTATTATTGGGGATACGGCAGTTTTAATTACCAATATTACTTATATTAAAGAAAGTGATAAAAAAGATTTTATAATTCTAGACGCTGGAATGAATGATTTAATGAGACCTGCTTTATACAAAGCTGAACATAAAATAATTCCTATAGTTAAAAAAAAGATTAAATCAAAAAAAATTTATGAATTTGTTGGGCCTATATGCGAAACAACAGATAAATTTCTAACAGTTAAAAACTACCAAAAACTAAATGAAAATGATTTAATTGTTATATATGATGTTGGTGCTTACGGTATGTCTTTAAGCTCTAATTACAATCTAAGACCTAAACCAATAGAATTACTAATTCATAATTCTAAAATTAAAATAATAAATAAAAGACAAAAACTATCTGAATTAGTCTAGTTTTTAATTAGAATGATAAGAAATATAGTATTTTCAATATTCTTTTTTTTAGGAATAATTTTTATTTCTATAATTTTTTTGCCTAGCTTATTACTGCCAAGAGCAATTGTTTTATTGGGTGGAAAGTTAATGGGTCATTGGACTTCTTTTTGTCTTAAAATATTTTTATCTACTAAAATTTTAGTTAAAGGAAAAGAAAATATAATCACCAATAAAAAATTTTTTATTGCAGCTTCACATCAATCAATGTTTGAAACTTTTTTTCTTCAAACCATATTTAATGCTCCTGTTTTTATTTTGAAAAAAGAACTTTTGCTTATACCTATATTTGGATGGTATTTAAAAAAAATTGGTTCTATTTCAATAAAAAGAAATAAAGTAACAAAAGATAACCTGGGTTTTTTCGAAGAAATAACAAATCAAATTAAAAATTCAGATAGACCTGTTATTATTTTTCCACAAGGGACAAGAGTTTTGCCTAATGAGAGACCTCCTTTTAAAAAAGGAGTTGCAAGAATTTATGAAGAACTAAAAATTACCTGTCAACCAATTGCAATTAATTCTGGATATGTGTGGCCCAAAAATGGCACAAAACAATCAAAAAGAACGATTACAGTTTCTATATTAGAACCTATTGAGTATGGGTTAAATAAGGAAGATTTTTTAAAAACTATTGAAAAAAATATATACGAAGAACTTAATAAAATTAATTAACCCTTCATAGGCATAACAACAAAAATACTATCAAAGTCTCCCGGATCTTTGATTAAAGCTGGAGAGCCGGTATCATTAAAAAATATTTCAATTCGATCACCATCTAATTGAGAGGCTACATCAATCAAATATCTTGAATTAAAACTAATTTCAAGATCATGATCAAATTTGACACTTAGGGTTTCCTTACCATCACCACTATTAGTGTTATTAACAGATAAATTAAGAGTATCTTTAGTTAAATTAAATTTTACTCCATCTTTTTTATCCAAAGATACAGAGGCAACTCTATCTACAGAGTCTAGAAATAATTTTAAATCAATTTCTAATTTTTTTTGATTATTTTTTGGTATTACTTGAACATAATTTGGAAATTTTCCATCAATCAATTTTGAAATTAATATACTGTTATTTAACTCAAATTTAATTTTTGATTTAACATTAGAAATTTTAACATCTCCATCATAACTATCAAGCAAGGAGCATAATTGAAAAATAGTTTTTTTTGGAAGAATTATTGGTTCAAAATCAATTTTTTGATCAAGTCTAATTTTTGAAATTGACATTCGATGACTATCAGTGGCAACAGCTGTTAAGTAGTTCTTTTCATCTACTTCTGTCTGATGTAAAAAAATACCACTTAGGTAGTGTCTGGTTTCATCATTAGAAACTGAGAATTTACATTTATTTAACAATTTTAACAGTTGTTTTGATTTAATTGAAAATTCATTTTGATTAAAATTTTCATCTGTCAGAGGAAATTCAGTTGCACTTATACAATTTAAATTAAAGATTGACTTTTCAGACTCTACTTGAAGCTTGCTTACTTCAGTAAGTGATAAATTTATTTTTTTTCCAGATGAAAATTTTCTAATAATATCATACATGATTGATGAAGTTGTGGTAGTTCTGCCCTCATCAAGTATTTCAACATTATTAAGTTGATGAATAAAAATTAAATCTAAATCAGTTGCAGTGATGGTTAATTTTGAGTTACTAGCATCTAATAAGATGTTTGATAAAATTGGTAGGGTGCTTCTTTTTTCAATTACACCCTGACAGTAATTTAATGCTTGCTGAAGGTCTTGTTGGTTTACGTTAAATTTCATTTTCTTTATTATTGTATAGTATCTGATTTTTTAATTTATTGATATTATCAACCATCTCTGGGTCTTTTTCTTTTAACTTTTCGATCGTTTTTACCGAGTGAATAATAGTAGTATGATCTCTATTAGAGAATTCTCTTCCAATTTCCGGTAATGATTTGGAAGTTAATATTTTAGTCAAATAAATAGCTGTTTGTCTGGGTCTAACTAAATATCTTGATCTTCTTGAAGATAACATTTCATTTTTACTAATCTTAAAAAACTTACAAACAACGGTCTGAATAAGATCAATTGTAACTTTATTTTCTGCTAAATTTAAAAGATCTTTTAAAACTACTTTTGTTTCAGTCAAATTGGGGACTTTATTATAAATTCTAGAAAAAGAGACAATTCTGTTAATTGCTCCTACCAGCTCTCTTATACTTGTGGTTATTTCTGTGCTAATAAAATCCTGAATTTCTTTTGATATTTTAATCTGATCAGCATAAAGATTATTCAATTCAATTGTTTTTCTTTCTACAATCTTTTTTCTTAATTCATAATCAGGATTTTGAATATCTACAACTAGACCACCAGAAAATCGTGATTTAATTCTTTCTTGAATTCTTGAAAGTTTATTTGGAGCTCGATCTGCTGATAAGATAATTTGAGAACCTTTATCTAATAAAGCATTAAAGGTATGAAAGAATTCTTCCTGCATAGCTTCCTTCCCATTCATAAATTGAATATCATCAATTAAAAGAATGTCAGTATTTCTAAAATATTCCTTAAATTTTACCATGTCGTTAGCTTTGATAGATTTAACAAATTGATACATAAATCTCTCAGCTGAAATAAACATAACTTTATGACTTTTTTTTAATTCTAAACCAATAGAGTTAAGTAGATGAGTTTTACCCATTCCAACACCACCATAAATATAAAGTGGATTATAATGAGAAATATTCTCTGAAACTTTTAAAGATGCTTCGTAAGCTAATTTATTACTTGAGCCAGTTATAAAATTATCAAATCTTTTGTTTGGATCTATTCTGTTATACTGTAAGTAAGTATCTTTTATAAAAGATACATTCTCTATATTTGCAGCTACTCCTGCAGTGTTTTCTTCCTCATTTTTTTTAGTCTCTTTTTCTACAATCTTAAACTCAATTCTTATAATATCTTTTTTGTAGCTTTTTATAATTTGTAAAATTTGATCAAGATATCTGGATGTAATCCAATCTCTTATAAAACGAGTAGGTATAGACAAGAGAAGATAGTTATTAAACTCTTCAACAAAATCTATTTTTTTTAACCAGCTTTCATATATGTCCAATCCTAATTTATTCTTCATATCAGATTGAATTATATTCCAATCTAAATTTTCAGTCTTAAAACTCTGAATATTTTTAGTATTATTTAGGTTGCTCATAACTTCTAGGAAAAAACCCAGTTAGAACCAATTAATAATTTTTGCAACTAATAATTAAAAAATTATAAAAAAAAATGTAATCCACGATTGTGTAAAAAATTTGACACAGAAAAAAATTTTGTTGACAAAAAAATAATTTCTTTTTTTTTAAAATAAATTTTTAGTTGTATCTTACTAAAAATTTTATTTACCATGTCTAAATCTAGTAAATGAAAAAAAAAAATTAGTATATTATGTGGATGCTTTAGGTTGTATTATAATATCAACTATAGATAGTTTTTAATTATAGTGCAGAAACTTTTTTAGTAATTCTCGAAACATTTCTAGAAGCATTTTGCTTCTTAATAATTCCAGTTTTGGCTATTTTCATTAATTCAGAATTCAACTTAGGTAAGAATTTAAGTGCCTCAGCTTTATTCTTTGACTCAATCAGTAAGTTCATTTTTTTTAAAGCATTTCTATATCTGCTTTTTCTCGCTTTATTAACCGCAGTTTGCTTAGAAATTCTTCTAATTCTTTTAATTGCTGATTTAGTGTTAGCCATATCGGCAGGGGTATAGCTTGAGAATTAATATTGGTCAATAAAATAATCGGTTAATTTTGGCAAATATCACAAAAGAAAGTCGACCTATTTGATATAAAAACTTTTTTTATCATTCCTGTACATCTAGGATTTTTACATTTCTCTCCTTCTCTTTGATACACATTAAATTCTTTTTGAAAATTACCATTAAGACCATTTGAATCTCTAAAATTTTTTATACTCGATCCACCTCTATCTATAGCGTGTAATAAAATTTTTTTAGAATTAGATATAATTTTTTTACACTCAGGCTCACTTAATAACTTTGCTTTTTTTAATGGATTTACTTTACTCAAAAATAATATTTCACTAGCATAGATATTTCCAATTCCTGAAACAAAATTTTGATCTAACAAAAAATTTTTAATATTTTTTTCTTTATCTTTAAAAAAATTTTTTAAATATTCTAGACTAAATTTAGATTGAAATGGTTCAGGACCTAAATGATTAAATCTTTTTTTCAATTGATCCTTATTTTTTAAAATTTCAAAAAAACCAAATCTTCTTGGATCATTATAGATTATTTTTAAATCATTAAAAAAAATTTCAATATGATTATGTTTTTTTGGAAGCAAAGGATTATTATAAAAGCTAGTATTGGTTATAATATCTTTTTTTTTAAAATTTATTAAATGAATTGTACCTGACATTCCCAAATGAATTAAACAAAAACTTTTATCATCTAAGCATAAAATTAAATACTTTGAAAATCGATTTACATTAATAACTTTTTTATACTTTAGAAAATTTTTAAAATTAGCAGGAACTTTAAATCTTAAATTTCTGTTTCTAACTAATACTTTTTTAATCTCTTTATTTTTAATCTTTTGATGAAGAGATTTTCTAACAACTTCTACTTCTGGTAATTCTGGCATTTCATACTATATTGATAATATAATTTTTTATTATGCAACAATATCTTCAAAATAAAAAAGGACTGGTTCAAGGTGTTTTTGATCAAGTATTTGATCGCTATGACCTGATGAATGATTTTATGTCTTTAGGTATCCATCGATCTTGGAAAAAAAATCTAATTCACATGATGAATCCGTCATCAAAAAAAAATTTAATAGATGTTGCATGTGGTACCGGTGACATTGCAAAACTTTTCTTAGATAATACTGGTACAGATAGTAATATTACTTGTGTCGATCCTAATGAGGGTATGATCAATCAAGGAAAACAAAAACTATCTAATTATAAAAATATAAATTGGATAATTTCTCATGCTGAAAACTTACCTTTAGAAACAAATAGTTTTGATTTTTACACAATAAGTTTTGGGCTAAGGAATACTAAAGATCTAGATAAAGCTTTATTTGAAGCTCATAGAGTTTTGAAACCTGGAGGACGATTTCTTTGTTTAGAATTTTCTAAAATTCAAAACTCAAATTTAGAATTTATCTATAAAAATTACTCAAAACTAATACCTTTAGTTGGAAAATTGGTTGTTGGAAAAAGAGAACCTTATGACTACCTAATTAAAAGTATAGAAGAATTTGTAAACCAAGAAGAATTAATTGAACTAATGAATAATAATAACTTTAAAAATTGTACCTATAGAAATTTATCAGGTGGCATAGTTTCTATTCATAGTGGTTGGAAAATTTAATGATAAAAAAATTTATTACTCTATTTAAACTAGGAAGAAAAGTTGCCAAGTCAGATATTCTTGAAATAGCTTCAAAATTTCAAGAACCTCCGTTAGTTATTAAAATCCTATTTAAAATACTAGCCTTTTCATTCACTAAAAAAGAAACTTTAGAAACTAATAAAGATGAAGGTGAAAGACTATCAAGTTCGTTGGAATCTATGGGAACAACATTTATTAAACTTGGACAATTTTTAGCTACACGCCCAGATATAATTGGTGAAGAACTTTCAAAAAGACTAGAAAATTTACAAGATCGTTTGCCTCCTTTTTCTAGTTATGAGGCAAAAGAAATAATTAAAAAAGATTTAGGAGAGGAAACTTTTAATACTATATTAAATCTAAGCGAACCTATTGCTGCGGCATCTATTGCACAAGTTCATAAAGCTCAAATTAACGACGAAGGAACTATCAAAGATGTTGCAATTAAGATTTTAAGACCAAACATAAAAAAAATATTTAATGAAGAAATTGATGCAATAATGTTATTTGCATTTTTAGTTGAGTCTTTTATTAAAAAAACAAAAAGATTAAAACTTGTGGAAGTTGTTTTTTTACTTAAAGAAATAACTAACCTAGAAATGGACCTAAGATTTGAAGCTGCAGCAGCTAATGAATACGCAGAAAATACCAAAAATGATGCAGGGTTCAGAGTTCCACAAATTTATTGGAATTTTACTAGCGAAAATGTAATGACACTAGATTGGATTGATGGGGTGTCAATAAGGGAAACTGAAGAGTTAAAAAGAAGAAATATAGACACAAAGAAAATTGCTGAAGACATAATACAGCATTTTTTAAGACACGCTGTTAGAGATGGTTTTTTTCATGCTGATATGCACCAAGGTAATATTTTCATTGATAACAATGGAGAAATAGCTCCTATAGACTTTGGAATTATGGGTAGATTAGATAAGTTAAGTAAGAGATTTTTAGCCGAAATACTTTATGGATTCATCCAAAGAGACTATAAAAAAGTAGCTGAAGTTCATTTGGTAGCAGGTCTTGTCCCAAAAGAAGTGCCAATTGATGATCTTGCACAAGCACTCAGATCTATTGGAGAACCGATATTTGGCCAAGCTGTAAAAGATATTTCTGGAGGAAAATTATTAAAACAATTATTTGATGTAACAGAAAAATTTAATATGCAAACTCAGCCTCAGCTTTTAATGTTACAAAAAACAATGGTCGTTGTTGAAGGTGTTGCAAGAAAATTACATCCTGAAACCAATATATGGACAACATCTAAACCGGTATTAGAAAGCTGGTTAAGAGAGACTAAAGACCCAATTAATACTTTGAATGAGACACTTCAAAGTACTTCTGAAGTGATTAAACGATTACCAGAGTTTCCAGAAATAATGGACAAGGCCAATCAAGCTTTGACATTTTTAGCAAGTGGTCAGATCCCACAAAATTCAAATTCCTTTACCGCTTTAAATAACAAAAAATCTGAAATGATAGCTTTTAGAAACCAATCAGTTATTGGTTTATTACTACTTGTAATTTTAGGACTATTAGTATTTTAATTCGACGATGAAAAATTTGTTAAATAAAAAAATCTTATTTATTATTTGTGGGGGTATATCTGCTTACAAAAGTTTAGAAACAATAAGATTATTTAAAAAAAATGGTGCTGAAATTAAAACTATTTTAACTAAAAGTGCTAAAGAGTTTATAACTCCTTTATCAATTGCTTCTCTATCTCAAGGTAAGGTCTATGAAGAATTATTCAGTGTTGAAAATGAAACGGAAATGGATCATATAGCTCTTTCTAGATGGGCTGATATAATTTTAATTTCACCAATTACTGCAAATACAATTTCTAAATTAGCCAATGGTAATGCTGATGATTTAGCTTCAACTGTTGTTTTGGCTTCAAATAAAGAAATTTTTATAACTCCTGCAATGAATGTGAGAATGTGGGATCATCCATCAACTCAAGAAAATTTTAAAAAACTTCAAAAATTTGGATATCGCGTTATTGGACCTGAAATTGGAGATATGGCATGTGGTGAATATGGTGAAGGAAAAATGTCAGAACCATTATTAATAGCAAATAAAATTGATCAATATTTTTTATCTCTAAAACAAAACAAAAAATATAAAGCCTTAGTTACAGCTGGGCCTACTCAAGAATATATTGACCCCGTAAGATATATAACAAACAAATCTAGTGGCAAACAAGGCTATGAATTAGCGAAATCATTATCAAAGAAAGGTTTTGAAACAACTTTAATTTCAGGTCCAACAAATTTAGAAATTGGTGATACAGAAATTAAAATAATTCAAGTAGAAACTGCAGATGAAATGTTTAGAGCAACTCAGGAAAATTTACCTGCAGATGTTGCAATTTTTGCTGCTGCGGTAGCAGACTTTAAAGTGAATAAAACATTTGATAATAAAATAAAAAAAACTGAAAGCTTAAGTCTAGAACTTGAAAAAAATATTGATATCTTGAATTATGTTTCAAATCATAATTCTTTACGTCCAAAACTTGTAATTGGTTTTGCTGCAGAAACTGAAAATCTTGGTAAAAATGCTGAAACAAAATTATTAAATAAAAATTGTGATTGGATTATTGCAAATGATGTTTCCAATAAAAAAATTGGTTTTGATTCTGATTTTAATGAAGTAACAATTTACTATAAAAATAATAGTTTAAAAAAAGATAACTTATCTTTTAAAAAAAAATCTGAATTATCTGATGAAATTGTTGATAAAATTATTAATCAATTAAATTGATGGTTAAAGTTTTAATTAAAAAATTACATCCAGAAGTACAAATACCAGCCTATAAAACAAGTGGTGCTTCAGGTATGGATTTAATGGCATTTATACAAGATCCAATTATATTGAAACCAAAATCCTCTTGTTTAGTGCCCACTGGTATAGCAGTAGCATTTCCTAAAGACTTTGAAATTCAAATAAGACCTAGATCAGGACTAGCTGCAAAAAGCAGCATAAGTGTTCTAAATACTCCTGGCACAATTGATAGTGATTATAGAGGCGAGATAAAGGTAATACTTTTTAACCATGGAAATAATGATTTTAAAATCAATAATGAAGATCGAATTGCCCAAATGATTCTAGCGCCAGTAATTAAAATGCAATTAGATGAAGTTAAAGATTTGCCAGAGACCGTAAGAGGAGAGGGTGGTTTTGGTTCAACTGGAAAATGAGCTTAGAATTAAAAAAAAATCAAATTGATAGATATTCAAGACAAATAATCCTTAAAAACATTGGTATTATTGGCCAGAAAAAAATTTTAACATCAAGAGTTTTAATAGTGGGTGCCGGAGGATTAGGTTGTCCTGTCGCAGAATTTTTAGCTAGAGCTGGTGTGGGTACAATTGGCATTATAGATGATGATAAAGTAAATTTATCAAATCTTCATAGACAAAGCCTTTACGATACAGACGATTTAGGAAAATCTAAAGTTAAGACTGTTAAAGATAAATTAAAAAAAATTAACCCTAATACAAAAGTAAATATTTATAATTATAGAATTAATGAAAAAAATTTTGATAAAATTTTAAAGAATTATGATTTTATTGTTGATGGTTCAGATAATTTTAAAACTAAATTCTTAATTAATGATAACTGTATCAAATTCAAAAAATTTTTGGTTACTGGGGCTATTAGTAAATTTGATGGTCATATCTTTACATTTAATTTTAAAGATAAAAAAACTCCATGCTTAAGATGTTTTTATCAAGAAAATGAAATTTCTGATGATATTCTTAATTGTGAATTTGAAGGTGTTTTAGGTACTGTAGCTAATATTGTGGGCAGTTTACAAGCTAATGAAATAATAAAAAAAATAATAAATATTGGTAATAATCTTAATAATTATATTTTGATAATTGATTTATTAAATTTAAATTTTAGAAAAGTTAAATTAAATAAAAGAAAAAATTGCCTATGTTCCTAATTAAAAAAAAATTTTATATAATTTTTTTTTATTTAATATTAATTTCATGCTCTAATGCTGAGGAAATTTTTTTATCTTTAAAAAAAAATAAGGTCAACGTTCGATATGGACCAGGTTTTGATTTTCCTATTAAATATGTTTATAAAAAAATTAATTTACCTATCAAACAAATTGATAAAAAAGAAAATTTCAGAAGAATAATTGATTTAAAAAATAATAGTGGGTGGATACATATCTCACAGTTAAAACCTGCTAATTCTTTAATTGCAATAGAAGATAAAGTTTTATTTAGTAAACCCTCAATCTTTTCAAAGCCACTAGCTAATATTAAAAAGGGAAGATTATTAGTCGTACAAAAATGTGAAAGCAACTGGTGTAAAGTTGAAACTGAAACTTTTAAAGGTTGGATAAATAAAGAAAATTTATGGGGATCTATTAATTAAATGGATCTTCCAGTACGCAAGCAACTAGATGAATACGATCTTGTTCACCACCATTAAAAAAATTATGATATTTTTTGTTATTTGTGATCGTTACTGACCCATCAGCGGGCAAATGTTTTGCTACATTTTCTATCACCATAGAGCAACCTGGATTTGTAATAATTGGTATATGTAGTCTTGGTTCAGGGTCTTTATGCCAACTAAGTGTTGATCTTGGCTCTTTTAACAACAATCTAACTCTTCCAAGTTTAAATTTTTTACTCAATGTTTCATAAACTTCTTTAAAATAAGTATCATGAAATTCAGGAACTAATTGGGTATATTTAGACTCATCTATTTCGATATCTCTAGATACTTCTTTCCCAGTTTCGTCTGGTATAGTCCAATATTGTCCTCTTAATCTATGTCCTTTAATAGAGTCTTCATCATTAGGTATTTGATTAATAGGTATAGCTCCAAAATGAGTTACTCCCGGAGAATTGAACTGTCTTCTTTTAAGCACAAGCTCCAAATCAGATCTTAATCTAGAAATATCAAATTTTAGATTTGGAACTTGGTAAAAATCGTCGAAAGTAACTTGAGCCATAATGTTTTAACTACTAATTGATATCAAAACGGTCTGCATTCATAACTTTAGTCCAAGCTGACACAAAGTCATTTACAAACTTATCTTTTGAGTCATCAGTTGCATAAACTTCCGCTAAAGCTCTCAATTGAGAATTTGAACCAAATATTAAGTCAGCTCTAGTTCCTGTCCATTTAACTTTATTTGTTTTTCTATCTTTACCTTGGAAGATATCTTCTTTTTTAGACACTTCCTTCCATTTAGTATTTAGATCTAGAAGATTAACAAAAAAGTCATTAGTTAATTTACCAGGTGTTTTAGTTAGAACTCCATGCTTTGAGTTATCAAAGTTAGTTCCCAAAACTCTCATACCACCAACTAATACTGTCATTTCTGCAGCTGTTAATTTTAATAATTGAGCTTTATCAACTAACAATTCTTCAGCAATTGTTGAATTATCACCTTTAGCATAATTTCTAAATCCATCTGCTACTGGCTGAAGTAAACCAAAAGAATGGATGTCTGTTTGTTCTTGAGTAGCATCTCCTCTTCCTGGTTTAAAAGGTACTGTTACTTTTACCCCTGCAGCTTTAGCAGCTTTTTCAACGCCAACAGTTCCACCTAATACAATTAGGTCAGCTATTGATACTGATTTAGATTTATTGTTAAATGATTTTTGTATTCTCTCATAAACTTTTAAAACTTTAGATAAAGTTGATGGATTGTTTACTTCCCAATTTTTCATTGGAGCCAATCTGATACGAGCACCATTTGCTCCACCTCTTTTATCTGATCCTCTAAAAGTTGATGCTGAAGCCCAAGCAACAGATACTAATTGCGAAACAGATAAACCTGAGCTAGCTATTTTATTTTTAAGCGAACCGATTTCACTGTTTTTAAGTTTGTATTTACTTCTTGGAATTGGATCCTGCCAAATTAACTCTTCTCTTGGAACTTCAGGCCCTAAATAATTTACTTTAGGTCCCATATCTCTGTGAGTTAATTTAAACCATGCTCTTGCAAAAGCATCGGCAAACTCTTGTGGGTTTGCATGAAAATGTCTAGAAATTCTATTAAATCCTGGATCCATTCTCATTGATAAATCTGTAGTTTGCATCATAGGCATGTTTTTTTTGCCTTTGATATGTGCGTCTGGAGTCATTGCAATGGCTTTACCATTTTTCTTTGGTTTCCACTGATATGCGCCTGCGGGACTTTTAGTTAATTCCCATTCATGACCAAATAAATTATCAAAATAACCCATATCCCATTTAATAGGGTTTGATGTCCATGCTCCTTCGATACCACTACTTATTGTATCTGCACCGTGTCCAGTTTTATAACTGCTATTGTAACCAGTTCCTTGTTCTTGAATTTTAGCTCCTTCTGGCTCTGGTCCTTTATAAGACTCTGCTGCTGCACCGTGAGATTTACCAAAGGTATGTCCTCCTGCAACTAAAGCTACAATCTCGTAATCATTCATAGCCATTCTTCCAAAAGTTTCCCTAATATCTCTAGCTGCCGCTAAAGGATCTGGCTTTCCATCTGGTCCTTGAGGGTTTACATAAATTAATCCCATTTGAACCGCACCTAATGGATTTTCAAGTTCTCTTTTTTTATTATAACGGTTATTTGCTAACCATTCTTTTTCTGAACCCCAATAAATATCATCTTCAGGTTCCCAAATATCTTCTCTGCCACCACCAAAGCCAAAAGTTTTTAAACCCATCGACTCAATCGCAACGTTTCCAACTAATACAAATAGATCAGCCCAAGAAATTCTTTTTCCATATTTTTTCTTAATAGGCCAAAGTAATAATCTTGCCTTATCTAAATTGACGTTATCTGGCCAACTATTCAGTGGTGCAAATCTTTGGTTCCCTGTTCCAGCTCCACCTCTACCATCGCCAGTTCTATAAGTTCCAGCAGCATGCCATGCTAATCTTACCATTAATGGACCATAATGACCGTAATCTGCTGGCCACCAACTTTGTGAGTTAGTCATTAATTTTTCTAAATCTTTTTTAAGTGCTTTATAATTTAGTTTTTTAAATTCTTTTTTGTAATCAAATTTCTTATTAAACGGATCAACAAGTTCAGAATGTTGACTTAAAACTTTAAGGTTTAAACTATTAGGCCACCAATCTTTATTGGTTTGTCCTTTTCCCGTGGGATGTTTCTGAGGTATCCCTTCTCCATGATATGGACATTTGCTAATTTCACCTTTCATTTCACTGCTCATTTTGTATCCTTTGTTGTAAGAAAATTTGATTTGAGCTACTTTATAATTATTCTAAAAAAGAAATCAAGGGATATTTAAAAAAATAATTTAAGAATTATTTATTTTCAACTCTTACAAGAACTTCTACTGAGGTAATTTTTTTACCAGGTAATGAAGTATTTATTTTAACTTTTTCGACTTGTTCATCACTGATATCCGTTAACTCTTTTGTATTGTTATCGTAAAAGTGATGATGAATTTTAGTATTTGTATCAAAGTAACTTTTGTCACTATTAATTGATATCTCTTTTAAATAGCCTTTTTTGTGAAATGCATGAACAGTATTGTATACGGTTGCTAAAGAAATTTTTTCATTCATTTTTTCATCAATTATTTTGACTAAATCATTGACGGTAAAATGAAATGTTTTCTCTGTATCAAATAAAACCTCACATATTTTAAGTCTTTGTTTTGTAGGTCTTAACCCGGATGATCTCAATTTATCAATAAAAATGCTGTTATTTGTCATGTTCTTTATAATAGTTCTAAACTAAATCTATATTATAATCCTCTAAAATCAAGTAATAAGATCGTTCAATTTTATGAAAAAAAACTCATATTCATACGATGATCTAATCACATGTGGAAATGGTGAGCTTTTTGGGCCAGGTAATGCTAAATTACCTCTTCCCCCAATGCTCATGTTTGATAGAATAACTGAGATAAATGATGATAACGGGGCCTTCAAAAAAGGTTCTATAAAAGCAGAGCTTGATATCAAAGAAAATCTTTGGTTTTTTGATTGTCATTTTAAAGAAGATCCGGTTATGCCAGGATGCCTTGGGCTTGACGCGATGTGGCAACTAGTTGGCTTTTATCTTGGTTGGCTTGGAAATCCTGGAAAAGGTAGGGCTCTAGGGGTTGGAACAGTTAAATTTACTGGAGAAGTTTTAAAAAACGTAAAAACAGTAAAATATGAAATTGATATGAAAAAAATTTTATCACCGGGAGGAACAACCGTAGGTCTTGCAAATGGGATTGTTTTAGCGGATGATAAAAAAATATATTCAGCAGAGAGTTTAAAAGTAGGTTTGTTTAAATAATGAGAAGAGTAGTAATCACCGGTATTGGCATAGTATCTTGTTTAGGTAACAATCAAGAGGAAGTTCACCAATCCCTATTAAACTCAAAATCAGGAATTTCTTTTAGTGAAGAATATAAAGAACATAATTTAAAAAGTAATATTCACGGTAAACCAAATATCAAACTTGAAGATCACGTTGATAGAAAAACAATTCGATTTATGGGATCTGGATCTGCTTATAATTATATTGCTATGAAAGAAGCCATTCAAGACTCTGGCTTAGAGGAAAAAGAAGTAAGTAATTTTAAATCGGGAATTGTAATGGGTTCAGGTGGACCCTCTATTGAAAATGTGGTTTTATCTGTTGATAAAACTAGAGCAAAAACTCCAAAATTAATGGGACCATTTATTGTACCAAGAACTATGGCTAGTACAGCCTCTGCTACTTTAGCAGTACCGTTCAAAATTAAAGGAGTAAATTATACGATGAGTTCAGCTTGCGCTACTAGCGGCCATTGTATAGGTCACGCCATGGAATTAATCCAAATGGGTAAACAAGATGTGGTTTTTGCTGGTGGTAGTGAAGAATTACATTGGGCTATGACAGCCATGTTTGATGCAATGACTGCTTTATCTTCAAAATATAATGATACTCCAGAAACAGCATCACGAGCTTACGATAAAACTAGAGATGGATTTGTAATTGCTGGTGGGGGTGGAACATTAGTTTTAGAAGAATATGAACACGCAAAGGCTAGAGGTGCTAAAATATACGCGGAATTAACTGGTTATGGAGCAACTTCAGATGGCTACGATATGGTGGCACCATCAGGAGAAGGTGCTGTAAGATGTATGAAAATGGCTATTGCTACAGCAAAAAATAAAATTGATTATATTAATACTCATGGAACATCAACTCCAGTTGGAGATATCACTGAATTAAAAGCTGTTGGTGAAACATTTGGAGCAGAAATACCAAAAATTAGTTCCACAAAATCTTTATCAGGTCATCCTTTAGGAGCAGCATCAGTCCATGAAGCTATTTATAGTTTAATTATGATGAAAAATAATTTTATTACAGGTTCAGCAAACATTACTGATATGGATGAAGAAGCAAAAAAATTTCCAATCGTCACAAAAACAGAAACTGGGGTTACATTAAACACGGTTATGTCAAATAGTTTTGGTTTTGGTGGAACAAATGCAGCCTTAATTTTTGAAAAGATATAATTATGGATTTAATGAAAGGTAAAAAAGGATTAATCATGGGCGTTGCTAACGAACGTTCGATAGCCTGGGGTATATCACAAAAACTTGCTGAAGCTGGTGCTGAACTAGCTTTCACTTACCTCGGTGATGCTTTAAAAAAAAGAGTTATTCCACTAGCAGAGAAATTAAATTCTAAGGTTACATTTAGTTGTGATGTAGAAAAAAAAGAAGAAGTTATAAAATTATTTGAAGATATTAAGTCTCAATGGGGAGAAATTGATTTTGTAGTTCATGCGGTTGCTTTTTCAGATAAATCAGAATTATCTGGAGAATACTTAAATACTACAAGGGAAAATTTTTTAAGAAGCATGTTGATCTCATGTTTTTCATTTACTGAGGTTGCAAAAGAAGCTTCAAAAATAATGAAAGAGGGTGGAAGTTTATTAACTTTAACTTACGAGTCTACTAAAGCTATTCCAAACTATAATGTAATGGGTGTTTGCAAATCAGCTCTTGAGGCAAGTGTTAAATATTTAGCAAGAGATTTGGGAGCTAAAGGTATGAGAGTAAATGCAATAAGTGCTGGACCAATTAAAACATTAGCAGCTTCTGCTATTGGTGATGCCAAATTTTTATATAAATGGAATGAAGACCATTCTTTTCTTAAAAGAAACGTAGATATCCATGATGTTGGAAATTCAGCATTATATCTTCTAAGCGACCTTGCAAGTGGTGTAACTGGTGAAATTCACTACGTTGACGCTGGATATAATAAGGTTGGAATGCCAGATCCTAAGAATATTACTCAAATATAGTTAAATTTAGTTAAAAATATTAGTGGCGTTTTGTTGCCAGGTGTCCCATAAAAAAAACCCCCAGAACTTTCATTCCAGGGGTTTAGAATTTTAATTTAAATTATTATTCAGCAGCTTGTTTCATAGAAAGTTTAACTTTACCTCTATCGAAACCAATTACTTTAACTTTTACTTCGTCGCCTTCTTTGACAACATCAGTAACTTTTTCTACTCTTTTAGCAGCAAGCTCTGAGATATGAACTAAACCATCTTGTTTTCCTAAGAAGTTTACAAAGGCACCAAACTCCATAATTTTCATTACTTTACCAGAGTACACTTTGTTTAGTTCAGCTTTAGCGGTGATATCTTTAATCATTTGCAAAGCAATGTTTCTAGACTCCTCGTCTGGAGCAGCAACTGTTACAACTCCTTCGTCATTTACATCAACTTTTGCACCTGATTTTTCAACAATTTCTCTAATTGTTGCGCCACCTTTTCCAATAACAGCTGCGATATCTTTTTTATCAACAGTTACTTGTTCCATTTTTGGAGTATGCTTTCC